>Ga0307380_10010346_pt1 | contig 11757 bp, 8 predicted proteins | sample UN3MG_FD_202239 | JGI IMG/M metagenome (GOLD analysis project Ga0307380, IMG submission 202239) | Soil microbial communities from Risofladan, Vaasa, Finland - UN-3 | ecosystem: Environmental > Terrestrial > Soil > Coastal area > Acid sulfate soil | place: Finland: Risofladan, Vaasa | collected... | reverse complement strand
TGCCAAAAGCAAGTTTCAAAACCGACCACTATGAGACCATTAGCGGCGCTGATTCGCTTGCCCTGGCATTATTGGAGGTCCACGCAGCCACGAACAACTTCCGGGTAGCCGTACCTTCTAATACCATCGACCGGTAACGAGGAGAATCATCAATGTACGATAACAACCGTGTACGAAAAAGCCTGACTGCCTGTCTTATTCTTCTGACGTTTGCGGCAGCCGGCAGTGGTAAGGAGCTGGACCTGAATACCATGTTTCGTGAAGGCATACCGCTCTCTCCCTCCGCAAATGTGGTTTATGGTTACGCCAATACGATGCTGGAACACGGCAGAGACACTTACGGCACACAAAAAACCGGCTTGTTCCTCAGCGCTTTGGACAGAAAGACGTTAGGCCCACTCAAAACTCGTCCACGTGCTCCAGCGGGCATTCGCGAAGGAGACAGGCCGGCAGCACCTCGTCAACCGCTTGTCGGAGCCAACCTTCATTTAGACCAGAACCTTTTGCGCCTGTTGTACTTCCTGAAAGGGCTGTCCGGCGAGGACCGTTATCCACAGGGGGCCGACGATGCACTGAAATGGTTTCTAAAGAACGCCCAGTCACCAAGCACCGGCCTGTTGCCGTGGGGTGAGCATTTATGCTGGAACGTGATGACGGACCAGCTCGCTTCGGGACACCGGGAACCGGTCCATGAGTTTGCCCGTCCCTGGCTGTTATGGGAGAAGTGCTTTGAACTGGCCCCGGAAGCAAGCAAACGATTTGCTCTGGGCTTATGGAACAGCCAGATTGCCGATCATAAAACCGGTGCTTTCAATCGACACGCTAATTTCAACAATTCTTCTCCTGTGTCCGGAATGGATTTTGCCCGGCACGCGGGTTTCTACATCCGCACCTGGGCCCAGGCCTATGCCCACACAAAAGATAATATCTTCCTGAAGGCGATTGATGTATTACTCACCCGCTATGAAAAGAAGCGCCATCCTAAGACAGGCTTAATAGAGCTCAAATCCGGCTCGCCGATAGCTCACTCTGCATTGTCTTTATCTTTGGCAATCGACTGTGACGGAGCCGCCAGAAAAGTGCCGGAACCACTCAGAAACCGCCTGATAAACTTCGCAGCCCAAGAGGATGAAATCTTCTGCTCGCTGCCCCATGACCTAAAGGACAAAAAGGGTTTTGCGATGGAACTTGGTCTTGCCACGGGTAAATCGGACGGCTCATACAGTACACTGTGGGATGCAAAATACAGTGCATATACGACAGCGGCGGTCGCTATGATGTGCGTTTCAAGATACGAAAACACAGGCAGCGTGGGCTACCGCGACTTGATAATCACGGCAGCCGATGCCTACATGGAATCTTTGCCCGGTGATGATTCTGACGCCTGGCCGATGACTTTTGGCCACGCTATCAGCACAGAATTAGCTGCGTTTCGCGTTACTGCCCGCGAGAAGTACCACAAGCGTGCCTTCAAATTGGGCGAAATTGCCATAGAGAAATTCTTTGGCGATAGTCCGCTGCCGCGTGCCAGTCTAAAGTCAGATCACTATGAGAGCACAACCGGAGCAGATACACTCGTACTGGCGCTGGCGGAGCTTCATTTGAGTACGCTTCACATCACCGCGGTTCGGGCGCCGGTCAACACTATCGACCGATAGCACAAATACCTGTTTTATTTGTCAATTTAGAATCAAAACTTGTATAGGATGTCCAAGGGGACATTCAGTCTTAGTGCGGCACGACCGGTCCTCGCCACACACTGCCGCCGAACGTCGTGACGTACATAAGGGCGTCATTTGATGGAATGAACATCACTCGCTGGATATTCGAGAAAGGCAAGTCGTTGAACGCCTCCCAGGTCCGGCCGTCGTCCCGCGTGAGCCATAGTCCCGCGCCTGGCGCCCCCTCGGTGAGAGTCATGTAAACCCAATCTTCGCGTTTAGGATGAAAGTACCCACCGAAAGTCTGACGTCCTTCACGGCCGATACGCTGCCATGTCCTGCCGCCATCCTCAGAGCGATACAAGCCGCCGGACTTGTCCTGCCAATTCGAATCGCACGTGCCAACCAGGATAATGTTGCTGTCCTTGGGATGAACCGTAAAGTCCTTGGGGTACAGAAAAAGCTGGGAGGCATTCACCTTTTTCCAGGTCTCCGCGCCGTCCCTGGACCGGTACAGACCGACGCCCTCACTCATGAGCGGCTTTCCGGAGGCGGGACGCTTGGCGCAGATGATCGCGAAAAGCGTGCCGTCGTTGTGCAGAACTACTCGATAGACTCGCATATTCTGCGGGTGGCCCAAGCCGCTTTTTTTCAGTGTCCATGTCTTGCCGTCGTCGGTCGATTTGTACACGCCTTCCATGAACACACCTGCATATAGCGTACGCGCATCCTTGGGGCTCCTGGGATCGAGGACGACGGAGGTCACCGGTTTGGGCGGGATACCCCGGGCCTCGTGCTTCCACGAAGCGCCGAAGTCACGTGAGATACACACTCCGCCGGGACGGTTATGGCCGTGACGCTCGGAGATGATATTATCGTTGGGGATGTCGTGAACATTGGAGAACGCGCCCCACATTTTACCCGGCGTGTCCGGGTCGAATGAAATCTCGTAGCAGGTGTTCCGCCACGGGGGCCATGAGTGCTTGTCCCACCATATCCACGTCTTGCCGCTGTCCGTGGACCGCGCCAGGCCGATATCAGTGTAAGCGATATAATGACGGTTCGCTTCAAAGGGATCGATGTAGTAATGCCACGTCGTAGTAACCACCAGGCCGTTGCACACCCATGCGCAGCCTGGCTTGGGTTCCCGGCCGGGAGCAGGGTAAGTATGGCCGTTGAACCAGGTATCGCCGCCATTGTGTGTAATATAGCATTGGCTCCACACCAGGATCAGCCGGTCGGGGTCGGTGTTGCATATAGCTGCTCCGAAAGGTGTGTCACCGCCCTTATAGCTCTGTCCGGTTGAGGCGGTGAAGTAGTTTGGAGCAACATTGTATCGCTTGAAACGCGGATCCATAAAGTACGTATCGCACCAGGTCTTGCCACCGTCATCGCTGCGATACACTGTCTCATGATGAGGAGGGTGAAATCCGGTACTCGTGTTCAGGGCATAGACAGTGAGCGGTTTCGCATCCGTGGTAAGAAGCTGTTTATATTGTGCGACGGAACCGTAGGCCCATTGATCGGCTTTTTTTGTTTCGGTGTTGATGCCCTTGCCCATGGCCCACTGCCAACTCTGGCCACGATCACGCGAACAGTAGATGCCCCCTTTGAATGTGCCGTTTTCATCTTTGCTGGACACAGTACAGTAAAGCATGACGACGTTGTCTGCCGAATTAGAACCACCGGCGAAGCCCTGTATCTCCTTGGACGGCAGGCCGTTGTTCTTCTCCACCCAGGTCCGCCCACCGTCATCGGAGCGCCAGATGCCCTTGTTCGTGGCGGCGAACATGACGCGATTCTTGCCGGTGCGATCAAAATGAAAGCCAATAACCTGGCCTTCAGGCCCATCGCACGCTGTCCATGTAGTACCCGCGTCACGCGACAACCGGCATTTACCGTTGCGCGTGCCTACGAGCATAACGTCCGGGTCGGAGGGGTTTATCGCTATTTCACCGTAGAGAGACTGTCGGAGATCACCGATAGGTGTAAAGGTCCTGCCGCGGTCACGGCTGACCCGTAGCCGCCCGCCTGATGAAGCGTAAATGACGTCCGGGTCGGATGGGTGGAAGCCCGGCCGGCATCTTGTATCGGATCTTAGTTGAGCGTGGTTGATCATGCGCCAGTTCCGTCCGCCGTCCTCGGAGATGTACGCTGCGCTCATATCGCAGTTGAGCATCATCAGATTAGGATCGGCAGGGGAAATCGCAGGCGAAAACATACCACCTCCGCCGGACAGGCCCACGGGCTCCCACCGAATTCGTTTAGCCATCGTTGTCGAGAGTTCAGGTTTTTGCCCATAGCACGCCGACATAACCAGCAGCAGTACAAGCACAAAGCATTTGACAGACAACGACAGCGTGTGGAGGTCCCTGCTTTTCTCCCTGCTCTCAGCAATATGTCCTGTCCAAATATTCATAGGGGGCTTCTGCTCTCAAGGTAGCATATCACTATTCCTTGCAATTTCAAGGATTTATGTTAATATATCGTCATGCAAACACAAAATGTGGACAGAACACGCCGCGATTTTCTGGCCAAGGCGGCTGGAATACTCGCGGCTCCGTGGCTTGGGCTTACCGCTGCTAAAGCACAGGCCCTAACTGGCACCAACCAGCGGCAACGAATTGAGGCGGCGATTCCGACCAAAGCCTTCGCTGCCCCTCGAAGGCGTCGCAAGCTCCTGATTTTCGACCTCAATGTCGGATACGGCGGGCATAGCTCAATCCCTGCCGCCAACCTGGCTTTTACAATGATGGGCGAAAAGACCGGCGCTTTTGAGACGGTCATCAGCAAAGACCCGTCCGTCTTCAGCCCCGGAAATCTGAGGCGCTTTGATGCCGTCTTTCTCAACAACACGGTCGGCAATCTCTTTGAACACCCAGCTTTGAGGCAAAGCCTGCTCGAATTTGTATATGGCGGCGGCGGACTCCTTGGCGTGCACGGGACCTCGGTGGCCTTCACACGCTGGCCCGGCGCTCATGAGACCTGGCCGGAGTTTGGCATAATGCTCGGCGCCCGAGGCGCCAACCACCGCGACAGCAACGAGCACATCTTCATCAAACTCGACGACCCCAGCCATCCTATCAATCAGCCCTTCGGCGGCAGGGGCTTCGAATACAGGGACGAGTTCTTTCGTGTCCATGGGCCTTATTCGAGGCACAGGGTCCGTGTGCTTCTCAGCATCGACACCGAGAAAACGAACTTCCAGGGCCAACCTCGCGGCAACTGCTTCCGCGCCGACAACGACTACGCGCTGGCTTGGGTGCGGCAGTACGGCCGGGGACGTGTCTTCTACTGCACCATCGCGCACAATCCCTATGTCTTCTGGGACCCTAAGATGTTACGGTTCTACCTCGCGGCCACTCAGTTTGCCCTGGGCGACCTGCCGGCCCCGACAATCCCCAGCGGCAAATTGACGCCGGCCATCCGCACACAGGAAAAGCTCGGCTGGCGCCTCGGCATCGAGGCCTACACTTTTCATAAATACACGCTCTTCGAGGCAATCGATCGAACCGCCCGGCTCGGCCTGCCATATATGGGCGGCTTGAGCTTCCAGAAGGTCAGCAAGGAGATTCCGAAAAACTTCGATATCCAACTGACTGATGATGAGCTGAAACAAGTCCGGCTGAAATTGGACTCAGCCGGCGTTCGTCTCCTGACGTATTACATCCACCAGATTCCCGGCGATGAGGCCGGCTGCCGCAAGGTCTTCGAGTTTGGACGAAAGATTGGTATCGAAACCTTCATGTCCGAGCCGTCTCCGGATGCGCTGGATACAATCGAGAAATTCTGCGACGAGTATGACATCAAAGTAGCCATTCACAACCACGACCGGAAAGGCTCGCCCCAGTATTGGCATCCTGAAGGCGTTTTGAAGGTCTGCCAGGGCCGCAGCAAACGAATTGGGGCCTGCGGCGACCTCGGCTATTGGATGCGCTCCGGCATTGACCCGATCAAGGCTGCGAACGAGCTAAAGGATCGCTTGATCACCGTACAGATGCATGACCTGCACGAGCTAAGCCCTGAAGGTCACGATGTCCCCTGGGGGACAGGTATTGGAAAGACCGGACAGTTTATCGAGCAAATCCACCGCCTCGGCATCAGGCCCACAATGTTCGGCCTCGAATATTCCTACAAATGGTTTGAGTCGATGCCGGAGATAGCGAAATGCATTGAGTTCTTCAACAATCTGAGCGTGCAACTGGCAAACAGAGGTAAAATATGACACAAAAGAAAAATCGCAAAGCAATCGACACTGACCGTATCACGCGGCGTCAGTTTTTGGGCCGCGCTGCTGCGCTTTCAGGTATCGTCACCGCGCCCTGGTTTATTCCTTCCTCGGCGAGGGGTGCGGACGGAGATGTCGCGCCGAGCGAGCGGATTACGGTAGGCTTGATAGGCCATGGAGTGATGGGAAGAGGCCACTTGCGGCGATTGGCTGGAGACCGGGACTTTCAGGTACTGGCGGTATGCGATGTGGATAGTGTGCGTTGCGAGCAGGGCAAGCATCGCGTGGAGGAAACCTACGCCGCCCGCTCCGGCGGTACATATCACGGCTGCAAGGCATATAATGACTATCAAGAACTCCTGGCCCGACCGGACATTGATGCCGTGGTAATCGCCACGCCGGACCATTGGCACACGTTGCAGGCAATCGACGCGGCCAAGGCGGGCAAGGATGTTTATTGCGAGAAACCTATCTCGATAACAGTTCACCAGGGGCGCCGGCTGGCCGAGACGGTCCGCAGGTACGGCAGGATCTTCCAGACCGGAACCCAGTACCGTTCTATTCCCACTATCCGCCGGGTCTGCGAGTTTGTACGCGAAGGTGGACTCGGAAAGGTCAAACAAGTCTTCACCCTGTGGACCAGTCTGGGTGGCTTCTTCGGAGCACCCCGCTTCGAGCCTTATCGCCATCTGATGGACGTCGAGAATTCCGGGAAGTCCTACGCACCCCTGGATATAACCCTCCCTGCCGAACCGGTGCCCGACGGACTCGACTGGGACCTCTGGGTCGGACCGGCCCTTTGGCACCCCTACAATCCCGCCTACCACAAAAATCCTTCGCCCGGCGTCGTGCCCTGGGCCTTCTGCGAAGACTTCGGCGCGGCCTCCGTCACCTGGCACCACTCTCACAGTGCGGACGTGATTCAGTATGCGCTGGGCACCGAGGAAAGCGGGCCGGCCGAATTCATCCATCCTAACAGCGGCCAGTACCCGACGCTCACCTGCAAGTACGCAAACGGCACGCTCCTTCACCTCGTTGACCACTGGGGGATGGTAAAGGATGTCTATAAAGCGGTTCCTGAAACAGCCCGGTTGGCCGGCAATTTCGGAGGCGTATTCGTCGGAGAACGGGGCTGGCTCACGTCGATGTCCACCGGAGGGCCGGTTGAAGGCGGTCCCAAGAAGGTTTTCGAGGAAATGAAGTCAAGGACTCGCCAGATGAACATCGGGGACAACAACCATCACGCAAACTGGTTCGAGTGCATTCGAACGCGGCGACGGCCGAACTGCGACGAGGAGATTGGCCATCGTTCGGCATCATTGGGACATCTGACCATCATCGCGCATAAGCTGCAGCGTTCTTTGAAGTGGGACCCAGCCAGGGAAGTGTTCCTCGGCGACGAGCCGGCCAACCGGCTGCTTTCCCGCGCTATGCGCTCGCCGTGGAGGATTTGATACCCAAATTCCAAGTTAACGACGATGGCTATGAGGAGAGATAAGAATGATTCTTAAAACCAAAGTAATGTTTCTTACCATTCTTTGTATAGCAACACAAATAATCGCTGACGATGGCATTATCATTCGCACAAACCTTCGGACGCTGGAACAGATTGAACGCACCTACTCAGAAATGCCGCCAATCCGGTACACGCCTCCTGCCGACCGCTTGCATCGTTTGCCGAAAACAAGACAGCGTTTGACCGAGGGTGGTACGCTGCGCGTCGTAATGCTCGGTGACAGCATAGTAAACGACACGAGTCGTTCCTGTTGGAATCTTTTGCTTGAGCGCGACCATCCGAATTGCAAAATAGAAAAGATTACTTCTGTGCGCGGCTCAACCGGCTGCTGGTGGTATAAAGAGCCCGGTCGCGTGCAAAAATATGTACTCGATCATAAGCCCCAACTGGTGATTATCGGAGGCATTAGCCAGCGTGAAGATATCGACTCAATTCGTGAGGTGATTCGTCAGATTCGAAGTAGTTGCAAGGCGGACATTCTATTGATGACGGGAGCGTTCGGACAAGTTAAACCCAGCGAAGAAAGCCTATGGAAGAAGATAAGCGATCCCAATCATTTCAGTAATTACCGCAAAGGTCTGGAGAAGCTTGCCTCTGAGGTTGGAGCTGCCTTTCTCGATATGGAGGCTGCATGGGCGAAATATATCCGCCGGTGCGGCAGGGACCTTGAGTGGTTTAAGCGGGACCCTATCCACGCCAATGAACGCGGTGAACAGATACTCGGGCGTATTCTTGCAAAGTACATCTCTCCACTCACGGTAGATGCGAATAGCCCGAGGGCGTTGGATATCGGCTGCCGACTGGAATTGTTCATAGATGATTTCCTTATCGAACAGATGAAGGATGTCAATCTGACCTTACATAGGCCAGTCTGTCGCGAGGTTGTCATCGTCCACGATAAGCCATGGGAGGGAAATACATGTGGTTATCACACGGTATTCAAAGATGGGGACCTCTACCGAATGTACTATCGCGGCTGGAGCCACGACAATAAAACACAAAAACAACTGCACAAGGCAATGGTTTGTTACGCCCAAAGCAACGATGGGATACATTGGAAAAGACCCGTCTTGGGCCTCGTGGAGTTCAACGGTTCAAAAGACAACAACATCATCTTAAAAGGAATCGGCTCGCACAACTTCACGCCGTTCAAGGATACAAACCCCAACTGCGCCGCGTACAAAAAATACAAGGCCGTGGCAAGAGGTGAAGATGAAGGCAGACAACAGTTGTTCGCATTCCAAAGTGCGGATGGTATTCATTGGCGGTTAATGCAAAGTGAACCCATCATAACAGAAGGAGCCTTTGATTCACAGAATCTAACATTCTGGGATTCGGTCCGAAATGAATATCGCTGCTATTTTCGCGACTTTCGCGCCGGTGTGCGGGATATCAAGACATCGACGTCAAAAGATTTCATCCACTGGACAAAGCCTGTCTGGCTTCGATATCCGGGTGCTCCCAAGGAACATCTTTATACAAACCAGATACAGCCCTACTACCGGGCGCCGCACATTTTCATCGGCATGCCGACCCGCTATATTCCGGAGCGAGGGTCTTTAACGGAAGGCCTGCTGATGACCAGCCGGGACGGCAAGACATTTCATCGATGGACTGAAGCTATTGTTCGGCCCGGCCGAAACAGGGACAAGTGGAATAATCGAAGCAATTATATATGGCTGGGAATGGTGGAGACAGAATCGAGCCTGCCGGGCGCCGGCAAAGAGCTGTCGCTCTATAGTAACGAACGTTACTATAACGGCCCCGGAACGAAGACGCGACGCTACACATATCGAATCGACGGATTTGTCTCGGTCCGTGCACCGCTCAGCGGCGGCGAGTTTGTTACCAAACCACTCGTTTTTGCCGGCAGTGAACTGGTAATCAATTTCTCGACTTCGGCGGCAGGAAGCGTCCGTGTGGAAATTCAGGATACGCAAGGTCATCCGCTCAAAGGCTTCGCAATCACCGATTCCGCGGAAATCTACGGGGACGAAATCGAACATCGCGTCAAGTGGAAAGCCGGCAGCGACCTGAGCAAGCTGGCGGGCAAACCGGTCCGTCTTCGTTTTGCACTGCGGGATGCCGACCTTTATTCGATTCGATTCAGGTGACATCATAGTTGCCACACCGTCGCAGGAACTTGGCAGCACTGTTGTCCGTATTCTCATCAGACCTCCTTCGTGACTCCCGGCTGCGGGGCCGGATAGATACCATCCAGACCCTCGTGGACTGGGGCCGGCGTACCAAAGGTCATGTTGTCAATGTCCTCGATGAATTGGAAGTCAGACTTCAACGCCTTGTCCCAGGTGATGTACTGGCCGGTGTGGGTCGCCATACGTCCCATCAACGCGGCTACTTCCGCCTCGCCGGCCCGCCGGGCCTCGTTGTGCCGTTTACCCTGCCGGATAGCATCCAGAAGGACCTGCCATTCGGCGTGGTATGGATTGCAGTCGGGCTTGCCATACTCCCACACCAGCTCTTTCGCGACCATATTGTGGCTCTTGTATATCTTTGGTTCGGGGCGGCCCAGGGTCGTCATAATCACGGCCGAGCCCTTGGAGCCGTGGGCGTAGTCGGAGTAGGTATTCCAGCAGCCGTTCATGTGCCGCGAGAAGGCCAACAGCTTCGTGCCGTCCGCAAACGTGTATTCCACCGTATAATGGTCGAACTGGTTGCCCGCCTGCTCGTAGCAGCGGCCGCCCATCCCCTGGGCCGAGACAGGCCAGGCATCCTTCACCCAGCAGGCCACGTCGATATTGTGGCAGTGCCAGTCGATGAAGAACCCGGACGACACCCACGTGAAGCTGTTTGGATGCTGGAGTTGGAATACCAGCTCATTGTAGCCCTCCGGCCTGCGCGGACAATGGACAGGCCCGTGCACACGGTAAATCCGCATGGTGTGCACATCTCCAATGGCCCCGCCGTGAATCCGCCGAACCAGCTCCTGCCGTGCCGCTGAATGCCGCCACATGAAGCCGACGCCGACCTTCAGGTTCTTCTTCTCGGAGAGTTCCGCGGCTTTCAGCCAGCGGCGCACCGCCGGCGCATCTGTGGCGAACGACTTCTCAGCGAAGACGTTCACGCCCTTGTTTACTGCGTACTCAAACTGGAGCGGACGAAAAGCCGCGTGAGTTGTCAACAGCACGACATCGCCTGGCCCCAAGCAGTCTATCGCCTTCTTGTAGCCGTCGAAGCCGACGAATTGCCGTTCCGGCGGCACGTCGACCTTGTCCTTAAAACTTTCTTTTAGGCTATTGAAGCTGTTCTGTATGCGGTTTTGGAACAGGTCGGCCATAGCGTATAGTTTCACCGGTCCGCCTTTGGCCGAAAAGGCGTCGGCGACCGCGCCGGTGCCCCGGCCTCCGCAGCCCACGAGGGCCAGCTTGATAGTCGAGCGTCCCGCGGCGTAACATCGGGAAACATTCACACCCGCCAGGGCTGAGGCGGCGGCAAGGCTTCCGGAAAATTTGAGGAAATCCCGTCGTGATTTCGGGCCGGACGATACGTTGGAATTTAATGCATTCATCGCACACTCCTTATCTGGAATAATAGTTGTAAAACGGGTTTTAACAGCCAGATTATAGCCGGGGCAGAGAAAAATGAAAAACAAAAAGGACTTACAGAGGGTGAAATTGGGTTTGTTCCGTCTTCGCCAGAGGCTACGACGCGATAAAATTGGCTTTGTTTGGGTTTGTATTGGGTTTGTTTTGGGTTTGTTTTCAGCAAGCGAACAATTAGATTTATTTTCATATTCCTTTGTTAATACTTTATTTACGTTCATTTGGTCATCCGGCAAATTGGCTTTGTTTGGGTTTGTATTGGCTTTGTTTGGGTTTGTTTTTACGCAGTTTGCAATTGGCAATATTTTCATAATCCCTTGTTAATACTTTATTTACGTTCATTTGAGCTTTCCCGAAATTGGGTTTGTTTTGCATAAAAGAGCTGATTTGTAGAGGATTCTTTACAAATGTAAAGGAAAGAAGGCATAGCCACAAAGGCACTAAGGCACAAAGGAACAGAATTATAGAGGGAATCTCATGTCTCATAGCCACAAAGGCACTAAGGCCCAAAGTGGAATTTGGAGTGTTTAGGCGGTTTGCGTAGCTTGTAGTTCGGAGTTCGTAGTTCATAGTTGGTAGTTGACTATTGGCCATAGACCAATCACCATTTCCTTCTTTCAGGCCTTCTTCAAAAAAAAGAAGCGCCTCTATAAATGCCCGGATGTGCGCGTTTGATGCGAAAAATGGCGTTATTTTGACAGGATTAACAGGATTAACTTGTTGTGGGCACAGCAGATAAAATTTTTTTATTTTTTTCAGATTTTGGCGTTAGGTATGTGCGGTTTTGGT
>Ga0307380_10010345_pt1 | contig 11758 bp, 8 predicted proteins | sample UN3MG_FD_202239 | JGI IMG/M metagenome (GOLD analysis project Ga0307380, IMG submission 202239) | Soil microbial communities from Risofladan, Vaasa, Finland - UN-3 | ecosystem: Environmental > Terrestrial > Soil > Coastal area > Acid sulfate soil | place: Finland: Risofladan, Vaasa | collected... | reverse complement strand
CACGTACGTGAATGAGCGCACCTGCCGTCCGTCGCCGAAGACGGTGATGGGCCGCCCCGAGAGCGCTTGTCGCGCGAAAGTGGGAAGCACCATGCCGTAGCGTCCTGTCTGCCGGGGCCCGACGATGTTGAAGAAGCGCATGACAACAACAGGCAAGCCTCGCTCGCGGCAGTAGCATAGGCCGAGACATTCATCCACCGTCTTCGAGATCGAATAGACCCAGCGCGGGATGGACGTCGATCCCAGCACGCGCTCGTCATCCTCCTTGAACGGGGCACTGCCGTTCTTGCCGTACACCTCGGAGCTAGACGCCAGCAAGACTGCAACCTTCCGCTGAGCGGCGAGCTCCAGCAGTACATCGGTGCCGCGGACGTTGGTCTCCAGGCAGAGCAACGGCTGATCGATCACGCGGCGAACACCCACTACAGCCGCCAAGTGGAAGATGACGTCGGCATCCGATATAACCTGTCGCATCAGGTCCTCGTTGAGGATGGTGTCGATGTGGCAGGTCAGCTGAGGTGAGCCGCCGAGGTGAGCGATGTTCTCCATCACACCCGTTGAGAGATCGTCGACGATGGTGACAGTGTGTCCGTCGCGCAAGAGCCGCTCGCACAAGTGCGAGCCGATGAATCCCAGTCCACCGGTGACAACAGTCTTCATCCCGCAACTCCGTTCGATCTGGCGCGCATCTGAATCCCGCCCGGCGGCAGGCGCATTCCCCGCCTGCACGCGCGCTTCAGATCATCCTAAAGTCTGACAACTTTCCCGGGATGACCATTCACAGAACGGAACGCATTCCGCGTATCGATGACCACCTGCGACGCGCGCAGGATCGATTCGCAGTCGAAGCAGCTGTGATCCGTCAGCATGACGACGCAGTCAACTGCTGACAACAGTCTCTCTGAGAGTGCCGTCGACTCCATCCGCTGAGGTCGGCAATCCTTAATCGTCAGCTCCGCAACGTAAGGGTCGTTGTAGAGCACTCGAGCCCCCGCCTTCTGAAGCAACGGCACTATCTTGTACACGGGCGACTCGCGCGTGTCGGCCACATCGGGCTTGTAGGCGGCACCAAGTATGAGCACGGTCGAGTCCATGAGTGCCTTGTGGCGTTCGTTGAGTGCCATCATCACGCGCGAGACGACGTAGTAGGGCATGTTGGCATTGATGTCAGCAGCCAGCTCGATGAACTTCACCTGGAAGTCATACTGGCGCGCTTTCCAGGAGAGATAGTGCGGATCCACCGGGATGCAGTGTCCACCGAGGCCGGGGCCCGGATAGAAGGGCATGAAGCCAAAAGGCTTGGTCGCCGCGCCGTCGATGACTTCCCATGCGTCGATCCCCATGCGGTGGCAGAGCTGGGCCGCTTCGTTGGCGAAGGCAATATTGACATTGCGGAAGACGTTCTCGTAGATCTTGATCATCTCCGCGGTCGTGGCGCACGAGACGCGAACGACCCGATCCACCAGCCTCCCGTAGAAGGCAGCAGCGACGTCGGTGGACTCGGGATCGACTCCCCCGACGACCTTGGGCGTGGTCCTCAGCGAATAGCGTTTGTTCCCCGGGTCGATACGCTCGGGGGAATAGGCCAGCCAGAAGTCCCTGCCCGCCTTCAGTCCCGTGCTCTCGAGTAGGGGCTGCAGGACCTCCGTGGTCGTTCCAGGGTAGGTCGTGCTCTCGAGGACAACGAGCCTGCCGGGACGCAGGTGACGCCTCACCTCTTCGGCTGCACTCTCTACAGCGGAAAGATCCGGCTCCTTCGAGGGCGTCAGAGGGGTCGGAACTGCGATCACCGCTATGTCGCAGCGATCCAGCAGGTCGAATTCGGTGCTCGCCACCAATCGACCGGCCCTTCGCAACTCCTCTATTACTTCACTCGACACGTCTTCGACGTACGATCTCCCGTTGTTGAGACTTCGAATCCGGTCTGCATCGATATCGAGGCAGGCGACATTGAACCCGACGGCGGCCGATTCGCTCGCCACGGCCAGCCCGACGTATCCTGCGCCAATCACAGCGACGTCGGCGTGAGAGCGGGCGATACGATCGAGCATCGTCGTCTTGGCATCGACCGCGCGGCGCTCCGTGAGCAGGTCCCCTTGCGAAGCCACGACGCCGCTATTCGGCCTCGCCGCGACTTTACGGGAAGTGCTGGACTTCACGGTTCTCATCCCCCCGCCTCCTTGGTCGCTGCGAAGCGGCGGGAGGAGGGGAGACTTCCCGGTTGTCCCAGCGGACCAAGGAACCGGCCATTCACAGTCAGCTCAATCGCATCCGGCCGGCTCGCCCACACCGTGATCTCTTTCGATCCCCGCCAGAGCTGCTGTCCCCCCGTGAGGGGACCCTCATAGAGCAGCTCCCCGTCTCGCTCGACGCGCACATTGGTTGGTTGCTTGACGAAGGCTTCCACCGTCACAGACGCTCGCTCTCCCGGGGCGGCGACGATAGCGCTCCCATCGCGCCCCGCCAGGCTCGGCAGCACACCCAGGTAGAACAGCAGACCGAGGGCCGCCACCAAAGCGATGCCGCCCACGAACAAGGATCGCATCCCCCATCGTTTTACTCTCGCTGAGGCGGCGCGAGATGTCTCGGCGCTCTCCGGAGGTGACTCGGCCTCACCTTCGTCCTCCGCGAAAGCGCTGCTCGGCTCGCTCAGGGCTCCGGCCGGAGTCTTCGTCTCTCCATCGTCGATCGCCGGCCGCGACGCGCCCGCGTCGCCGTCGGGGGATGTGGGGTAGTAGTGGTGGTGGAAGTAGAAGCTCTCCACAGTCTCGGGAACGGCGTCGTTGAGCACGGCCCCAATCACATTCGCGCCGACCTTACCAAACAGCTCCTTGGTATGCAGGTCCACCTCTCTGACCGACTGCTTGGCACGGGTGACGATGATCACCCCGTCGACGAGGGGGCCCAGCATCGCTGCGTCGGCGAACGTCGCTGCAGAGGGGGTATCGATGACCACATAGTCGGCATGCTCGCGGAGCCTCGCCATGATCTGGCGCATTCGCTCCGAACCGAGCAACGCCGCCGGATTGTCGGCCGGCGGGCCTGCCGGCAGGAGGACAAGCGTTTCGAGGTTGGTCTTCCGAAGGGCTTGGGACGCATCCTGGCTTCCGTTCGACAGCAAGTTCGTGAGGCCGGCATCGTTGCTCTCGCCGAAAAACGTGTGCAGACGGGGGCGACGCAGATCCGCGTCCACGAGAACGACGCGTTTGCCAACCTCCGCCAGCGCGACGGCGAGGTTGACCGCGGTAGTCGTCCCTCCCTGGCCGGGCTTCGCCGTTGCCACCATGATGGTCTTCAGCCGCTCGTTGCCGCTGCCGAGCATGAGTTCGGTCCGCAGGAAGCGGTACGATTCGGCCTGGGCCGACAGGGGCATCAGCTCCGTGATTCGCGCAACGGGCACGTCCCCTACCCCTGTCGGAAGCTCGGGTATCACGGCCGGGACCGGCAGGCCGAGAGCCCGATGCAGGTCTTCCCTGCTCTCCAACCTATCGTCGAGGAACGCCAGCGCCAGGGCTATCCCCAATCCGAGTGCGGTGCTGAGCACCAAACCCAGAAGCAGGAGCTGGAGAGGCGACGGCCCTCTCCTCGTCACCGGGCCGACAGCAGACTTCGCATCGTCCACTATCTGGATCTCGCCTTGCGTCGCGCTGACCTTCACCTCCACCCGCGCTTCGTCGAGCATCGTGCGTAAGCGGTCATAGCGCTCCTGCGCGGCCTCGTATTCACGCGTCTTGGTAAGAAGGACAACAGAGGTATCGGCCAGCTCGCCCGCCCGTTGCTCGTTCTCGTCCATGGCGGCCCCCAACGAGGCCAGCCGGGAGCGGAGCGACGCGCGCTCGGTCTCCATCTCCACACTCTCATCCTGGAGCTTACGGCGGATGGGGTTCTCCCCGACCGTGCGACGGGTAATCATGCGGTTCTGCTCGCGCGCCAGGCGCTCTCCTACATCTGCTACACGGGCATTGAGGTCTCTGACAACCTTGTGCTTTTCCGTGTACCTGATGCGAGCAACGTCTAGCTCACCCTCCAGCCTCGCCAACTCCGTCTGAAGCTGATCCACAGCCGGGTTGTCGCTCGTACTTGTCTCGGTCTCCCGCTTCTGGGGCTGTCGCGCCAGCTCCACTCGGGCCGCGCGCAGGCGGCCCTCGACGGCCCGTAGCTGACTGCGCGTGGCATCCATCTCGGATCGCAAGGCATAGAACTGCGTGAGGAAGGGGTTCTGGGCGCTCCCTGCCGGGAGGGCCGCTTCCGCCGCCTGGCTCTTGAACGCCTGGAGGTCGGCCCTGGTCTTCTCGCAGGCAGCGGCTGTTTGCGCCAGCTCTCCCTCGAGGAACTCGCGATTGCGCTGGGCCTGCCGGCTGGTGATCTCGCGGTAGTAGGCGGAGAATTCGTGTGCGATCGCATTTGCCAGGCGAATGGCGCCAGTCTGGGTGCGGTCGAGAGCCGTTATGCGTATGATGCTTCCGGCGGTGGGCTCCACCTTCACCATCTTCTCGAGATCTGCCGGCGAGACGCCCAGCTCAAGCGAGTCTATGGCTTTCTGACGGACCGCGGCCATCTCTGCCAGGCCGACGAATGTGGCCAGCGAGTCCGCCTTCCTGCGTGGGTCGAGCCCTGCCCCGCCCGCGTCGGAGCTGAACGAGAAGCCTGTCCCTGGGATCACCGGTTTGCTCAGAGCGGTCTCAGATGGCATCACATAGGCCGACGCGCGGTAGTAACGGGGCATGAAGATGCACCCCAGTACGACCACACCCATGCATGAAGAGAAGACGGCGGCTACAAGCCAGCGTCTCTTGTAGAGATCGCGATACAGCCGCCAGAAATCGTGTGCATTCACAGTTCCCAATGACCCTCTTTCCGGGGTGTCGTGAGACGCTCGCTAGAAATATCGAAACATCCAGACATACTTGAAGACGGTATCCGTCACTGACTGGAGAGTCGCCTTGCTGGAGCCGCGAGCACCTTGCACGGGGACGAAGACAACGTCCCTGTCGCGCAGCGTCGGGTTCTGACTCATGTCTCCGTGCTTGATCAGCCGCTGCAGATCTACGCTGATCCTCTCCGGCTCCGGCTCCGTCCGTATGACCGCGCATGAACCCAGAACAGCTCCGTCGCTCAGCCCGCCCGCAGCCGAGATGGCTTCCAGCAAGGTGGTCCCGGAAGCCACCATGAGGCGTCCCGGCTTGAACACACCGCCCAGGACGTGCACTTCCGTGCCATTGCGTGGTACGAACAACTCATCCCCATCCTTCAGCACTACGTTGGCGCTGCTCCGGGGGTCCTCATCCAACCGGGTCAGATCGACCTGGATCTCGCTTCCATCGGCCCGGAGAAGCCGTGCCCCGCTCGGGTTGGCGCTCTCGTCCCAACGCCCCGCCTCCTCAATGAGATCCCCCACCCGCTTCTCGCTCGATCCCAGCTGATAGGAGCCAGCGTTTGTGATGGCGCCGCTCACGCGACAGGAGCCACATTCAACCCCCGCCTGTCGCCCGACGCAGATCCGATCGCCTGGGTGCACGAGCGGATTCTGGCTTGCATCGCCCCTCTCTTTGAATGCCTGGAGGTCGTAGAGCACCTCGGCACCGCCACCCCGGCTCAGGTACACGTTCGCGAGGTCGCGCGCTTCGTTCTTGGCGCCCCCAGCCGCCACAATTGCCTCAGAGAGGCTTGTGCCGGTTGCCAACTCGTACTGCCCCGGCTCCCGGACCTCCCCGATCACCATGACCTTGAACCGGGTTACCGCAAGCGATATGGTGGGCTCCTTGACGTACTCGCCGATCCTGGAGGCTAGCTCAGCCTGAGCATCGTGAACGGTACTGCCGCCCACCGTGACCGCCCCGAGCATCTCGTCTCGGAACAGAATCGTCCCATCCGCTCGAACCGCATACGAGCCTGAGTACTCCTGTGCGCCCAACACGGTCAGAGAGACCGTGTCCCCGGGCTGGATGCGGTAAGCCTGCGCCGCTGGCTGAAGCGCCGTTGCGCCTGCCGTCCCCTGTCCGACCTGCAGATCCTGCTCCGTGGCAGTCAGCGGCTGGATGTCCTCACCGAACGTTGGGGAAACAAGTCCCCCCAACGCCCAGCCAGCCATGGCCACGAGGCAAAGAAGCGATTTCGCCCATCGCGTAGTCATACGCAGCACCGCCCTATGCTTCTGTGTTCAGATTTCCGCCTAGTCACCACTATCGCAGGGATGTAGTGCAAAGACCGTGCCATACGCATCTAGGCCGGGTAGACGCCGCGTACAGGCCTACGTACAAGATTGCAACAAGCCCAAAGCAGGTGTTCAAGAATCGTGCCAGCAACCTATTGACAGATACTACTCCGGGCGCTAGAGTGGGCTGTTAGTACGTGCAACGCAGCATGATTGTCGCAGTGTTTGCCCTCGCAGTTGCCGCCTTGTTGCAGTATCGGCTCTAGCCCGCTTCCCTCCACGCTTGCGGCCCCGCTTTGTGGTACCGTGCTGAACTGTGGCGCGTACCGCTGAGGAGACAGGGCGAGGCCATGTCGGGGAAGTTTCACATGTCCTGTGAGAGGCGAGTCCAGGCTAGGGAAACAGCGTCAGGGCGGCCTGCGCGAGGGAGGCGGCGAGTGTGTCCGTTTCCGATGGGGAGGAGCGATGGTTCCTCCGCGGCACGTGTTGCTTATCGGGAGCCGACCGCCCTTTCTGTAGTTCCCGGACTCTCGATGGCTGTCCGCCCGGCCTGCGACCAGAACCCCCCCCTGTTCCTGTGCCCGATCGGACGATCCCCGACGACTCTGGGATCGCTTGGTCTGCGTTCCGGTGAGTCGCTATGAGCGTCAGGGGGTCACACATTCTGGTCGCCGACGAGGAACGCGAGTGCAGCCGCCTTCTGTCTGGGGCGCTCACCAAGGATGGATATCGAGTCCAGCTTGCTGCCGACGGCGAGGCGGCGTGTCAGGTGCTGGCCGACAACAACGTGGACCTGGTGATTGCGGACCTCATCATCCCCGGGATCGACGGTTTCGGAGTTCTCCGGAGGGTTAAGGAAACACGGCCGTCCATTCCGGTGATCCTCGTTTCGGGCTTCGGGACGGTGGAGACGGCGGTGCAGGCGATCAAGATGGGCGCCTATTACTACTTCCAGAAGCCCCTCGATCTCGAGGCCGTGCGAGCGGTCGTGTCGGAAGCATTGGATGCCGTAAGCTCCCCCCTCCGCGCCCCTGAGGTCCCTTCCGACATCCCCAAGCAAGCTGCTTCTTTAGACCTCGGCATCGTGGGCCAAGGGCGCTGGTTCGAAGAGGTCATGGGCCTTCTCCGCAAGCTCGCGCCCACGCGCGCAACCGCTCTTCTTGCGGGGGAAAGCGGAAGCGGCAAGGAGCTCTTCGCTCGCGCCATTCACACCATGAGCGGCCGGAAGGGACCATTTGTGGCCGTTTCGTGCAGCGCACTCTCACGGGACCTGCTCGAAAGCGAGCTCTTCGGACACGAGAAAGGGGCGTTCACGGGCGCAGACCGCCAGAAGCCGGGACGCTTCGAACTCGCGGACGGCGGCACCCTGCTGCTCGACGAAGTCGGCGACATCCCCCTCGATCTCCAGGTGAAACTCCTACGCGTGCTTCAGGAGCGCCAGTTCGAGCGCGTTGGCGGCACCAAGAGCATCGACGTAGACGTTAGGATCGTCGCCGCGAGCAATCGAAACCTGGCCGCCGCCGTGCGCAAAGGCTCCTTCCGAGAGGACCTCTATTACCGTCTGAAAGTTGTCGAGGTCGACCTTCCCCCGCTCCGGGAGCGTCCCGAGGACATCGAGCTCCTCACCCAGCGGTTCATCGAAACCTACTCGCGGGCTAACGGGAAGCGCGTCCGACAGGCCGGAAAGGATGTCCTCGAGCTTTTCCAGAGTTATCCCTGGCCGGGAAACGTGCGTGAACTTGAGAACGCAGTAGAGCGCGCAGTGGTCCTGTCAGAGCCACAGGCCACTGAACTCGACGTCGCCTTGCTACCGCATAACATCCGAACTGGTACGCCGACGCTGTTTCTCAACGGCGGCTCGATGGGGGCGATTCCGCGCCCCGAGCGCGAAGCCTCCGGTTCTCCACAGAACATGGACGAAGCAACCTGGGTCCGTGCGCTCGGGGACGCTCTCCGGAGGACCAACGGCAGCGCGGCAGGAGCGGCCCGACTGCTTGGGGTCTCCGCCGCCGTTGTCCGACGCTCGGCCGACAAGTACGGCCTCCGGGAGAATCGCAGAAGGCGGTCCAAGGGGTGAGATGACGCTGCCAGGCCTTCTGTGGCACAGTTTCTGCACTCGCGAGCAGGCGCGTGCACTCTGTGCTTGGAGCGGCCTACAGTGGCGCCTACCGTGGAGCGTCCTGCTGCTTTGGCGGCCAGCGAGAATCTACGCGAGAACGAGGACCTGTGCCGGCACCTCGAAGTATCTGGCTGGAAAGTCCTCTCGGCCCATGATGCGGAGTCAGCTCTGAGCATCCTCTCTTCCGAGCCAGTTCGTCTCGGCATCTTCGCGCTTGATTCACCGGGAATGGATGCGCTGGAGATCGTCCGGCAAGCGCGGGCCCTCGGGCGCGGGTTCCACTGCGTCTTCGTGGATTCGGGCGAGCGGTCGAGCATCAAGGATAGGTGCCTCGAACTCGGCGCCATCGCCTATCTCGTGAAGCCGGTATCTCCCGTCGACATGTCTGCCGTGCTCAGGGAGGCACTCAATCGGCCCCTGCCCAAGTCGGGATCCGAACGTCGGGACGCCCGCCAGCTCCTCCAGGCCCTTACGCCGGGCACGCGCCTGCAGCTCCTGGTCCGGGCGGGCCCGAGCGCCGGCAGCTACCGGGCCATGGTGCTGGAGCACGGCCCCGCCGCCCTTGTGGTTTCGGCTTGGGCGGCCGATGGCTCACCAATCTACGTCTCGCTCGGCACGCAGCTTGTGGTGGGATTCCCCTCCGTCCAGGGTTGGGCTGAATTCGAGGCGGCAGTGACGGGGTGCTACGTGCACAACAACCTGCTTCACGTCACGCTGCGGCCCCCCCGTCACGTGTCTTGTCGCCAGCGGCGCGCCACAGAGCGGCTCGCGGCAAACCTGCCCGTTCGCGCTTACGTCACGAGCGGCATCCAGCGGGCGGAGGCTGCCATTTCCGGCCATTGCGAGAATCTCAGCAGCAAGGGCCTCGGCGCTTTTCTCAAAGGGCAGATCCCCATCAACGCGCGCATCTCGCTCGCTATCTTCCCAAGCCTGTGGCGTGCCGGCTTTCGCCTGACGGCTCGCACCGCCTGGTCCGAACCAGTGGGACGGAGCGGCAAGGGATGGTACCGCTACGGGTTCCAGTTCGGTCGGCTCGGGATCAAAGCGCAAAAGGGCCTGGACGAGATGCTAGAGCAGATCAGTTCTCTGCGATCGCCGGCGAAGGCACCCTCTTGGGACTCGCACGGCTCATCCGGTGGTTTCGACTCGCAGGGCCCGGATGAGGGAGGCCCCTGATGGCCTTCACTCGCCCGGGACAGCGGATGCAGGGCCGCACCGCGCAGACACAGCGCGTCACGCCGAGAATGGTGAAGGCTGGAATCCTCCTTCAGATGCCGTCGGATGAACTCGTGCGCCACATCGAAGAGGAATCCGCCTCGAATCCTGCGCTGGAGATAGTCCGCGATTCAGCCTGCCCAACCTGCGGCCGAGACATGTCCGGCAGCGGTTGCTGGTACTGCCGGTCCATCGACTCGACGCGGATGGCGCAGACCGTTGACGATGCCGTTCCGCTGTCGAGGCTTCGTTTCCCCAGCAGCACCGACGACGAGGAGTTCGATCCACTGGACAACGAGCCCAGCCCCTTCAGCCTGCAGGATTACGTGCTGCAGCAGGCGCGCCTCGCGATGCCGCGGGCCGACTACGCCATCGCAGAGCATCTCGTTTCCGACCTAAACGAAGACGGACTGCTCGAGTGCGACGCAGAAGAAGCTGCACGACTGCTAGACGTTTCGGCCGAAAGGGTCCGGGAAGTACTTTCCCGGCTTCAGACTCTGGACCCACCGGGAGTCTGCGCCCAGTCCGTCCAGGAATGCGCGCTCATCCAGCTGCGGGAGCTGGACGCTCAAGCCCATGTCCCGGATCTGGTGAGCGACATCGCCCTGCTCCACTGGGAGAACCTGGCAAACCATGCCTACGGGAAAATCCAACGCGAACTCGATGCGACCCCCGAAGAGGTCGAAGACGCCGTTAGGTTCATCCGAGAGAACCTCCATCCGTACCCAGGGCGGCTCTACTGCTCGCCACATTCCGGCAGACGACAGCCCGGCGAGAGCCGCCTCCGGCCGGACGTGATCATCCATCGCGACGGGGCGGACTACACGGTGGAGATCGTGCGACCGTTTGACTTCGAGTTGCGGGTGAGTGCGGCCTACCAGCGTCTAGCAGCCCAGGCGCGCACCAAGAAGACGGATTCCCCCGAGTACCGCCTCGCTCTGGAGCAGTGCCGGCGGGCCACGTGGCTCGTGGAGAGCCTGGCCCAGCGCGAGCAGACCCTCCGACAGATCGCCGAGTACGCCGTCAGCTACCAGAGGCCCTTCCTCGACACCGAATCCGAGGAGAAGATGAAGAAGCTAACGCGGGCCGACATCGCCGGCCACATTGGCAAGCACTCGTCCACGGTCTCCAGAGCGGTGGCCAACAAATACGTGCTGCTTCCCAACACGACCCTTGTTCTCTTCGGGAAGTTCTTCACGCCGGCGGCGGCCCAGAAGACCGTCATCGCCGAGGTGCTGTCCAAGGAGGATCCGCAGCACCCGCTCACAGACGAGCAGATTTGCCGGATCCTCCGTGTCCGGGGTTTCTCTGTCGCCCGCCGGACGGTTGCCAAGTATCGCCTCGCCCTGCGCATACCGAACTCGACGCGGCGCGGGCGACACTAGCCTATACTCCGGCCATTTTTTGGGGCAGAAGAGTGGCGAAGGATAAAGGGCCGACGAGTGTGAGTGGCAAATGGTGTGTGATGAACAAACCATCGCACCACCGAGGTCGCCGCCCATGTCCCAGCCCCTCGTTCTGCCCGAGGTCGTAGTTTCGATGCTGGCAAGCTTTGCGCCTGTCTTTGGGAAGCCGAGCTTTGAGACGTTCTGCCACTATGTCGGCGCGCTGATGCTGGGCGAGGGCCGGCGCACCGGCGCCAGTATTGCCCGCGTCACCGCTGATGCCAAGTCCGCGGGTGTCTATGCCCGGCTCTGCTCCCGCGCCCACTGGAGCGCCGAAGCCCTGCTGGATCAACTGTGGGCGTTTCTGCTGCGCGCCCTGGCCCCGCGATGGCCAAGGGAGCCTCATCATCTGGACCGCCATCGATGACAGCGTGGTCCCCAAGACAGGAAAGCGCATTGCCGGCCTTGCCTATCACTTCCATCACAACGCGGGCAAGGACGAGCGCGCCTGGCCCTTCCTGTTTGGCCACTGCTGGGTGACCCTGGGGCTGATCTGGCCCACCGTCACCCGCGCCCTGTGCTTCCCGCTGCGGGCCGCGCTCTACCTCCGCGCCAAAGACTGCACTCCCGCCGACTTTCGAGGAAAGGTCAGCTTGGCGCTGGATTTGTTGGCCGCGGTGCGCTGGCCTGTCCCCGTCAACCTGCACGTGCTCGCCGACGGCGCCTATGCCACCCGCGCCCGCAGCGTCTCCTCGGACCGGTTGTGCGGGGGCCGGCCCCGGTTGCCGTGGCAGAGCCCAGCCAGACCCTCGGCCTCCACCTTCGCCTTCAGTCGCTTTGCTTGTCGGTAGCTCACCCCCAGGGCCTCCGTTACCTGGCTCAGCG
>Ga0307380_10010344_pt1 | contig 11758 bp, 7 predicted proteins | sample UN3MG_FD_202239 | JGI IMG/M metagenome (GOLD analysis project Ga0307380, IMG submission 202239) | Soil microbial communities from Risofladan, Vaasa, Finland - UN-3 | ecosystem: Environmental > Terrestrial > Soil > Coastal area > Acid sulfate soil | place: Finland: Risofladan, Vaasa | collected... | reverse complement strand
GCTACTGCGAAGGACGAAAGCCCCACCATATCATGCTGGGGCATCAATTAGGGAAAGAACTGGGGTCACATCTTTTTACAACTTATTTATCGGCAAGTTTTGAGGAAAGAACTCATAATCGCCGTAATCGGCCGCCACTTCGCTTGACGCCAGTGCCCGTTTGGGCATGCGGTACGGCTGGCCGAGCAGGATGGCCGACAAATCGTGACCTATACGCATAACGAGACAGTGGTCGAAATTGCTTAACACGATTACGCAAGCGTTGTCGGCCGGGAATCGCAATATACAAGACTTGTAACCTTCGGTATCGCTCATGTGAGCGCGGATTCTCCTGCCGTGCATCGAATCGATGGCCCATCCAAGAGTAGGCCTCGGCAGCCGGATCAAGAATCTTTGTCAAAATAGCCTTGTTTGCCTGATCGTCGGAATTGAATACCTTTTCCCACGCATACAGGTCGGATGCGGTCGAATACAGCGCTCTCCCCCCATGTCATTTCAAGCATAGATTCGACCACGCGTCATTTCAAGAGCAGGGTCGGCCACGCGTCATTTCGAGCGCACCTCCCCCCAATGTCATTTCGAGTGCAGCCCTTCCCCCAATGTCATTTCGAGTGCAGCCCTTCCCCCAATGTCATTTCGAGCGCAGCCCTTCCCCCAATGTCATTTCGAGCGCAGCGAAGCGGAGTCGAGAAATCTGGTTGCCGTGCGATATCAGCCGCACCCAGAAGCAACAGGATGCGATGAAATCGCACCGATTAGGTGGGAATATACAATTGATGCGAAATATCGCATCCTGCGAGTTCTTAATCCAGGTACCGGCATCAAACCGCTTCTCAAGGAGATTTTTTTGGAATTCTCTTGATATTTAACATTTAATTTAGTATATTATGCAACTAATTTCGTATATCGTATGTAGTATGTGGCATGTCGTATTTAGAATGGAGAATGGAGAATAAAATAGAATACAGGAGTCAGAAGACAGTCCAGTGAATATCCAATATCGAATGTCCAATATCCAATGTCGAAGTAAGAATCGTGCATTCGTGGCTAATAGTCAATTTGAAAAAACAAAGCCAATTTTCCGGAGAGCGAAATGAATGTAAGTATTTATATGAAAGGGTCTTGTGGGTATTTTTGCGGTTTTGGGCTGCGAGAAAACAAACCCAATCAAAGCCAAAACAAAGCCAATCGACGGTGTTGTCCCGGAAATCCTAAACAATACGAAGAGAGCCAAATGACAGAACCCGAAGCAGATTTGAAAGGATAAGTTTTGAAAAAACAAAGCCAATTTGCCGGAGTGGTAAATTGATGCAATATTAGCAATAACAGTGGTTTATGGAGATTTTAGCAGATGAAGACAGCGAAAAAACAAACCCAATTCAAAGCCAATTTCCACAACGCATCTATCCCCAAAGGGGTAGAGTTAAGTGCAATTACTTTCCAGCGGGGCTTTTTCCGCTAACATCGAGCCCGGCGTGAGATTATAATGAGATTTTCAGCTAAATATCATGTTTGGAGAGAACGCCAAATGAAAGGGTTTGGAAAATGGCTAAGAATCATTTAACAAGAAGGCAATTCATCGCCGCGGCGTCGGCCGGTTCGCTCGCAGGGGTCGTCTCAAGGACCATTCCGAGCTACGCAAACATCACAAAGAAGGCGGGCAAACTTGCAATCCTCGGAGGCGAACCGGTCAGGAAGAACAAAAGCTGGCCGAGCTGGCCTTACTGGGATGACGGCGTCGTGGATGCGATAGTAAAAACGACCAAGAGCAGGATCTGGTGCAGGATCCAGTCGGCCTCGGGAACGGTGCCCACGCTTGAGAAGAAATTCGCAAGCCTGACGGGGGCCAGGTTCTGCGTGGCGACCGGCTCCGGAACCCAGGCGCTGCACACCTGTGTCGAGGCTCTCGGAATCGGTCCCGGCGACGAGGTCATCACATCGCCCTATACCGACCCGGGGACGATTGCCTCGATTCTGTCGGCGCGGGCGTTGCCGGTCCTGGCCGACTTGGACCGCGACTCGTTCCAGCTCGATCCTGCTGACGTTGAGCGGCGAATCACCGAAAATACCAAGGCGATTATGCCCGTGCACATGATGGGCCAGCCGTGCGATATGGACAGCATCATGGCCATTGCCAAGAAGCACAATCTGAAAGTCATCGAAGACGCCTGCCAGGCGCATCTTGCCGAGCACCGGGGCAGAAAACTCGGCACGATCGGCGACGTCGGGTGTTTCAGCTTTCAGTCGAGCAAGACCATCGCCTGCGGAGAAGGCGGCGCCGTCATCGGGAACGACGAAGAGCTTATGGACAAATGCTATACCGTTCACAATCACGGGACATCCCGCCGGGGCCTCACCGAGGTGGCGGGGCCCAAGTACCGCATGAACGAGTTCGAAGCGGCCGCCCTGCTCGGGCAGTGGCCCGGCATTCTGGAACGCTACAAACGCCGGAACGAAAACGCCGCCTACCTGACCTCCAGGCTCAAAGACGTGCCGGGCATACTTCCGCAGAAGCTCTATGACGGCACAAACAGCGGCTCGTTTTACCTCTACGCCATGAGCTATCGAAAGGAGCACTTCAACGACGTCGACCGCAGCAAGTTCCTCAAGGCCGTCGCCGCCGAGGGAGTCAGTCTCAGCCCGTATATCGCAAAGGGACTGCACCGCGAACCGTGGATAGAGCATATTCTGAACCAGCCGGTCTATAAAAAAATGTTCTCCAGGCAGAGACTCGAAGAATATCGCCGGCAGGTTCCATGCCCGACCTGCGACCAGGTCTGCCGGGAGATGGCGATGATTTGGGCGTCGGGCCCGCTGCTCGCAGGCAAAGAGGACATGGACAATATAGCCGACGCCATTATCAAGGTCTACGAGAACCGTGACAAACTAAGGTCAATATGATTACCTTTGAACCTTAACTCGGATGATAAACATCCCGGCCAGAGGACAACAAATTTGAAAGGGACACGCGTAATGAAGTCTGATCGAGGTATTGGCAACTATGGATTGTTTTTACAGAAAACGGTGTTGATTGTTTTGCTTATAACGGGCACGGGCATTTTAGCAGCCGACATTGAAGGAAAGACGGTGAACACGCTGATATGGGATACGATGTCGCCTTTGGGCGATACGGTCCCCTTCGACTCCGCTCAGGGTGAAGAGGATGGCGTTCTTCATGCCGAGCGAAGACGAGGCATGCAGAATAGAACGAGCTGGAAGCCTGTCCCCACCGACCTTCTTACGCTCGAACGTGACCCGGTGACGGCATCTTCGGATCCGGGTTATTACGGCCGGGAATACGCTTTCAGCGGAGATGCGGTAGTAGAAAACGAGTACTTGGCCGCGGTGTTTTACTCGAAAAAAGGCAGCGTGGTTATCTACTCGAAAGCAGACTCGAAAAGCAAAAAGTTGGAGTTCGTACCTCTTGAACTTAAAGGCAAGCCGGCAAGAATTACACACTGCTCGATTTTGCAGAATACGGGCCAGGACGCGGCCCTGGAGGTGACTTTCTCCGGCGAAGAAAAGAATCTGTCCGCCGTCATAGCGTTCGACAGGACCGGGATTGTCGATGTCAAGCCGGGCGAAAACATGAAGGGGATAAGCCTCATAAGCTCCATCGAGTACGGCGTCGTGCCGAGCTTCATTGGCGATGATCTTATATTCAGTCCCGGTCAATACGCTTCGACGAATACGCTTTGTGTTCCTTCGGAGAATCTTTTCGTGGGATTGCTCGCGGGCCAAAACGATATGCTTATTGTCACTTGGCCGGAGGGTAAGCAGCAAATGAAGCTTGTGCCGGGCGGTAATCAGCAAGAGCCGCGCCTCGTCGAATCTATTGACTTTGAAAACGACGGCAAAAGTCTGTATCTGGCCGTGCTAAGCGCGCCGGGTATCTGGCATAAAGAAGAATTGAAGCCCACTTATCTGGAAAAAGATGTCACAATCGACTGGAAAAGGCCATTTCATGCTAAATGGATCACACAGCTCTCCGAAGGCCGGGTGCAGACCACTTATACTTTCAGAGAAACCAAAGGTAATATCTGGCGCGGCGTAATAGGTCACTATACCTATCCCGTCTGGTTCAGCGGTGATAACGCTTCCTATCGTCTCAGCAAGAAAATACCACCCAAAGGGCAATCGATCATCTACTTTTTAGAGAGGAAGGATACTCCCGCCTCGGTTCTCACTCCCGTCGATATCATGAAAGCAACGCTGGGCAGGCAGACATGCGATGCGATACTTGACCTGCCGGGCCGCAAACTGAGAACGCACCACAGAAGGGGCGGCGAGGGCGTTCGCCGAGCCTGCACGTGCGGATGCACCGAAGCGATACAGGCCGTCTTCGACGCCGGCGAAGAAGTGCAGAAGAAAGAGCACGTCGAGGGGGCAATTGGTGACATGGTCTATTTCGTCACGCAGCACATGGAGAGAATCGGCGAATATCAGGACTTTGCCCGTGACATGATGGAGTTTTTGAATCAGACGCGACGGACCGCCGGCGAGTTGAAACCGCTGCTCGACCGGATGGAGGCGATTGTGCAGGAGATACCGCAGGAATGCCGCCGGCAGCAGGAGCTTATAATGAGCCTGGAATACGCCGATGAATTAGCCCAACAGACCAAAGCCCTGACCCGAAAAAAGGGGCCGGGAAATCTTCCGGCCTACGAGGATCTCAGCATGAAATGGAGGAGGATGGGCGGGGCACAGGACGATCTTGTCGCCCAGTGCCACAGGATAACCAGGAAGCTGTTTCAGGAAGCAGGCTACGGCTGCATAAGTTCACCCAAGGCCGTTGCAATAGCCCAACAGATCAGAACTCGCTGCAGGAAATGTCTTCGAAACGCCGACGGCTACGAAATATGGGCGGACTATTGAAACTGTAATCATTAAGAGCAACAGCGAAAATTCAGGAAATCGAACAACATGAAACATTATATTTTAGCAGCACTTTTATTACCCGTAACCATCGCCCTGCTTCAAGGCTGCAGCCGAAAAGCCCCGGACGATGCATCGAGCGAAACCAAGACCGAATCAGAAATCATGATGGTACTGCTTCCGGGCGGAACGTTTATAATGGGCGATGAAAATGAGATAGACGCTCCGTCCCACGAGGTTACCGTCAGCGCGTTCTATATCGATACGCACCTGGTGACACAGGAGCAATACGAAAAACTGATTGGAGACAATCCTTCACGCTGGAAGGCAAATACGAATCCCGTAGAGCAGATGCGATGGTCCGACGCGGTTAGATATTGCAACGCCCGCTCCAGCTCCGAGGGACTTGAGCCCTGCTACGATCTGGATACATGGAAATGTAATTTCGCCGCAAACGGCTACAGGCTGCCAACGGAAGCGGAATGGGAATATGCCTGCCGGGCGGGAACAACAACAGCGTATTTCTTCGGGGACGATGCATCGAAGCTGAAGGCTTATGCCTGGTTCGAGGACAACTCCGGCGGTAAACCCAGGCCGGTCGGACGGAAGCCGGCGAATCCGTGGGGATTGTACGATATGCACGGCAACCTCTGGGAATGGTGCAACGATTTTTACAAGGTGGACTACTACCAGGAAAGCCCCGGGGAAAATCCGAGAGGCCCCGAGACAGGCGAGACCAAGGTGCTGCGAGGCGGGGCATGGAAATTCAGCGCCGAGAGCTGCAGCTCAGCCTATCGCTATAATGAAAATCCCGGCTACGCAGACGTCTGCTTCGGATACGACATCTATGGCTTTCGCTGCGTTAGAAACGCCAACGGCCCGGCATATAACTCAAAATTAAAAACTCAAAACTAAAAACTCCCGTTAGAGCACTTTCGTTATTCCGGGCATCGCAACAGGATAGCCGCCCTGAGCATCCGGCTTGACCGGCGGATCGGAGTCCATAGTGTAACGATCCAGGCTCGGAGCCAGCTCTATGTTCGAAGCTAAAGCCTGCTCCCATGTAATCAACTTGCCGGACTCGGCGGCCATACGCCCGAGGATACCTGTCATCGCGCCATAGGCGCTGCGCTCGGCCTCGTTGTAGGGCTTGTTGTTGCGGATCGCATCGAAGAGCAAATCGTGCTCGTGCTGATAGGCATCGCATCGTGGGCCTTCGTACTTCCAGATTACATTCGCAGAAGTCTGCTGGTGGCCTTTGAAAATACGGGGATCGGAAATTCCCTCGCCGAGTACGGCCGAGCCTTTTGCTCCGTGGATTACGTCGCCGAAGAAGCCCCAGCAGTTGTCCATGTGCCGGCCCTGTGCCAGCAGCCGGGTCCCGTCGCCGAACGTGTATTCGACCGAGTAGTGATCGAACAACTGGTCGGGCTCGGCGCGGACCTGCCGGCCTCCCTGGCCCTGGGCCGATACGGGCCAGGCGTCCTTGCACCAGCAGCAGACGTCGAGGTTGTGGATGAGCCAGTCGAGGAGAAAGCTGCCGTTAAGCCAGGTGAAGCAGGAATAGTTGCGAATCTGGTGGGCCAGCTCGTTAATCCCGGCGGCCCTCGGAGAAAATCCGACCCGGGCGTGCTCGCGATAGGCCCAGCAGGTAATGACCTCGCCGATAAGGCCATTATGCAGTTTTTCGACGGCCTGTTCGAGCGGTATATAATGGCGGCTCATCAGGCCGCCGGCGATCTTGAGGTTCTTTTGCTCTGCCGCCTTGCCGGCCTTGAGCACGCGGCGAATCCCCGGGGCATCGACGGCGAACGATTTCTCCATGAACACGTTGCAGCCTTTTTCCACGGCGTATTCGACGTGGATCGGGCGGAATGCCGGAGGCGTCGCCAGTATGACGAGCCCACCCGGAGCGATAGCGTCGATGGCCTTTTTGTAGCCGTCCATTCCGAGGAACTTCCGGCCGGAGGATACGTCGATCTGTTTGGCGAACGATTTGGAGAGATTGTCGAGACTGCTCGCAAGTCGCTGCTCAAAAACATCGGCCATAGCGACAAGTTTGGTCGGCCCCTTGGTCGAGAGTGCATTGGCCGCCGCTCCTGTCCCTCGTCCGCCGCAGCCAACGAGTGCGATTTTAATCGTGTTGCTTTCGCCTGCATAGGCCCGCGTGCCGATAGCGCCGGCCAGCGCAGCACCGGCTATCGCACCCGAGGTTGATTTCAGAAAATCCCTGCGGGAGGTGGTTGGCTTTTGAGTATTATGCTGTACGTTCATTGAAAAACCCCTTTCTCGTAGGGTGCGATGTATCGCACCATTGCTCAATTGATAAATTAAGGTGCGATACATCGCACCCTACGCCAATTGTATTCTGACCGGCTCGGAGCTTCAATATATTTCACGAGACATTTTCCATGTAGAACAATATAATCGAAAAACATGGGTCGCCCTGCCGGGATTGATGATTAATACCCGTTACATGAACTTATCCGGCCCGACATGAAACCTGTGGTCATATACGGAGAATAATATATGCATCTTTCAAAGCCGCTTAAAACATATCTCAGTTCAATTCTTGCCGGCCTTGCGTTAGCTGTTTTTGCGCACGGGCAGCCCGAAGCCGGGCACGGCCTTAATTACAAAACGCCCGCAACGGTCTGGGACGAAGCAATGCCCTTAGGTAATGGATTGCTCGGGGCATTAGTCTGGGGGGACGGCAGGCCTTTGCGAATATCGCTCGACCGAACCGACCTTTGGGACCTTCGGCCCGTTCCGGAATTTCAAGGCAAAGATTATTCGTATCGAACCATGCGGCAGTGGGTTAAAGAAGGCCGATTGGCGGACCTCCATCGCCTTTACGACGACCCGTATGGGAATCCCGGCCCGACAAAAATACCCGCCGGACGTATCGAGCTGACACTCGGCGACGATGCTGTTTTCGAGAATGCCTCGCTGGACCTTGCCGGTGCCGCGGCCTCGGTCGAATTCGGGAACAATAGCAAAGCAGAGGTTTTTGTCCATGCTGCCGAGCCGTTCGGGATGATTCGCATCAGTTCGGCCCTACCCGTCAGCATCAAACTGCTGGCGCCGCCTTTCGCAGGTAAGATTACGGACGAAGCCGGGCCCGGCAAAATCAGCGCCGGCGACCTTGCGAGCCTGAGATACGAAGCGCCGATCGAATCGAGCGGCGACAACTGGACCGGCTATCTGCAGCAAGGTTGGGACGGTTTCAGGTTCGCCGTAGTAGTTTGCTGGCGCAAGTCGGAATCGGCCTGGGTTGGGGCATGGTCTATTGCCACTTCAAACGAATCCGAAGATCCTTTGATGACCGCCCGCAGCAACTGCGTCAAGGCACTGCAATCAGGATTTTCCAACGCCATCTCAACGCATCGTCGATGGTGGGATTCATACTGGGACAAATCGTCGGTGCGGATTCCCAATAAAATCATCGAACGGCAGTGGTACCTTGAGATGTATAAATTCGGAGCCGCAGCGAGGCCCGGCACGCCGCCCATATCCCTGCAGGGCCCATGGACCGCGGATAATATGAAAATCCCGCCGTGGAAGGGAGATTATCATCACGACCTGAACACCGAGCTGTGCTACTGGCCGGCTTACAGCAGCAACCAACTCGACGGGGCGTCCGGATTCGTAAACTGGCTGTGGGAAACAAGGCAGAATGCCCGGGCCTGGACTCGCCGGTTCTTCGATATGCCGGGCCTGAACGTTCCCATGACGGCGGACCTCAACCAGGAGCAGATAGGCGGCTGGCATCAATACACCCATTCGGCAACGACCGCCGCCTGGCTGGCCCATCATTTCTATCTACACTGGCGATACGGCATGGACCGGGACTTCCTTATGAATCGGGCATATCCCTGGCTTCGCGAGACATCCGTCTTTTTGGAGGCCGTGACCGAGAAAGGACCTGACGGCAAGCGCACGCTCGCTTTGAGCTCGTCGCCGGAAATAAACGATAACCGGTTGGAAGCGTGGTTTTCCACAATTACCAATTACGATCTCGCACTTATTCGCTGGGCGTTCGAGAAGACCGCCGAATTGGCCGACGAGACCGATAACGGCCAGCAGGCTAAGCACTGGCGTGAAGTTTTAGCCGAAATGCCCGATTTGGCGCTCGATAAAAAGAGCAGGAAAATACTCGTAGCAAAGGACTATCCTCTTGCCGCCTCGCACAGACATTTTTCGCACTTGATGGCAATACATCCGCTGGGACTTATCCGCTGGGAAAACGGGCCTCGAGATCAGGCAATTATTAAAGCTTCGATGGCCGATCTCGAAAAAAATGGAACATCCCAGTGGTGCGGATATAGCTTTAGCTGGCTGGCGAGTCTCGCCGCTCGGGCAAGGGACGGCGACAAAGCCGCCAAAGCGTTAGAGATTTTTTCAACGGCGTTTTGCCTTCGCAACAGTTTTCATTGCAACGGCGACCAATCCGGCAAGGGATACTCGAATTTCCGCTACAGGCCGTTCACGCTGGAAGGGAATTTCGCCGCGGCAGCGGGACTGCAGGAAATGCTGCTGCAAAGCTACAGCGGCACGATCCGCATCTTCCCGGCGGTGCCGACCGATTGGAAAGACATATCTTTCAAAACTCTCCGGGCGGAAGGCGCTTTTCTTGTTAGTGCTGAACGCAAAGACGGCCTGATGTATTCGATTACGATAATCTCGGAAAAAGGCGGCCAATGCCGGCTCGAAAATCCATTCAAACAAAACGAGTACGAACTTAAAGGCGCGGCAGAGAATACCGTCACCAGAGATGGAAATGACCTGATAATCAAAACCTCGGCAGGGCAAAAAATAACACTAACCCGCAAACTCGGTTAATATTGCTTAAAAAATCAGGAGGCACCTGAATTGAAAAAGAAAAAGAATATTTCCCGCAGGACGACATTGAAGGGTATAGGCACAATCGGCGCGATGGCGTTTTTAGGTAACCGGGCTTACGGCGAGCAATTCGCCGGCATATCCGGCAAAGAAATGGAAGGCCAGAGCGACATACGCAAAACTATCTTCGCCAAAGTCTTTTCCACGCCCCTGATAGACACGCACGAACATCTTATCGAAGAGCGTGACCGTCTGAATGCTTCCCACAGCCGGATTCAGAGTAATGATTGGTCGTTTCTGCTGAGTCATTACATTAACTCGGACATGCTAACGTGCGGCATGCCTCATGCCGAGTACGACAGATTCTTCTCCCGCAATACTTCTCCTCTGGACAAGTGGAAGATACTGGCGCCGTATTGGCCCGCCGTGCGAAACACCGGTTACGGCATGGCCGTGGAAATCGCAATGCAGCAGCTCTACGATGTCCCTGAACTATCCGGCGAGACAATAAGAAAGGTCGTCTCCGGCTACGAAAAGGTCTGCCGCAAAGGCTTCTACAGGGAAATCCTCTGCGAAAAAGCCGGCATAGAATCCTGCCAGGTCAACGCACTTGAGCAGCCTTTTCGCAAGACCGCCATGCCCGCACTTCTGATGCAGGATATCAGCATCGTGGGCATGTTCGCGGGCCCCAATATTGACATGTACGCGAAACCGGCCGGCATCGACGTGAAAAATCTCACCGACTGGTATCGTGTCATCGACTGGTGGATTGAGACGTACGGCCCGTATGCCGTGGCAGTGAAATCGCAAAATGCCTACAGCCGGGACATCGACTACGAGGATGTGCCCGTTGAGCAGGCCGAGCCTGTTTTTGCCAAGCGGATGTCCGGCGAAGCTCTGACTTCACGCGAGCGGAAACTGCTCGAAGATCATCTTTTCTGGTACTCGGTCAAGGCCGCGACGAAGGCGAATCTGCCCGTGAAGCTTCACACCGGCTACTATGCCGGCCAGAACGGTATGCCTTTGTCGAGGTTGATTAATAATCCGGATTCCGCGGCACGCCTTTGCAAGACGGCCGGCGATGCGAGATTCGTCTTTATGCACATCTGCTATCCGTACTACGAAGAGATACTTTCGGTTGCCAAGCATTACACGAACGCCTATATCGATATGTGCTGGTCGTGGATAATAAATCCCATCGCGGCTAAAGACTTTCTCAAGAAATACCTCGTCACGGCGCCGGCCAACAAGATCCTTACTTTCGGCGGCGACTATATTCCCGTCGAACCGGTGCTGGGCCATGCCGTCGTCGCACGCCGGGGCATCGCACTGGCCCTGTCCGAACTGGTCGAAGAAGGCTGGCTCAGCCTCGACCGGGCGGATGAGCTTGCGGATATGATTATGCATAAAAACGCCCGCTCGATATTCGGTCTCCCTGAGAAAACCAAAAAGCTCGGAGCAGTACGCTGGCCTGCTTAACAGCATCTGAGCTTGAGGAAAAGAACAAACATGTTAGTGTTAAACAGAGGAAACTCTAATGGACAAGACACATCGATTTGGTGCCCTGAGTAGAAGCGGTTTAAGCCGGCGGGACATGCTTCGTTGTGCGGCTGCGGCAGGAACTGCACTGGCCGGGGCCTCCGCTTTTCGCATGTGCGCAAGTGCGAACGAGCAAACGAAAAAGACCATCACGAAAGGACGCCTCAACCAGTCGATCGCGTACTGGTGTTTTTCGAAGTACTGGGATATCGAAAAAACCTGCCGGATCGCCCGGCAGTTGGGCTGCAAGAGCGTCGAACTTGTCGAGCCGAAAGACTGGCCGACGCTTAAAAAGCACAGCCTTGTCTGTGCCCTGGCGAACAGTCACTGGTTCGACAAGGGAATGAATAATCCAAAGTACCACGAGATGTGTTCGAGCAAGATCCGCGAGGGCATCGACGCCTGCGCCGACTTCGGCTTTCCGAACGTAATTACATTTACAGGACTCGCCGAAGACATCCCGCCCGATGAGGGCATAAGGAACTGTGTCGCCGGGTATAAG
>Ga0307380_10010339_pt1 | contig 11762 bp, 10 predicted proteins | sample UN3MG_FD_202239 | JGI IMG/M metagenome (GOLD analysis project Ga0307380, IMG submission 202239) | Soil microbial communities from Risofladan, Vaasa, Finland - UN-3 | ecosystem: Environmental > Terrestrial > Soil > Coastal area > Acid sulfate soil | place: Finland: Risofladan, Vaasa | collected... | reverse complement strand
GGCTGGACTTATTATAAGCACGTGCGGTGATGCACGCTTTCTCAAGCAATTTCGGCCATTTGCACAAAGAACCACCAGCCACATTTTCGTGGATGGTGGTTCTCCAATATCGATGCTCTCTAGAACCCGTTATTTTTCTTCGTCGTCTTCTTCTTGAGGTTCTTTGTCTTCTGGCTCATCACCCTTTCTTTCAACCAAGATCGTGCAATCGGCGACCATAGCTGCGAACAGGGCAACAGCGGTATAAACCGGCAGTAGGGCGATACCTGCGAGTCCTAGGACCAGGGGGATTTCGATCAGAACCTTGTCGTTTTTGTTCAAGATTACGATCTTCCGGACTCCGGCTTCCTTGACGAGTCCTTTGACAGTCTCCAGCAGTTCATCGCCGGTGACCTTCATTTCCTCAACCCATTCTTTTTCGCCCTTTTCTTCTTCTTCAAATACGTCTTCGTCAACGCGAATTTCTTCGTCAGTCATTTACTTCTCTCCTACTTTCTTTAACCCATAGATATAGACCAAGACCGATCACTAGCAATGGCCACCAACCACCAAGGGATTGGAAGATCAAGAGCTCGAAAACGGCAGCCATGGCCATAAATGCCAGAACCATGATCCTGATGAATCCTCGAACCTTCTCTGTCGAAGCGTCGTCATCATCGAACCGCTTCATGTACAGATAGCCCGCAGCACCGGCCGCAAGGATGAGTGTCCAAGCATAAGCCATGCTCTCGTAATGATCGAACATATTCATCAAGAACAATAGAGCACCGTTGGCAGCTACCATCGCGCCAGGGATGGCGAAAAATGACAGGCTGCTTCGCTGCTCAGCGGTCGACTTGTAGGCTGGCCACATCATCAACAGGCCGGTACCCACAATAAAGACGGGCCAAAATAAGCCCATCACGCTGACATGGAACACATTTACTACCAGAAGCGCCAGACCGGCAGCGATCAGGAGAATCGGTAATAGCGGCTTTACGCCTTTCTTTCCAATTTCTGCTTTCAGTACAGTTTCTTCAGACATTTAGCACCTCGCTTTCTATAGTCTGTGCCCCTATACGTTGAGGATTGACTAAAGTTTCAGAAATGTCGGATGAATCGTCAGGCGGCTTCTTCGACTGCATTGATTTCGGATTCCTGGTCAGCGGGTACAAACCGGATTTCAAGAACTCCATCATTGAGACGGCCGCCAGTTGCTCGCATTCGGGCTAGCACTGTTGGCAGAATCATCTCTCGTTTGAAGTTTCCAATGGTGATAAACATCTCGTCGCCGCGCTTTCGCAGCCGGACCTCGTTGCTCTTCACGAACGGTATTGGCAGTCGCATAAGATACCCGTCATCGACTTCAACGATCTCCTGCAGCAGGCCACGATAGTAGATCAGGCAAGGATCTTTTTCGCCAAAACAATCGCGCGCAAGTACCGATAGAGCGGCCATACCCACGACCTCATCAGAATAATAGGGAACTTCCCACAAGGGCAACGGGCTGAAATTATCTTGGATTAACTTCAAGTACTTGTCCTGGACCTCGCGTCGTTTCTGCATAAACTCTCCCGCGTCCGTCATTTCAGGAAGAACGCGATTGATGATCACGCTGTCGACAGGATAGTTAAACAGTCCCAAATAGCCGATGGCTCTCTCAGCCTCTCTAACTACCATCTTTTCCGGAATTACCACGACGCGATAGCTTGTTATCTCAGGATCGCTGAGGGTCTCTCGAAGTTCAGCGGTCGCATCATCCAGCATGTACAAGGCTTCCAAAACCTCTGTTGGTGCTTTCAGAAATCGACCGGCAAGCGGGGCGATCATTTTCATGACCCCTCGTTCATATCTGGCCAAGTGACCAGCATACCAACGAAAAGTATCTGGGATCGTCAAGAGCCTGATTGTTTCTCCAGTAGGCGCCGCATCGATAATGACCCGATCGAAGTTCTGTTCTTTGGCTTGTTTATTGATATGTAGCAGACTGACGATCTCGTCCATGCCGGGAATTGCCGAGAGCTCATCGGCAACAATCCGGCTCACGTCCCGACCGCCTCTCATGAGATTAGATACAAAACTTTGGATCGTATCCCAATAATTGTATATATCGGCGACGACGCTGATCTCCTGGGCCCACAAATTTTCGGTTAGCTGAACCGGAATATCTCCCAAGGGAACGTCGAACGAATCTGCGAGACTGTGTGCTATATCTGTGCTGGCCACCAATGTCTTGTAGCCTAGTTCGGCGCTCCGAAGAGCTGTTGCCGCGGCAACCGTCGTCTTACCGACCCCGCCTTTTCCTAGATAAAGAATAATCCTCATTAATTTCTCCGCTCTATGATCTCTTTCCTCGAATCATCTTGCCCATGCGAAGACTCCCCACGAAAGATGGCTATATTACTGATCAAGTCTAATTTTAACTGCAAAGTAATACGCAAAGTAGTAATTTGCGTTGTAGTGCTCATAAATCGATTAGATTGCAATTAGATTACGTAGTCAAAATTCGTTCACTTGCGAGTCATTGTCCGTGATAGAATAAGGAACATCCCAGTTTTAGTTTGCTGGAAAATGTTTGGACGAAGAAACAGCAATCTAGCGATACTAACTTGACATAAGGAACGGATAAGGTGCATCGAATATCTTGTGGGATATGGGCTATTCGAAAACTGCAACCTTTACCTATTGAATACGTAATGAATGTAGCGTTAAAACAGGCAGCTGTTGGCGCATGCCATTAAGGCATTTTTCTCGAAAGCAGGAAAGGAAATCGAAATGAGCCCCAAGAACAAATCAGATAAGTATGATGAATTACGCGATCAACTTGTGCAACTACCCCATATAGATGGAGACCAGGTTGAACAGTGGATCGAATTGCAGCGAACGATTGATTCCAGCCGGGATTATTTGATTCGCGCAGTGCCTGGCGCGCAGCAGAGTGTGGATGAGGCCCAAAAGATTTTGGCCCAGAGGACCTACACCCTGGTCTTCTTCGGAGGTACTGGTGTCGGAAAGAGCACGCTCATCAACGCCCTGTTAGGACGCAATCTTTTGCCCACAGGCGCCGTTACCGCCGTCACCGGTACCATCGTGTACATCGAGCAAGCCGATGAAGGCGAGGCCGAATCTCTGGTATTTTCCTATTGGGATCGGAAGGAATTCGCCAGCCGGGTTCGCCGTCTATGCCAGTTAGCCGAAATCGAGAACTTCGATATTAACAATGATGCCGAACGAGAGCAGGCGCGTCTATCCATTGAAGAGATGAAGGACGATGCTCGTGACGACGCCAAGACCGAACAGGATGAATACTTCGAGATCATATTGGATTGCATCGATACCTACGAATCAAAGAAGGATCTGTTTCAGGACGGTCCTCCTCCAACAAAAGCCTTCACCATTGATGATGAAAATGCTCTCACCCATCTACGCGAAGATGGATTCAAAGGCAGTGGACAACGGCAGATTCGTCTGATCCGGTCGGCTACTTTCAGGGTCCATCCACGAGATGATTTTCCAAACTTGTTAATGAATGGTTACCTGCGCATCGTCGATGTGCCGGGTTTGGGCGCAGGAATGCGTTTGCATGAAGCAATCACTCTTGAAGAGATGAAACGAGAGGACGCGATGATAGTCCTCGTTACCGATGCCGGACGCCAACGAGTCGATGAAATGAAATCACTCGCATCGGTGAACTGGATCAAGGAAAACCGGCTGTTCGGATTGAGCGGCAGCGATCTCGACGAAGCTGCAGCAAAGGTCTTTTTGGCCGTGAATGGTGGAAACATTCGCCAGGCATTTGACAGACTCAATGCGGGACTTCCCGAGAGTGAACGCGAGGTAAAAGAGGTTACTCGTTATATTGCTCCAAATTACTGGGAACGATATAGCGACCGCGGCGACAAGCGCCCCTATTTCTTGGTCATGGCCCCCACTGCCCTTTACGTTGAAGACCCAGATAACGCACCACCAGAATTCGCCAGCGAGACCGAGCGGGTTCTGAAGGTGTTCTCTGACCAACTTGGTCCGGTTAGCAAGACCGATCCATTGGAGCCAGACACGGCGGCAGCGCTCTTAAAGTTAAGCGAAGTGCCATTGCTGCGCGACAGCCTGATCGAATTCATCCAGACCGAGAGAGTCCGCAGCCAGCTGCGAGAAGCGAGCACGCGAGTTCGAAATGCTGTGCAATCGCTTCGCTTCTATTATGAGAAGCAGCTCGCAGCTCGTGGTGTTCAACCACCGTTCGAGAGCAGCTGGGAAAGCCTGCAGGAACGACGATTTGAAAACGTCCTCGTACGCCAGCAAAAAGATCTGCCACGAGCCTTTCACAACGCATTGCTGGACTTAAGCCAGCGAATCAACAGCGATGAAAGGTTCCAGAGCATCATCGATCCTACTCTGCTTGGTGTGAAAAGCATGGTCCAGGATACGGTCCAACGCGAGGTCGAGACCTTGCTTGAAAGCTACGGCACTGAGCACTGGGATGATCGAGATGTAACCTATGACAGCCTGATATGGGGAACCAGCGGAATCGAGATTCCCATTAAGAGAATCATGTACCAGGTTGAGCTCGTGATGCAGGAAGCGGTATCCAACTTCATGCCGGAGGTGGCTGAGGTAGTTGCCGCAGAGCTCGATCGAACCCTTGAAGCCCATGACATACTGGCCAGGTTGAACCGGGCAACATACGGGCAGGAATACACATATGCTATTCCCTCTGTTCCAGGAAAGGAGCTGCCGTTAAACCAGGCCTTCGAAGAAGTCGTCGGACAGGTTGGGAAAAACTTCCGCCATATTTGCCAGCAAGCCACGATGTATGAGCTGGTTAAACCAGATCGGTCCATCCATCACAAGGTCAGGGAAGGCGAACGAGAACTGGCACTGCCGGATGAAGACAGGATTTTGGACGTGCTAATCAAGGGAGTCGACCGCGTTCGACAAGATATGCTCTCCCAGTCACAAGTAATGGCCGAAAGTGCTGCTACGCAGGTTGCAGAAGCTAGCGCAGGCGAAGGTAATGGTTCAGCAGATTCCGAAGACCTCATCATAAACATCTTGGATGGCGGGCCCGCTGACCAGGAGCTAGAGATTAAATTCACGAGCGAGGTGCTAGAGGCAGACTACGGCGACCTCGAAACAAGTTATGCTGATAAGCTTGACAACATAGACATCAAGACCAACCGTATTTTTGGCGAAATCATCGATGATCTTTTCGGCGATGGCGAATTGCTAAGCCGGATGCGTCGTCTATTCTGGCTTGAAGCAACAAAAGCTGAACGTGATTTCAACACCTGCCTTGTAAAACCAATGATCCGGCAGCATGACCGGAAGTTGTCAGACCCAGAACTACGGCAAGCGATGGAAGTAGACCTGGAAAGCGTTTCCGATGTAGAAGAGCTTATGCGAACTTGGGAAGGCTTGCATAATCTTGAGAGTCAGCTTGTTATATAGTTTAACGAGGAGCGGTTATCGCCTACTGCACCGACAATCGAAAAGCGGATTAACTGTATCCGTCCGATGAGCATCTTTGCTTTCGGTGCTAGCAGATGGAACACGAAACCGAAAGGCTCTGCCTAGATGGAGTTAAAGGGATCAATGGACGAAACAAGTCTCAAAATAGTACGTTCGTTACAGAACGAAGGGCAATTAATGGCCTTTACCAGGCTGTTGGGTGACTGGCTCGAGGAAGATCTCAGCCAGTCACATGGCGCCGATTTCTTGTTTACAGATTCGCGTGCACGAGCGCTTCTTGTCTCAGACAGTTTACTCGATGGTGCCACCTTGAGTGACTTTAGCCGTCTCGTGAAGACTCTGCCAAACCAGCGTGTCACCTTGGGTGACCTGCTAGGGGATAGCGGTTTAGCAGAAAGCGAGCGGATGTCTGCCTTACTGGCAACTTCTCAAGTAGTTGGCCAGGACAGCAGTTCAAACGAACAATCGGAGAGCATATCGTGGTTAGCTTTGATCATCGGAAGTTATGCTTGGAAGAACGGTTATCCGATAAATCAACTTGATCCATCGTCTCCGCCAGGGGCGTATACACCTGCTGGACAGGTACTAAAACGGTCAGCCGGATTTGTCCGCCAACAATTGCAGCGGAGCGCGACTGAACGCGATCGATTGATCCAGAGTCTTTCCTTGCCGCCTTCTTCGGTGCAATCTCTGGACGATCTCACTCCTAGCTCGGAAACAATCCCTCCACTTCCCCCGCACTTCCGACCACCCATTCCAGAGAATTACCCTGAAGTCGCTAGAGAAACGGTCTATGTTGACCCGAATGACTCAGCCAGGGGACAGAGCATTGAGACAGGTTCACCATTGGTCATATCCGAATCCGAATTGAGGAACGATGTCTTGCCCTCAACGGAGGTAGTCCGGATGCCCCCAATCACGATTGACACTGATCATCTGCGACAAGAGGTGCAAACTCCACCTAGCCCAATGCCATCATCGGCGGTAGTCGTTCCTACCGATCAAGCCAGCCAATCACGGCCGAGCCTGACAGTAGCATTGAGGCAGATGCTTAGTCATGAAAAACTGGCGAGCACAAAGCTAAACATACTGGTTCAAAAATATCCCGATGGTCCGGGCTTGTATGGATTGCAGGTACGTGTCAGCTGCAAAGGAGTGAAGAGTTACGTCGCTGGCACAACAGATCGCGATGGAAAATTTATATGCGAGCTTCCCGTCCGGATAGACTCTGGCCTTACTTACGATGTCGAAGTAACTTGGCCAAGGGATGAAGGAGGTGAGATTGAGCGCAAATCGATTACGATGAACGCGGACCGAACCCATTTTTCACTACCCTTCTATCGTCAACTAAACACTCCAAGTGAAGCTTAAGGGTATGTCCGAATGAGTGATGATTGGCTCGAGCTGACCCAGGAGGATATTGAGCGAACCGAGCAGTTGGCTCGCGCAAATCAGCTTTCCCGGGTTCAGCCTACGATGTCCGAGATGATCACCATCCTTCCATCTGATATCGGGCTTGATAGGCCGCTCCATGCTGTCAGTCCGACGATACTCACAGTCACTCAGGACGATTTGGCGCCAATCGGGGCACAGCAGGTTGTCTCATTAGACTTGCAGCTTCTGGAAGATGAGATGTTCCGGCTGGTGAACGCAGCCCGAAGCTCCCATCTCCCTGCATGGGTTGGCACAGCAAACTTGAAACTGCACAATGGATTGGCCGCTGTCGCCAGAGGTCATTCGGCAGATATGCTAAGAAGGCAATATGTGGCTCACGTTTCGCCCGAGGGCATCTCAGCAGCCCGACGTATCGGTCTGAATGGCATCAGTTACGTAGCCAGCGGCGAGAATATCGGCGTTTATTACGGAGAAGGAGCTCATACCACTCGAGCAATACATGAGATCCACGATGCTTTTATGAACCAACCTCGGAGCATGACCAATCACCGGGGGAATCTACTCAATCCTTTATGGACCCACATTGGCATCGGAATTGCCCACAATCCGGATGGCTCGCTCGTAGCAACACAAAACTTCATATCTGCTCCCGCCGCCCGGATCAGGGGTCGTTGATGCCGGTTTGTTAATCATTCGCCTCGATACAGAGCCGGCTACCTTTTCGGAATCCCTGATTATATTAATTGGTCCGAACACGCTCAAGGCGATCTAGTGTTGATATTTCTAGGTAGAATACCTAGGTAAAACTAGCTTATGACTGAACCAATTGTTATCACCGATCCAGATACCGACCGTTACCACACCTTCGGCTATATAAGCTGGTGGCAGCAGGAGATTGTTAGAGATGCAGTGGTCATGGTGGTCGGAGCCGGTGCGCTCGGCAACGAAGTGCTAAAAAACCTGGCCCTGATGGGTATCGGAAACATCATCATCGCTGATTTTGACACTATCGAGGATAGCAATCTTAGCCGGTCGGTGCTCTTTCGAGAATCCGACAGAGGTAGACACAAAGCCGAAGTCGCCGCTGAAGCGATCAGAGAACTCAATCCCGATGTCAACGTCAAAGCCTGGAACGGAGACATAAATTTCGAAATGGGTCTGGGTGTTTTTCGCCACGTTGACGTTGTGATTGGATGTCTCGACAACCGCGAAGCCCGTCTATCCATCAATCGATTCAGCTGGGCAATAAACAAACCTTGGGTTGACGGTGCCATTCAGGAACTCATGGGTATCGTGCGTGTATTTTGGCCCGGACAAGGCGCTTGCTACGAGTGTACGCTTACCGATGAAGATTATCAGATTATCGGCTTGCGTTATTCGTGTCCTTTGTTGGCCAGGGAAAACATCCTTCAAGGGAAAGTTCCGACAACCCCGACTAGCGCCTCAATCGTTGCTGCTTTCCAAACTCAAGAGGCCCTAAAAATCATACACAATCTAGAAGTACAGCCCGGAAAGGCGCTGATGATCAATGGCCTAACGAACGATATCTATACAACCGAATATCCGGTAAAGGAAGGTTGTATGAGCCATTCGACATTGGAGCCGATCATTGAATTAACTGATAGCTCGTCCAAAAGTATGTCTTTGGGTGAATTACTTGGGATCGCTCGAGAACGACTAGGCCCAGAAACTGTGCTAGAATTCGACGGAGAATTGGTCGTATCGATGCACTGCCCAGATTGTGGTCTCGAAACGCAGGTACTCAAAAAAATGGCAAGACTGTCTGATGGCGCGTTTGTATGCTTAAACTGCGGTGGCCGGAGAGATATGAAGCTGACGCACCGCATCGATGGGAGCGAAGAATTTCTATCTTCGACGCTATCGGATGTTGATATCCCAGCTCTCGGAATAGTTCGGGCACGGAATGGGGTAGAACGCATTTACTTTGAGCTGACCGGCGACTTAGAAACAGTCCTGGATTTTAATAACTCAGCCACAGAAAGTGCCGAGAGAAACATGTAATTTGAACGCGTTGCATAGGCTGAATACAGCCTGATTTTCTGCAACTATCAAGGGTGATTTAACGTATTGATTAGTGAGATTGATTATAATCTCAGGAACGGAGGCATTGAAAAAATGGCAAGTATTAAAGTAATTATTTATGACCCAACCGGTTCGAAGAAAACCCCGGTTGAGCTCCCAGATGATGTACCGATGCGCAGGTTAATCCCTGCTCTGGTTAGTAAAATGGGATTGCCCACAAGTCAGGGCGCTAATCCGATCGCTTATCGTTTGGATCATCGTTCATCTGGAAAACGATTGGCTAACGATGAATCGTTGACCGATGCAGGAGTAGTGGAAGACGACATCCTTAGTTTGTTCCCCGAAGTAACAGCTGGATAGTCCACTCTTAGCTAATTATTGGCAGAGGACTGGTTGCTCCGAGTGTACCAGTCCTCTGTCTTCGGCTATATTGCTCGAGTAAAATTATGTCGTTCGACATTAGAGATACCAGGCTTCGAAACGACCACAATCGAATACGCGAGTTGGTCAATCGTAGTGAGCTAATTCATGTCCTGCGGACTGAGGGAGATCCTCCTGAGAAATACCTGGTCCGTTTTACCTGCCGAGGGATCGAGAAACTGACGGCCGGGGGAAATCCTGTTTACCGTGACCAGCACGAGGTAACGGTATATTTGCACGCGGAATACCCCTTAAAACAGCCCCAGCTAAAGTGGCTAACTCCCATATTCCATCCTAATATACACAGTACCGGTGCGGTTTGCATTGGAGCTTGGTGGCCTGCGAAAACCCTGGACCATCTATTACTAACCCTTGGCGAAATGGTCCAGTACAAGAATTTAGGACCTAAGGATCCAATGAATTCCCGAGCCGCGGCATGGGCATTACGAAACAAACGATTATTTCCAATCGATTCCAGGCCCTTGAAGGGAGAATCATTGGAGGATCAGATCATAATCGTTGTTGATGAGGAGTCAGATGACCTCGGCATCAACATCCTCTGAGCAGCCTGCGAGCACAGATGCTAATCTAAAGGCTAAACCGGAATCCAATCCCATCGAAGCACTGCAGGAAACCGGAAAAGTTGGTAAGGCTTCTTCATCGCGGTTTGGTCGTTCCATTCTACACGGTTCGGAGCATGGGCAGGTTCCTGTGTCGGTTACCGTAACCCAGTCTGCGCTCACCCAACTTGAGAACCATTGTTACAGCATCTTTGATTCTGAGATCGGCGGAGTATTGCTGGGAAAAATTGACCGCCAGGCGTCGCGCAACGACATTCTCGTCCAAGCCGCACTCCCGGTTAGAAGTGATGATCGCGGGCCAGTACACTTTACATTTTCAGCGGATTCGTGGGCGATACTCCACCAGGAGCGCGCCCAAAAGTTTCCGCAGATGGATATCGTTGGTTGGTATCACACACATCCAGGGCTCGGTGTGTTCTATTCAAGCGATGATGTCGTTGTACACTCAGCCGCCTTCGTCCTACCCTGGCATGTAGGTCTCGTTATCGATCCAGTACACCGAGAAGGGAGCTGGTTCGGTTGGCGGACCGTAGCAGTCGACCACAAAGAATCAGAGCTCGCGCCGATTGAAGGTTATTATGAACTTCTTGACGAACAAGATGAGAGCAACGCTTCATGGAAACTTGTAAAAGCATCAATCTGGCAAACAAGTTACGGTTCTCCCAACCCAGCAAGTGTGAGCGATCAAGTTTTTGTGCCGGCTAACGACTGGCCTGCCTTGCCTCCAATCAACCCATGGTGGGGCGTCTTGCTTGGTGGAACCAGCCTTCTGCTGACTTTGCTGCTGCTGCTGGACAGGCTGATCGCCCTTGTCAGATAAGTGAGTGAAATAGCAAGCTGTCTATGAGTGAAAGCCAATCCGTTCAATTCGCAGCCATAATATCGATTGCATTGCCTGATGGTGCGGGTCATTCCGAGTTCAATGTTCTGCTTGGATCGGCCGACCTGGTCTTCGATAGCGATGGAAACGCAAAGCCCCTTGGCGATTGTACTCTGGCTGAACTCCAGCGCTTCGCCGATGATTTGGAGGCGGAAATCTGGGCAGACTATCAATCGGTTTCGCTTTTTGATCTAGTGGTCGAAGGTCAAGCGTCAGTGTCGGTAGTCAATGCCGAAGACGAAGCAGAGGACTCTGCATCAACGGAACTGATGCTGGAGCATTTAGTAATCTTCCCAATAGATGATATTGATGGAAATGGGGATGTAGCCTCCGAGGAATCTGAGCTGCTGAAACTCAGGGAAGATCTGGCGGAGGCGTTGGAATCGATCCCAGATCCCTCAGTGATTTCGGAAGAAAGTACCATTCCAGCTATTTCTGTTGCCAATACAGAACCAGTCTTCGAAGAGCGTGCTGTCCAAGAGCACACTGACGAAGAGCGCGCTAACGATCAGCGCGCTAACGATCAGCGCGACATCGAAGCTAGCCTCGTGGAAGATCCCGACGTCGAGGAGCACGCTAACGATCAGCGCGATGAACTTCAGCGAGACGTCGAAGCCAGCCTTGTGGAAGAACCCGAGGTCAAGGAGCGTGATGAGGTTCAGCGAGTTGTCGAAGAGCGCCATGACGAAGAGCGCGCTGACGATCAGCACGACGATGGTCAGCGAGTAGTCGAAGAACGAGCCGAGGACCTTGAGCCCGCTGCTGTTAAGGTCAAGAGGCTTCGCCGTATCCTCGGGAAACGTCGACCGCTCAATCACCGAACATGGACCGCCGTCGATATTCTGATCAATGAGACGGCCTTCAGAGCTGCCCAGGTTCATGCGGACAGTTCACTAGATCGTGAGGTGGCAGGCATTCTTATCGGACCTCATCCCGAGAAACAACCAGACGGTCGCTACATCGTTCATGTAAGTGATGCCATTGTGGCCAAATAC
>Ga0307380_10010338_pt1 | contig 11762 bp, 9 predicted proteins | sample UN3MG_FD_202239 | JGI IMG/M metagenome (GOLD analysis project Ga0307380, IMG submission 202239) | Soil microbial communities from Risofladan, Vaasa, Finland - UN-3 | ecosystem: Environmental > Terrestrial > Soil > Coastal area > Acid sulfate soil | place: Finland: Risofladan, Vaasa | collected... | reverse complement strand
CCGGTGGCCTGGGGCGCCGCCTGCAATCTTGGCACTTCCCTAGCATTGTGTGAGCGAGCCCTTACACTGCACGAATCGGTCCACTCGGACCGTGCGCAGGAACGCGATCCCGGCCGCAGAAAGACGGCGACGATGGCAACCGCAAGACGACGCTCAAGATCACGCACACGCCGCTCGCGGATGGAGGAGGGGCCTCAGAGTCACGCCCGCGCCCCGCGTCCGCCAATCGTCCAGCTGCGCGACAGCACCGTCGTCTACCCCGGCGGCCACGTCGGCATCGAGCGCGTCTCGCTCTCGATCGATCGCGGCGAGTTCGTTTTCGTGGTCGGCAGCACGGGCTGTGGAAAGTCGACCCTGATCAAGCTGCTGATCCGTGAGCTCGAGCCCGCTTCGGGAAGCGTGATGGTCGCCGGCAAAGACATCAACGAGATGCCGCGCAAGAAGGTGCCGCTGCTACGGCGCCGGATCGGCACCGTCTTTCAGGACTTCAAGCTGCTCCCCAACCGGACCGTCTACGACAACGTCGCCTACGCGCTTCAGGTCACCGGCACCCCCCGCGGTGAGATCAAGCGACAGGTTCCCGAGATTCTCCGCATGGTCGGCCTCGGCGCCAAGATCCACAACTTTCCGGACCAGCTCTCCGGCGGAGAGCAGCAGCGCGTCTCGATCGCCCGGGCGTTCGTCAACCATCCTCCGCTGCTGCTCGCCGACGAGCCAACCGGCAACCTCGATCCGGAGACCTCGATCGGGATCATGCAGCTGCTCTACAGGATCAACCGCTCCGGCACCACGATGATCGTCGTCACCCACGACAGTGAGATGGTCGACAAGATGAAGCGCCGCGTAGTCCAACTGCATGAGGGCCGGGTGATCCGTGACCAGGCGGCCGGCATGTACGCCTCCGAGGAGGACACGACCGAGTTCGCGGTGCGGATGCGTGCCGAAATGGGAATCGACGAGGTCACGGGCTAAGCGATGGGACGCGTCAGCTTCTTCTTCAGCGAGGCCTACCGGGCGCTGCGTCGTAATGCCGCCCCCTCCGTGGCTGCGATCGTCACGATCGCGATCACGGTGCTGCTCGTCGGCGTGCTCGTGCCGGTGCTCGACGCCTCCGGCGCGAAGACAAACGACGTTCGCGACCAGATCTCGCTCAAGGTCTTCCTCTTCAAGCAGTCGGAGAAGTCGGAGGTCAAGGCGCTCGAGGAGCAGATCGCCGGGATTCCGCATGTCGCCGGCGTCGATTACATCTCCTCCGCGCAGGCGCTGAAGATCCTCGAGGCGGACCTCGATGAGAAGAACATCCTCTCGGCTCTCGACAACCGGAATCCGCTGCCGCCTTCCTTCAACGTGCGGCTCGACGACGCCGACAACCTCGAGGCCGTCCAGGCGGCGCTCTCGCCCACCGACCCGGCCGGCAAGCCGCAGCCGCTCAGCGCCGCCGTCGAGGAGATCGTCGTCGCCGATCAGACCGATCAGATCCGGCAGGTGACCGGTGCGGTGAAGATCCTTCTCGGCGTGATCGCGGTACTGCTCGGGATCGCGTCGCTCTTCCTGGTCGGCAACACGATTCGCCTCTCGATCTACGCTCGCCGGCGCGAGGTCGAGGTCATGCGGCTCGTTGGGGCCACCAGCTGGTTCATCCGCTGGCCCTTCGTGATCGAGGGCTTGGTGGTCGGGATCGCGGGCGCGATGATCGCGGTCGGCATACTGTTCCTCGGCAAGGTGACCATCGTTGACCCGCTGTCGGAGAAATTTGCTTTGGTCGAGAATCTCAACACAATCGCCTTCGGGCAACTGATCGTGGTCCTGATCGGTAGCGCGATGGTGGTCGCGGCGCTTGGCAGCGGAGTGACGCTGCGCCGGTTCCTGCGGATTTGAGCGAGGGCGGAGCCCCCGAGGGCACCGGGTTCCTCCGCGGCCTCCTGGCCGGCGTGGCGATCGCTGTCCTACTCTTGATCGCGATCGAGCCCCTGCGGGACGCGATCCTTCCGGGCAGCAGTACCGACGACCGCGTCGCGCAGGCGATCGATGTGATCGACCAGACATATTTTCGCCAGCCCGACGACGAACTTCTCCAGGACGCCTCGATCGAGGGCATGGTGCGCCAGCTCAAGCGCGAGAACGAGGATCGGTTCTCCCACTACTTCGATGCCGAGACCTACAAGCGCTTCAACGCGGCCACCGAAGGCGAGTTCAGCGGGGTCGGGATGACCGTCAGCGAGGTAAAGCAGGGCCTCCGGGTCGCTCGGGTCTTCGAGAACACCCCGGCCGCGGATGCCGGCATCGACGCAGGCGACCTGATCACCGCGGTCGACGGAAGCTCGATCGCGGGCGAGTCCTCGACGGCGTCCACGGCTGAGATCAAGGGTCCGCCGGGGACCGAGGTGGTGCTCACCGTCGAGGACTCGAAGAGCGGCAAGACCAAGGACGTCAGCCTCGAGCGGGCCAGGGTCCGCGTGCCGGCCGTGACCGGCGAGATCCGCATGAGGGACGGTCGCAAGATCGCCTACGTCGGGCTCGCAACTTTCAGCCGCGGCGCGCATGGCGAGCTTCGCTCCCAGATCGAAGAGCTCTACGACAAGGGGGCCGAGGCCCTGGTGCTCGACCTGCGCGGCAACGGCGGCGGCCTTCTCGACGAGGCGGTCCTGGTCGAGTCGATCTTCCAGGAGGACGGTCCGGTTGTGACCACAGAGGGCCGCACCCGGCCCGAGGAGACCCTTGATGCGAAGGGCAACGCGCTCGCCCCTCGGCCGATGGCCGTACTGACCAACCGCGACACCGCATCCTCCTCGGAGATCGTCACCGCGGCCCTGAAGCAGAACGAGATCGCCACGGTGATCGGGACGCGGACCTTCGGCAAGGGAAGCTTCCAGGAGGTGATCGAGCTCATTGGTGGCGCCGCCCTCGACCTGACCGTCGGCGAGTATCTGACCGCCGACGGAACCTCGATCATGGGTACCGGCGTGAAGCCGGACATCCGCGTTGCCGACGACGATCCCGCCGACGGCGACGACGTCCTCGCTCGGGCTCTCGGCGTGCTCGCCAAGCAGCTCAACGAGAATCGATGAGCCGTCCCCCTCGCGAGCCGCTTGCCAAGCGAGTCTTGGTGATCGCCCGGCGTGGCCGGTTCCTCGTCGGTCAGCCGCTGTTCGAGCGGGGCGAGCAGCTGCCGCTCTCACCGGGCAAGCTCAAGGTCGGTGAGGGGCAGATAGCGCTCTGCCGCGTCGACCGGCGCGGGGCCCAGCCGATTGCGCAGCTCGGTCGCGCCGATTGCGCCCGCGACGTGGTCGCCGCCCTGTTTGCCGACCGCGGTCTGCGCCCGACCTTCCCAAAGCGACTCGAGGCGGAGGCCCGGGCATCGATCGAGCGGCTCGCAGCCGACCCCGGGCCGCGTCGCGACCTCCTCAGTCAGCCGACCTTCACGGTCGATCCGGCAGCAGCGCGCGACTTCGACGACGCGGTCTCGGCCCGTCGCGAGGGCGATAGTTATCACCTGTGGATACACATAGCCGACGTCGCCGCCCACGTCCCGCCGGGGAGTGGGCTCGACCGGGAGGCACTGGAGCGGGCCAACTCCACCTATGCGCCGGGCACCGTCTCGCCAATGCTCCCGAGGGCTTTGAGCGACGATGCCTGCAGCCTCAACCCCGGCGTCGAGCGCCTTGCGGTAACGGCTGAGCTCAGGCTCAGCGCCGCCGGCGAGGTCAGCTCGGCTTCTTTCTACCGCTCCCGCATCCGCTCCGATGCGCGACTTGACTACGAGGGCCTCGACCGGATCTTCTCGGGCGCCGAGCGTCCGCCCGCAGAGGTTGCCGAGTCGGTCGCCGTTGCCAGGGAGGCCGCTGCAGCCCTGGCGCAAACTGCCGGGGCAAGCCAGCTCACGGTCACCAGCGACGAGCCCGAGTTCGAGTTCGACTCCAGCGGCCAGGTCGAGACGGCTCACGTCGTCCCGCAGACCGAATCGCACCGGCTGATCGAACGCTTGATGGTGGTCACCAACGAGCAGGTCGCGCTGCTGCTGGAGCGTAAGGGGGTGCCGAGCCTCTACCGCGTGCACGAGCAGCCGGACCCGCCGCGGATCGAGCATCTGCTCAACCAGTTGACCGCCCTCGACGTGCCGACGCCGCCGTTGCCGGAGAGTTTCTCCCCACGTGAGGCCGGTGAGCTTGCCGCCGAGGCAAGCCGCCTGATCGCCACCGAGGCGGCTCGTCGCGGCCACGGCGCGGCCAGCCTCTCATCGCTGGTTCTGCGGGCGATGAAGCCGGCCCGCTACAGCGATCGGAACCTCGGCCACGCCGGACTCGGCAGCCCGGCCTACTCGCACTTCACCTCGCCGATCCGCCGCTACCCGGATCTGATCGCCCACCGGGCGTTGCTGGCCGTTCTTGGCGCCGGCGAGCAGGCACCTGACCGGCGTGAGGTCCAGCTCGCAGCCGAGCGTTGCTCAGACCTGGAGCGCGCGTCAACCCGGCTCGAGCGCGAAGGGGATGACATCTGCCTTGCGTTCCTGCTCAACCGCGAGCTTCTCGAGCACGGCTGGAGCGAGCGATTCGAGGGTGAGGTCTCGGGAGTCATTGGCGCCGGGGCGTTCGTACGCTTTGGGGGCGAGATGTCCGATGCCTACGAAGGGTTCCTTCCTGTGCGCAAGATCCCGGGTGATCACTACGAACTGAACGACACCGATTCGGCCCTGGTCGGCACCCGCACGGAGCGCCGCTACGGGTTCGGCGACGAGGTCGAGATCCAAGTCGACTCGGTCGAAGCGCCGCGGGGCCGGGTGGACCTGACGATGGCTTCCGGCAGCAGCGGCTCGCGGCGGGGCCCGGGGCGCCGGCAGGGCGGGTCAGCAGCGAAGGGTCGGCGGGGGCGATGACCGAGCGCAAGAACGACCCGCAGGCCGAGCGCGGGCCCGATGTCGCGACCAACCGCGCGGCCCGTCACAAGTACGTGGTGGTCGAGACGATGGAGGCCGGCATCCAGCTACGCGGCACGGAGGTCAAGGCGCTACGAGAGGGAACCGCCCGGCTCCAGGACTCCTACGCGGCTATCGAGGACGGTCAGATCTGGCTCCGCGGCGCCTACATCCCGCACTATGCACCGGCTTCCCGTGAGAACCATGAGCCCGAGCGGGCCCGCAAGCTCCTGCTTCATCGCTGGGAGATCGAGCGGCTGATCGGGCGGATGAACCGCAAGGGCCTGACCCTGATCCCGACCCGGATCTATTTCAAGGGCAATCGGGCGAAGGTGGAGCTGGCATTGGCCCGCGGCAAAGAGCACCGCGACCGGCGCCGTGAGATCCGCGACCGCGACGTCGCCCGCGACGTCGCCCGGGAGCTGAAGGACCTAAATCAATGACCGCGGGGGAGGCCGGCTTGAACGCCCCCTTTCACTCCGGCAGCCCGGGGTTGTACAGAGGTGCCGTGGCTTGGTTGAATGTCGGGGGTACCCTTCGACACCGGAACTGAGCTTGAGCGAGAGCAACAACAACGAGTCGACCTCCGACCAGCCGCCGGCCCCGAGGGAAGAGCAGCCTTACGGCGCGCCTCCGCCGGCGCCCGCAGTGCCGCCACCCGGCGAGGCGGCCTCGGACGGGCCACAACGCGAGGTCGCGGATTCGACCGAGGGCGGGGCCGATCCGGACGGCTCGGGCGAAAGCCCAGCAGTGACCCCGCACAGTTCCGCGCCCTCGACCCCGCCTGCACCGGCCCCACCCCCGGCCGCCCCGCCATCTGCAACGATTCCGCCGCCAACCCCAACCGGCGCGGACCCTCCAGCTGCAGCAACCCCGCCGCCGACCCCACCCCCCGCGGCCGGCCAGGCGTCCACGCCCGACACAGAGTCCCAGTCCGCTGCGCCGCCCGCAAGCATTCCGCCTCCAGTGGGGGCGGCACCCGCCGCGACCCAGCCCGCGGCCCCCGCCTCGCAGCCGGCCGCTGTCTCTCCGGCGCAGCAGCGCAAGCTCGATCGTGAACAGAAGAAGCGCGAGCGCGCCGAGGCGAGCGCCGCCAAGAAGGCGGAGCGCGAGAAGCTGAAACGCCAGAAGGCTGAAGAGCGAGCTCGGAAAAAGGAAGCGAAGAAGGCCGGCGGACAGGTAGCGGCTGCGCCCCCGCCGCCCGCCCAGCCACCCGCTCTCGATATGTCTCCGGCCGACGAAGCGACGGGCGCCGGTGCCGGTCCCGCCGCGACGCCGACAGCGCCCGCCCCCGCGCCGGATGCGCCCGTGGCACCCCCTCCCGATGCCCCGGTCCCGGCGGCGACCACGCCGGCGACCACGCCACGGCCCCTGCCCCCGACACTTCCGGCTGCGCCTGCACCCAGCGGCCCAGCGCCAACCGCCGCCGCCGGCACCTCGAAGCTCTCGGCGAAGGAGAAGCGCGCCCTGAAGAAGCGGCAGCGCGAGGAGAAGAAGGCTCTTGCCCTGGCCCAGCGGGAGCGCGCCCGCGCCGAGCGTCGGAAAGCGATCGAGGCACGGCGGGTTGAGCGCGAGGAGAAGAAGGCCAAGACGGCTTCGGTTCCCACGCCGGCCCCGCAGCCGCCCACCGCCGCTCCCGCAGCCGACCCCGACCCCGCGGCCCGGCCACTGCCGGGTCTGGCAGCCGCAGCCGCACCGGTTGGGGGAGACGCGCTCGCACGCCTGCGCGATGCCGAGCAACGCGAGGAGGACGCTCTTGTCCAGGCCAACGCCCAGTCGGCTGAGGCTGACGCTGAGCGCCGCGTGAGCGAGGTCGAGCAGATTCAACGCGTTGCCGAACAGCGGGTCGCCGACGCACGGCTCGAGGCCGAGGCCCCGCTGGTCGCCGCCGCGGATGTTGCCCAGCAACCCGCGGCCACGACCCAGGAGAGCGGCGGCGAGGCTGAGAGCGCGACTCCCGGGGCTCCGGAGCCGCCCTTCAGTGCCGAGCTGCGGGCCACCGACGATCTGATCCGCCGGCGCCAGGCGCGGGACCGCGAGATGCTGGCGGAGCTGGAGCGCACCGAGAGCTCGATCAGCAGCAACCGTGAGCGCACTGAGCAGGCTCTTGATGAAGCGCGGCGGCGCCTGGAGGCGATCGAATCGCAGGCGGGTGAGGCCGAGCAGCGAGCCGAGAGGGCCGAGCAGCTCGCGGAGCTGAAGCAGCAGGAACTTGACCGCGAGCGCAGCCTGCACGAGATGCTCGAGCGCATCAATGAAGCCGAGCGCCGCGCCCGCGAGTCCGAGCGCCGCGCCCGCGAGGCGGTCGCGGACGTCGCCCGTCCGGCCGCCCCTCTGGCTGCGCCGAAGCCGCTGCCGCCCGAGCCGGAGCCCGCTCCGTTCGAGCAGCTCGTGGCGGCGCAGCCGACGGCGCCGGACGCTGCTGCGGCGGCGCAGCCCGACCCCGAACCTGCTCCTGAGGTGCGCGTCCGCGAAAGCGATCAGTCCGTCGCTCCGGCTGGTTCAGACCTGGCGCCAGAGGCCGGTCCACCCGAGCCCCCGGGGGAAGGTCAGCCGACGCCGATCACCACCGCCGCGGGCGGTTCGAGCAGTGGTGGGCCGGTCAGCCTCAACCGCGCGAGCTTCGAGCAGCTTCGTGACGCCGGCATGTCCGTCACCCAGACGGGCCGCGTGCTTGCCTACCGCGAGCGGTCGGGCGGCTTCAGCTCTGTCGACGAGCTCAACTCGATCCCCGGTTTTCCAAAGGACTTCCTCGACGTGATCAGGGACCGGATCGAGCCCTAGGTCGAGCGGCTGCCGAGGGGCGCGGGTGTCGTTACTGCTCGCGGCGCTGCTCTGCTGCGATCATTCCGCGGCGTGGAGGTTGCTGCCGCCGCAGATTTTCGGGCTGACACCGCCGTCGAGGACCTCGGCGACGGGCGCTTCGGCACCTACATCAAGGAGGCGTGGTCGGGTCCGCCGGGGCCGAATGGCGGCTACGTCGCCGCCCTCATCCTGCGGGCGATCCGGGCGGCGGTAGATAACGCCGAGCGGCACCCGCGATCGCTGACGGTCCACTATCTGCGACCGCCGCACGACGGCGAGGTCGAGATCGCGGTCGAGATCGAGCGCTCCCGGCGCTCCGCCGGCACCTGCTCGGCCCGGATGCTTCAGGACGGCAAGACCACCTGCCTGGCTCTCTGCGTGCTGGCGGGCGACTTCGATGGGGCCGCGGATTGGACGACCCCCGCGCCGTCGGCGCCCGACCCTGCCGGCATCGCGCCGACGGACACGTCCTTCCTGCCGCCGCGGATCTTCGACCAGCTCGAGATGCGGATGGTTTTCGGCGGGATCCCGTTCACCGGGACCGAGGGCGAGGCGGGCGGCTGGGTCCGCACCAAGCTGCCCGCCCCGCTCGAGCCCGAGCTGATCGCGATGTATGCGGACTGCTGGTGGCCGGCGCCATTTCCCCGCCTCGGTGGGCCTGTTCTCGCGCCGACCCTCGACCTGACGATCCATTTCCGCGGCGAGCCGCCGGCCGGCGGCCGCGAGCACGTCCTCTGCCGTTTCACGTCGAGCACCTCGACCCGCGGGTTTTTCGAGGAGGATGGGGTGCTCTGGGCCGCGGACGGCACTCTTTTGGCGCAGTCGCGTCAGCTGGCCTTGATCCGGACCTGGAAACCCTGAACCGAAGGCTGATCGGAGATGGGCAAGCGCAAGCAATCAAGGCGCCGGGGAAAGCCGCCGGTCGAGCGCGAGCGCTACACCGATCCGCAGGGCAACGTCTTGGTCCTGCGCAAGGCGCTCAGCGCGGCAACGGTCGCGAAGATCAACGAGGCGCCGAAGAGCGAGGCGGCGACGATCGACGATGCCTGGCAGCGCCGCGAGGAACTCCTCTTCGAGCGACTGGTGATCAGCTGGGAGATCGCGGGCCTACCGCTCGACGATCAGAAGATGCTCCTGGGCCGCTACCGGATGTCAGGTCCACAAGAGCGCCATTGGGTGCGGACCACGATCGCCGAGCACATTGAGGCCTGGATCCCCGGGCTCGAGCCGCCCCGGGCCACCTAGAGCAGGGCATCAGCTCTCGGGCCCAGGCGCGGGCCTCAGACCTGCAATCCAGAGCCCGTCGCTTGCGCCGCTTGCGCGGCGACCTACAATGCATCTACATAGCACGGGGACGACAGGCTTCGACGCGGTTGTCTCGTGCGTTTGATTGCAGGTCGAGGTTCCCGGAGGCCTCGTTAAACCCCGGGACCAACCAAGAACTGCGGACCATGAGTTCGCCCTCAAGGCTTAGTTAGTAGCTAAGCAGTGAGCATCGGCCTTCCCTCTCCCGTGGGGAAGGGTTCCGGTGTCAGAAGCGGGATCGCCCGGAAGGTCCGCCTTCGCCGACCGGGGACATTTCAGAAGGCTGGCCCCGAGGATCAACCCGCCGGTAGCGGACCCTCAGGGCGAGATTCAGCGCCGGCTATGCCTGTAGACGTCAACCGTTACGCGACCGCGGACGTGGGTTCGATTCCCACCGTCTCCACTCAGGGCAGGCCGAGGACCATTTCCGGATCCTTGACCTGCGGGACGGCGACTGTCAAGAACACCCTGATAGTCAGGGGTAACTTGACAGTCGCGCAGCTACTGCTCGCGCAGTACCTCGGAGGGGCTGAGGCGGCGGAGGATCGTCAGCGCCGCGAGGGTGGAGAGCAGGGTGGCAACGACGACGAGGCCGGCCAGCAGCGCGCCGCCGCCCAGCGGCAGCGTCGCGACCGGCGGCAGGATGAACAGCGGCTTGAGGATGTGGACCAGTAGCAATCCCAGGCCCGCGCCGACCAGCGTGCCGGCGATCAACCCGCTGATCCCGACGAAGGCCGCCTCGCCGAGAATCAGTGACTGCATGCCCCGGGAAGACAGGCCCTGGGCGCGGAGCACGACGTACTCGCGGCGCCGTTGCAGCATCAGGCCGAAGACAAAGATCGCGACGACCGCGGCGCTGATCGCCAGGGTGTAGAAGGAGTCGAGGTCGACGAGACCGCGGATGTTGAGCGCCGTGAGGCTCGACTGATCCTTGTTGAAGCTGGTCTCCGTGGTGTCGATGTTGAGCCTGTCGTTGGCGCCGGGCCCGGCCTCGATCGCGGCGCTCGCAGAGTTGAGACCGTCGACGCTTTGATCCGTGGTGCGGGCGAGGTAGAAGTCCGCCTCGCGGAGCCCGGTTTCGACCGCGTAGTAGTCGAAGTTGGCGACGATGTTGAGGCCTTCGGGGAAGCCTGGAAAGCGCTCGAAGGTTCCAGCCACCGTCATCTTGCGTAGCTCCTGCTGCCGGGTCCCGCGAGCGAGCAGGACCTCAGCCTTGTCGCCGACTTCGAGCTTCAATCCATCCGCCGACTCGGCATCGAGGAGGATGTTCTCGGGCGCCGCCGCGAGCGCTGCCATCGCCTCGGCGGCAGTGCTCTGTGGGAAGAACTGGTCGTCCAGGACCGCCGTCCGCTCAAAGCCTGCCGGGTCGATTGCCGCGAGATCCTTCACATCGCTGTTGAATCTGCTCCGCATGAAGGCGTTCTCGAGCCCGGCGACGACGGGAGTCGCGTTCGTGATCCCGTCGACCTCGAGCGCCTCCGCGTAACCGGCGCCGTGGGCTGACTCACTCAACGGGCTCGGCGTGACCCGCAGGTTGGAGCCGACCGTGAACTCCGCGTCAGCCGCCTTCGAGGAGTCGTAGGTGGCGGCGAAGACGGCCAGCCCCATGCCGAAGGCGATGACCAGCCCGACCCCGACGATGCCGGTGACGAGAGCCTTCGAGCGCCGGCTCAAAGTACGGCTGAGGACGCCCCGCACGACCGGTCCGAATCGTGGCGGCGCCGGCACGGGCAGGTTCCGGGCGAGACCCTCGAAGGCGCGAACAGAGAGCAGCGTGCCGGCGAACCAGACGCCCAGAGGCAAGAGCAGCAGGTGGGACTTCAGGGAGGTCGACTCGCCCGTCGAGACAGCGCCCGCCGGAGCATCGAAAGCACCGTTGCGAAGGGCGACGAGCGCGGCGCCACCGGCGATCAGGACTGCCGCGTAATCGAGCCGCCAGCGACGCCAAGCCGCGGGCCGCTCCTCGGCCATCTCGCGGCGCTCACCGCTGACCTCGCGGCCGAGCGCGCGCCGCCCGGGGAGGTAGAGGGCCAGACCCGTGGCGAGAACGCCGGCGCTCACCGCGAGCAACGCGGAGAGGGCGAGCTGGGTCGCCGATGCCTCGAACAGGGCCGATGGGCCGAGGATGACGAGGATCGAGGCGAAGCCGGCGACGGTTCCGAGCAGCGATCCGGCTCCGGCCAGCGCCGTAGTCCGGTAGGCGAGGATCCGGGTCAGATGCCCGCGGTTGGCGCCGCGGAGGCGGAGGTTGGCGTGCTCGCGACGTTGGGAGGCGGCGAGCACGCTGCCGGCGTAGGCGGCGAGAAAACCGGCCAGCAGGAGGCCCGGCAAGCCGAGAAAGAGGAACATCCGCTTCGCCACGGCTGCATCGGCCTTTGCCACCGTGAGGGTGTTGGAGGCGTTGTCGAGCAGGAAGTCCTGCCCGCCGGCGACTCCCTTGATCTCCTTGCCGATCCGCTCGGTCTGCGCGAGGGCCTGGCGCGGATCGGAGTTCAACGGCGCTCGATCGAGCTGCACATCGACCTCGAGTGTCGGCGGCGATTTCACCGCGAGCGCATTGCCACGGGCTGCTGTCGCCCCCCGGAAAGCGGGGACCACGAGACGCGCGAAGTCGCGCGGGCTGATGACGATCGAGTCGGGGATATAGAGAAAGTCCTCGAGCTTCGAGCCCTCGCGGCTGTTGAACAGCGGCCGGGCCCGGGAGAGGTCGGCGACGCCGCTTATCGGAAAGCTCACGGGC
>Ga0307380_10010332_pt1 | contig 11767 bp, 9 predicted proteins | sample UN3MG_FD_202239 | JGI IMG/M metagenome (GOLD analysis project Ga0307380, IMG submission 202239) | Soil microbial communities from Risofladan, Vaasa, Finland - UN-3 | ecosystem: Environmental > Terrestrial > Soil > Coastal area > Acid sulfate soil | place: Finland: Risofladan, Vaasa | collected... | reverse complement strand
AACTCCGCTACCGGAGGGAGAGTGACGACCTCGGGGAACTGCGGGAAGCGAACCAGGCTGCAAAGCTTCGGGGCTTCAGTCATGTGGCCTCCGCCGCGTCATCAGGTTGGCAACCACTGACTTCGGCGCGGCGGCGGCAAGACCTGCGGCGGCGGGCCTACAGCCGCACGATGTTGGGGCCGGCGTGGTCGCGCAGGGCGTTGCGGGTGTCGAAGATGAGGCGGCAGCGCCGCGCCAGCTCGGCGTAGGGCAGGCAGGTGTGATCGGTGACGATGATCGCGCAGTCGGCGGCCTCCATCTCTTCGGCGGTCAGGTCCACCGAGCGCAGCGGTCGGGCCACCTGGTTGAGCTCGGGGATGAGCGGGTCGTGGTAGCGCACCTGGGCGCCCTTGTCCTGAAGCCGGGAGATGATGTGGATGGCGGGCGACTCGCGGGGGTCGGCGACATCGCGCTTGTACGCCGCCCCCAGCACCAGAATGCGCGCCCCCCGCAGCGCCCGGCCGTGCTGGTTGAGGGCGTCGGCTACCCGCAGCACAACGTAATCCGGCATCTGCTCGTTGATGGTCTCGGCGAGCTCGATGAAGCGCGCGTGCCGCCCCAGCTCGCGCACGCGATAGGACAGGTAGCAGGGGTCAATGGGGATGCAGTGCCCGCCGACTCCCGGCCCCGGGTAGAAGGGCATGAAGCCAAAGGGCTTGGTCGCCGCCGCCGCGATGACCTCCCACACGTCAATGCCGAGGTCGGCGCAGATGATCGCCATTTCGTTGGCGAGGGCGATGTTGACGTGGCGGAAAGTATTCTCCAGCAGCTTCGCCATCTCCGCCACCTGCAGCGAGGAGACGGTGACGACGGGCGCGGACAACTGGCGGTAGAGCAGCGCCGCCAGGCCGGCGCAACGCGGCGTGTAGCCGCCGACGATGCGGGGGGTGTTGGCGATGTTGAAGCGCTGGTTATTGGGATCCACCCGCTCGGGGGCGAAGGCGAGAGCGAAATCGTCGCCCGCGCGCCGGCCCGAGGCCTCCAGCAGAGGGCGCAAGACGTCGCGTGTAGTGCCGGGGTAGGTGGTGCTTTCGAGGATGACCATGCGCCCGGGCGCCAGATGCGGGGCGATGTCCTGGCCCGCGCGGATGACGTGGCTGAGATCCGGCTGTCGAGCCTTGGTGAACGGCGTCGGCACGCAGATGACGAAGACGTCGGCGTCGCGCAGGAGGGCGGCGTCGGCGCCGGCGCGCAGGCGCTTGTCGGCGATGGCCCGCGCCAGGCGGGCGCTGGGGACATCGCCGATGGGGCTGTCGCCTTTGCGGACCTGTGCCGCGCGCTGGGGGTTGAGGTCATAGCCAAGGGTCCGAAATCCCGCTTCCGCCAGCTCCACGCACAGGGGCAGCCCTACATAGCCCAGGCCGATGACCGCCACCCGCGCCTCGCGGTTTAGCAAGGCCTGTGCCAGGCGATCGGTCGCCGTTGGGGCGCCGATGACTGCGGTCTGATCCGATTTCAAGCCCACGTTGAGGCCCTCCGACAGACGAGAGAAGCGATGCCGACTGACCGCGGAGCCGCCAGCCGATTACTATCGCAGCAATATCTGTGCCAGCGAGAAACGGCTGTTCCACTGCTCAACCGTTCACATGGGTGGAAGTGCCTCCCACCCCGCGGTTTGAGGCTTGCCCGCCTGCGGAGGGCTTGCCCGCCGGAGGCGCGCGAAGCTTCGCTGGAGGCCTGTCAGGCCCGGGGTGTGGCTCCGCGCACGGCTGGCATGGCGGCACATGTGCTGCGCGGCATACAAGCCGCCCCTCCCATCCCCTTGCGCTCCTTGGGCAAACCCTGTCATAGTGACATCATTCATAATCCGCGATAGGCGGTCGAACGCATTGAGAGGGGTGTTCATGGACGACGCGAGATCACGGCGAGGCAAGTCCAAACTCCTGACTCAGGGCGAGATCACAAAGGCCTTCGAGCAGCACTGGGGCCGTGACGACGGGGGCGGCGACGGGGCGAGCCCTGCGCGGGACGGTACGGCCGCCATTGACCAGACCAAAGCGTGCTGCTCCCGCAAGCGCAAGCGGGCGGCCTCCGGCGGTGGCTAGCTGAGCCCGCATGTCGCGCGCAACGCGCAGGGGCTCAGGGAGACTCGGTGGGCAGTCCGCGCACGTCGCCGGTGAGCGCGCCGTCGCCGCTGATGCGGACGCCGAATGACCGCGCCTGCAAGTCCCGCAGCACCGCTTCGCGCTCCCTAGGATCGGTGATGACGCGAGGCCGGTGGTGCACGATGCGGCAAGGGACGACGGTTGCCGCCTGTAGGGCGCCATCCCGGAAGGTGGTTTGCAGGAGCGCCGTGATCTTGCCGTGGTCGGTGAAGACGAAGTTCCCCAGGCTGTAAGCCACCAGCTTTCCGCGGTAGTACTCGAAGCCCTGCAGAACGTGGGGATGCGCGCCGATGACGAGGTCGGCGCCGTCATCAATGCACTGCCGTGCCAGCGCCCGCTGGGTGGCCTGAGGAAGCGGAGCGTGCTCCCGGCCCCAGTGGAGGTACGCCACCACGACATCGGCCGCGGGGCGGGCGGCGCGGATTTCACGCAGCAGGCGCGAGGGGTCGTACGCGGCGGCGATGCCCGGGCGGTCCTCGCCGGCGCCCCATTCCGCGGTGGGCAGCACGCGGCTCGCGGCAATCAGCGCAACGGTCTGGCGGCCGGCGCACAGGAACGCGGGCCGGCTCGCATGATCCATATCCGGCCCGGCGCCGGCAGCCTGGATCCCCACGCGGCGCAGGTGATCAAGCGTTTCGAGCAGCGCGGCGCGGCCGTAGTCCAAGGCGTGGTTGTTGGCCAGCGAGACGGCGTCAACGCCGCCGCGGCGCAGACCGGGCAGCAGCGCCGGGCTCGCGCGGAAGGTGAATTGCTTGGCCGCCGGCGTGCCGCATGTCGCCACCGCGCACTCCAGGTTGCCGATCGTCAGGTCGTCGCCGCGAAGCAGCGGCTCCACGCTGGCGAACAGCCGCTCGGCGCCGTTGTCCGCCGCCGCGCCGGCGACCCCCGACGCGAGCAAGATATCGCCCACGAAGGTGATGGTCGCGGGCGCGTAGAGGCCGAGATCCCCCGCAACCGGCTGGGGCCAGGGAACCCCAGGGGCGAACGGCGCAAGCGTTGGCGCCTGCCGACACATCAAGAGCAGAGCGACCGCCGCCACCGGGAGCATCGCACCGCCTGTCAACCTCGGCATCGCGGCACCCTCGTGCTGCGCGGAGTGCGCATCCCAGGTAGCATAGTCGGCCCTCGCTCATCAGTCAACCGGGCAACCGAGCGAAGGTCGGATGTGGCTGCGGAGATGGGGATCGCTCGCCAAGTCGCAAGGTCGCGCCGGTGGGCGACGGGGCCACATGCCAGGCCGCCGCACTCCTCGTCGCCGTGCGGCCGCAGCCTCTTCACTCGCGGCGCATGGGTGTGCTGCAGGACTGCAAGCGCCACGCGCAGAAGCACAGAGGGATACCCCAATGCTGGTCAGGGAGCATGCGGTCGCGGCGCGCGGTCGCTCCTATGCGCTCATGCCGGTTGATTTCCGCTATCATCTTGCGAGCCTGCTGGCGGTCTTCTGCGCCTTGCTGATCGGCATTCTTCTGGGCATCGCCCTGGTCGGCGATCCGTCGCTCGAGAGCCAGCTCAAGGCCTTCCGGGAGTTGCGCGCCCAAAACCGCCGCACCATAACGAAGCTGGCCGAAACTGACCTCCACCGCCGCGCTTTCGGCAAGCAGGTGCTGCCGTTTCTGATAGACTCGCGTCTGCAAGGAACGCGGGTCGCGGTCATCCACAACCGCGACTTCGGCGACACCCCGTGGGTGGAGGCGGTCACCACCACCGTGCGCCAGGCCGGGGCCCAGGTCACCTCCGTCACCGAGATCTTGCCCGGTTTCCTGGAACTCAAGCGCGAGGACGCGGCGCCGGTTTTCGACGACTTCGGGTTCCTGATGCCGATTGAGGGGGATGTGCGCGGAATCCTCGTGGGCAAGCTGGCGCTGCGCATCGCCGAGGGGTCGCCCGAGCTGCCCTACCGGCTGCGGCAACTGGGGGTGATCGGCGTGGACGGGGACTACGGGAGCCGCGCCGATGCGGTGCTGCTTGTCGGCGGCACTGACAGCGACTTGAGTTCGGTCAACGCCGTGGATGTGCCCATCATCCGCACTCTGCACGAGGCGGGCAAGCGCGTCATCGCGTGCGAGGCGAGCGCGGACCGGTTGTCGTGCATGCACTCCTACCAGCGGTTCGCGATCTCCACGGTTGACAACGCCGACACCGCCGCCGGACAGTTGGCCCTGGTGCTGGTGCTGGCGGGCGCCGAAGGGGATTTCGGGGTCAAGAAGAGCACCGCCGACCATCTCTTGCCTCCGATTGCCCCTGCCGGGAGGTAGGCGTCCGTGCTTGCCGGCCCAACGGCGCGGCCGCGGGTGTCGGTCATCATCCCCGCCTACAATGAGCAGGGGCGCGTGGGCGCCACCGCGGCTGCCGCGCGCGCCATTGCCGGGGTCGCCGAGGTGGTGGTGGTGGACGACGGCTCAACCGATGCCACTGCCGAGGAGGCGGCGCGGGCGGGCGCGAAGCTCGTTCGCGCGCGGCATCGGGGCAAGGGCGATGCGCTGCGCCGGGGGATCGCGGCGGCGGCCGGCGAGCTGGTGCTGCTGCTCGACGCGGACCTGGGGGAAAGCGCGGGCGCGGCTGAACCCCTGGTCGCGGCCGTAGGCGAGGACCGCGCCGACCTCGCGATCGCCGTGCTGCCCGCGCCGCGCAGGCGCCCCGGGCTTGGCATCGCCCTCGGCGCCGCGCGCGTCGGCCTGTGGCTCCTGACGGGGCGCTGGTTCGCGGCTCCCCTCTCGGGCCAGCGCTGCATGGCGGCGAAGCTGGCGCGCGCACTGCCCTGGGCGCGTGGTTTCGCGGCCGAGGTCGCCGCCACCGCCGATGCCGCGGCTCTGGGTGCGCGCATTGCCGAGGTGCCGGTCAACCTCGCCCACGCCCCGACTGGACGCAACCTCGCCGGCTTCCTCCACCGCGGCCGGCAGTTCGCCGCCGTCGCCGCGGCACTCGGGCCGCGCGCGTTCTATCCCATCGGCCCCGATGCGTGCCCCGCTCCAGCACGAAGGCTGATCCTCGCGGCGGGCGCGTGGGCGGCGTTGATCGGCATCATACGTTATCTGCCGTGGTGGCGGCTGGTAGCGGATCCCTTCATCTGGACCGCGTACGCGGCAGCCTGGAGCGCGTGGCTGGCGGTGGCTGTGGTGGTCATCTCGCTGGCGCTCAACCAGGGGAAGGGTCTGGCTCGTCCCAACTACGCGGGGCGGGAGATCCCCGCGGCGGGCGGGGTCGGGTTCGCGCTCGGCCCGCTGGCGACGTGGGCACTGGCAGTGCGCTCGGGCGAGCGCGCCGAATTGTTGGCGTGGGTCGCCTTGGCGGTGACGGCAATGACCACGGTGGGCTTGGCGGACGACCTCTACGGGTCGCGTGCAGTATCGGGCTTGCGGGGGCACTTGCGCAGCCTGGCCCGTGGCCGCATAACCACCGGGGCGGTCAAGGCGATCGCGGGCCTGATCATGGGCCTGGTGATAGGTTGGTTCATAGCCCGCCCCAGCCTCCCCGCGGCCATTCTCAACGGCGCCGTAATCGCCCTGTGCGCCAACCTGGTGAATCTTCTCGACCTGCGCCCGGGGCGGGCGCTGAAGGGGTTCCTGCTGTTGGCGCTGGTTGCGGTTGCCGCCGACGGGCTTGCGCTTTACCTGGTGGCCCCCATTGGCATCATCGCCCTGGCCTTCGCGCCCCTCGACCTCGGCGGCCGGGCGATGATGGGTGATGCGGGCGCCAACGCCCTCGGCATCGCGGCGGGCATTGCCCTCGCGGCTGTGCTGCCGCTGTGGGGCAGGTTGGCATGCGTCGCAATGCTGGCGGGCATCCACCTCTACAGCGAGCGCCACTCCCTCAGCGACCTGATCGCTCGCGTCCCGGCCCTGCGCTGGCTCGACCGGCTGGGGCGTCCTGGGGATGAACCATGACCGGCGCGAGAGGTTAGCCCGGCGCGGCGGCAGAATACGAGTGCAACCCACAGCGTGGCTTGACCACAAACGGGAGGTTCCATGCGCAAGGAATCGCTGGAGTTCCTAAAGGCGCTGGTCGAAGCGCCCAGCCCCGCCGGTTTCGAGCAGCCGGCGCAGGCGTTGGCGCGCGAGTGGATGGGCAAGTATGCCGCGCAGGTGCGCACCGATGTCATGGGCAACGTCATCGGCGCCCTCAACCCCGGGGGCAGCCCGCGCGTCATGCTCGCGGGCCACGTGGATGAGATCGGCTTCATGGTGCGCTACATCGGCGACGAGGGGTTCTTGCACTTCGCGCCCATCGGCGGGGTGGACCCGCAGCTCGCCCCCGGCCACCGGGTGATCGTCCATTCGCGCCGCGGCCCGGTGCGCGGGGTGATCGGCAAGAAGGCGATCCACATGATGGACCAGGAGGAACGCAAGAAGATCTTGCAGTTCCACCAGCAGTGGATTGACATCGGCGCTCATGGCCGCAAGGCTGCCGAGAAGCGCGTCGCCGTCGGCGATCCGGTAACGGTCGAGGTGGGATTCCAGCATCTCGACCAGGACATCGTCGCCGGCCGCTCCTTCGACAACAAGTGCGGCGCGTTCGTGGTCTGCGAGGCGCTGCGTCTGCTGTCGCGGCGCAAGTTCAACGCGGCCGTTTACGCGGTGACGACGGTGCAGGAGGAGCTGGGGCGGCGCGGCGCCGTCACCAGCGCCTTCGGCATCGAGCCGCAGGTGGGGATAGCGGTGGACGTGGACCACGCCACCGACTTCCCCGAGGCGGAGAAAAAGAAGATCGGCGACCGCAGGCTGTGCGCGGGGCCGGTGCTGCACCGCGGCGCGCATCTCAACCCGGTGCTCACCGACTTGCTGTTCAAGGTTGCCGACGAGAGTAAGCTCCCCTACCAACTGTGCGGCAACCCCAGCGACACCGGCACCGACGCTACGGTCATGCAGCTCTCCCGCGCCGGCGTCGCCACCACCTTGCTCAGCGTGCCCCTGCGCTACATGCACACGCCGGTTGAGGTCATCTCGCTGTCCGACGTCGAGAACGCGGCCAAGCTGCTGGCGGCGGTGGTGGCCGCCCTCCAGCCGGGGATGAGCTTTATCCCGCGCTGATTCGGCTCCGCGGACCCGCCGGTCGCGTCGCCCGCACGGTGTATAATGGGTAAGCGCCCCGACCGGTCGGGGTGGGAATGGGATGGTAGGGGCACGGCATGTTTACCCGCCTCGGGAGGGCTGTGCCTGTGCATTTGGGTCGCGATGTCCTCAAGGGAATGCGAGAGCACTGCCAACCAGAATACCCTGGCGGCGCCGGTTCTGATCGCGGCGGTGGCCGCAGGCAGTCCCGCCGCCGGTGGCGGCATCGAGGCCGGCGATCGCCTGGCGGCCATCGGCGGCGCGCCGGTGCGCGACTACGTGGACTACAAGTTTCTGTCCGCTGACGAGCGGGTTGCGGTCGAGGTCATCAAGCCCGACGGGGCGCGGCGGGTGGTCGTCATCGAGAAGCACCCGGATGAGGACCTGGGGCTCGACTTCCTGACCGATCTCTTCGACGGCATGCGCCGCTGCCGCAATCGCTGCGTGTTCTGCTTCTACGATCAGCTACCACGGGGCTTGCGGCCGACGCTCTACCTGCGCGATGACGATTTCCGCCTATCATTCCTGCACGGGAACTTCGTCACCCTCACCAACCTTGGCGAGGAGGATTTCGCGCGCATCCGCGAGCAGCGGCTGAGCCCGCTCTACATCTCGGTGCATGCGACCGACCCCGACCTGCGGCGCCGCCTGCTGGGCAACCCGTGCGCGCCGGAGGTGTTGGCGCAGATGCGCCGCCTGGTGCAGGCCGGCATCGAGCTGCATGCGCAGGTAGTGCTGTGCCCGGGCCTCAACGACGGCGCCGCCCTGGAGCGCACCATCGCCGACCTAGCCGCCCTTCATCCCGCGCTGGGCTCTATCGCCCTGGTGCCCGTCGGCCTGACTATGCGCCGCGAAGGGCTGTTCGAGTTGCGCCCGGTGATGAGCGCGGACGCGCGGCAGATCCTCCATCGCGTGCGCGCCTGGCAAGCTGAGTTTCTCCCCCTCCTCGGCTCGCGCCTAGTGTTCGCCGCCGACGAGATCTATGCGCTCGCGGGCGATGAATTCCCTCCCGCCGAGGACTATCAGGGGTTCCCCCAGCGCGACAACGGCGTCGGGCTCGCGCGGCTATTCCTGGACGAGTTGGAAGGCACGGACTTTCGACCGGCGGCCGGACTGTCGGTGACCCTGGTGACGGGCGGGTCCGCGCGCGCCCTGGTCGAGAGCATGGCGGCGCGGATGAGCGCTCACGGGGCGTACGCGCAGGTCGTCGCCGTGACCAACCGCCTGTTCGGCGAGACCATCACCGTCGCCGGTCTGCTCGCGGGGGCGGAGGTGGCGGACGCGCTGGCGGGGCGAGAGCTCGGCGACGTAATCGTCCTGCCGTCGAGCGCTCTGCGCGAGGACGAGTTCCTGGACAGCTTCACGTTAGAGGAGTTGTCGCGGCGGCTGGGAAAGAAGGTCATCCATGCCGCGGGGCCGCGGGGGCTGGCGCGCAAGCTGGCCCGCCAGCCGCGGACGACGTCCGGAGCTTGCCCGAAGCGTGCCGCACCGTGAGCGAGGACCGAGCTACTACCGCCAAGCCGCTGGTGGCCATCGTCGGCCACCCCAACGTCGGCAAGTCCACCCTGTTCAATCGCCTGGCCGGGCGCCGCATCGCCATCGTCGAGGAGACGCCGGGCATCACCCGCGACCGCATCTACGCCGACTGCGAGTGGCAGGGCCAGCACTTCACCGTGATTGACACCGGAGGGCTGCAAACCGGCGAGGGCAAGGCGGCTGGCGACGCGCCCTTGCTGCAGCAGGTGCGCGACCAGGCGCAGGTCGCGATCGAGGAGGCGCAGGTCATCCTGTTCGTGGTGGACGCCAAGGAGGGCCTGAGCGGGCTGGACTACGAAGTGGCGGAGATGCTGCGGCGCACCGGCAAGCCGGTGCTGCTGGTGGCGAACAAGGTCGAGAGCCGCGCGCGCATGGAAAACGCGCAGGAGTTCTATGGCCTCGCGCTGGGCGAGCCGATCGCGGTGTCCGCCATCCACGGCATGGACGTGGATGTGCTGCTTGATCGCCTGGGGGAGCTGCTGCCGACGCCGCCGGAGAGCGCCGCGGACGAGGAGGCGATCCACCTCGCGGTGGTGGGGCGGCCGAACGTGGGCAAGTCGTCGCTGGTCAACGCGGTGGTGGGGCACGAGCGGGCGATCGTGTCGCAGGAGCCGGGCACGACCCGCGATTCGCTCGACACGCGCTGCGCGTGGGACGGCCACGACCTGGTGCTGATTGACACCGCGGGCATCCGCCGCAAGAGCAAAGTGCGGCTGAGCTTCGAGTACTACGCGGTGCTGCGGGCGTTTGCGGCGGTGGATCGCTGCGATGTCGCGCTCTTGCTGGTGGACGCGCAGGAGGGGGTGACCGACCAGGACCAACGCATCGGCGGCCACGCGCACGAGCAGGGACGGGCGCAGGTGGTGGTGGTCAACAAGTGGGACCTGGTGCAGCGGGCCGCGGCGGCACAGCAGGAAAAGGAGCAGCTCGCCCCCGCCGAGAACCGCACGCTGATGAAGGACTTCGCGCGCCAGGCGCGATCCCAGCTCGCGTTCATGCAGTACGCGCCGATCGTCTTCATCTCGGCCACGGAGCGCTGGGGGCTGGATGACCTTATGCGCACGGGGGTGGCGGCAGCGCAACAGCATGCCATGCGCGTCTCGACCCCGGAGCTCAGCCGCCTGGTGCGGGAGGCGGCGCAGGCGCGGCCGCTGGCGATCAAGGGTAAGCCGCTGCGCATCTACTACGCCACCCAGCCGCGGGTGCGCCCACCGACCTTCGTGCTGTTCGTCAACCATCCTGAGCTGGTGCATTTTTCATACCTGCGGTATCTTGAGAACCGCATCCGCCACCGCTTCGGGCTGGAGGGGACGCCGGTGCGGATGATAGTACGTGAATCCGCGGGCGCGGACGAGTCCCGCCGCGGGCGTCGGGGGAAATGACGTGAGCGCCGCGCTGCCTCCAGTCCTGCTGATGGTCGGCTCCTACGTCTTGGGCTCGCTGCCCTTCGGCCTGTGGGTGGCGAAGGCGTGGAGCGGCGTGGACATCCGCGAGGTGGGGTCGGGCAATATCGGCACCACCAACGTGTTACGGGTCGCCGGCAAGCGAGCCGCGCTGGTGGTGTTCGTGCTCGACGCCGGCAAGGGCGCGGTGGCGGTGCTGGCGGCAAAGGCGCTCGCCGCCCATGGGGGGTACGCGGGCGGCGCCGCCACCGCGCTGACCCTTGGCGCGGGGGCGATGGCCCTGCTGGGGCACACGTGCTCCATCTTCCTGGGTTTCCGCGGCGGGCGCGGCGTGGCAACGGGATTCGGCGTCGTCGCCGCGATGTCATGGCCGGTGGGGCTGAGCGGGCTCGCGGTTTTCGTCGGGCTGGCGGCCATCACGCGGATCGTCTCGGTCGCCTCGATTGTGAGCGCCGCCTCCATGCCGATCTTCATGCTCGCCTATCGTCAACCACGACCCTACACGGTTTTCGCGGCGCTGGCGGCGGTGCTGGTGATCGCCCTGCACGCGCCCAACCTGCGCCGCTTGCTGCGGGGCGAGGAATCGAAGATCGGCTCCTCCAGGAGCGATTCGCCCCCGGGGAAGGGGCACGAGCATGAGTGATTCGCGTCCGCCGGCGGCCATCGTCGGCGCCGGCAGCTGGGGCACGGCGCTGGCGGCGCTGCTGGGGCGCGCGGGGCAGGCCGTGCGCCTGTGGGCGCGCCGCAAGCAGATGGCGGAGTCGCTGCGCCTGCGCCGCGAGAACCAGCAGTACCTGCCGGGCGTGACCCTGGCGGAGAGCGTGGAGCCCCTCGACGACCTGGGGGCGGCGGTCGCGGGTGCGGAGATGGTGACGCTGGCGGTGCCGTCGCAGGGAATGCGTGAAACGGTGCGCGCCTTGCGCCCGCACCTGGCCCCGCAGCACTTCCTGATCAGCACCGCCAAGGGCCTGGAGCACGACACGGGCTTGCGGATGACGCAGGTCATCACCCACGAGCTGCCGGCGCCGTGGGGCGCGTGTCCCGCCTGCCTGTCGGGGCCCAATCTCGCCGCCGAGGTGGCGGCCGGCATCGCCACCACCAGCGTCATCGCCTGCGCCGATCGCGAGCGGGCGCGACGCGCGCAGCAGTTGTTCATGCAGCCGACGTTTCGCGTTTACACCAACTCCGACGTGGTCGGGGTGGAGCTCGGTGGCGCGCTCAAGAACGTCATCGCCATCGGCGCCGGGATCAACGACGGCCTCGGCTTCGGCGAAAACACGAAGGCGGCGCTGGTCACGCGCGGGCTGGCGGAGATCACCCGTTTAGGCGTGGCGCTGGGCGCCGCCGCTGCGACCTTCATCGGCCTCAGCGGCATCGGCGACCTGGTGGCGACGTGCGCCAGCCGCCGCAGCCGCAATCACTATGTCGGCTACCACCTGGCGCGCGGCCGGGCGCTTGCCGACATCCTGGCGGGCATGGACAACATGATCGCGGAGGGCGTGCAGACCACGCGCGCGGCGGTGCGACTGGCGGAGCAGGCGGGAGTGGACATGCCCATCACGCGCGCCGTGCACGCGGTGCTGTTCGAGGATATGCAGCCCGCACAGGCGGTGCGACGGCTCATGCTGCGCGACGC
>Ga0307380_10010330_pt1 | contig 11768 bp, 16 predicted proteins | sample UN3MG_FD_202239 | JGI IMG/M metagenome (GOLD analysis project Ga0307380, IMG submission 202239) | Soil microbial communities from Risofladan, Vaasa, Finland - UN-3 | ecosystem: Environmental > Terrestrial > Soil > Coastal area > Acid sulfate soil | place: Finland: Risofladan, Vaasa | collected... | reverse complement strand
ATCGGCGGGCGGACGGTGAACTACCTATCGGTTGACGGCCTGGCCGACATTCCAGCAGAATCAAGGGGCACGCGGCGCGGTGCATGGAACGTGGTACGTGAGTTACGCTTGTTCCTGACAACCTACTATCCCGACCTGGCCGAACTGGCAGACTATCGGCTGATGCAAGCCGTCATGGAGCGAGAGATTTACAACGGGGATGAACGGATAGACCTGGCCCCGGTGGTCAACCCCCACCTGGAGGACATCGGCGCGGAGATTGTCAACACGGCCCGGCAATACTGGGGCAACACGGCAGCTACCTTCCGCAAGGTTTTAGTCATAGGCGGTGGCGCGTACCTGTGGGGCGATACGGTCAAGCGGGCATTCCCGCAGACAGTCGTCTTGCCCGTTCCTGAGTTTGCGAACGCGCGCGGGTACTATCGGTATGTGACGGCAAAGGCGCGGGGGTAAACATGGCACGCTATGGCCCTGTTACGTTCTGGTTAGATACGGACGACGACGACGACAAAGTGCTGATTGCGCTGTATGAGAGTGTGCGAGAGCGCAGACAGAACCAGAGCCAAGTTACGCGGGATCTCTTGCACAAGGGGTTGGGGCATGGAGTCATCACCCTGGAAGACGTCAAGGCGCAATTGGACATCATGGAAACCCTGTTGCGTAATGGGGCGACTGTTGCGCAGTCTGGCGCGGGTGATTCTGACCCTGACCCGGAACAACAAGAGGAAGCCATAATGGGCCAATTGCCAGACTTCTAAAACTGACCGGTTGGCCCTGCCCATCTGAGCAGGTGACTTGCTTTCGCCTCAGATGGGCAGCAGCGAACCGGTGAGGGGTAAGCTGGTTATTGGGAGGTTGACATGATGAAAGCAGAACGGTTAGAACTGCAACGAGCCGCAATGCTCACAGAGTGGGCGCAAGTTATCGCCGCCAATGCTCACAGCGGCCTGCTGGCGGGCAAGTCGGTTTCAGTCACGCGGTGGGAACGGCTGCAAGGCCCACGTGTTGGAGGTATCCGACTGTTGGTCGGTGGCCTGGAGACCGGGCGCTTGCTCAGAGCGTTAACCCGTGACGATCTGGCAGCGGTGCGCATGCTTTGCCCATGGGAATTCCAGGGAGACCCTCAAGCATACCTGGACAACCGTTGGATCCGCATTGAGGCGGGTTGGAGTGATGACCTCGCAGAGTCTATCATTCCCCTGTCTAGTCTTAACCGACGTCCACAGCACGCTAATCAATGGGCGGTTGGCAAGAGCGAGCGCGGCGAAACTATCTGGGCACAATTGCGCGACGATACGCCACACTGGCTGACGGCGGGCATGAGCGGTGCCGGCAAGAGTGTAGCAACACAAAACGCAGTCTTGCAGTTGACTGCCTACGATGGCAATGAGACAATCCTGATTGATGGAAAGTATGGCGAAAGTCTGAGGGCGCTTGACCGATTGCCCGGTGTTGTGGCCCCGGTGGCGGTGACGGTTGACGATGCACGGCGGGCACTGGCCTGGGCAGTAGCACAAATGCGTGAGCGATACGAACGGCTGGCGCAAGGGGAAGCGTCTACCCATCGGCTGCTTGTCGTATACGATGAGTTTCAGGAAGGGGCACAAGACGATCTTGTGGTTGACCTCTTGCGACGGCTGGCGGCACAAGGCAGAAGCGCGGGCGTTAGTTTGCTTCTATCTACTCAGCATCCCACAATTAACAGTTTCGGTGATCCTAGCACACGGCGTAACCTGGGGGGCAAGTTGGCCTTGAGGGTGACCGACCCCGAAGCGTCTAAGGTGGCCGTAGGCAGCAACGAACCGCGAGCGGACAAGTTGCTATTCGCGGGTGACACTTACGTGGTAACTCCTGGCAAGACGGCCTACAGGGCACAAGGCGCATACGTGGACAAGAGCGACATCAAGGCAGCATTGGACAAGGCAAACGGGCGCGCTGGACAGTGGCGTTTCACTCAGTGGCCGGAAGTGGATTGCTCAGACGTGGGGCAAGACCTGCCGACGGCTGGCAGCAGTAGCCGATCTTGGCACTACACGGGCGAGGAGTTAGGTGTATCGGTGGCGGCTGCTATAGAAAACGAAGGGCGGCCACTACTCATAAGGCGGTTGGAGCAAGCTGGCATGGGGCGGCCTGGCAGTGTCAAAGCATCTCGGCTGTTGGAACTTGGGCGCGGCGCGTTTGCATGGCTGGCCGAAAACGGTTACTCGCTTTGTGCTGAGCAGGCGCTGGCGACGGTGTAGACCTGCCTGCCTGCCTACGGCACACACTCTCTATGCCCGTTTTCCTTGGACGTGAAGAGAAAAACCCGCAGAGAGTGACAGGGGACTAGGCAGGCAGGCAGCAAGAAAACGATCTGGAGGTGTCAGAATGACAAAGCAAGAAACCAAAAGCACGTTGGGGCAGCGGGTGGGATTGCTGGCCGGGTTGGGTATTGTCGGCCTGGCACTGCTGGCCGGCATTGTCTATGGCCTATGGCGCGCGTTCCTGGAGATTCCACCTGGTGCGCTGGCAGCGGTGGCACTGGGCGCGGTCGTGCTGTTGCCCGTGGCGCTGGCGGTCGGTTGGAAACTGGGACACCTGGAGGCCCGTGGTGTGCTGGCCGGGTTAGGGTTGGGTGTCAACTCTGTCGTGGGGGCGGCGGCGGACGTGGCCGACGTGAGGCTGGGCACGGTTCGCACGATTAGGGAGATGGGAGCGCCACAAGTACCACCTGCGGTGTTGCCCCGTATGATAGACGTAACTCCGGCCTACAGGGAGCGCGACATTACGGTGTGAGGCGGTGCCATGTTCCGACTGAGCGTTACCATTGAGATAGGGCGAACCGGACAAGACGAACCGCAAACGCGCGAACTGCAAATACTCTCGCGCGAGAGTTGGAGACGGGTTAAAGCGCTGGTGCGCAAGCGTGACGATGCAATCTGTAAGTATTGTGGGCGCTTTGCGCCAGACGGCGAACCGGACCACGTTGTACCGCTATCACGTGGGGGCCTCGATGCGCTAGACAACCTAGCCTGGGCGTGTGCGGCCTGTAACGGTTCGAAGGGCAGCAAGACGTTACAGGAGTGGGAAGGGGCAAAGCAATCGGCCCCGGCCCTGGGGACCCTACCATACACGGTAGAGGAGTTGGCCGACATGACAGACGATGAGCAAGCCGAAGTGTGGCGGCGGTATCCTGATCCCAATGCCCCACCCATGAGAGTGCTACAAGAGCCTACTCCCGAGGTGGCCGGGTGGATTGACGACGTGGAAAAGCAAGTAGAGTTGGGCGCGCTGACAGACTACGGTGAGGGTGAGGTGATCAGTGAAAACGAAGGGGGCGGCAATGGGGTGGCAAACGGGCACGGAGCGGGTGAGCAATGAACGGTGATTACATTGCGGTGGCAATCCGCCAGAACGGGCAGACTTTCGCGGCCCTGTGGACATCGGCGGGCACGATTCTGTATCGTGAAGAAAACCTTGTACAGCAGCATGACCGCCAGGTAGCAGAGCGGGCGGACCGTGAACGCGTAGCACGTGATGCGCGGTGGAATGACCCGGCGTACAACCCCGGTGATCTGGAGGTGACATGACGATGCAACTCGCAACCTATACGCCAGATGTATTAACAGCCATTGATGGGTGCACTAGACTGGCGGCCAGCACGCGCCAGCAGTACCGAAAGGCGCTTTCGCGGTATTTAGCGACGGGCAACCTCTTGACCGATATGCAAGCCTTACAAGCCTATGCACAAAACTTGCCCGTATCCTCTAGGGCATTCCTGAAAAGCGCAATCCGATTAGTAACTCAAGATTATGTAACTGCCATACAGGGACAGGCTACAGGTGATAATATCTTGTCTGTCTTGGCAGTCAAGGAACGGATAGACGCATTAGGCAAGGCCATAGAGGTACGGACAGCCAAAGGCCAAAAGGCGCATACCTGGTTATCTCAGACGCAAGTCAAGGCGCTTCTGGACACCTGCGGCCCCGACCGGCGCGGTCAACGTGACCGTTTGGCTCTCGGCTTGCTAGTAGCTGCTGGCCTACGGCGCGCAGAAGCCGTCAACCTCACGTTCACAGACATCGTTTTGCAACCCATCGGCAAAAGATTGCGAACCGTGCTACAAGTCACGGGCAAGGGCAACAAAGCGCGCGTAGTACCCATCAGCGACAACCTAGCAAATGCGCTTGACCGATGGTCGGCTATCGTAGGCGGCGAGGGTGCAATATTACGCAGTATTAACCAGACCGGCGAGGTTGGCGGCATGCTATCCGCAAGCGCAGTTTTCGAGATTACGCGGGCGCATGGAGCCTTGATGGGCAAGCCTGACTTGGCCCCGCATGACCTCCGGCGCACGTTTGCTCAATTAGGCTTTGAGGCGGGCATACCCATCACACAAATTAGTGTTTTGTTGGGCCATTCAAGCACGACCACAACGCAACGCTATCTTAACCTGGACTTGGACTTGACAACAACGGCTAGTGACTTTGTGCCATTCTAGGGGGCAAACTTGCGTAGTTTTGGGAGGTGTGCTATAATCCGGACAAAGAATAATAAACCACTAAAAGGGGTTGCTGGGGAGCACACTGCCAAGTGTCAACTTCCCAGTAGCCCCTTTTTGCTTTTATAAAAAGTTCCTAAAGAATGCGTGGTATGTAACATTCTGCCATAACTTTGTGGTAGACTAGAAAAGTAAACGGGCTCTTTTTTTACCAGTTTGAGTATTTAACACAGCACTAGGAGGTGTAAAGTGGCTAATTTTCTTTCAGTGGGCGGTAAGGCCCTCGCACAGACAATAACATTCCGTATGCCGATTGATGACTACCACCATGTCGTTGAAATCGCACAACGCAATGGGCGTAGCCTTAGCGAGTTTGTCAGAGAGGCAACGCTAGCAGAAGCGGCGCGCTTTGAGGCACGTGAAACACGATTGAGCGAACTGGCGAAACGCACAAGCAGCACGGCACATGGGCGTGGCGTTTCAAATCTGAAGAGTGGAGGTAAAAATGAGTAACAGACAAAGCAAAGCCGCCAAGCTTGAGGGGGCTGGCGGCCAAAATGTGGCGGCACGGACGGGCGATCAATGCTCACCACTGCCCTCCAGTATAGCCAATTTCCCCAATTTGTCAAGTATCAAAATTGACACCACAAGCGGCGGCCCCTGCCATTGGAGCATTGTGGACACGCTTTTCACCTTGCGCAATGTTCTTGAGGCGCGTGGCCTGGATATTCCCCAAGATGCGCTTGTCGAAGCCTGGCTGGCGATGGGACAAGCATCCTACCTGAAACGCAAAGACCGCGAGGCGTGGCCCGAGGTGGGGGAGGTAGGGCAATGACTAGGGGAGCGGTTGAGGTTGCAGAATACATCCAAACTTTGACAGTGCTGGGGTATGATTTCCGTCTGAATGAGGCGGGCGATACTGTAGAATGTAACGGCAAGTCTTTGGATCCCATCACACTGGCAGAAGTGCGGGCGCGCATGCGGGCACAAGGCTTTAATGGCGCGCAAGCGGTAGAAGACGTGATTCTGATGCAAGCTGGCCTTCAGCGGTATCACCCGATCCGCCAGTACTTGACCATGGCTGGAATGAACTGGGACGGCGGCCAGTACATTGCAATGCTGGCGCATTACTTCACGGATGCGACCGAACCCCACAAACTGTTTAGCGTCTGGTTGCGGAAGTGGCTAATCGGCGCGGTGGCAAAGGCAATGGACGGCAACAACCAAAATGCCATGCTTGTCATAGATGGCCCACAAGGTATAGGCAAATCACACTTTGCTCAGTGGCTTTGCTTACCTGTGGCTGACTACTTTGTCGAGGGAGCCATTGACCCAACGAACAAAGACTGCTGGACAAGGCTAATGTCTAACTTTGTTTGGGAGGTGTCAGAGTTGGGAGCCACTACCAGGCGCGCAGACATTGAGGCGCTAAAAGCATTTATCTCAATGCGGCGCGTAACGGTGCGCAAGCCCTATGACAAGGCGGATACTGTGAAACCGGCGCTCGCTTCCCTCATTGGCACGGTCAACGAGACAAGCGGCATTCTGTCTGACCAATCAGGCAATCGGCGTTTCCTGGTGTCCACAATCAAGGCTATAGACTGGGGCTATGTAACCGACGTGGATATAAACCGGGTTTGGGGTGAGGCTTTTGTAGCATACCAACACGGCGAACCCTGGCAACCTACACCAGAAGAATTAACGCAAAGCGAAGACAATAACAGGGGCTACCAGACACCTAACCCACTTGAGGGTATTTTGGATGCTACGTTTGAGATTGACGAAGAAAAGGTAAATAAGCCTGGCTGGTGGACACCTACTAATGAGCTTGTGAGCATTGTACAAGGGAATGGCTACCGTGGCGGTACTAGTCGCGCTATTTCAATGGAAATCTCAGCAACCCTCAAGGCTTTCGGACTTAGGAAAACCAGGGGAACGCAATCACTTGTTGGCAAAGGCAAGCAACAGCAAGTGTGGGGATACACTGGGATTAAAAGGCGCGACCTCCCTGAGCGCACAAACACAAACTCAGGCGCATAGACAACATGATAACCTGACAACCTATTCTCTAACTAGGGAGTGTAAAAGTAATATATAGGGAGTAGGTTGTCGAGGTTGACTAGGTTGACTACAGCAAAGGCAGTTTGCCAAGATAGGGTTAGAGCCAAGATGGAAACAGGGCACATTTGCAAGCGGTTTGATGCTGTACTGTGCGTTCCATTTGTTAGGCTAGTTATGTGACACACGACCGGTTGTATACAAACGGGGTAGCATAGTAGGCGCATCTTGGCAAGTTAGACGTCAGTTTAGGGCAAATGCCCGCAACTGATGGGAAGTTTGCCTAGATGGGTGAGGTTGGCAAGTTCTGTTTTCTTTGCGCAAAGAAAAACCAGTTTGCCTAGATAGCGAGAGAGTGCAATGGTTAGAGTAGAGGTTACACCAGGCACGTGGGGCAACCTTTGGAACCCATGGGTTCCATTTCCCCAGTTGGGGCGGCGCTCCGGGCGCGCGCGGGTGCAAGGGTCATCTAAAAACATAACATCGTGTGATGTTTTGGTTACTCCAGGCGCGCGAGTGCAAGCGCATTTGGACGAAAGCCAGCGGGCGATGTGTGCGGGACGGTTGGCGGATATGCGGCAGGGGGAACGGATGGACTTGGAACTTTCGGCAAATTTGCCGAAGGTCAGTCAGCAAGATGCTGCTGAGTTGTTGAATGTAGGTGACCGCAATGTGAGAAACGCCGTCAAAGTCCAGCAAGGTGACGTAAACTCTAATATACGCAAGCAGTTTTAGGCAGTTTTAGGCGCTTTGTTGGCGCTATCGAGGCAAGTGAGATGATACAAATTGTAACGGGTGATTTTAGAAAACTGAGTAACGAACTGGCAGACAGTAGTGTGGACCTGGTACTGACCGATCCTCCCTACGGGTGCGAATACTTGCCACTATGGCGCGACCTCGCGCGTATCGCGGCGCGTGTGCTAAAGCCTAGTGGGTTTCTGGTGGCGTACAGCGGGCAACTGTACCTGCGCGATGTGATGGGGATGCTAGACGAACACCTGGCATATTATTGGTTAGGAACGGTGTACATGCCTGGTGCGAATTGCAGAGTTTGGCCCCGTAAATTGAGGCAACAAGTAAAGCCAATATTGGTTTATTCTAATGGCAAGCCTGGCAATCATCGGTGGTGGACTGATTACATTGTCAGTCCGAACGGTCATGGTAGCAAAAAGCACCATGCATGGGGCCAGACCGTGGCACCGTTTCGCCAGTTAGTAGAATGGTTTAGCAATTCCGGCAACCTCGTACTTGACCCGCTTCTAGGCGGTGGCACGACTGCGCTGGCCTGCTTACAGACTGGTCGTGATTGTATCGGCTACGAGATAAACCCGGCGACGGCTGACATAGCGCGGGCACGGCTGGCAAGCGCACAACTGCCACTGCCTATGCCAACGGTCACACAAGAGGCGTTAGCATTCTAGGCAGGTGACATTATGAGTGACCACGAAGGTGGCCCGTTTGGTGCGGGCAATACGATGAGGATAACACACGGCGGCTCGAAAGCGATTAAAGCGCTCAGCGATGGTGTACCATTGGCGGGTTGGGCGCTCGAATGCGAGGAAAGGTTACACGCTGAGCTAGAGTGTGACGGCCTGGTGGCCATGATGCGCGCGCGCGCGGAGAGATTCCAGGCTGTTGCTGATTTGTTCTATGCCCTATGTCTAGGCGCGGATAGCGCAAAAGTGCTTGACAATTTCGTGAAGCGTTACGGGTGGTTGCAGTCGGCGGCCTCTCGGATGTGGCTGGCAATTGAGGCGCTAGAACGTGAGCGCGACGATGGGAAAACGCTTGACTATGAGGCGATTCTAGCGGCGCAACGTGAGCGCGAGGGGAAGGGCAATGGGTAGTATCGTAGAGTGGGCACAAGGCGCGTATGGTTTCTACGTAGACCGGCAATGGCAAGACGGGCGCTGGCACCTGGAGCAAGGACCTATTCGACTTGCTCAGTATCACGCTGCCCTCTTGGCGCATATCTTCACGGCTGACGAAAGTGGGCGCTTGCCATACGACGTTTGCGCGTGGTGTGAACCCGCCAAGAGTGGCAAGAGTGCAATCGCAGGTCTGGCGGCGCTGTACGCTGGTTTGCATCTGGACGGCGACGTGGTCATGGCCAGCAACAAGCGCGACCAGGCGGCTTCTGTGATGTATAAGTCGTTGACTGAGGCAATTAGAGCCAATCCCCATCTACGGCTAGAGCCTGGCAAGTATGAAGTGGAATTCAAGGGCGGCAACGTAGCGAAGGCGATACCCTCAAACAGCAGGGGGGAAGCGGGCGCGCGTTTCTCGCTTTTCGTGGCTGATGAGTTATGGGGGTACATCCACCAGGATGCAACCAGGTTATGGAGTGAGTTTAAAACAGACCCGACCCGGCTTTCCAGTATGCGCATGGCGGTTGGGTACGCGGGTTACATGGAAAGCACATTGTGGCTGGAGCAGTTGAATACTGGACTAGCGGGCGAACCGGTGCCAGAACTGGCGCATATCACGAATGCGGATGGTCAACCTACTTGCTGGCACAACGGGCGGCATTTTACGTTTTGGTCACACGTCTGTCGGCAACCGTGGCAAACGGCGGCCTGGATTGAGGGACAACGCAAGAGCCTGAGAGAACCAGAATTCAGGCGCATGATCCTCACTGAGTTTGTAGAGGGTGAGGGTGATTTTTTGCCAATCGAGGCATGGCTGGCGCTTGTAGACCCTGAGCATAAACCGCTTGCACCTGGCAGTTACTTGCCCGTCTATGTCGGCCTGGACATTGCCACAAAACCAGGCGGCGATGACTGCGCTTTAATTGGCGTGTATCCTGATGGGGGCAAGGTTAAGGTTGCATTCCATAGGGTGTGGCACGGCGGCCAATCGAGGCGCAAGGCATTGAAACTCAGTGAGACAGTAGAGCCATACATCAGGGCAGTGGCACATGACTACCGGCTGGCGGGCGTGTGGTTTGACCCATACCAGGCGTTAGACCTCGCGGACCGTCTGAGGCGGGCGGGCATTCATTGTATCGAGGTGCCACAATCGCATGCCACACGTGGGCCAAAGGATACAGAACTGTGGGAGATGTGCGTTAATGGCGAGCTGGTGCTGTACAACGATCCCGAATTGAGGGAAGCGGCGGCGAACGCGAGCGCAAGGGAACTGGAAAACGGCTTGCTATTCTTGCGCAAGAGTGGACGCGGCAAGATTGACTTGCTTGTGGCGTTGTCAAACTGTGCGAATGAGGCGCGAACCAGGCATAATACGGGATGGGTTGGGCGTGTTGGGGCTGACTTGTCGTGGACCGGGTTTGTGGACGGTGAGGGGAACTTTCGATTTGTAGGCCATGACAGTGAGGGGGATGGGGAACCGGACCCGAGGCGGCCTATGCGCATGCGGGTAGAGCGGCACACTTATAATGATACACTTTAACTGGAGGTTAGAATGAAAAAGCAAGTAATTCGTGTACGATTGGCACCAGGACCAGGCGAGCAAGCACTAGAGCGAGTCAAGGCGGCCTGGAGGGTGCAGAGTGGCGAACGTTTGCCAGCATCGAGGCCAGTGAAACAGGCGCTTACACGCGGACGGCCCTGGACGTGGGCAGAAGTTACGGCCTGGATTGCGCGTTATCGAGGCCAATAAACATGATGGTTTCGGCATGTGGGGCGGCCTCCTTTTCTTCTCTTGTCCAGGGCAAGCGAACCCATGCCGGAACCGTCTCCTTATAGATAAGTGAGGTGATAAAATGGCAACTTTGATAGAACGTATTGAGGAAGCGCGCAAGGCGCATGACGAACTCATGGCGCTGGAAGCGGTGAGAACTGTGGCGGAAGAATTGCCCTTGCTGCTGGAGCAACAGGAACGCGAGGAACGTATCGAGGCGGCAAACATACGGCTAGAGCAAGTTAGAGGCAATGTCGCGGCGATGCTGGCAGAGGCCAAGTCGGGCGCTTCTAAATTCAGGCAATCTTTTGCAGAACTGGCACTGGAATTTGAGGCGCTTATTAAGGTACTGCCTGTACTGCAAGGCACGATTCACAGTGCTGGCCGTAGTCTGCAGGACGCAATAGAGGCAGCATACAAAGCCGAACACGGCGAGGTGTTTGACCCGCAGCAAGCAACGGGTATACCGGCGTACTTGCAGGACAATGGTGACTTGTCAGGCGAGTGGGAGCGGGCGGGCGGTACCGATCCGGCACTGGCTTGTCTGCCTGAGATAAAGCCGGGCACACTCGCGGCAACACTGGCGGAACTGCTGCAGCGGAAAAGCGTACCGGCATACGATCCGAAAAGAGGCGCGCGGGTTTTTATGCCGACATACTAGACCTCTTAAGTGGCATCTTGGCGGTAAGAGTTGGGTAGCCGTCAAGTGGCGGCGCAGTCAGTAGCCCAGCAGGGGCTTTGTCTCATGGCCCTATCTCCCCCTACTGACTGCGAGCGACAGAGTTAAGGAGTTGACAAAATGGTAGAAATGACAGAAACGACAATAAACGAATGGTACCAGGAAATATGCGCGCGAATTGAAACTTACTATGCTGAGAAGAGACGAGAGGCGCGTATAGAGCGCAATGCGATATCGTGGGCTGAGTTGGTCGAGACACAGCGCAAATGGTTGGCGTGGGCCTGTGGGCAGCGCAACGTACAATTGCTTCAATTGAGAGGTATACAATGCCTGTGATACCCGGACCACAACTAACGCTTTTGCGCAGTCAACGGCCACACACGGCGCGGGTGGAGTGGTATCTTGCACTTTGCCCGTATGGTACTGCCTGTTTTACAACACAGGTTAACGATCCTGGCGGCACATTAGGGCGTGGTAGTATGACTATTCCCTATGACGATGACCCTAGTGAGGCCAATGTAAGCGCGGGCATGACCTTGTGGGTGGGAAGTGCGGCGGGGTTATACGATGTAGGGCGTGTGCGCATCAAGGCAATTAACGTTGTTGCGGATACGCTTACCGTGGCTGAAAACTCAGAAATTGAGTGGACAGACAACTTGTTTTTGACCTGCCCTGGCGCTTACGGTTTCCGTGAATTGTGGGGCGCGTATCCGCGTATCGTAGACGGCACACCGGTTGAATTCTACATGGATTATGACCAAAACTTCACGGCTGCCGATACCGTGATACCGCCAAAAGCGAATGCTGGCCCTCCTGCTGTTGCCTGGATTGACCCGACGACGGGCAATGCCGATGTGAGTTTCACGGGCGATACCTCGTACACTACTGAGATAGCGCCGGCGGCTATTGCGT
>Ga0307380_10010328_pt1 | contig 11769 bp, 20 predicted proteins | sample UN3MG_FD_202239 | JGI IMG/M metagenome (GOLD analysis project Ga0307380, IMG submission 202239) | Soil microbial communities from Risofladan, Vaasa, Finland - UN-3 | ecosystem: Environmental > Terrestrial > Soil > Coastal area > Acid sulfate soil | place: Finland: Risofladan, Vaasa | collected... | reverse complement strand
CGGTTTCAACCTGTAAACCAACTTCCGGCTTTCATTCCGCGGTTCCGGTGTCGAGATTCACGACGATTCGGACCGGGTTGGTCCACAATCCAGGACCTGGACTTGACATCGTGGTGGAATCGTGCTATAATGTTTTCACGGTCAACGAGTGGTGAATGCAGGATCGGATTCACATACGAATTCAAGGGGTGGGGTAGTACCGGGCCACATTAGAACAATGAATCGCTTTTTGACCGAATTGCAGACTAAGAGGAGGTTTATGTAACATGGCAAAGTTGACGCCAGCCGAATTTCGGGAAAAACATGCTCGAAGGCTGAAGGGCAGCATTGAAGACATTCGGGCCGGAGTATCTCGGGTAACTGAGGCTCCGACCGCCAAGGCAGCTAAGAAGCAAGACAAGATGCTTGCAAATCTGACGAAGGCGGTCCAGTCTGGCAAGTGGGCAAGCAGATTGAATGCAGTCAGTCTTGAGGACTGGAAAAGCAAGATGACTGAAAAGGGGCTGAATAGAATCGCGGGCGGGATTGACGAGGCCGGGCCGAAGGTTGAAGCGTTTGCAGCTCAGTTGCTACCGTTCGAGGACGCTCTTCAGTCTCAGATCAACAAAATGCCCGACTTGACTCTCGAGGACAGCGTCTCACGCGCGACGGCTTGGATTCGTGGTATGTCCAAGTTCAGCAAGAAGTAGGAGGTAACTGAAAATGCTACATAGATTCACTTACCTGGAGAAAGACTTGGCACTAGGGAATTCTGGCGAGAAGACGGTCAACATCAACGTCCGGGACCCGATTACGGCATTGTGGCTTGAGATGCGTTGCGCTAACGGTGCTCTCTATAATCACTACTATCCGTTGCATCGTTGCGTTACCGACATCGAGGTAATCGACGGCTCCGATGTCCTGTACTCACTGGACGGCTACCAGGCCTGGGCCGTGTCCTGTGCTGATCTGGGGTTTGCTCCACATCAGAAGTTTAGCGCTCTTGCGGCGGATCCTCAAACTGTGGCAGTCCCGCTCATGTTCGGCCGGGGACTTGGAGATCCGTCGTACGCGCTGGATTGCACGCAGTTTCGCAATCCTCAACTCCGCGTGAAGTGGGACCTGGCAACAACCAGGGCGGTCGGGACAACCGGATTTGCTGACGGGGGCTTGACCATGACCGTGATTGCGGAGACGATGGAAGGCGGACCGGCTCCAACGAATCTCCTGATGCGAAAAGAGCATTATACCTGGACTTCAGCAGTCGGTACTGAGTACATCGATTTGCCGACGAACGCGGCGTATCGGGGTCTCATGTACCGTTCGTACCTGGCAAGCTACCATCCATTCGGGATTGTGAGCGACATCAAGTTGACGTGCGATGCCGGAAAGTACATCCCGATCGACCTTGCAGTCGAGGATATGCTCTTCTTGCAAATGCTCAGGCAGCCAAAACTCTCGTACCGGATCAGCGACCATCTCAAGAACGGGGACACGTTCTATAGCTATCTGACCGAGATGGAGGACGTGGCAATGATCGGTGAAGGTGGAGAGCCCGAAGTAGTTGTGGGCTACCAGAACTACGAGTATGGGAACCAGACAGTCGCAGTTTACAATGCTGGTTCGGCCAGTACGCAATATCGCAATATCGGAGCGAAGGTATCGGGTTTCTGCCCGTTTGGCTACATCTACATCCCCTTTGGGGACCCGCTTGATCCGAGCGACTGGTTCCCGGCAGAATCCTTTGGTTCCATCCGGTTCGAGGCAAAAGGTGCCGTTGCCTCTGGCGCTTGCAACCTGGTACTCGTGCAAGACCGTGCCTACTAACGTTCAGCTACCTGCTGAAGATGATGACCGGCTCAAAACGCAGCCGGTTTTGTCGTTGGAATCTGACGAGCCAGATGTTTTGACTGAGGAAGCACGCGAAGAGGAGGTCCGGAAAATTCACTTGCGGATGGTCGCTCTTGGTCTCCGCAGAGCGACACTCAACCGGCGGCGGGCCAAACAGCGGGCCGGGGAAAGGAAGATATAATGTCGCGAAACTCGTCTATCGAAACGGCTGCCGACATCTGCACGGACACCGGGACTCAGGATGTTGCGATGAAACCGGGGAATTCACGTGTTTTGCGTTGTATTCAGAAGATGAGCATGAATACCGGCTCGACCAAGGCGACGCTCGTCAGTTTTGGACTGAAGCGCGGAAACTCGATTATCTGGCTTGGTTCGCAGGTACAGGCAGCAAATACTCAGATTGCGTCAATCGACGGTCCAGTTTACGCGGGCGCGGACTACGCGCCGATGGCCCGCGTGACAGGCGGAACTTCAGGACAACTCCTGTCTCTCGTCGTTTTCGGGTACACGTCCGACATCGGGATTTGAATCGGGACTGTCGATAGTGATCTACTCTGTAGAATTGGAGATCCCGCCCCAGACGACGAAACTCCTGGCAGTCGAAGCGACGCTCGAAGCCAACGTCGGCACGGTCTCTCAAGTCTGGGTCCGTTGGCGCTGGGGCTCGGGAAATCTGTGCGGAGTGTCGATTAGCCATGAGGGAGTTCAAATCTGGCCTACATCCGGGGATCAGTGGTTTCCGAGTAACGTTGCGGAGATGACCTGGCAGGAGTCGTATGTGATAGATGATTATCCTCTCGATTTTGTTGTTAGAGCTTACAATGCTGACGACAGCTTTCCTCACACAGTTTGGGTTGCTGTTAACGTGCAAACTCCTGCTGAGTCTTCTGATGTCACTCGTTTTGTGCAGATGCTGACAATAGGAGCCTGAGGTGGGAACGCTGAAAACCGAGGTCATGGGCAAAATCGCGACGCTCCTGGGTTTTACCGGGACGGATTTCTATGCAGTCAAGGTCGATACCAGCGGCCATCTGCAGGTAGACGTCCTGACAGTCGCGGATCTGCGGACCGCTTTGCACAGCGTGAACACGGACGAGCTCGTCGTTCGCGGCGAGAATCAGCTATTTTCGTTTTACGGCATGTTGGCAAATCAACGTTCGGCCACTATTTCTGGCGCAGGTGGGTATGTAGACAGCAACTCTCCGGCAACTGGCGAGATTTGGGTTGTCACTAACATAATCGCGATTAACTACACAGCGGCCACGACCACGCACGGGTATTCAGTGTGGGTGAATGAACAATTAACCGGTTTCCACAGACAGACTGAGGCGTTTGGAATCGGTGTTCACTCGATGTGGAACGGACACCTGTATTTGACAAAGCCCGCCGTCGTGCGAGTGTATTTTGTCGGAGCGACCGCAGGTAATACGTGCCAGGTACATCTGACCGGCTACGTGATGACCAAAGAAAGCTAGAGGAATCGAGTAGAAATCATGGCTCGTGGTGCTCCTGACGACTCGAATATCGTAAAAGCGGGCGTCGTATACCGGCTAGATGACATGGCGGAGTTGGCAGTGCGTCTGGGAAGCATCGTCAGTTTTCACCGGTTCGGCGACGTGATTTTTCAGGATGATTTTAGTCGTGGGCTATCGGCTTGGGAACCGCTCGATGACGGTGTAGGATCGGCAGTCCTTATTTCCGACTCGACTTCCATGAGTGCCGGGCTGAGTGTATTATTGTCTACCGGAGCAGGCGGGAACCCCTGGGCCGAGATTTATCACGTCGAGATGGCCCCGGTTCTGGGGAAAATCGGTTTTCAGATGGGCTGGAGAGCTTACGAGCAGGTTGATTACTTTGAGTGGCGAATCACCCATTATGATGGCTTAAAATCCCACAAGTTTGCAGTTTCTTATAACTTCACTACGAAACAATTATTTTATCTGGATAATGAAGAGGAGTGGCAAGCAATTCCAAACTCGGTGCTGGGATATGTATCCAGTGAGTTTTTCCATGTTGGAAAGCTGATAGTTGATCTGGAAACTGAGAGATATGTTCGATTCTACTTCGATAATGAAAGCTACCTGCTCGAAGATCTGGAACCGTTTTCTGATACCGCAATTATCTCACCGTATCTTACGGTAACAGTTTATGTTGATGGAATTGCTGCTTCGGCTCGTAAAACGTATGTGGATAACGCAATTCTCACGCAAAACGAGCTATAAAATCAGGAAAACGAAAGGACAGTTAAATGGACACGTTTTGGAAGCTGTTTAAGGAAAGCGTCATAATGTCCGGGTTCATCACAATCAGTTGCATCAGTGTGATGTTGTACCTGGTAGCCACCGGTCAACCGGTCCCCGACATCTTGAGCAACACCGTGATGATCGTCGTTGGTTTTTTCTTCGGCGGAAAACTGCAACAGACGGTCGAAGCTCGGAAATCGAGCGAAGGAGAATAAAATGACGTACGAAATCAAAATGACTGAGCGTGCGACGTTTCTGAACGAGCGTCTGAATCCGGTTGACGGGTATCGGATCACTTTTCAAATGAGTGACGGTACGATAGACTGGATAGAACTGCCAAAAGCGCAATACAATTCAGAGAACGTCAAAGCCGCAATCGCTCTGTCGGTAAAACTGCACGAAGCCATCATAAAACCGTAACAAACCAGGAGGTTTTCTGTGACATTCTGGGATTTTCTCTACTGGCTATTCGCGGTTTATCTGCGCGTCGTAGAGTTTTTTGGCGATCTGTATGCTAACGCCAGAAAGCTGATCATCGATTGGTGGTCCAACGTCGTAATTGCGTTTGAAACGTGCTGGGGACAACTATGGGTCTATCTGACGTCATGGTACTGGACGCTGCACGATTTTATCGCTAACTGGTTTACTCACGCGCGTATGCTGGCGGTCAATTATTGGCTCCAGGCCGTCGTGACATTTGATACGTACTGGGATAAGCTGTGGTTGTACCTGTTCTCCTGGTACTGGTGGCTTGGCGATTTTATTCTCACGTGGTTTGGTCACGCTCGCTGGCTGGTGCTCGACCGCTGGACGCAGGTCGTAATTGCGTTTGAAACGTACTGGGGACAACTATGGGTCTACCTGACGTCCTGGTACTGGACGCTGTATGATTTTATCGCCAACTGGTTTACTCACGCACGCTGGCTGGCGGTTGATTCCTGGGAGCGCTTGAATCAATTCCTGGGTTTGTCGCTAGTTCGTCTGCATTATCTGACAGTGGGCTGGTACGAACGAATTCAATCTCTCAGCACAACATGGTGGGACGGCTGGATGGGGTATTTTCTGAATCCGTGGTGGCTCTTCTATATCCTGCTCTGGCACGCGGTCGAGAAACGTACGATCGTTTTTGGCTCGTTACGGGCCAAGTGTGAGCAACTTCTGCGCTACGCATGGGAAGGTAAAATCTAGTGGCAATCAATCTGGAAATTGGTGGCGGGAAAACTGTCCAGGTCGAGGCTCCTGTTCGTACGCAGTTCACGGACAATCTTGGCGGTGCAGTCCAGTTTGCGCTAGCTCTGGCTCTCTACCAAAGTTTGGCAGTGATGGGCAACAGCCTTGGCACATTTTTTGCCGGCTTCTTTGTCAAATTCATGGAACGTCTCGAGCCTGAGTTAGTCCACTATGCCGCACCACTCCTGGATCTGATTCTGAAACAGCCGGATCTGGATCCGGATTTGCGCAAGTTTTTTGAACAGCTGCAGGCGCCTACACACTTTGCGGCCGCCGGGATCCTCGGCGGACTGGCCAGCAGTGCGGGCGGACAGGTCATGTCCTCTGTTGTACAGATTCTCACGTCGCCCTGGATTCGCAGTTTAAACCGTTCCGGGACTCCTAGTCGGGCAGGGCCGAGCGAAGCTTGGGCCATGGCGTTCCGGGGCGATATTGGAACTCAGGCTGCGGAAAATAATCTGGCAGATCAAGGCTGGCCCCCGTACCTGATTAAAGCTTTCAAGGCTCTGGCTCGGGCCAAGCTTTCTCCAAGCGACCTTTTGGCCGCGGCATCTCGGGTTTTCATGTCCTGGACCGACGCCAAAGCAGCAATGCAACTTTACGGCTTTACGCCAGAAGAGTGTACCGTGCTCTACAACCTGACTCGTACCCGGGCGGCTGCCGGGGATTATCTGGCAAGCTGGCTCCGCGGAGATATGTCTGAAGGTATTTTGGACATTCATTTGGGAAACTTAGGCTATCCTGTCGAAGAGAAACCTATGCTGAAGCAGTTGGCCCGCTGGATCCCCGGCGCCCAGGACCTGATCAGAATGGGGGTCCGTGAGGCGTGGGATGATAAGATTGCCTCACAATTCGGGTACGACGCTGATTTTCCGGCCCAATTCGGGGAGTGGTTGACCAAATCAGGAGGATCTGCGGACTGGGCTAAAAAGTACTGGCGTGCACACTGGAATTTGCCAAGTGTCACGCAAGGGTACGAGATGATGCACCGCAACATCATCTCTCCGACAACGCTGGAGACTTTGCTGCGGGTCGCTGACTATCCGACATACTGGCGCGATGCGATGATGAAAGTGTCGTATAATCCTCTGACTCGCGTTGACGTCAGGCGGATGTACGGACTTGGAGTGCTGAAACGAGCAGACGTCAAACGCTCGTATTTGGATCTCGGTTACGACAACACGAACGCCGAACGCATGACAGAATTCACAGTCAGGTATGAAGACCGTCTCGGAGAGAGCACTCCGGAGAAATACCGAGAACTGACGCAGGCTCAGATCATTCGAGCGTACGGTCGAGGGCTATACAATCGCCAGGAAGCGTACAATCAACTCATAGAACTGCGTTATTATCCTGAAGATATTGAATTCCTGTTGAACATGAGCGATTTTGACAAATCTATCACCGCTATACCGGATTTTTCGAGTGAGTATCAGCGGGATGTCAAGTCGATGGTGGAGAAGGCTTACGGAACGTCTCTCATTGACAAATCTGCGGCCGCGACGATGCTCAAAGACATCGGACTTGGCGATAGTGATGTAGACTACACGATCGCTGCTGTCGATTACGGTGTGGATCAGGCAGACAAAGACACGGCGCTAGACGCGATTGCCAAAGCGTACAACGTCCGGGCAATCACGAAAACAGATGCCGTGGTCATGATTGGAAAACTCAACATACCGGCCTCACAACAGGAACGTCTTTTTCGGATCTGGGATCTTGATAGAGACATCCGCAACCGGCGTTTGACAGAAGCACAATACCGAAAAGCGATGACTGACAAGCTCATCACCCAGACCGAGTACGAAGAGAATTTGCGAGGTCTGGGCTATACTGAATCTGATATCAAACTGCTGGTCGCACTCTATCCAGCAGCAGAATAGGAGTTTAGCATGGCTGATCCGAAAGTTGCTTTGAGCAAGGTAATCACGGCTCTAGTTAATCTGCAACAGGCAGGAATCCGCAGTATTCCGAAAACCCCGGTAGTCGCGGAGGTAAAACCCCTTGAAACCACAGAAAAACCAAAGCCGGGTAGTTGACCCGTTCCGACACCCGATTCGCTATCGCCTGCAAAACTCTCTCACAATGCGCGACGCTATGACGCGCTTATCCCGAGACCTGAAAACAACACTAAGAGGGGGCTGACCGCAGGGTAATGTCTCGTATAATGTCGTGAAAATACCTGCCAGGGGTATTGACACGTTGTACGCAATCGTGTATACTGTAGCCAGGTTCGACAGCGAACCGAAAAAAACACAGGAGAGGGAAAATGAATCACCAAATGACACTCGTGGAACAAGCGAAGTCAATTTACGAAAGTGCTCGCGAGGAGTACGAGTATCAGCGCAGGAATCCCAACACATCGGACACAATGATTAGCTGTGCGGAACAGCGCATGTGTGCAGCACACAGACATCTCCAGGCCATGAGGCACTGGGCCGAAAAAGGAATGCTCGACTGAGCAAGAGAACGACAAAAGGACAGAGTAAAATGAGTGAGGAACGCGTACTCGGCAAAACTATCTTTCTGTCATTCACTGACAAAACAACGATTCTCATGGCACTGCGCGTCGCCGCGAGAAAATACTCCGAATTGGCAGACACGTACGAGGCTTCACAGCCGCGTCACACGTACTGGACAAACGCAGTTGCTGAGGTTGAACAGGCCCAGAAACACCTGGCCTGAAAAAAAAGAAAGGACGGGTCAAAATGGCACGGTTGTCAGACTTTGGAAAATCAGGAAACGGCGTTGATTGGTTGCATCTGGAAGACGTCCTCAACAAAGAGTTGAGCATTATCGAAGCCGAAGCACGCGAGGGCGAACACGGGACGTACGTCATCTTCGTCGCAACAGACGAAGCAGGTGAGGTCCTGACGGTCATGACCGGAGCGTCCGCAGTAGTACCAGCACTCCTGAAAGTCATGCAGCAAGAGGCATTCCCCGTGAATGTCTGTTTCGCGAAACAAGGCAAGAGGTTCGTCTTTGCCTAGAAAACAAAAAAGGAGACTAAAAAATGGAAACCTTACCGAATGGCCTGGTTGTATTCAACGCCACGCCGCACGCCATTACTTTTGGCTGCGGTGAAGGGTATAACAATCTCGTCACAGTAATGCCAGACCAGGTGATCACCGCCGTTGTAGAGGAAGTCGAACGGGACCGTATAATCGACTTTACTAGCGTCGATCAACTGACACTCGCTACCCTCGTCACGACAAATTTTGTCGCGGACGAGGCGGGGTGTGAGATCATTGATCGCGCCAGGAGACTCGAACCTGACGTGATCGTGGGCAGCATAATCGCTGCTCAAGCGTATCGCGGTAGCGTCGTGGCAATGGTGGCCTGTCCGGGATATGAGCGGGTTCCCCCCGCTGAAAAGCGGATGCGCTGTGACAAATTCACGATCTTCTAGATCGTGCTAGGCTAAAAGTCTGGCGGTGTCGCAGCCCGGTGTCGTTAGGTCTCAACCGGCAAATCCGGGAAAATCGGCCAGGTCGGTGCGGGCAGTGAGCCGAGCCGCCAACATTTTCAGCAGGAGGAGCAAGAAGATGACTAAACGACTATCACAAATTGATGCAGTAGTCCAGGAATCGCAGGATGGCTAAGTCACACAAGCAGCAAATGCGCAGGCAGATAGCTCAGGCCTATCTGCATCTCACTACGGCCGCAGAGGATCTAATCGTGTTGGAGACTGAGTTCCGCGTTAGTCACGGTGACTACGCAGATTTTTTATCGTTAATGACGCTGGCGATCGTCCAGGTACAGAGTATGATCGATCAGTTTTCCCGCCTGGCGTGGGGGTACGTGCCGCAAGACTACGACACCTGGAGAAATCCGGCGACGAGGTCAACGACAGGAGACGAGAGTGACGATTAAAGCATGTCCGTTTTGTGGAAACAAGAAAACCCTGGTTGCGTCGTGGACCGTTTTTGAGCACACACAGGCAGAACACCTGGAGTATTCCGTGTGTTGCTTGAATTGTGGCGCCGAGGGTCCGAACGACCTCGGAGAAAGCGGAGCTGTCGAGAGCTGGAATTTGCGTTCCTCCGATCCTCTCAAGTTGCTGGAATATGTGGCCTTGCAGTTCCCTGGCGAACACTTGCGCAGCGAACTCAGGGACGCGGATGTTATTCGCGGCTACCTCGCTGTTGGCAAGATCCGGGAAATTACTAGACTCGTCAGAAGCCGATAGAAAATGGCTGAAAACTGGACTGGAAGCCAAAAAGAGGCGTGGTCCTACGCCAGATCGGCTGCTGGACAGGAAACGACGGCTACAGGGGCGTTACGAGAATACCGGGCTGGTGGGGGATCTATCCGATCCCAGGACTGGTACTCTGTTTATAGGACCGCCGAAGAGTCAATTTACGTCGGCAAATTCGCAGAAAAACTGCCTGATTCATACACAATCCCGGCGAATCTCGTTCCCCTCGTGGACGTCCGTTACCAGGAACGCTACCAGGCTCACGTCACGGTTTCGACTATGGATGCTCAAGGTCGGATCTATCACGACGTGTCCCGGATCGTCCAAAGCAACAAAAGCTTGACGATGGGCGAGTGGAAACAGGCAATAACTGACTCGATACAGGCAGACCGCAGCATTCCAAGTTTAATCGAGGTCGAGATCACGGATATTCAATTCACAGAGAGAATGTGAGAACAGAAAAGAAAAGCGAATGACGTACACGAAACCAGGAAAAGACCAACTGTTGGCCGAAGCTCAACGTCAGGCAGTCGAGCTGACGGACCACGAGCTCTGGAATATGGAAATTGGTGTAGGTTTAGTGCTCGACATAATTCATGATCCGTGTAGTCCACTCCCCGGTTTGACTGCCGCAGACCTGATCGAGGTTTGCTGCAAGGCACTCAGGGACGAGCGTTATCGTCGGCTAGCAAGCAAAAGCCCGGGCCTGGTCAAGGATATCTAGGGTGTCCCGAGCTTTCCATCACTCGATTCGGGCGAACAAAGGTGTTCGCGATCAGCACAATGTGATTTACTTTGATGTCGAGTCCCTGTATCCGAAAGACGTAATCGGAACGCAGGTTTTCACACCGTTTCTGTGGAGTGCCTGCTTTAAGCGTTACCAAAACGCTCCCCGAAAAAACGTCGTGGAGTGGCAATGGGGAACGGAAATCGAGCAGTTCTGGGACTGGGTAGAGAGCAAGACAGGTCCGAAAACGACGTTGTATCTCACCAGTTATCATCTGGAGCCGGATTTTGTCCCGCTCCAGGGACGCAAAAACCTGCTGGCTCGCGGATGGGGGTTAAAACTCTTCATTCAGAACGGGCGAACGGTCATTCTGATCTGGCAGAAAGACGACCGTAAAATCTATGTCTACAACGCGGGCAACCACTTTTATTCGTCGCTGGAGGACTGGGGCCGGAAATTCGGAGTGCCAAAATTGCCGATGCCGGCCGACGACGCGCCGATCGCGGACTGGGAAAAATACTGTCACAGAGATGTTGGAATCCTGGTCCTGATGAACGAATATTTGAACGACTTTAGGAGGCGCCATGATTTGGGAAACTGGAAGCCAAGTTTGGCGGGTATGGCTTGGACTGCTTACCGCCACAGGTTCATGCCCGTTCAAATTGCAATCCACAGAGATACCGAAGCGATGGTCCTCGAGCACGACGCGTTCCGAGGCGGGCGGTGTGAAGGTCTACAACTTGGAGACTGGACTGACGACGAGTACCACAACCTGGATATAAACTCCGCTTACGGTCATATCGAGATGACTTGTGAGCTCCCGTACGAACTGAGAAATGTCATAGACAACCCAGATCTCCCCTGGCTCGCACATCTGCTTGATTCGTATGCCGTGATTGCTGACGTGGAATTGAACACTGACGAGCCGGTTTACATGTGCAAAACAGAGCCGAAATGCACGTTCCCCGTTGGAATATTCAGAACGACGTTGGCCACGCCAGAACTTGAATATGCTCTAGCTCACAATCACATAGTCAGAATCCATAAGCTGGCGTATTATAAACAATACCCGCTCTTCCAGGCTTTTGCGACGTACTTCTCCGAGATAAAACGTCAAGCAGAGTTGGAAGAGAACCAGGTAGAACGTGAAATAGCAAAGAGATTCATCAATAGCGTGTACGGCAAGACCGGCCAGCGTGGGCACGAGAAAAGCGTGATCGGCAAGTGTGAGCCCGGATTGTGCCACTACGTGCCGACCTTCAACGGGGTAACCGGACACTCAGGAACGATCTGGTATGCCAACTCCGAAATCTCGCAGACCTGGGATCACGGCTACGCCAGACACTCGTTTCCGGCAATCGCCGCTCACGTCGCGGCTTATGCCCGGATGATGCTCTGGCAATACATGAAAATAGCCGGTCTTGAGCACGTCTATGCCGTCGCCACTGACAGTCTGAAAGTCGATAGTGAAGGATATCAGAGACTGTCGAAACACATTGACCCGCTGAGGCCAGGAAAACTCAAAGATGAAGGAATGTCTA
>Ga0307380_10010324_pt1 | contig 11771 bp, 8 predicted proteins | sample UN3MG_FD_202239 | JGI IMG/M metagenome (GOLD analysis project Ga0307380, IMG submission 202239) | Soil microbial communities from Risofladan, Vaasa, Finland - UN-3 | ecosystem: Environmental > Terrestrial > Soil > Coastal area > Acid sulfate soil | place: Finland: Risofladan, Vaasa | collected... | reverse complement strand
CCTGTGGTGGTGAGAACAGTACCGTTTGACAGGATTACCGTGAGTATCCACGTAAATATCCCAGCCATTACATAGGTATGGGTCGGGTTAGCTTCCGTAGAAGACTGACCATCTCCGAAATCCCAGTTATATGATTCAACTTCCATTACGCATCTCCAAATATGGTATCACCATTAACCCAGTAAAGCTTGCTGGTAAAACTGACATCTAAAGGCGCTTTTCCCTTTGCAGGGCTAGCCGTTGCCCGAAGCGCTAAAACGGTAGATGGGATATAAGAATAAGAATGAATCCCTAATGATAAACCCCCTCCACCTGTGCAGAATACCATAAAATTTACAGGGTCTACAATTATTCTATATGAGGATGTTTGTGTCGGTTCATTGTCAACCCAAGTCAGTGCGCCAGTTGTCGGGTTGTACCTGAATGAATCAACACCCCTCGTATCATTTGCCAGAAACAACAAATTGCTTGCCCTGTCAAGGGCTATGCTAAATGGTGTCCCTCCCAAATTAATTGGAGTACCCACAGTTAAATTCTGTCCATCAGCGTCATAGGTAAAAGGTTGCAGTCCTACGGCTGTTACACCTACAAACCCAAAACGATGAGAAGCATCAGAATCTACTTCTACATTAGAACATGTGCCTAATGCTGGCGCAACAGTTTCTACCCAAGCAAGAATACTAGTGACAGGATTATAAGTATAACTTGCTAAATGACCTCCCGCACCCCTTCTGCTTGTAAAGGCAATATTATTATAAGCATCTATTCCTGCTCGTACAACATTATACCCTCTATCGTCATCGTCTATACCTGTAACCATTCCAGCATCATTGTAAGAATAAGTTGAAATGTCTGCATTAAATGTAGCTGCAACGATAATTCTATTTATTGTGTCTATATGTAAATCTTGACAACCATTAGCACCCCATCTCAGACCACCGTTTACTAAAGTCATATTTCCATCATCATCATAACTATAGCAGTAAACACGTGCATCTGTCCCACCACCTTGCCCCCCATGAAACACAAAATGTCTTGTAGTGTCTATAGTTAGGCTTTGGTCTGTTAATGACGGTGGATTTTCTGTATCTACTAAAGCTATAGTTCCATCAATCTGATATTTATATGAACTTAATTGGTCTTGTAAAGTGAACAACAGCCTGTGATTAGGGTCAACGCATAAATCACTATTTACACTATGTGCATAGTATCTTAAATGAGTTAAAGTTCCTGCTACGGGTTGTGCCATTATGGTTTCAACTTCCTCCAGAGAATATGACCCAGCCTCTCCCCGTCATAGATGCTTATACCCAGTCCCCAGCACAGCTTAAAGTCTCTTTTTATTTTATCCTGTCCGGTACTGGGCTCTATGGTGAAATCATCCGAATACTTAAATCCGTCAAACTGTCTCATTGAATTATCAGAGCATATCATTTCTAAAAGACCTGTCTTTATTTTCTGTATACTTCCCGTGTCGGAGACGCCCATATTAGCGTCAATCACATCGAAATAAATCACAGCAAAATGCTCCCCGAATTCAGGTATTGTGAATACTCTCGGTTGGTTGGTCGGCCCTCCCCACGTCGAGCCTTTACACCACACTATTGCCTTATTGGGCATGATTCTTATGGTCTGAATAGACTCTTCAACTTTGTCTGCGGTCTGTCGGGAAGTCAGATGATAACCACTCAGGTATTTAACCGAAGCCCCTAGCTGACAGTAGTAAATAAACGAAGAGTCTCTCACTGCAGTTATCATAAACCCCGGCACGACTTCTCCCACGTTCACATTGGGCATCTCTTCCCAGAATCTGTTTGTCAAGAGACCTACATGAAGCTCCCCCTGCCGGTTGAGCAAAGTCTCGTCATTCGTGGGGTCGTTTATATACCTGCCCGTTGGGGAGAGTGTCATTCCCTGTACGTCCCGGGTTGTTGAGTCCCACACTATGACCGTATTGGCGTCAACAAATGTCCGTATAATGCTGTTCTGGTCGGAAGACCACCAGATTGTCTTTCTCTCATCTGCAATGGTAAATACATCACCATTGGTTCTTGTCACCGTTGTACCGGTTTGTGAAGCCCTGAAAACATTGCCGCCGCCTATTGCAGCAGCCTGTAAAGGCTTGTCTTCGCAATAATAATAGTCTCCCGGAATTGAAACTAAGACTTCCGTATCTGATATCCACTGAATTATCGTGTCAACATCCCCGTCTTCCCATACAAGGGAAGTCCCCACATCATAAATCTGAAACGTACCCCTTACCGCCGTAACTATTCCGGTTATACAAGTACGATAGGCATAAAACGCACCCGCTACCCTGACCTCAACGGTATAGGTCATTTTCAGAGGTGGTAAAATTTCTCCACCCGGACCTATTCTCGACACCACTCCATCGGGGCCGATGTCTGTTGACCTGTACTTTACATAATGAGTCCAGTGCCACTCAGGAATAGTGCCTATCGCAGGCGGGACAGTAAACACACCAGAAGAATAGGGCTGTGCGTAGATATTGGCATTGTCTAAAAGCGCACCTGCAGCCTGGGTAATTCCCATCAAAACCCCGACCGGCGTACCCCCCACACCCTCTACCCCATAGCCCATGGTGCTTCCGTCTTCCTCACCGGAAGATAAGACAAATTGAAACGTGTCTGAATTATATTCACAGGTGGCAGCATAAAAAACCAGCCTGATAACTCTCTGTATTTCTACCGCGACTTCCTGAAGGCTTGTAATCGCGGCGCCTGTAGCTATGGTGAAGTCGCAGATGAACATTTCCTGCTGACCGTTAACCACTATCTGAAACGTGGCGTTATTTAATCCAGCCCAATACGCAGGAGTCTGTTGTGCTGCTGCAAGCGCTCCGCAGGTCAATTGTCCATTCGTGCGCAGTCCTGAGTCTATTCTGTTTCTTGTCCATACTATAGCATTATCCCTTGGCGGGTCCTGTTCTTTATCTATTCTCACCGGCCCGCTTTCCTGAAGTATCTTTATTCCTTCAGTTGTACGGGTGCGAAGCCCCTGTCCCTCAAGTCGGCTTACTGTATAAACCGCGTCATACCGCCTGCGACTAGGTAATATTCCCTGTCCGCCCTCTATCCTCGGATCGTCATCCAGAAGAACCCTCGGTACAGGGGAGTTTTTCTTGAATATGTGAGGCGGGGTCGTGTCGAAGTCTACTAGAAAGGTGCCGGTTGAATTAAATATCACGCCGTAGTCATCCATCTCTGACCAGTCCGAGAGGACATTATTCGGCTGAAAGTAGGAGACACACACCGCCAGGGTCTGGTTGCGGAATTCTATCACACCGTTTACAATAGCGGGGTCATATATATAAATCTCCCGTCCCCACTGAATAACGAATTTGCGCTTGGACCAGTGATACCTCATAAGATTGTGCCGTCCGTGCATGTAACACCCACCCGTAAAGCCTTTATTCCCGGAACGGTGTACCCTGACCTGTGTAGTGGAAATGAATTCTATTATCTCATCGTGAATGGTTTCATCGGGCCATACCCAGTAATTACTAACATCAGCTTCGGTGAAAATGGCTGCGGATGCAGTGAGGACAGTGCCTGTTTTTGAAGCGACATAGCCGGTACGCCCTAACATTGCGGGTGCGGTAATATCGAGAAGCCTTGTTCCTAAGCGGGGCTGGCACTCTGTGGGGAAGGCGTGAGCGTTGCGTAAGCCTGCCAGAGCACCATCGGGAATGTCATCATGCGGTGCGTTTTTTATCAGACCTACACTGAAGTTGGTCTGCGTGACAGGCTCTATAGTCTGGTCTTTTCGCTTAGACCTTGCCTTGAATAGTTCTCTGCTCACTTACCCTTTTTCAGTTCCTTAAACAAACAAATCATTTATCACACCTGCTATTTTCTCCAAATCTCCATCCGTCAGTCCCAAATGGAGCGGTAAAGTCAGTTCATGTTTTTCATACCAGTCCGCACCTGCCAGGTCGTCTTTGGGAAAGTCTTTATACATTTCATACAAATCATTTCGCTTATAATGCATTCCGGGATAAATCTCATTCTCCACCAGGGCGTCATAAACACCCTCTCTCTCTTCGAAAAACATAGGATAAAAGTGATAACTTGACTTCCCCCTAGCCCCAGTATAATTGGGACAAAATGCAATCAAATTCTTTCTATAATAATCAGCGATTTCTTTGCGTCTGGCATTATCCTCATCTATAGTCTCAAATTGTGCAAGTCCTATCACAGCCGTTATATCATTCATATGGTATTTATATCCGACCTCCTCTATATTGTATTCCCATTTCCATGACTTCATTCCATGGGTTCTTGTAGCTGTGTCTAAGTCTATTCCCATCCAGCGCATCTTCTTGAAATACTCACACCTGGTCGTAATTGCCCCGCCATCACCCATAGGTAGGTTTTTAACAGCGTGAAAAGAAAAACAACAGATATTTGGAGAATTGCCAACTTTCTTACCATTGGAATATTCCGAACCAAAAGCATGAGCGCAATCCTCTATTACCGGAATATGATATAACCTCGCCAAAGCATTTACCATGTCCATATCACAGGGATAACCAGCTAAGTGAACTACCATAATAGCCTTAATAGGATGGTTTCTCAGCATTCTTGCCAGAGAATCAACGCTCACATTTCCTGTTCTGCGTTCTACATCATAAAATACAGGCGTAAGCCTTTCATACAATAACGCATGATTAGTCGAAACAAACGTAATCGGCGTAGTTGCCACCATATCCCCTTCTTTTAAACCCAACGATTTCACCGCTAAATGCAGGGCACCGGTGCAGCCATTTAAGCAAGTAACATCAGCGCCTATATAGTTACCTATTTTCTGTTCTAATTCTTTAGTCTTCGGGCCTAACCCAATCCAGCCAATTTTAAATATTTCTTTTAATCCTTCAAGAATTTTTTCTGTTTGCATGTGTGGCTTATTTACTTGTATCACTATCTTATCCCCTTCTTCTTGACCGGCATCAGAAACTCCTTTTTGTTACATATTTAGGAACGCCATGCTCGCCTTTATCAAGAGCGGTTCCTATCTTTGGCGCTAATTCTTTCTTTATGTATTCCCGTGCCTCTATCAGGTTGCCGTGGTCTATTCCTTCAATGAGCTTTATCGTTGCGGGAACGAGATAGTCCATGTCGGTAGTGCCGGGCATTTCATGCTGCACGGTATCACTCGTTATATTCACAGGCCACCGAAAAGCATAATATCTGTAAAGAGCAGCCTGATTACCGGGGTCTACACCTAAAAACATGACCGAAGCCGCAGACTGCCCAAAAACAGACTGTTGTGCGTCTGCGTTCATAATGCGGTAGTATCTGTTTTTCGCTACTTCAATGTCTTCATACTGCCACGGGTCCTGATTGGTCTGCTCGTCCCGGTCCTGCACGATAGCTTTAAGAAGCCACACATTACCAGGCAGGTTGTATTGAAATGTCCTTGCAACGGTAGCAAGGAATGGCAGGTTTCCAATAGCAGGGTCAAGTATAAGGAATTGCTTTCTCTCTCCGGTGAGAAGAATTCTATGCGCTTCATTCAGTAGAGGACGTGAGCCACGACTGCCTTCACGTTGCCAACCGTGGCTCTGTTCCTCTATCCAGGTTAATAATTGACTAGTGCTGGGCACTATACTCCCTCGGTTGTATTTTCAGGTACCGCAATAAAGGTTTGCTTTAAAGCTTCTTTTGTTTTATCATACAAAGACCTGTCTTTTATGTGCCGGACATTTACCTCTTTGTCTCTCTTCTCTGTTTCCGACCTTACGTAAACAAGTCTCTTTTTTTCTTTTTCAAGCTCCCTGATTCTCCGGGTAATCTCTTCCTCTTCTGTCATATCCATTTTGTATTCTTTGCTCTGCAGGGCCGCTATCTTTTCCTGTGTCTTTTCATCAACCACACGCAGACCCCAGGGAATGTGTCTCGCAAGGAAAAACCGGTTATATTCCGTGTCTAACACATCGGCTTCCATATTACCGTTTATAGGATTTGCCTTAAACTCCAGAACGCCGGTTGATTGATGGGAATTATAGGTAGGTTTTCCCCACACGGGGGAAGGATTTTCTGTTATCCGCATAATATCTATTGAATGTATCCTTGTTATATCGCCGTCGCTGATTACTTTAATAAAACTGTGGCCCTGCTTCTTTGCCTGCTCCATTTCCTGAAGAGCCTTTTGTTCATCCTGGCTTACCAGTAATGAGTTTAACATAAACTGCTGGTTCATAATTTCTCCTCTGTATACGAAGGGGGGAGTTTCCTCCCCCGATCAATTTTGATACTACGGTTCCGCACGCCCACCGACGATAATAGCAGAGCCGCCATAATATCTGGCTGCACCTGTCGGGTCCACCGGTGAAGTGTCAAACTGCAACTGCTGAATACCGCGAACACCTGCGTATCCGACACCGTTGCGTACTGAATAATCCCAGTCCTGATGAATCATGTGCATCTTTTCCGCTTCCCAGTTTACAATAGCGCCTGCGCCGTGCAGAACCATCGCATCCCTGACAAACACATTGGTCAGATTGCGAAGGTCTACATCGGTAGGCCACATGTAACCTGCAGCCAGCCCGAACGGTGCGGCCGAACCTGAAGGAAGAAGGGTGGGAAGACGTTCATCGAGAACGATATAAATGTCTGCTCCTGCGGCACTGCGGTAACGCCCTGCAATGCCATACCATGCCTGAATGTCTTTATTAACCAGTTGCCCGGCAGTAACCCACCGGTCACCCAGACTGTCTACAAAGTTCGGGTCGGAAAATCTATGGGCACCCAGAGCACTCACTGTCAGGACGAACGCGCTTCTACCGTCAATAATAAGCGGTATCAGCCTGTTGCCAAACTGTCCGCCATTGAGAAGCGCCCACCGGCAGATATTATCAATCTCATTTCCCGTAAGCATCTGCAGGGTGGTCTGGACAAAACCACTACTTCCAAGGCCATTGCCACCTGCAGCACGGTCAATTGACGAGACGATATTGTTGGTATACGTCGCCCAGGTCGGATTGAACTGGGGCTGGTTAGCCATGGGACATCCCAGGACATAAAAGTTTCTGTTCCACTGAGCGGGACAGAGGTTAACTGTTGAGCCTGCCATCAAGTTCCATCCGTTGCTCTCAACGAGAGCCATACGAATTTCCAGACCTTCCTCTGCTGATCCATGAGGAGCGAGGTCATTCGCATGTTCCTGATAGAGTCGATACGGCTCTGCATCTAAACGGTTTTCACCGTAACCCGGAACATCCTGCACAACAAAACGATAATTGTTGCGGTATATCCGGGAATTTAACAGGTTGGGCCCTATCTCTGTTCCCATAGCAACCGCATTACCGCGCAGAATATTGGAACGGATGGGAAGCTTCATAAGGATATTTACACTGTTGGCTCCTGCTAAATCCGAAGCTTTAATCTTGGTGTAAATACCATTGGGAATAGCGGTACGCTGTCCCTGGTAAATGATATGATCGCCACGGAGATTTGTATAGATATCTCTTGGAATAGCCTGTCTGCGTAGTTCTGAGCTATATTTTACAACCGGTGCAGTCGGGTCAATTGTGACGAGAGCATTATAATTAACAGTACCCATTTAAAAATCCTTGAAAAAATTAATCAATACTTATTACATCCCTTTTTGGGTAAATGCGTTAATGTGTGAATGGGTTAATGTGTTAATGTGTAAACTCTTTTACGTTTTTACGCTTCTACACTTCCACACTTTCACGCTTCTACTTTTAAAAGGACAATTCCGCTAGGCGGTTTTCTCTGGAGGCCAGTGAGCAGAGGGTTTGGCTTCGGGCTGACCCAGCGTTTTCAAGGCTTTGTTATAAAGATTGAAAAGTCTGCGGTCCCCTTTTATCGCTGAAGCATCCATATTTTCTTCAAAGTCGATATGCTCTCCCCTGGCGAAAATGATGTTAGCAGCAGTTTCCTTGCCCATCTCATGGCCTATATCTTCAGGAGAGCCGGTTCCTTTTTCACCGAGGACTTTAGGGATATCGGCTTTCTTCCCTAGCGCTTCGTCTAAGGCAGACTGTCCCCGTTTTTCAGCTTCGATGATAAGGTTTTGTATCTCCTTCTGTGTTATGCCGCTTTCACTTTTTAAGGCTTCGTAAGCTCGAAGATAATTGGGATAGTTTACCGGGTTTTTGTTAAAAGGGCTGACAAGCTCTTTTCTCTCACCGCTATACTGGTCAATTTTCTGTCCCCTCATGGTAGCATCAACATTGGTGAGTATTGAATAATTTTCAACATCACCTTGAATTGTACCTACACTTTCGGGTGTGATGGCATTCTGCGCACAATACTCTATAATACCGGGGTCCCTGCGAAGATATGCATTCACTACAGCGTTGACCGAATCCCAATCAGGATTATTGTTGTTGAATTTAGAAGAAAGTATTCTCGAACCGAACTTGAAAACATCATATTCCACCGTATTTTGGTGCATTAACCCATCATTGATTTCAGTCATTATGGGTTTAGATGTTTTAAGCTCCGGGTACTCCTTCTGTAATTCTTCAATTCCCGTTTTCATGCTTTCCCGATACCTGTCGGTTTCAGCAGCTTTATCTCTCTCTATAGCTTTGGATTGATAGGTGTGAAGTTCGGTCTTGAGAGAAGCCGTTTCCCTTTTAAGGTCTTCCAGGGTTTTGAATTCCTCTCTCAACTGATTCACGGAATCTACGGTATTGCCAATTTCCAATGCCGCATTACCCAAAACTTTTCGGACTTTGCCCGCTTCAATGTAGTCGGAGTCGTCTAAATTCTTCAGTTCCGCGATACTTGCCTGCAGAGCTTCCAACTGACTCTCAGCTACACGTTTTCCAGGCGAGGGGGGAGTGATGGAAATTTTTGTCTCAAGTTCCGCTTGGACGGTCTTGAGCCGTTCTTCCATCGACCTCTGAGCTTCTTTCAGTTGAGAATTCTCAACCTCGAAAGCCTTTAATTGCTCCTCTGACCTGTTGGCATAGTCCCTTGCGTGAGCAGCCTGCTTGAGTATCTCGCCACCGTCTTTATATGGCTGAAGAATTTCAGGCAGTTCGCTCCGCTTAAAGGTAATTACCTCATCCACCGGAGTCTCAGTAATCACTGGGGGGACTACTGTATCTAACAGTGGTACCGCAGGCTCTTGGGGAGGCACTGCAGGAGCTTCGGTAATAGTGGCATTGAGAATTTCATCCGTCCTCTTTTTGTTATCATCGAGCCACGTATCAACGTTATTCTTCGGAGGCTCTTCATCCTGGAGCGCTATCAATGCCTCGTCACGCTCTTTCTTAGTCGTAAATTCCATCTTCGACCCTTTCCTGTGTTTGGACATACCCCATTGTTGGCAATGAAGTAATCACATGAATGGCTAGTTTTTTATATAAACACTTACGTGTTTTCACGGTTGAAATTCTCCTCTAATTGTTTCTACGCCCCGCCCCGGTTCCAGTTCTCCGCCCTGCATTGGCATCTCAGACATTTCTCCGCCTGTTGGCGGCACTGGTGCCGATATCGACTCAGGCACTTCTCCCCCTCCTCCTCCGCCGCCCTGCTGCATAGCCTGTTGTAAATTTCCCTGTAGCTGTTGCAGCATCATCTGGGCCTGCGCCTGTCCAACCTTGGACTGAAGCATTGTGCTTAAAAGACTTTCCCGCTCAGTAAACAATTTGATAATGTCATTCTGTTCCTGAATTTCAGCTATCATGGTATATTTCATTCTCTCTTCAGGGGTTAACTCTAAAGTCTGAATCATTTTGTTCATTACTATTCTGAATTGTTCTATGGCTATTTGCGGGTTAGCAGAGAGCATTTTTGCCATATCGAAATACATATATCTCTTTGACGCCTGCTCGGTCGGTGATGTTTTCGCAAGGGTGACAATAACCCGCGCTCTCGGCAACTCTTCCACGCTGTTTAAATACTGTCCATTGCCTAAAGGGGAATTGAATTCTATCGTACCGGGCTGATCGTTACGGGGAATTTCCTCATGCAGTCCTTTGTAGGTAATCCTGGCCTGGTTATACCACGCTTCAGCTTTGGTCATAAGGTGGTTCTGCCAGTTATCATAGTAAATTAACGACCCCAACTTGGTAATAGTATGTCTCATTTCAAGTGTGATACCTGCTTCGCCTTTAGTTGTAGCCCCTTCCATAGCAGGTGTCACCGGTGAAACCCGGTCAAACAAATCTATCATGCCTGCAATATCCTGCCAGATTCCCTGTGGTACTTCACCCATCGGGATTTTGCCAAAGACCTTTGAAGGGTCGCCGTCTACCTCCATCATGTAATCGGCTTTGGTAATATTCTGTTTCAGCTCATCTATCTGTCCCGCTTCCAGTGCGTTTTTGTCAACGGCTATCTGTCCCATTCCTATCGAAGCGAGTATGTCATCTTTCTTGGACTCCCTGTATTGGAATGTTCTTTGTATGTCTTTATAGGCATCCATAATTCCCTTGTCAACACCCATTTCCCTGCAGGCCGAGAAGGGAAAAAAACCTATAAATCCGCATTGTACGTCATGGGTAACTTCCCGGGCCAGAATAGCCCGTGTTCCCTGTGGGCATATGGTGGAGAATTTCAGGACTTCATCTTCGTAAGGATACTCCCTGATATCTTCGGCGCTTTCAATTCCGTAGAAGTTTTTCCACTTGCGGGCTTCTTTTTCATCTATTTCCAGAGGGAAGGGTATCCACTTCCCGCCTACTTTACCGTAAAGTCTGGTAGTTCTGTATGGTTCAAGCCAGCGATATTCAATGACCAGCATTCTGGACCCGTACCGGTGGGGGACTCTTTCTAAAAAGTCCACATCTCCCATTGGCTCGTAGACCTCTCCACCTCTTTTGTCCATATAAGCCTGTTGTTCTAACTGCGGGTCGCTTATTTCGAAGTAGTCAAGTTGTTCCTGTGCAGTCATCCACGCATGTTTAATGGCTCTTTTCCAGTCTTTCAGATCGTTGGACCACCAGTAAGGGTCTTTAATGACAGAGCCGAGCAGTGTGGAAATAAAACTTATAGCCCCGGTTTTTCTGATATCATATTTAATCACCATTTCGCTGATACCAATACCGGCACCGAGCCCTCTTATAAGAATTTCATTGTCAACATAGTCATAGTTGTACTGCTCTTTGTCAGCATAATACCAGTATTTTATTCCCTTGGTGAGGGTTGATTCCGTGACCTTCAGGGGCTGGAATTCGAAGTCAAATTTTTCTGTCTGAATTGAACCGGCGAGGGTACGTATTTTCTGTGAGGCTATGGGTATTGAAACCGGATGCCTGCCGAGCCTGCGCAGCTCCGCGTAGTCTTTCCGGTCCCATGAACCGCCGTCGATGTCTACATACATCCTGTAATTATCAAAATACCGTTCCTGGTTACGTTCGTTTGCACGCACCCACCCGTCATTAATCTGTTCTATATCCCTGACCATTTCAAAATCGGAAGACCGGGTACGCATGGTAGTCTTCGTAATGACAGCAGGGCTTTTGGCTTCCATTACTTCTGCAAAGTTCATATGATTACATAGGGTTGAGTGTCAAAATCAAAATGATAGTTTTCAGGCATTGCCTTAACTTTTATAACATCATTGTCTTTGAAGTCTATCCGGTACCATTTAAGACAGCGCCTTATATAAAACCTTGAAGGTTTTTTGTCTTTACTTTTTTCATATGCCAGAAGAATTTTATTGTTTTCGTCTGGTGCGAACAGTGCTTTTGGCAACTTTTTTTACCGCTTTCTTAACAGGTTTCGGTTCTGTCTCTGGCTTGGGTTTCGGAGATTCTGCCGGTATCG
>Ga0307380_10010323_pt1 | contig 11771 bp, 6 predicted proteins | sample UN3MG_FD_202239 | JGI IMG/M metagenome (GOLD analysis project Ga0307380, IMG submission 202239) | Soil microbial communities from Risofladan, Vaasa, Finland - UN-3 | ecosystem: Environmental > Terrestrial > Soil > Coastal area > Acid sulfate soil | place: Finland: Risofladan, Vaasa | collected... | reverse complement strand
CGATAAAACCCCATCCTAACAGGAAATTATAATTCCAGACCGGGTTGTAATCCAGAGAAAAAATTGCACCTGCGAAACCCATGAGCATGCCACCGGAGATAACGCAGAGATATCGTGTCTTGGTGACATTGATGCCTGATACTTCGGCGACGGCCGGGTTCTCCCCTACGGATCTAATTCTCAACCCTAAACTCGTGCGCGATAAGATAAACCAGATAACAATGGCCAGGATGATGCCCACAAAAAAGAAGGGTGATAATCCAAAGATGCTAGGGATTCTTTCCATTCCCAAAGGACCGGCAAAAGGGGAGCCAATATAGGTGGTCAGACCGAAGCCGAGAATCCAAATACCCATCCCGCTAACTACCTGGTCGCCGCCCAAGGTGATGGAGAAGAATCCATGCAAGAAGCCCAGCAAACCGCCAATAGCAATCCCAACCAGGAAGCCCAGCAGGTAACTTCCGGTCGATTGGGCAGTGATGAAACCTAGGGTGGCCCCGAATAGCATGACTCCCTCGATGCCGACATTTAGTACACCGGCGCGTTGCCCGATGAGTTCGCCGAGGCCGCCAATCAGGAAGATGGTAGAAGCATCGAGGCTTCTAATGAAGAATTCCCACATCCACGCGCTCCTTCCTTGATTTAGACCAGACGATTGTATACCGGTAGAAAAATTGAAAAGCTACGAGGGTGATCATTAGCACACCCAACAGAGCATAATCAACGCCAAAACTCATCCCCAATTTGCCCTGGACGAAACGGCCGCCAATGGATAGGCCGGCAAAGAGCAGAGCAACGGGAATTGAAGCGATGGGATTACCCTGGGAAATCAGGCCACAGATGATGCCATAGAAGGCCAAATCACCAAAAAGACCATAATTCCGGGCGATTTTGTAGACACCGGGCACGGCTGCAAAATAGTGATAGCCGGCCAACCCGGCTAAAGCGCCGCCCATGATAAAAACCAGGATGGGAATATACAATTTGTTGATACCTGCATACTGGGCCGCGGCGGGGTTGAGCCCGTAGGCCTTTATTTGGTATCCAATTCGTGTCTTGGCGAACATATAGAACAATAAGAGACCAATGGCCAGGGCGATGAAGATGGTGAAGGAAATATCCCCGAACAAGGGCGCTCTTAGGGAATCCGGTAATTCAAAGCTCTCCCCCCGGCCGCCGGCATTCATGAAGGGACCACCATCTTTGATCATGTATGAGACCAGCCAGAAGATCATGAAGTTCAACATCATGGTCAGTACGATCTCATTGATGTTGTATTTTCCTTTCAAGAATCCGGCGATGGCGCCAATAAACGCACCACCGAGGCCGGCCGCGATAAGCATGAGGGGAAGCAGAATAAGCGCTGACGGGTACGTGGAATCGAATTGATTCACCCCGAAAAAATAGAGGACTGCAAAGGCGGCCAACACCCCGGCATAGAGCTGACCGGACATGCCGATGTTCCAGAGTCCTGCCCGAAAAGGGATAATGAAGGCATAGGTACAGAGCAGCAAAAAGGTAAAACGATTGATGGTTAGCGGTAATCCAAAAGGATTGAAAAATGCATACGAGAAGAGTTCCTTATAAGCGAGCAAGGGGTTAATTCCGGCCAGAATAAAAATCAGGCTGAACAGAGTCAGGGCCACCAGGATCGCCAGGATCGCTATCAAGGCGGCCTGGAGACTGGACAAGGTCTCCCTTTTTGCGAGCTTTATTTCATAACGACCGGCTCTCATATATCTCCTTCCCCCTGGAGACTCGTCCCGGCCATCATGGCGCCAATACTCTCCCTCCTGGCCTGATCGCCGGGAATAATGCCCATAAATTTTCCCTCGTAGATGGGCGCCACCCAATCGCTTAATGACATTATCTCGTCCAAGTCTTCAGAGATGAGCAGAACGCCTGCCTTGGCCTTCTTTGCTTCGACGAGCTTATTCCGGACAAACTGTATGGCGCCAATATCAAGCCCCTGGGTCGGCAGGTCAGCGATAACCAGCCGCGGTCTTCTTGATAGCACCCGGGCTAGTATAAGTTTTTGAAGGTTGCCACCGGAGAGATTCTTAGCTTTTATATCCGCGTTCGGAGCTTTTACCCCATACTCGGAAATGAGTTCCTGGGTTAACGTACGGATTTTTTTGTAATTCAGGACGCCGCCTTTGTAGAATTCGGCATCGAGATAGCAATGCATGGCTGTATTCTCTACCAGGGAGAAGTCGGCAATGGAACCGACATCATTACGATCGGCCGGGATATATCCCAAACCCAACTGCCAGCGCTTAAAAGTGGGAGTGGCAGTGATATCCTGTTCATCAAGAATCACCTTTCCCTTTTCGATGTCTCGAAGGCCGGTCAGAGCTTCAACCAATTCGCGCTGGCCGTTGCCAGAGACACCGGCGACGCCAAAGATTTCTCCTTCGGCGATAGAAAAGCTAACCTCATTGAGGGCCATAAATCCCTTATCGCTGAGCGCCGATAGGCCTTCCACCTGAAGTATCGTCTTACCCTTCTCTACTTTTGTCCGCTCCATGTTAAATATTACTTCTCTTCCAACCAGCTCCCTGGCCAAACTCTGTTCTGTGGCCTGCTCTGTGTTGATGCAGGACACGACCTTTCCTCGCCGCAGCACAGTTACCCGATCACTGATCCGGAGTACGATGGGAAGTTTATGGGTGATAAACGGGACAATAGCCAAATCATCCCTGGACATCGCTTCGATAGAGAGGAGTAACTTTTCCATTTCCGGCGGGGTCAGCGCGGCCGTCGGTTCATCCATAATGAGAATCTCTGCCCCTCGATACAGCGCCTTCAGGATTTCAACTACCTGCTTTTCCCCTTCAGAGAGTTGCCATACCTTGGCCTTCAGGTCAACGCTGAAGCCGTATTTGTGGCAAAGATCATTTATCTCCAGGGACGTACCCTTAACATCAAGGATCTTGCCGGCTTTAGGATGGCCCAGGATGATATTTTCCAGTACCGAATGGGCAGGCACCAATTTACGATGCTGGTGGACCATGCCAATGCCCATTTCAATGGCGTCCAAGGGAGAGCGGAATTTGACCTGCTTGCCGTTAACGAAAATCTGGCCTTCGTCGGGTTGATATTGACCAAAGAGGATTTTCATCAAGGTGGTTTTACCGGCACCGTTTTCACCCAGAATAGCGTGAATCTCGCCAACCTTGATCTCAAAATCTATCTTGTCGTTGGCGACAACGCCTGGGAACCTCTTGGTGATCCCCCTCGCTTCCAGGACCGTGTCACCACGTGACAACTCTTTCATTAGCACAATTCGTCACGGACCTCCCTGTACGATTTCAGCTGAAATGATTAGCCGAAATATCTGGTACATTTCCGGAAGAAACAGGTCGATTGGCGACTCAATACACCCGGCATTGTACTGGGCCTCTGGACCAGCAGGGTGGCAATCCTCTGCCAGCGTTGCTAAGACCCCCACTCTCAAGATCGTTTTCTCAAGAGTGGGAGCTTCACGTTTATTCAATTCTAGAGAATGCTGTCAATTATGCTGCCCCGGTAAGGCAACCCATTGACGATAGCTTCATCAGATGGTGGGTTATTCCAGGATTGTAACACCAGAGAGATCAAAGTTGAAAAGCGAGAGTAGCCATTCAGCGGTCGGCACTTCGCCAGCCGGTTTGACCTCTTCTCCGGCAGCAGGAATCGGTGCGCCATCCAAGGCCAGTCCTGTCCCGTTACTGATGAAGGCATGTTCGGTGAAGGGGTCCCATTCGCCGGCGATCATTTCGGCCCGTCGCTGCTCGACCAGGTCAACAATCTCAGCGGGTATGGAGGGGAGCGCCGCCGGGCTGATGGCCGCGATACCCACTTGATTGTCATTCATGATATCAACTGTGGGGACTTCCGTTCCATCGGCCAGAACCATCGAGTCATCCATGCCTAGATAAAGCACTGTATCAGGATTTTGTTCGCCGGCCATCCACTGTTGGAGCATATGCTCATAGAGGACTTCCCAGCGTGTATCGAAGGATATGGCGACCGTGTCCGTATCTGACCAGCCATAAAAGCCGACGATGTCCATATCCTTGCCCACAAACCAGATGCCTTGCTCTACGGCAACGTCGAGCGGCGATCCGGAATCGGTCTGCTGGGTCAAGACATCGACATCGTATTGGGTTACCAGGGTTTCGGCGATATCTCTCTCTTCGGGAGGAAGATACCAATCGCCCACGTATTTGATATAGATATTAACCTCTTTACCCAGTATCTCGGCCGCATCCTGAACCCCAAGAATAAAGCCATTTTGACGCCTGATAACCTGGACTGACGGGAAGGCCGAAACGATGCCAATATTACCTGTCTCGGTCAGGGCGCCGGCGACAAGCCCTTCAAGATAGAGGGCCTGGTATTGTCTGGGGAACAAACGGATGAAGTTCCTCTCCGTGCTCAGATCGCTGGCGATAATCGATCCAAAGTAGACCTCGGGATATTTGTCGGCGATATCCTTAAGGGGCAAGCCCATGAACTCCGCGTTGCCAATAACGATGCTGGCTCCATCAGAGATCAGCTCTTCGGCATAGGGGACCGCGAGATCCGGACCGACCTCTTCCCGGTAAACATAGGTGACGTCGGGATATTTTTCGGCCAGTCGCTTACCGGCGCGATCGTGGGCGCCCGACCAGGTCGTGCCCTCAATCACGCTAAAGTGCTCGATGGCCAGGGTGGCAGCCATCATCTCCTCGCCCATATCCTCTTCCATGGGTTCATCTATAGGCTCCTCTTCGACAACTTCCGCAGGGGCCTCTGTTGGCGCTTCCGCGGGTTCTTCAGTTGCCGTTTCTGTTGAGCACATGGTGGTTCCAAGAACCAATAGTGCCATCAGAAGGGCAATAATCACCGTTCGGAATACAGCGCGATTCTTCAGAAACAGGTTACTAATCATGGTCGTTCTCCTCCTATATATGTTGGGATGTGGTGGGGCGCCGGCTCAAACGTCCGCTCGGGTGCAAATTGAGTCAAGCTGATAACCACATCGACGTCCTGCACACTGCTCAAGTGAATTCAATTCTAGAGTAGGGAGCGATGATCGTCAATGTTTTGCTGCCGCCGGTCAAATATCGGTGGGATTCGGTCCAATCCTTGCTTGAGAGCCGCGCGTTTTCCTATTGAGATTCGCCTCATTTCGATCTAAACTATTCACATAGGGAAGGAGGTGTGGGATGCGTCGCATATTTATTGTTCTCTCGACTGTTTTTTTGGTGATCCTCATGTTGGTCTCTGGGAATCTGCTGGTGCATAATGCCTGGTCAGAGACGCCTGCGGGTGTTGAAAATGGATCCACCCTGGGCACGGCTTTTACTTACCAGGGATCTCTCATTGATAACGGCCAACCAGCCGAAGGCGTTTACGATTTTATTTTCACTTTGCATTCGGCCTTGGAAGGGGGCAGCCCAATCGGATCATCCGTTGAAATCCATGATCTGACTGTCTCCGGTGGTTTGTTCACGGTCGAACTGGATTTTGAACAGGGCGCCACCCTCTACGATGGATCGGCTTACTGGCTGGAGATCAACGTGCGTCCTGGTGACGAAACCGGGTTGTTTGCGAAACTATCACCCCGGCATCCACTCACTTCAACGCCGTATGCCGCCTACGCCGCAAGGTCTGAATGGACAGGCTTGTTCGATATCCCGGCCGGTTTCAACGATGGTGTCGATGACGATGCGTTAGCCGGGTTAGGGTGCGTTTCTGGTCAGATCCCCCGCTTTAATGGCAGCGCCTGGGCCTGCGGTGCAGAAGAAGGAGATATCAGCCAGGTGAGCCCCGGCGCCGGCCTGGCTGGTGGGGGTAGTTCCGGTAATGTGACCCTGGCTCTTGGCGATGGATATCGCCTGCCCCAAGGATGTGGGAACGGTGAAATACCTGAATGGACTGGAAGCAGCTGGCGTTGCAGCCTCGATGATGTCGGCACCGGCGGAGGCGGGGGAGATATCACCGGGGTTGTGGCCGGTTACGGCTTGGAAGGGGGAGGTCTGCAAGGGACCGTCACGCTGGATGTTCTGTCCGGGACTATCCAAACCCGGATCGTTGGGATGTGTCCACCGGGATCGGCTATCCAGAATGTGAACCAGGATGGTACGGTGACTTGCGAAACAGATAATGGCATCCTCTATGCGGCCGGGACTGGATTATCTCTTACCGGCACCACTTTCGGTATAACGGATTCCTTCCAATTACCGCAAGATTGCACGGGGGGACAGATTATTACCTGGAATGGCACTGCCTGGACATGTGATGACCCCAGTTCGGGCGGATCGGGCTGGTCTTTAACCGGGAACGCCGGTACCACGGCCGGGACCAACTTCTTGGGAACGACGGATGATCAGGCCCTGGAAATACATGTTAATAATGTGCGCGCCCTGCTTCTGGAACCTACACTCACCAGCCCAAACTTCGTGGCCGGTTATTCGGGCAATAGCGTTGGGGCCAGCGTGGTTGGAGCAACTATCGGCGGTGGGGGTAGTGATTTGAACCTCAACTCAGTAACGGCCGATTTTAGCACGGTGAGTGGTGGCCAAGATAATTCGGCTGAAGGTTACGGCTCAACCATCGACGGCGGTGCAAGTAATACAAGCAGCGGCAACTATAGCACAGCTGGAGGTGGCCAGGGAAATGACATCCCGGGCAATTATGGCAGTATAAGCGGCGGCCGGCAAAATACGGCCGCGGGGGATTATGCTGCCATCGGCGGTGGTCAAATGAACGCCGCTGAAGGTGCCTACGCAACGTTGGGCGGCGGGCAAGGTAACGCAGTTACCGATACCTTCGGCACCGTCGGCGGAGGTCGGAATAATCAGGTGAACGGCGCTTACGGCACTATCGCCGGCGGCGGGCCAGCGGATACAGGGAATCCAACGACCAGCAACAATCGTGTCCTAGACGATTATGGCAATGTCTCCGGGGGCGGGGGTAATGTTTCCGGTAGTGATGATGGTGTTCCTGGCAATGCGCAGGCAGCGACTGTTGGGGGTGGTATGGAGAATAGCGCCAGCGCCGCCTACGCTACGAGCGGAGGTGGTTACCAGAATGCCGTATCCGGTTATGGCGCCACCGTTTCCGGCGGTGTACTCAATGCGGCAGCCGCGAACTATGCTACTGTCACCGGTGGCAATAATAACACGGCCGATGCCATTTACAGTACCGTAGGCAGCGGCCGGGGAAACACGGCCGGCGGCGCTTACTCGACCATAGTGGGTGGCATGAATAACGTAGTGACCAGTGCCTTCGGCACCATAGCTGGTGGGCAAAATAATTATGTCGGTGGTAATTATGGCTTTGCCGCCGGCTTCCAGGCCCAGGCTGAACACCAGGGCAGCTTCGTCTGGTCCGACAGCCAGGGCGGCGGTTTCAGATCCACCGGCTCGGACCAATTCCTGATCGACGCCTCAGGCGGCGTTGGGATTGGCACCAATGCCCCTATAGAACCGCTGACCGTCGGCGGTGATGTCGCTATCCTTGGAGATGGTCAACTGACAGCTCGGGGCGTCTTTAGCATACCCGACGGTACGGATAACGCCTTGCAAAAACCTTCAGCTATCGATACAGCCGGAAGTTTCATCTTCGCGACCTCTGCTGCAACCAATACGCTGACAATCATAGACGTTTCAGATCCGGATTATCCTGCGTATGTCGTTCATTCAAGTTCCAGCTTACACGGACCTGTCGATGTCCAGGTGATGGGTGATTTAGCCTTCATCGCCTCGGAACTGAACAATAGCCTGGTCATTCTTGATATATCCGATTTCTCTCAATTCACATCGATTGGCGCAACGAACCGCCACCTTGGAAAACCTCAGGCGGTCTTTGTGACCGGCAACCACGCCTATGTCGCCTCGTATGGCGAAGCTGATACCGGGGAAAATGATGGTTTGGCCATATTCGATATCTCGGACCCAACTGAGATAATTTATCGTGGCTCCACCGCTGATAACCTTGACGGCACCAGCGACGTATACGTTACTGGCGATTACGCGTATGTTGCCAGTAAGAATAACGACAGCCTGGCCATCTTCAACATCTCAGATCGCTATAACAATGGAAATATTGAAACGAGAGATGTATTCTCCGACGCGAACTTAATGGACGGCCCAGTGGCAGTTCAGGTCAGGGGCGGCTACGCTTACGTTTTGGCCGAGGAGGCCGGCATGCTAGTAATCCTTGACATCCACGACCCAGACAACATCATTTATGTTGGCCACCAGTTCACCACCTTAACCCATCCTGCGTCACTGTACTTGTCTGGCGAGTTCGTCTATGTAGCCTTTGCTGGCGAGCCGGGCACGGCCGATCATTGTGGCCTGGCCGTCTTTGATATTTCCGATCCGGCCGATATCCAGGTCCTATCGGTGACCGATATGAGCGACAACCAGCCGGTCCCAGAACGGCCTGTAGCTATTACTGGAAACGGTCATCATATCTATGTAGCCAATGAGGGGCATCATTCCGTATCCGTCTACGACGTCAACCACCTGGAAACGCCGGCGGTCACGGCCGGGACGCTCCAGGCTGATCACCTGGAGGCACTAGGAGATGCCCGGGTCAATCACAACCTGAGCGTGGGTGACGGACTGAATGTCGGACCAGGAGGGGCTCTGATTGAGGGCCAACTATCGGTTGCCGGCCGGAACGACAGTTACATTCTTGGCCGTTTGAGCCTTGGCGCGGCCGGGTTCACTTTTACCGGAACGGAACAAATCCAGGAAGTGTACCCCACCCAACAGCTGGATGTGCATGGCGATGCTCGCTTCCGGATTAACGAGAATCACAGCCTGATCATCTCCAGCCCACCAGAAAAAGGCGCTTTCTTCGATTTTACGACCAATAACTTCGGTGCCTCCTATACGCCGACAGCCAGAATCGAATTCGCTGTCCCCGATCCCTTTACCGGCACGACCCATACCACTGAAGTCAAAATCCTGACTCAAACAGAGGCCGATACCGAGGCAAGGGACCGCATCACCATTGGTGAAGAAACGTCTATCTATAACTGGTCGCCCGATTTGGATTACCGGCCCACGATTAGCTTTACTCGAAGTGGCGACGTCTTGCCCGGTGTGGACAATACCTACCTGCTGGGAAACCCGACTCATAGGTGGGAAACGATCTACTCGGCCGGGGGAGTGGAGACCACTTCCGATGCACGGTGGAAAGAGCAGGTGACTGACTTGAATTATGGACTGGACGAGGTGAACCAGTTGCGGCCGGTAAGTTTCAGCTTGAAGGAGGATCCGGATAGTGCAAAGCATTACGGGTTAATCGCTCAAGAAGTCTTAGAAATCTTGCCCGAAATGGTCGACCTGGGTCAAGAGCCCGGGGATCCCCTGGGGCTAAACTATGGCGAGCTGACTCCCGTGCTGGTCAGTGCCATCCAGGAACAGCAAGAGCAAATTGAGAGCCAGGCCGAACAGATCGCCACCCTGGAAGAACGCCTTATGGCTTTAGAAAGTGAAGGAAACAGCTCGTTTTCCGGCTTTAACGTACTCTGGGGAGGGGCGCTGGTGGCCGTGGCCCTGGTTTTTATGGGCCGCCGGCGTTGGCCGGGAGGGTAATCATGAGACGGTTATTTATCCTATTATTAATTTTGGCGACCGTGGCTCTCTTGGCCTCTCTGGTGCTGGCAGCGGGCAGCGAATTGAAAATGCCCTGGTACGCTGTCGACGGTGGTGGGGGTCGTAGTTCTGGTGACAGGGATCGCTTCACCCTGAGCAGCAGCATTGGACAGGCGGTAGCTGGTCATGTGGAAGGGGGATCACGCTTTGAGTTGGAAGGCGGTTTCCTCAGCGGCCGTCCCACCCAGGAAACACGCTGGAATGTCTATCTGCCTTTAGTGGAACAGAGGTAATACTGTTATTCTGCCTACACCCAAAGATGGGCCATCCATTGTGAATACGTTCCTGATCTTGACGTAGTAGCTCCCATCAACGATATTGTTCCGTTGAGTCGACTGGTTGACGTGGCCGGCCGCTGATCTCATACTTTTTTTTACCCGCAATCCAAGCATGAATTCAACGAAAAAATCCATATTCAGCGCAGACCTGATGCAAAAGCTCCAACGACAGGCCACTTCTGCTGTTCACAGGTGATCTTCATACCTGGAATCTAAACTACCTGTCACCACCAGCTAGTAATTATTGGTGCCAAAGGCGTTGTCCAGAAGCATCTGAAGTTTGTTTCTCAGAACCGAATAGGAGAAATAGCGTTTGGCCAACTCATAATTATGCTGGCACATTTGGGTCTGGTACTCCTGGTCCGCCAGGACTCTTCGGGTCATCTCAACCGTCTCGTCGGTGATGTAATCATCGAATTCAATCACCTTGAATCCCTTCGGCCGGATGTCTGTTTTGAATATGGTGTAATCGTTCACCACAATCGGCCGCTTGTAATACAAAGCCTCCAGAAAGGCATTGCCAAATCCTTCCACTGTTGAGGGATAGGTTACTAAATCGGCCATGGGGTAAGCGTCCCACAGGCTATAAATTTTGCGACCGTCATCTGTTTGTCCACGATATTCATCAAAAATATCGTTGGCAAGGAGCAGGTTGACGCCCAGTAGTTGGGCATATTCTCTAATTCGCGTTAAGTACTCAGAGCCGTCATCGCCGGAGGCATGGGTGATAACCAGTCGGGCTTTCATATCTAGACGACTGACCAACTCGATGGCCTGTTCAATGCCTTTACGCTGCACAACTCGAGTGGGTTGAATAATAAATAACTCGTCGTCCTGCAAATCAAGCGCCTGTCGAATGTCGGCCGCGTATGTGTCTGCTTCAGACGGCGGGTTGTCAAAATCCATGACATTAGGCACGATGGTCGAGCTGACCCCCTTTCGCCGGGCGAGTTGGTGCCTGGCTTCAGTATTTATGACGACGTGTTGAATGGATCGCAAGTCAGGAGGAAAAGCCATGGAGATATAATCACCGACGGTATTCACGAGCAGCGGTTTGCGCTCCCAGGTAAAATCGTGATGGTGAGCGATAGTGGGGATGGCTGTCTCGGCAATGATTTCGGTCAGTGCCAAACTAAGGGGGATATTCAAAGGAAAAGAAAGCAGGTTCTGGGGGATCAACAGATCAAGATTGAACTCGCGGATAAATTGGGAAAGGTGTTTTCGGAAATACTCCGTTCGAACATGGACCCAGGCTGTGTCATCCCCTGTGCGAACGACTTCTCTAAAAAAGCGATAATAGCGCTCGCGAATCTCAGGGTGAAGAAAGTGGGCTTCTGCCACGACCATACTGCGCTCTTCAGGCCGGTCGGAAAGGCCGGAGAAATAATAGCAAGTGTGGCCCATCTCTTCGAGAATTTGAGCCCACTTGGATGTTTCCAATGAAACGCCATCGGTCCCGGCAAAACGGAATGAGATAAAACCGATATTCAGCGCCTTATTCACCATGAAGTACTCCTATAATACTCTGAAAATACGTGAGAAATTGCTCAAACTGGTTCTCTTTATCGAATCGTTCTGTGATCAAGTCGCGAGCCTGGGTGCACATTCTCCGATATGCGCTCTGATTTGTCCAGAGATTGACAATTGCCTGGGCTAATTGCTCACTATCGCCAGGCTCGACCATATATCCTGTCTGCCCATCGAATACGACTTCCGCCACCCCGCCTATATTTGATGAGATTACCGGAACATTCATGGCCATTGATTCCTGCAAAACGTTGGGAAGCCCCTCTTTGTATAGGCTTGGTAAAACTGTGATGTTCACACGCTCGAATATATAATTAGGTTCTGT
>Ga0307380_10010322_pt1 | contig 11771 bp, 11 predicted proteins | sample UN3MG_FD_202239 | JGI IMG/M metagenome (GOLD analysis project Ga0307380, IMG submission 202239) | Soil microbial communities from Risofladan, Vaasa, Finland - UN-3 | ecosystem: Environmental > Terrestrial > Soil > Coastal area > Acid sulfate soil | place: Finland: Risofladan, Vaasa | collected... | reverse complement strand
GGGAAAATTTCAAAGGACGTGTAGTTTGGATACGAGATCACGAGAGCTTTCTTTTTGATTGGGAAGCTAATTTTATAGGCGAGTTTAATTCTGGATTATCTAATGAAGAAATAAAAGAACAAAAAAAGCATCATCGTGAAAAGAGATTTCCTTTAGGAATTGAAGTATGGGCGATGCTTTTTAAGAAATATACTGCTAGAGTACTTTTTGCTGTGCAGCGAGATGGTGACGATGCTTATACTTTCTATAAATCAAATGAAGGTTGGGCACTTAGCCATTTGGGGTATATCAAAAAGAGAAAAGACAAAATTGAAGAGTTAATAATATGAGAACAAGGAGATCAGTCACTACAACAATCAGTAGAAAATCAGATCTATCAAAAATGAAGATAATCATTCTCTAATTGGAGTAATTCGAGAAATGACTAAGAAGTTACCAAATAAACCCTCTACTTGATATACAAAATATCTCAAAAATTATTATTTAAAAGGTAAGATTATGATAAAAATAAATAAAAAAGAAAAAGATAAACTCCGGAATAGACTTTATGAACGAGATGGAAGGGAATGTTATTATTGCGGAATAAAAGAAGAAGATTTTATTCGGATATGGGGAAAATTTTATGGTGGAAAAACTAGAGGTCATAAATTAGAGGTGGATCGTAGAGATAATGAAAAAGATTATACTTTGGAGAATTGTGTTTTATCTTGCTCTATATGCAACAATGCTAAGAGTGATAAATTTACAGATAAGGAGTTTAAAAAAGTAGGTAAGTCGATAAAACAAATATGGCTTTCAAGGGATAAAATGGGCTGAATCTCTCAGACTAGACAGTTATGGTTTTAAACATAGAGTAATGATTTTAGATTTCTAAAATAAAAGCTTTCAATATAATAAAAAATCTTTCTCAAAGACATTTTTATAATAAAAGTTGAAACAATGGAGAATAATTATGAACCCACGTGAGTATATTCTATCCAAACAAATCCAATGGGCATATCGCAATAATATAATGCTTATCGGGAGTAGGGGTAACCGTGGCCGCAAAGCATATACTCAAAAGTTAGATGATAATCTATTTGAACCTTTGATGATTGAAGTCCGAAATAATTTTAAAGAAGCTGATGGAGGAGAAATAACTGGAAATCCCTGTAAAATGCAAGCGGTTCACTCTTCGTCTGCATTGGGTGTGAATATTTTCCAATACTGGAAAAGAATAAATCAAGTTCCTGCTATAGCTGCTGCATGTGGATTTTGTAATACAGACAATACTTCCTCTCAAAATATCAATTTTGAGGTTAAATATCCGATAAGTGGGAAATTTTCACGTAGTCCGAATATTGATGTTGTTATTAATAATTCTCCGGAATCAAGATTTAAGGTGTTTGCAATAGAATGTAAATTTTCAGAAGCTTATAATCCAAGAGCACATTCCGGAATTTCTCCTAAATATATTGAATTAAATAAAAAATGGGATAATATGCCAAATTTACTAAAGTTGGCAAAAGAAATAAGTCCCGATGATAAGAAATATTTTTATTTGCATCCAGCTCAATTAATGAAACACATTTTAGGGTTGAAAGAAAAGTTTGGTAAGAATAAATTCCGACTTCTTTATCTCTGGTATGATACGATTGCCCCAGAAAGTGCGAAACACCATAAGGAAATAGAGGAATTTATTAAGATAACTCAAGCAGATGGCGTGCATTTTCATACCATGAGTTATCAGGATTTAATTATTAAATTAGCAAAGAAGTATCGAGATACACATAGAGATTATATAGACTATATTACTGAACGGTATTTGTAATTTATTGTGAAAGGGAACAACGGTTACACTAGCTCAATAATACGGTAACTTTTTCTAACTTTTCGTAAGGGGATTTAATAATTCCAAGTTTACTATGTTTTCTTACATTATTAAAATATTGATTGAATTAGCACTTTATTATTCTCTTATCTTTTTTTGAGAAATTATTTTATACAAAGTGTGAAGAACTTCAAATTTATTTTTATAATTAATACATATTTACTGAAGAAATTTATAAGTGTGCACTTCAATATTAGGCAATAGTAAATGTTTTATCAAAAAGTAAGGAGGTACTAATGAAACAACTGAAATCATCCATAGAGGATTTAAGAGAAATTTTCGAGAAAGGTATCAATGCTGGATGTATTACAGAACCATTATGCTCATTTGATAAGTCAACAACCGCTCAAAATGTTAAGAAAATTTTGAATGAAAATAATTATGATGTCGTAGGAGTCAGAACGAATGGTATAATTAATGGTTATGCTTATAAGATAGAGTTAGCTGAGGGTCAGCTTGGTAAATATTTTAATGAATTCGACTTACATAAAATTTTACCTGATACTATATCTATCGCCGAAGTATTGAAATTGTTAAATAATTCCAATCATATTTTTATTTCATCATTTGGTATTGTATCAGGAATTATAACTCGAGGAGATCTGCAAAAGATGCCCATACGAATGTGGCTTTTTTCCCTTATTTCTCTTATAGAAATGCAAATGCTTCGCATTATCCGTGAGCAATTTCCAGATAAATCTTGGGTTACATTGATTTCTACTGAAAGAAAAGAAAAAGCAGAAAACTTATTGAGAGATCGTAAAAATAAAAATGAAGAAATTGATTTGGTAGATTGTTTGGAATTTTGTGATGAGTATAAAATTATTTCAAAGATGAAGGATCTTTTAGAAAAGTTACCATGTTGCAAAAAGAAAAAGGAATTTTGTGCTAAAATGAAAGAGTTTAGAGAATTAAGAGATAATTTAGCACATTCGCAAGATATAATTACTGCTAGCTGGCCAAATATTATCAATTTATCAAATACAGCTGAAAAATTTCTTACGATATTTGAAACTTTTAATAGTGGGAAAAACAATAAAGACAAGAATTGAGTATTAGAAAACAACAAAAACCAACGAAGTGCTTCACAAAATATGCCGATATGGTAGCTAAACTAAGTAGTTCGCTTATTTCAAGTTATCTGAAATTGGGATGCTAAAAGAGGTTGGATAGATGATACCCTTAAATATTAAAAGAGAACACATTGTTAAGGCTATATGGGAAATTGATTTAAATGGAATTCCTCCCAGAAGAAACTCAAAGAAATTTTGCCTAATCTTTAAAGGGAAGCAATACCCGCCAAAATATGTGTTATCGTTAGCTAATAGATTTGTTAATGGTGAGAAACTTGATCCTTCCGAGTTTACTGGTGGCAAAGAAACAAATAATTTTTTAAAGAAATTGGGGTTTGATATTGCAAAAATATTCCCATTTGATACATTTGTTACGCCAATATCTTCTAAAAAGAAAACATTTGAAGAAATACAAAAACATAATGAAAGATGTCCTAAGTGCAAAAATACTATTGAAATAATGTTAAAGAAGATTTATGGCGATGTAAAGAGCAATTATAAATTTGAAGTGAGCACAAATGTTAAGGATTATAAAGATATTCCATTTTATCAAGAACTCAAAGAAATTTTTTTAGAACTGCAGAAGCATAGGGGATGTGAAGATTTTATAAGAACTCCGACCCTTCCTCGCTGTGATTTTTTCGTTCCAAATCCAGGCTTCATCTTAGAATTTGACGAATCCCAGCATTTTACACTTTCTAGAAAAATATCACTTCAAAACTATCCTCAGAATCTAAAATTAGGCTTTTTATATACGAAATGGATTAATCTTTGCGAGAAAATCAATGCAAAGGATAATAATCCTCCTTTCAGGGATGAACAACGAGCGTGGTATGACACCTTGAGAGATTTCTTGCCAGAAATCAAAGGTTTGGAATCCACAGTAAGACTTTACTCTAAGGAAATGCAATGGTGTAACTTAAATCCAAAAAATAAAGAGGATATAGCAAAGTTTAGGGAGCTTATCGAAAATAGGCGAAAAAGATCGAGCAGTTGGGTTGCAACATGTATTCTTCAATCAAACGGAAAATATTCCAATGATGAACGTCTAAAAGTTTTATCTCAAATTATGGACTTGGTTGTAAAGAAAATGGATGGCGATGTTGTGATTTTATTCCCTGGTGGATGGTATAGTGCAAATGAACAAGAAGCGAGAAATCTATATGAATGGGTGGGAGAAAACGTGAGGGACATGCTCAGCAAAAAAGAAGAAAATATAATTATTTGCTTAGGGATAGATGGCAGGGTTGCTCAGTATGCAAAGGATCAGATTGGAATTGCTATCAGCAAGAAGGGCATCGAAGCTAAAGGACGTAAGTTCCACTCAGCACCTCAAGAAAAGGGGCATGTTGAACTTGCGAAGGATCATCTATGCAAAGAAGAAAATAAATCTCGTTTTTTTGACTTAAACGGAAGGAAATATTTTCTTTGTGCTTGCTATGACAGTTTTGGAATAAAGCAAAAGAAAATCCCAAATTTTGGGATGGATGTTATCTTGGATCTTGTTCATGGTTTTTATCCAAAAGGTGAAGGTGGTTCGGGAGATGTATATTTCGCCAAACATGGTTTTGCTGGGGCATCAAAAGAGTGGGATTGTTTAGTCTTTGGTGCTGCAGTCTTCTTTAATCGCAAAATTCCTGAGCGTTGGCCATCAGGTGTTTACTGGAATCAGGGTAGTAAAAGCACGCAAAAATGGCGATATGAAGATAACCCTATCAAATCGCAAGTTGAATTTGAAATAAGCATCAAAGAAGGTATTGCCTCGGTTAGAATATATAACTTGAGGTGATATAAAATGCTATAAGTATCTCAACAGCAGATAACACAGCATATACAGTGCGGGCTTACACCTTGCCCCTAGATACTGCTATAGTAAATAGAAGTTATAAGGAAAAGTCTTGTAAAAGGGAAGATTAAACCATAATAGAAAAAGTAGAATATATTCCTATTTACTAAATTTTTTTATGTTTTACTTCTTATTAAAAAAAGGAGAAAAATGAAGATTATTTCATGGAACGTGGCGGGCCGAGTCCGTAAACAGCAACTTCAAATGGATACTTTACTCTCAAGAAAACCTGATGTAATTGGCCTTCAGGAAGTTACAAGAAAAACATTACAATTATGGTTAGAAGGGCTTAAAAAAGAAGGTTATATGCACATCATATCATCTTTCGCAATACATGATGGTAATTGTAATTTTACAGGACCTCGGCGATATGGAATTCTTATTGCCTCTCGATGGCCGTTAAAACCTGTAGACCAGTATTCTCTTAAAATTCTCTGGCACGAAAGATTAATATCTGTATTGGTTCACTCTCCAAGGGTTAATTTTGAATTCCACGTTGTGCATATTCCTTGTGGAGCTTCTCATGGTTACCTGAAAATCGAAACATTTGAAGGGATTTATAATTTTCTTGCAAAAAAAAATAATAAATACCCCAGGATCTTATGTGGTGATTTTAATTCCCCTCAGGCTGAAACCATGTCTGGTGAAGTTATCACTTGGGGCCAGAAAATTCGCAAGGATGGTCAGATTAAGTTAAAAAATGGAGCTAAAAAAGGATGGGATGCAGGAGAAAGAAGTATTATTCAGAGGTTAGCTGAATATGATCTTCGTGATATCTTTCGTCATCTGAATGGATATGAATCACAAGAGTTTAGCTGGTTATTTCGACGAAAAGGAAAGATTGTTTCCAGACGACGTTTTGATCATATATTTGCTTCAAAAGCGTTAAATCCGGATACCTGTCGTTATATTCATTCTTTTCGAGAAGAATTATTGAGTGATCACTCAGCAATTGAAGCTACATTCAAGATATAGAATCAGTAGTTTTTATTATTTGTAAGCTAGTAATAGGATGAGTTGTAAAACTAATATTAAGTGGAAACTTAGACTTGCGAGAATGTTAAATTCTTATTTTGCAGTATTATTAGTGCTCAATAATTCAGTAACTTTTAGCAGAGAACTTGTGGGGCATGAAGAGTTTCTTAACAGAACAATTATGGCTTTAGATTTTGCTATAATATAAATAGACATCTAAAGGAAGACCTTGTAAAATTGAAATCTTGACCATAGAAAAAATAGGATATGCCCTACTTAAATTATCACTGTTAACACAAATTTAAAAAAACTTCTTATAAACTTAAGGAAAAGATATGATTGGATTTTTTGGAACCTTTCAAGTAAATTATTGCCTCCCAGATATATTGGCCTCGGAAAATCAGTTTCTCGTTCTCGAGGATTTAGAAAAATTAAAAGAATAAATAATCAGCAAAATTAATAAGATAAACTTTTTATAAATCAATAGCTTAAGGAGTGAAAAATATGAGATTATTTACTATTGATAAAAATGGGAAAATGATTCTGTATAAAAAACATGATTTTAAAGAGTTGCATCAGGAGTTTGATTTAGAGATTCTGTTAGAGAATAATCCTGAATATTTTTTTGAAGATAGCAAGATTTTAATAATAGGAAGACAGGTTACTACAAATTTAAAGTCCTCTATTGATTTATTAGGGATTGATAGTTTAGGTAATTCTGTAGTTATAGAACTAAAACGTGATAAAACCCCGAGAGAGACAGTTGCTCAACTATTAGAATATGCTTCATTTGTTGAAAAATTGGATTATTCTCAACTAAATGATATTTTTCAAAAATATTCCGGGGAAGAGAGTAATTTGGAAGAATATCACCAGCAATATTTTAAAAGTAATACAGAAGATCAGGTTTCATATAATAAATCTACAAAACTTATTATTGTTGCTCAAGAAATTTCTAAAGAAGTTAGACAGACAGCTTTATTTTTAAGAGAAAAGGGATTGGATATTTATTGTGCAAGTTTTAAATATTTTAAAACAAAAAACGAAGAAGAAATAATTTCTATGGAGTTTATAGTGGGGGAAGAAGAATTAATTCGTGAAAAAATTGATACTACTTCTTTGCCAAAAATAAATGAAATACAGTTTATGAATTCATTAGATATTAATGGGAAAAAAGTATTTGAAAAAATATTCAACTTTGGAAAGGATAATAGTTTAATATGCAAATGGGGGTCAAAAGGATTTTCATTAAATATTGGGATAAATAATGAAAATATTACTTTATTATTTGGTTATCCCCCTATTTCTGTTTATAAACAGAGCATTTATACAGGATATGAAATGATTACAAAAAAAGTTAACAATCCGGAAGAGGTAGTTGATTTCTATAAGACACAAATAAAAAATTATGGTTATTTTCAAGATGCAGGTTTAATTTCTAAATGGATGATTAATAAACCTTACTCGAAAGAAGAAATTGATAAGTTTCTTGACATTTTAGATAAAGTAATAATAAAAATAAAAGAAAATGGGTTAAAATAAAATGAGATTGTCGGGAGGATGGTTGTATCAATTCAGCAATTCAGTAACTTTTTCTAACTTTTAGTATAAATTAATTAACCCAATCCTTATACCTTACTAATTTATTAAATTAAAATAAGGAAAAATACAAAATATCGAATATGATTAATTCAAAAGAGAAGATAGTCAATATTTTAATAGAAAAGGGAAATGAATTATTCAAACAACCATACAAGTACATAGAATTTACTAAAAATAAAGAAGCAGATAACCTTCTAAATAATCTAAAAGATTTTCCTCATGCCTTTGTCCTCGCTTGTGTAATGGATAGACAGATTAAAGCAGAGAGAGCTTGGTTAATTCCCTACGAGATATCCGAAGAAATAAAAGGTTTTAAGATCTCGCAGCTGCTAAGAATTAATCAAGAAGATATGGTACAAATCTTCAAAAGAAAAAGTCTTCATTGGTTAAACAAGATAATGGGTAAAAATTTTTACCTAGCTACTCATAAAATTCATAATAACTATCAAGATGATGCTTCAAAAATCTGGAAGGGTAATCCAAGGAGTGCAACCATAGTAAGAAGATTTTTAGAATTTGATGGGGTAGGGGTTAAGATTGCTACTATGGCAACTAATACTTTGGCAAGACATTTTAAGATACCCATGAAAGATTATATTAATATTGATATTTCACCAGATGTTCACCTAAAGAGAGTTTTCAAGAGATTGGGATTCATATCTGAAAATGCAAGCAATGAAGAATTGATTTATTGTGCCAGAGAATTAAATCCGACGTATCCTGGTATTTTTGATTTATCTTGCTGGGAAATTGGGAGAAGCTGGTGCAGGCCCAATAAAACTATTTGTGAAAAGTGTTATTTGGGCAGATGTTGTAATAAAAACATATAAAAAAATATTAATTTTATTTTATAATGATAAGCTTGAAAAAGGAGAATAAATTAAATGATAGAAAAAATAGGGTGTATTCCTTTTTTTAAAAATATTGTGTGAGGTGGAATATTATGAAATGTAAAGGGATTATTGTTTCGACGATTTTTATTCTAACCATCTTTTCATTATTTGTGTCAGCTGTTTATGCGGATAATAGTGGATATTTCCTTAAAGGATTTGCAGACGGGTTTAATAAAGGCTTCCAGATGGGTACGCAGATAAAGCAAAAGAAAGAAATGAAGTGGAAGACAGAACAGTTAGAAGAGTTGGAGAAAGTATTTGAGCAATGGAAATTTTTTTCCGATACAGTTCAGGCACTCGTTGAATCTGAACAGATGACCCCCGAGTTGGGAAAAAAATTCTTGGTTTTAAATTCTCTATTACCAATGGATTTACAAGAGCACGGACAAAGTTTATATAATGGAATAATGTCTGTTGATAAGGATAAAGTTGCAGAGGAAAAACAATATTTTAAAAATGTACTAGATACAATAAGCTTAACCGGTGGACAGGTGAACTCAAATACATTTGGCAATTTATCTAGTTTGCTTTCAAGTAATAAAAAAGCATTAATTAATATTATTATTGAAAGCGATTTTTCATATACAACTTCACAGAACGAATTAAAATACAATGCTTTTGAAAATAAATGGGAATTTGCCATGCCCGATGAGAAGCCAAAATACAATTCTTTTGAAAGCAAATGGGAATTTGCTTCTTCAAAAGATCAAACAAAATATAATCCATTTGAAAATAAATGGTCTTATGAAAATCCTAATAATAATCTAAAATACAATCCCTTCCAAAATAAATGGGAATACGCTCCTTCAGGAAGTGTTCTTAAGTATAATCCTTTCGCAGATTCGTGGAGTTACGAATAATTAAAAAAAACAAAAAAGCTAAAGAGAACAGAGAATTGAATAAATAAAATAAATAGGAAAAGTGTACTAAGTTGATAATTCGGTATTTTTAGCGGAAAACCTATAGAATCTTAGGAGTTTTTTCCGGATGTTTGAAGCTTTAGGGATTTTTATAGATAGACGTCATGAAGAAAAAAATCGTAAAAGGAAAAGTTAAACTATAGAAAAAATAGGATGTGGTTCTATTTTAATAATAAATCAATTTTTAAAAAGGAGAGAAAAATGTCAAATTATAAACTAGATGGTGATTATCTTAGAGATCATTGAGGAATAAAAATTGGACGAATTGACGGAAAGTATATTCGGGATGGCAAGAGTAGTATAGTAGGCAGAATTGATGGTAAATATATTCGTGATTCACGTAGTAACAAAATTGCCGAATTTGACGGAACTTATATCAGAGATAAAAGAGGGGTAAAAATTGGGACAATAAATGATGTTCGTAAATCGATTAATGGGGTAGGAGGAATATCTCTCGTTGCCTTATGGATTTTGTTCGTAAGATAGGTAATAAAAAGATTAAGAAAATCATAATTCGCAATTTTTAAAAATATTTAGTAAAGAAATTATTTAGATCTAATCTAAAAAAAGAAGGGGTAAAGTAATGAAAGCAATAAAACATTATGATGATAACCTTGAAAAGTATTTAACTGCTATATTTGGCACCATTGGTTCTTTGGCAATTATAATAAATTTATTTATCAAAGGTTGGTCGACTGAGAATATTATGGATGGTTTGGTAAATTTAGCCGGATTATTGGTCACCGTCGTCGTTTTCTTAATTGCCATGAAAACAGTGTCAAGACTAAATTATTCTAATTTTAAAAAAGCCTTTGAAGAATATTTACAAGAATGGATAGATCAAAATAGCTATTTAATTGATGAAGACAAAAAGGAAGAAGGAAAAGAGAAAAAACAGTTCTATTATATGCTTACCAAACCTCATCATAATAATGTTGTGCTACAAGAAAAAAAAGCAAAGGATTTTCCCAGAAAGGAAGGTACTATTTATCATAAAGGAGCTTTTCTTTATACAGATTATAAGGATATAGAAGAAATAGTCATTGGTTTAAATGGGTCATTCTTTGTTTCAAAGCGCGGCGGAGAGTTACCTAAACCATTTAAAGAAGTGAATGATATTGCCAATGAGTTTAAAATAAGAATTAAAGAACATTTTGATGGTAAATTTGAATACATCAATAAATCTGATAGCGAAATACCTATAGAAATTACAGACAATGGGAAACGTCTTCATATCTCAATTAAGAAAATCGCAAACACAAAAGATAATGCAAAAATTGCCATCGATATGATGGAGTATATAAAAACTTTAATCATTGCTTTAGCGTAATATAGATAAATTCAAAAATTATTTAGAGATACAAATGTGGCGCGAAAGTGTATTAATGGAAAAACTGAAAGGCCTTGTTTTAAAGTCATGAAAATAATCATTCACCGGGGAACACATGAAATCGGTGGTTCGTGCGTGGAGATACAAAGCAAAAAAAGCAGAATATTAATTGACATCGGTATGCCTTTGGTAAAAAAAGATGGAGACAGGTTCAATTTTAAGGAGCATGAAAATACGCCCGGTTCTGAACTGGTAAAGGAAAAAGTACTGCCTGATATTGGTGGCGTTTATGCCTGGGATACCGATAAGAGGATGATTGATGGCATGCTCATTTCACATCCCCATATAGACCATTATGGTTTTTTCGGTTATCTCAATAAGGATATCTGTTTTTACCTGGGTGAAGCTACTAAAAAATTGATAGATTTAACGGTGATATTTACCCCGGTTAGAGGGAGCATTTCCAATTATCATCCTATTGAGAGCGGGAAGAGTTTTCGATGTGGTGATTTTAAAATAACGCCTTATTTGATGGACCATTCAGCTTTTGATTCCTATGCTTTTTTGGTAGAGGCGGATGGGAAGAGCCTTATCTATTCCGGTGATTTTAGGGAACATGGTCGAAAGCAAAAAGCCTTCCAATGGTTTTTGGATCATGCGCCGGAAAATGTAGATGTACTTCTCCTGGAAGGAACGGTTTTGTATAGAGGATTACAAGGGAATGGAGTAAAAGAATTTAAATCTGAAACAGAGATTGAAGATGAGACAGTAAAATTATTGAAGGCGAGTAAAAATATGACCCTTCTTTATTTTTCCGCCCAGAATATTGACCGGCTGGTTTCTTTTTACCGTGCTTCTTTAAAGACAGGAAAAATATTTGCCATTGATTTTTATACGGCTAATATTCTTGGTTGCCTCAAAGATTGTGCCAGGATTCCGTACCCTTCTAAAGATTATCCAAACATCAGGGTTTTCTTTCCTTATTGGCTTTGTGAGAGAATAAGGCGGCAGGACAGGCAAGATTTAATGTATAAATATAAAAGTTACAAGATTACCAGGAAAGAGATTTCTGATCGGAGCGGGGAAATAATGATGATGATTAGACCCTCAATGTTGAAAGATCTAAGGTCAATTGAAAACATTGAAGGGGCTACCTTTATTTATTCCTTGTGGGAAGGATATTTACCGGAAGATGCCATGCAGAAGATGATGATATTTATCAAGAAAAAGAAGATGAAGTTTTACCAGGTTCATACCAGCGG
>Ga0307380_10010321_pt1 | contig 11772 bp, 24 predicted proteins | sample UN3MG_FD_202239 | JGI IMG/M metagenome (GOLD analysis project Ga0307380, IMG submission 202239) | Soil microbial communities from Risofladan, Vaasa, Finland - UN-3 | ecosystem: Environmental > Terrestrial > Soil > Coastal area > Acid sulfate soil | place: Finland: Risofladan, Vaasa | collected... | reverse complement strand
CGGGATATGTTCTCGCCGGAGCACATGTCCATGAGGGTCGGGCAATACCGGGAAATGCAGAAGCTCCGCAAAGAAGTCGGAGCCCCCGTCCTCGACTTGCCCGACGACGACACGAAGGCCTGGCCGATCCTGCCAGGGCAAGAACATTGAACCTCCTCAGCATCGACCCCGGCACTCATTGCGGGTGGGCATCATCCAGCAAGGGCCACGTCGAGAGCGGCGTCCACGAGTTCGCCCTCGGACGCGGCGACTCGCCGGGGATGCGCTTCCTCCGCTTCCGCAACTGGTTCGCCGACATGCTCACGATGACCGCTCCGGGACTCGTGATCTATGAGCGGCCCCACATGCGCGGAGGGTTCGCCACCGACCTGCTCGTCGGATTCGTCACCCGCATCCAAGAGGCTTGCGCGGAGCGGGGGATCGAATGCGAGGCCGTCCACAGTGCGACGCTCAAGAAGTCGGCTACCGGATCGGGACGGGCCGGAAAAGACATCATGAAACTTGCGGCCGCGCAGAGGTTCGGGAAGCTCGTTGAAAGCGATGACGAGGCCGACGCGCTCAATCTGTTGTGGATGGCGATGCAGGAGAACAAGGAAACGCCGAAGGAGAAAGCATGACGCCGTGGTGTGGTGAAATCGTAACGCCGCTATTGCGCGCGCCCCGCGTCCTCGGATGGCAACACCTCCCAAAGTTCAACTGCTACTATGCGGAGTGGGGAGTGATGATGAACGACGGGCGGGCGGAAACGTATATCTCGATTTTTCCCAAGAGCGCAATCCAGTGCATCAAGGAGAAGGCATGAAACGAATCGTTGTCGCCGCAGACTTCCATTGCGGAAATCGCGTCGGGTTGACCCCTCCCGCATGGCAGGACTCGCCGGAGACCGGGCCGGTAGCATTTCGGAAGTTCGCTAAGTTCCAACACGAGGTCTGGAACTACTACGCCTCGGAATTGGCCGCGCTCCAGCCCGTCGATTACTTCTTCTTCATAGGCGATGCCGTTGACGGGAAGAACGAGCGATCGGGAGGGACGGAGCTCATCAACACCGACCGGATCGCCCAAGCGGAGATGGCCGCCGCCTGTATCAACGAGGCCCACGCCCGAGAGGTCTATATGGTATTCGGGACCCCCTACCACACCGGCGTCGATGAGGACTGGGAGTCCGTTGTCGCCAAGAACGTCGGAGCGGAAATCTCCGGGCGCGAGTTCATCGGGGTCGAGGGCGTGATGTTCGACTTAGCGCATTATGTAGGCGGGAGCCAGTCGCCCTACTGTTCTCCAACTGCGATAGCGCGAGACCTCGTTTGGAATATCATCTGGGCGCGGGACGGGAAACAACCGAACGCGGATTGTATTGTTCGCGGCCACACCCACCGTTCGGTCTATCTTGAGATGTTCGGGAAGTCTGGAGAATCCCTGCCCGCCCTCCAAGGATACGGCTCCAAGTTCGGTGTTCGCAAATGCCGAGGAACCATTGATATTGGATTCATTCATTACGATGTCGAGAACGGGGAGGCACTTCGTTGTCCGCACACCTTAGACTCACCTTTGTTACGGATCGAGCCAAAACTACTGTCGTAGTTCCAGATGAAGAACATGAACGACCGCGAATCATCGACGTGGAGCAAGCCTTGAGCGGGAACGAAGGCTCTGCCTACGTCATGCTCGCGGACCTGGCCGACCACATCGGCGTCCAGACGGCGACGGTCAAGCTCCGGGCCGGCCGCATGAGCATCAAGGTCGTGAAGATACGGAAGCCGGAGGCGAAGAACGCCTACTGCGCGGCGGTCACGGCAGCCGATGCGCGGCAACTCATTGCCGCCTTCCGCGAAGGGAACCTAGTCAACAACGCCCGAGTCTTAGGCCCGGACGAAATTCAAAAATTGATGGAGGAGTAAGATGATTATCATTCTCAGCCTCACCGTCGTCTTTCTGGTCAGCATCGCCATGTGGCGGAAGTTCCGCACCGAAGCATATGATTGTGCTTGGTTCATGGCCCCGCTTATTGTTGGGCTTATTTTGGCCTTCGTTCTAATCGGTTGCGTCGCGTCCCGGATGGAGACCGTCGGGAAAATCCAGCGGTTCAACTCCACGCAGTTATCGCTCTCTTCCGCCAGGGAAAACAATGACATCTCGGTCATCGAACTCGCGGCCATCCAGCGGGACGTTGTCGAATGCAACCAATGGCTTGCCGAGAGTCAATACTGGGCCGCGAATCCGCTGACATCGTGGTTCGTCCCGGCATCAGTCATGGGCCTCAAGCCGATTCGCTAACTTGGACGAAATATCAAAACTCATGGAGGAAATGTAATGCGCTGTCAAATCGTTCTAATCAACGGTGAGGTCATTGGCTTAGATTCGTCATGGGCCGAGATACTAAGCGGCCCCGGCAAGCTCGGCGAGATCCGACTCGATGCCGGGCCGGGTGTCCTGCGGATCATTCCCAAGGGGTCAATCGTCAACATCTTCCAGTTCACCGATGATGCTTGGAAGACGGTGAAGGACGAGGCTGAGGCGAAACAGGCCGCCCAGGTCAAGCAACGCGCCGAGGCCGACGCCAAGCAGAAAGCCCAAGCTGCCGCCGCGACGCTGGCACTGCTCGAGTCCAAGACGCTCAAAGGCAAGTTCAAACGGCTGTTCGGGAGGAAGGGATGAGCGCCGTCTATCACCCGCTCGTTCCGCCCAAGTCGTTCGGGGAGGAGTGCCTGGAGGTGGCCGAACAGTCCTGGTTGGCCCAGGAGAACGGGCATCGGATTCGTCCTCCCATTGCCACTCTCCACTATTCCTGGGAGCCGGGGAAGATTCCGACAGACGTGGAATGGCGCGATAAAATGATGAAGGAAACAGACAAAATGACTATTACATCGACCGACTGCCGCGCCCTCCGCGAGGCCATGTGGCACAAGGAGCGTGAATTCATCTGGGGGCAAGCGCGTAGGGACATTGACATTTTCCAATGGGACCCCTCCTTTTCCCAGGCCGCGAACTTCGTCAGGATAGTCGAGGGGGGAAGCCATGCGAGATGAAGCCATTGACTTCAACAAGGTCTTTGTCGTTAAGGTCTACCTTGACGCAAGCCCTGGCTATAACGAGGTCGACGTGGACTCCTTCGACTCGATGGACGAGGCGATCGACTACATGGAGGATGGGGGTTATTTCGGAGAGGACTCCCACTTTGGCCTGACATTCGTTGACAATGTGGTGAGGCCATGACCCCCGAACTGCTCCCCCTGCTCCTGCACCTGCAGAACCCGTTCCGGCCCGAGGACATGGCCAGGATGGACATCGAGGACAACTTCCGAATCTATGGCACGCACCCGCAATGCCTCGGTTGCCGGGAGAGCTGTAAACAATACGCAGCCCCCGGAAGTAGTATCACGTTTTGCCCGAAGATCATGGAGGAGGCGCGTGTCTGACCCCGCCGCGAAGCAACGCCTTCGCCGTCGCCAGCGGCGCGAGGCCGATCCCGACGTTCCGGGTTCGCTTGCCAACAAGGGCTGGCGCGTTGACATAATCGTTACCGGCCCGTTCCACCTGCTCGCACGCCGGGGCAAGACGGCACTCGCCATCAGGATATGCTTCGTCTATACCACGACCGAGGATATCCTGAGCGTGAGCCGGGAGCCAGTCCCCGACAGGTGCTTGCGGGAGATATGGCAAATCAGCGAAGATGGGCGTAGTATCGTGAAGGCGAAGATAGCAGGGAGGATGAAATGAGCAATCCATTCGATCTGGCCATTGGTACTCTTCGTGATGAGTGGAACAGATACTTTTTACCCACGGAATTACCAGAACGACAGCAGATCGAGGCCGCCATCCGTGTCCTCGAAGCGGCGGGGTTCCTCTTGCCGCTTATCAACATCCCCGAGGATGGCAAGTGGTATCGGCTGAGCGCCACCGTGAAACGGGTGGCGGATGAATACCGAACAGATGAATTATCGGTAAAACCTGTCAAGCACTAATACCTTCACTCGTCTTGACAAGCGTTTTCGCATAAATCCCGCCTTTCAAAAAACTGACCCCATCATGTGCCTGTGGGCGAAGCACCGGACTACCGACGCGATACAAAACCGTTCCAACTCTGGGATGACCTCGGCTGTCCTTCGCTCCATGACTACCGCCCGATAACCGCCGCCGCCTTCGAGGTCCGCTACAAGCGGGAGCAGAAGCGGCAGGGCATCATCCCCCTCTCCGAATGCCGCCTCGTCGCGGAGCTTCCGCATGCCTAGAGATTATTTCCCCGAGGGGTTCGCCTGTCGGGGGATTGAGCCGGGGCGAATCATCCACAACTGCGGCATGGATCTGTTCGACCCGAAGATGCGGACGCTCCTCAACACGGCCCGCCATCTTCTCAACCGCCCCATCGTCCTCAACTCGGCCTGTCGATGCACGGCTCACAATGCCGCCGTGGGCGGGGCAAGAAGGTCGGCCCACCTCATCGGGCCTGACGGGTTCTGCCATGCCGTCGATATCCGGTGCATCTCCGACATCACCCGCGCTGAGCTCCAAGAGATATTCCTGCACCTGGGGATTCGGCGTTTTGAATGCTCCAATTTGCACTTACACGTCGATAATGCCACCTGGCTGCCGACGCCGCTACTCAAGGCGGTGACGTTTGCCGTGGTGCCGGGGGACTAATGAACATCAACCTGAAAGTCAGCATCAACTCGGGCATGGCGCTCATCCTGTTCCTGCTCTCCCTGGCCGCCCTGCTCGCGGGCGTCGCGCTCTCGTCGGCAATCGCCTCGGTCTTCCTCGAAGCGGGGGGACTCCTGACCGTGGCCTTCGGCGGATACCTCAAGAAGCGGGATAGCAATAACCAGATCGCGCTCAAGGCTGAGATCGCCGGACTCGACGACCCCGGCGCAGGGGCGACGAATGGCTAAGAAACCTCAAATGCCTATATCTGGGCATGCGGCAGAATGTACGCAGGATTTACGGGCAAGCTTTACAGATAGGGCACACGGGAATTTAGGTAGACAAGTACGAGGAAGCATCGAACTAGGATTTCTTCGGGGTTATCAAGGCGGTTATGAGGATGCCATTATGGGAATCCTGCCGCAACACTACGCTCGGAGCAAAAAGCAAATAAGAGAGGACAACAAGGACGAATGAAGAAGCTCATCGTCCCCATCCTCATCGCCGCATTGTCACTACTTTGCCTAGTGACGATTCCCCGTTCCTGCAACTCCAACGCCGCACTCGTGCAGGCGAAGGCGGACGCGGAAGAGGCCAAGAGGATAGACGAGGCGGACAACCAGATGCGGGATGCGCTCGAGGCAGAACAGAACGCCATCATCGCCGGCAAGACCGCGAAGATCGCCGCCCTGCTTGCCGATGCCGGGAAACCCACCCCGGCAGAGATAGCCAAAGACGCCGAGATCGCCGTGCTCAAGAAGAAGATGGCCGAAAGCGAGGCGGCTGGCGATATCGTGGGGGCATTGGCCCAGGCCAAGCAAACCATCGTCGCCCTCGAGTTCACCCTCGCCCTGGTCAAGGATCAACACAAGGCTGACCTGTTCAGGCTCGATGCGGAGTGGCAGGGCAAGTTCGATGCGCTCAAGGTCAGCTATGACGCCCGTGGCATCTCCCTCGCCGTCAAGGACGACCGCATATTCAAGTTAGAAAACCTGTGCGCTGAATACGCCCACACCATAAAGGTGAACAAGTTCTGGGCGGCTGTCGGCAAATACGGCCCACCCGTGGCCTTCGTAGCGGGAATCATTCTCGGGAAATAGGAGTCACCATGAGCATGACAACGGGAGAGAGAATTCATTTTGAAGAACGCACTAGGGCGGTCGAGGACAAGGTCTATTTCTTGGAAAGACTCCTTGGCCTAGAAGAGCGGCTTTATCGCGTGTCCCCGCTTTTGCCAGAGAGCGTTAGTAAGGCACTTGCCGAAGAAGTCCAGTTCATCAAGTCAACAATTCTCGATAGGGGATAAGGAATCACTATGAAAAAGTCAACCATCTATCTCATCGCAGGCTACGCCCTGATTCTCGTCGGCGGGTTCATTGGGGCACCCAAGATGTCGCTCTCCACGGCCGCCATCGCACTTGCGATCTTCACGGCCCTCTATTTCGGCGGCGTCTACTTCGTCAAAACATTCCGCGCCAAGTAGTCCGGCCATGACGCTCCCGGGAAACGGTACCACCAAGAAGGTCATCGCTAGCATTGTTGCGGCCCTGTGTATCTTCCTCGTTTCGCAGGTGTTGAGTAATTCCAACCGCATCACGGCAATGGAGGAGCGGCTGGACGCCCTGATGAAAAACTCTGACCGCTCCTTGGCGCAGGCAGAGAAGAACTGGGACAAGAACGACGCCGAGCATAAGGATATTCAGAAGCTGCTCAACGAGATATCGCGGGAAGTGAAGAAGTGAATACGGCTGGCTTCGAAGCGTTGATACAGCAAGTGGCCGTGAAGTCGCTCCGCACGGGCGACCGCTCCATGCGTATCACGCTCGAAGTCGATAGCCCGTCCGACGAGCTTATTGCCACGTTGGGGACGCTCCAGCGTGCCGACCAGCTCGTCGGAGTGGCGATTGCGGAGACGGAGACGAAGTGAGCAGACAAGCCGGATTCAAGCACTCCCCCGAGACAAAGGCCAAGATGTCCGCGGCCCAGAAGGGCAGGGCCGTATCTCCAGAGACTCGCGCCAAGATTGGGGCGGCGAATCGGGGCCGTAAATTCTCAGATGAGTCTCGGGCCAAAATGGGGGCTTCTCATAGTGGGGAAAAGAGTTATCTCTGGAAGGGCGGGCGCCACCTGACGAAGAACGGGTATGTCCGCCTGTCGCTCAGCGGGAAGACGCGTTGTGAGCATATCGTTGTCGCCGAGCGGGCTCTCGGTCGGAGCCTCCGCCCCGGCGAGATGGTTCATCACATCAACGGCAATAAGCAGGACAACCGAAACTGCAACCTCCTGATTTGCACGGGTTCATATCACAAGCAACTAGAGGCTCGCATGGTGCGCCTCTATCAATCAGAACATTTCGGGCAAGGTTAAAAAAAGCAATGGGAAAGCATATTCCGCCGCCTCCTGGCCCTGGGCGCCCGAAGGGCAGCAAGAACAAGGCGCTTCCCTGGCTGAACGATGCCATTGCCATTTACGAGGAGCGAGGCGGCAAGGAATGGCTCTCTAAGTGGATTGACGCCAACAACATCAACCTCCGCGAGTTCATGCGAACGATTTTAATTATCGCAGCCAAGCAGGTCGCTGAGAAGCAGGAGCAATCTGGCGAAACGACCATGAAGGTCAATGTCCGCTTCATCGACGTCAAGAACGAGAAGGAATGATGGACTTCAACCTCGACCTATCCGAATCCTTCCGCGCTCCCTTGCTAGACCAGCATCGTTATTTGGTTCTATGTGGGGGAGCAGGTTCGGGGAAGTCGGAGTTTGCTGCACGCAAAGCCCTGTATCGATGCTTCGTAGAGGGGCGACATCGTTTCTTGATAATGCGGAAGATACGGCGGACCCTGGACGAATCGACCGTCGAAGTCGTGCGCCGAGTTCTTGCCGAGAACAACATTGTTCACCTATTCAACAAGTCCGATTTGTCCATTACCTTTGCGGGTTCAAGCGGCATGTCGGAAGTGCTATTTCTCGGACTCGACGATCCCGAGAAGATCAAGTCGATCAAGGGCGTCACGTCCATCTGGCTCGAGGAGGCGACGGAGTTCTCGAAGGAAGACTTCCTCCAGATCGACTTACGCCTCCGCGACCCTGGTCCGCTCTACCGCCAGATCATGCTCACGTTCAACCCCGTTGAGGCCGAGGCTCGCTGGCTCAAGGATATGTTCTTCGGGCCCGTGCCGAATCCCGATGCCTTTGTCCATCGCTCGACGGTCGTAGACAACCCCATCGCCGAGGTGCGCAACACCTACAAGGCCCGCCTCGATGCGCTCCAGGCGCAGGACCCGACGATGTATCAGGTCTATGGCCTCGGTGAATGGGCTGCCCTCTCTGGGAAAATCTACCAATGGGACGTTGTTCCACTCCCGGCCATATCATTCGACGAGACTTGGTATTGCGGCGACTTCGGCTATTCCGTGGACCCGGCGGCAGCGGCCCGCATCTATCGCAAGGCCGACGAGTTCTGGCTCAAGGAGTTGGTCTACAAGACGGAGCTCACGAATCCGATGCTGGCCTCGGAGCTTTACGGGGCCGGCGTCACGAGTCGAGAGACCGGCTACTTCGACGCCGCCGAGCCAAAGTCCATCGAGGAGCTGCGCCGGGCCGGGCTTAACGTGCGCCCCTGCGAGAAGGGGCCGGATAGCGTCAGGGCAGGTATCGACTTCCTCAAGTCGAAGAAGATCCACATCGTCGAGGGATCGACCAACCTCCATCACGAGGCGTCCGGCTACTGCTGGCGCAAGGACAAGAACGGCGACTCCCTGCCCGAGCCGGTCAAGTTCAAGGACCATCTGATGGACGCAGTTCGTTACGGCATCTTCACCCATTGCGCGAGGCCCAGCCTCCAGGTGTTCAGTCTGAGGTAATGAGATGACGCTAAAACAATTCGCTACTGAGTTCGCCCACGCTGTCATCAGCCGGCTGCCCCATAAGTCCAACCCTGCGAACCCGTCCATCCTGGCCGTCGTGACACCGGGGATGCCCCGATGGTCGTCCGTGGACTACGCCTCGCTCTCGCAAGAGGGGTATATCAACTGCACAACGGTCTTCGCCTGCGTCTCGCTGATCGCCAAGTCAGCCAGCCGGATCGAGTGGTACATGACGCAGAAGAAGGGGGGCGGGTTGTGGGAGGAGTTCGACGAGCATCCCTGCATCGACCTGCTCCGAAAGCCCAACGAGAGCGAGAGCGGCATCCGGTTCTCCGAGAAGGTGTTCTCGTATCTGATGCTGAACGGCAACGCCTACATCACGAAGGTCGCGGGCATCCAGTCGGCCCCGCCCCGGTGGATGTATGTCCAGCGCCCGGACAGGATGACGGTCATCCCCGGAAACATCAACGAGCCCGTCAAGGGATACGAATACAAGACAGGGATGCGGCCCGTCCCGTTCAAGACCGAGGACGTTCTGCACATCATGGAGTTCCATCCGCTTGACGACTGGTACGGCTTAAGCCGAATCCAGGTCGCGGCCCGCGATGTGGACATATCGAACCAGTCGGACGAGTGGAACAAGAACAACCTGTCAAACAACATGAACCCGCCGGGAATCATCACGGCGAAGAACGTCAGCGCGGACGACGTGGACCGCTACCGCACCATGTTCAAGGAGAACTACCAGGGTGCGGCCAACGCCGGGACGCCGCTGGTGTTCTCGGGCGAGGACGTGCAGTGGACTACGACGGCCATGAACCCGAAGGATGTCGAGTGGCTGAACGGGCAGAAGCTGACGATGCGGAAGATATGCGCCGTGTTCGGAGTGCCGTCGATGCTCCTGGGCGATACCGAGGCCACGACCTACGCCAACTATCAGGAGGCCCGCAAGGCGCTCTACATGGAGACGGTGCTCCCGCTCATGGACATTTACCGGGAGGAGCTCAACGCATGGCTTGTGCCGCTCTACGGTGAGGGGCTGCGGCTCGAATACGACAAGGACGGGATCGAGGCGCTCCAAGAGAACAGGGGCGAGCAGTATCAGTACATCGCAGCGGCCAAGTGGATGACGGTCAACGAAAAGCGGCAGGAGACCGGATTCGACGAGGTGCCGGAGGGCGACGTCATCATGGTGCCGATGTCGGAGATCCCGTTGGATCAGGCCATCGAGGAGCCGGAGCCGCCAGCGGCCATCCCTGATGCGCTCAAGCCGTTCACGGAAGGGACGCCCGATGAAGAGGAAGAGGAGGGGGAGGAAGAGGACGAAGTGGTCGAGGAGGATGACGAGGAATCGGCAAAGGCCCGCAAATCGCATCCCAAGTCCTTCTGGTCGGACCCCGAGCGCAAGGAGCGGCTGTGGCTGACGTTCGAGGCCAGGGTGCGGACCCGCGAGAAATCGTTCGCTATCATGGCCCGCGACTACCAACGGGCTCAGGCCGAGCGCATCAGACAGAGGGTCCAGAGCAAGCCATCACTCGATGGGGTGCTGGCATCGGACCTGTTCAACGTCAAGGACGAGGCGAAGATATACGTCAAGAAGTTCTACGCCTGGTATAAGGACGCTTTTGTCCGGGCGGGCAACGCCGGCATGAGGGCGGCCAAGGGGGAGCTGTTCGACGACGCCGAACTCAAGGCCGGCATTCCGACATCCTGGGTATTCCGCTTGACCGTGGCCCTTGAGGAGACGCTCCGTGCGCTGGTGTTCAACAGCGGCACGAAGGTCAACGAGACGACCGTCGATATCATCTATGAGCAGTTGAAGCGGGCGCAGGCGGAGAACCTACCCGTTGCGAAGTTCGCCCAGGACCTCCATGACAAGATCGCGGCTGACCTGAGTCGCGCGCGCTCGATGCTCTGGGCGAGGACCGAATCGGCCAAGGTCGATAACTTCGGCCAGCTCGAGGGATACAAAGAGACGGAGTTCGTGGACGAGAAGGGCTGGCTCTGTTCGTTCGTGCCGGAGAGCAGAGATGACCACATTGCGGCCAGCGGGCGCGAGGTCAAGTTGGACGAGACGTTCGACGTGGGCGGCGAGGACATGATGTATCCCGGCGACCCGGCTGGCAGTCCCGGCAACGTATGTAATTGTTTATGCTCGACTTATCCGGTCGTAGGAGAGTGATGATGGATAACAAGGATTTCGACAACTTCGAACGCAAGACTTTTCCGCTGACAGAAGTCAAGGTGGACGAGGCCGAGGGCACGTTCACTGGTTATGCCAGCATCTTTGACGCCGTGGATACCTACAAGGAATGTGTGGATGCCGGCGCATTCAAGCGCACGATTAAGAACAAGGGCAAGTGGCCGCTGTTCTACGCTCACAACGCTATGGACCTCCCCGTTGGCACGATCATGGGCCAGGAGGACGCCAAGGGATTACGCGTAGCTGGTCGGTTGACTAAGCGCGTCCAGAAGGCCCAAGAGCTACGGGAGCTGATGCTGGACGGGGCTGTGGATGGCCTGAGCATCGGATTCCAGGCCATTAAGGATTATTTTGACGAGGTCACAGGCGTGCGTCACCTCGTGGAGATCAACCTGTGGGAGATCTCGCTGTGCTGCTTCCCGGCTTGTCCGGGGACCAGCATTTCCAACATCAAGCATTCAACGTTGCCGGACCCGGCGTTAGCCACTCCGGCGGCAGAGGATAACGACCCGGCCATCGGCCACTCGTTCGAAGGGTATGCGGAGGCCCTGGAAGTGCTCCGTAAATTCAACGAAGGAACAAAAAATGGCACCTGACATTAAACAGGAACTCCAGGATGAGCTGGTAAAGCTCACCAACACGCTCCGCACCGAATACGATGCGAAGCTCGCAGGCCACGTCCAGGTCGCTGATTTCAGCGAGTTCCAGACGAAGATCATGGCCCGCCAGCAGGAGATCATCGACACGCTGGCGGAGCTGAAGAAGCCCGCCATCAAGATCGAGCGGGGCGACATCGCCAGCCCGGTCAACCCCGAGCATACGAAGGCCTTCTACCAGTGGTTCCGGGGCAAGGACTTCGAGCGCAAGGCGCTCATCAGCAATGCGGCCGGACAGATCATCCTCCCCGAGGAGCTCGAAGCCACGATCCGCATGGGGCTGCCCCAGCTCAACGTCATTCGCCCCCTCTGCTCGGTCATGACGACTAGCAGGGAGCGCATCCGCGCTAGGAGCATGTCGGTTCCCACCGTCGCGTGGGGCAAGCTCGAGCTCGGCGCTGCGCTGGCCA
>Ga0307380_10010320_pt1 | contig 11772 bp, 7 predicted proteins | sample UN3MG_FD_202239 | JGI IMG/M metagenome (GOLD analysis project Ga0307380, IMG submission 202239) | Soil microbial communities from Risofladan, Vaasa, Finland - UN-3 | ecosystem: Environmental > Terrestrial > Soil > Coastal area > Acid sulfate soil | place: Finland: Risofladan, Vaasa | collected... | reverse complement strand
TTGAATCGTGCCAGTGTTGGTCTCTTTGCCCTGGAGCGGCCCGCCGGCGCTCAGTATTTTCCCTCCCCGATAGAATTCGTGGCAGCTATTGGGGTTCTGGCCATCGCTGCCATAGTCTACGCGGTGGGCGCGCAATATCTGCCGGTCTTTAGCGAGACAGCCGTTGGCGAATCGCGGTGATCGTGGCGAGGCGCATCGTTGCCAGCTCGGTGGGTATCGCCCAGCCCCGCCGTCCTGATGAGGCGGGACGGGTTGCCTCGACCTCTTTGCTCTGATCTCTATACAGAGAGGTGGACACAACACACGGTGCCTCGCACTGGCTCTGGGGATTGAGGTGCAGGTGCACCACTCCAGGGATTGTGCAGCCGATACTCCGTATTGTCAACATCGAGGGCGCGGGCAGCGATGGACCAGCGCCCCAGCCGCCAACGGTCCACGCGCCGCTGCTCAGCGTTTCCCTTCGTACAACCCTCCATACACCTCTTCGTAGTCCTCGATGGCTGCGGCGACGATCTCGTGGGCGGTGGCGCTGCCATAGGCCGCCCCGACGGAGACCTGGGATTCCTCACCGGGAACCAGCTTGTACGTGGCGAAGTAGTGCCCCAGCCGCTCGATGAGCCGGGCCGGCAGCTCGGAGATGTCGGTGGCCTGCCCCCAGAAGTTGTCGTTCTCCAGCACGGCGACGATCTTGTCGTCCGCTTTGCCCCCATCGACGGTACAAATGCCTCCCACGACGCGGGCACAAAGCAGGATCTCCGCCCGCTCGATAGGTCGTTCGCTGACCACGCAGATGTCCAGGGGATCGCCATCCCCCTCGTCGGCCCTGGGGCACAGGGCAGCCACTCTCTCGCCGCAATAGGTGCGGGGAATGAACCCGTAGAGGGTGGGAGGCTGCGAAGAAGTCCGCTGCGGGCGATCCACGAGCAGATAGCCGGTCGCCTTGTCCACCTCGTATTTGATGGAATCGTAGGGCGTGATCTCGATGTAGGCATAGACTCTGGAGGGAGGCGCGGGACCCGGGTCCAACCCGTGCCAGGGGTGGGGGCGCCACGAGTAGAAAGGGATGCTGGCCATTGTTGGCTCCTCCCCATTACTCTGACTCAAGAGAAGGGTACAGTAGCATGGCGGTGGGCGCACCATACCGGACGGGAGTCGATCGTTGGCGACCCCATTGTACTGTGGTTTTGCCCGACGGGCCAGCCGGTGGATAACTCGTCCGACCGGGGAGTACGTCGTGGGGATGGGCCTGTACGAGGGCGCGAGCTGTTCCGGTTTGCGCTGCGGACCGAAGCATATGCCCCTGGACCATCGCCATGTCCGCCTCGTACTTGATGGAGTCGCAGGACGCAGTCTGCGTGCAGGCGTGGACCATAGAGGGAGGCGCGGGACCCGGGTGCAGGCCGTGCGCGGGGTGGGCGAGCCGGGGAGCAACACGATGTGTCCGGGCTATGTAGCTTGCGCAGAGACATGCAGTTGAGGCGATGACACCGATCAGCCTGTGGCGCCGTGGCACTCACGCTGGCCCTGCTGGGAGGGATACTCCTCGGCATGGGCATCAAATACGGGCCATTCTGTGGCGTGCCACTATACGCGCGGACGACACCGCTCTCTCGATGATCCGTGAAGCGGGCCGCTCCTTCGTGGTGCAACTCCTCGACTGGTCCCAGATCGAGCTGATTCCAGGAGTGTACTTCTGCGAGTAGCCCGGGTCTGTGGTGCAGGTTTGATGCTCCGGTTGCTGACCGCCAGGCTGGCAACTTGGACGAGAAAAGGAGGGCTAAGCAAGGCCCTCCTTCTTAGTGCGCCTGACTGGAATGGAACCAGCACGCCTCCACGGGTAGACGGCCTCAACCTGGCCATTGGGCGATGGGGTAGCAAAGTGTCTGCCCGTCTTGTAGTTGGGCGCGCGAAGCTCTCGCGGTTGGAGTTGAAGGCTCTATGAGACGAGGCGAAAAGCCCCGTACCAGATGACTACCAGTAGACCGGTACCCAGAACACACGACACGATGGTAGCGATCGCTACCGCCAGGATCACGGTGCGCAGGAACATCAACCGCCTGGCTTCCTTGTAGGCTTCCATTTGATCCTCCTTGGTAAGCGGAACGGGGACGTCTCCCGGTAGATCCGTCTCTGCCAGATCCCGCACCTCGTTGGCGAATTCTGGGTCAGTGTCCAGGTATTCTTCAACGAGGGTCCGCGTGTCCCCACTCACTTCGTCTGCCAGGTACAGAGGCAGCAGGTCCTGAATCACATCTCGTGTTACCCTCATGTCAAGATACCTCCCTGTGGAGACGGGTCGTGAGCAGCTTCTTGCGGACGCGGTGCACTTTCACTTTGGCTGATGACAACGATAATCCCAGAACGCGGGCGATCTCGGCGTATGGCAATTCGTGCTGAACGCGGAGGACGAAGGCCGTGCGGTCGCACTCTGGGCACGTCCGAAGGACTCGCCGAACTTCGTCTAGCTCTAACTGAGACTGTACCGCCACCTCCGGCCCTGGAGCCGGGTCAGGGTGTACGTCTTCAAGGGCCACCCGACGCTTGCTCTTTCTCTGCTGCTCCAAGAACAGATTGCGGGCGATAACGAAGAGATACGCCTTGAGGGTTTCAGTGCGAATGGTGCTCCTGTTTACCCAGGCGCGGACAAAGGTTTCGGACGTGATATCCTCTGCGTCGGGGCCGTCGCCCGTCAGCCAAAAGGCAAAGCGGTAGACTTCGGGTGCATAGGATTCGTACAGGTCCTGGAAGCTGAGCATGACTCTTCTCCGTAGATAATATGCACAGCAGAGCGAAAAGTTACAAGGGGTTATGGAATAGGTCACGAGTGGACTGTGATGGTGCACGCGATGGCGCGCCTGGCCAGGTTCGCTGTCTGCCAGCGAGCCTTCAGGGTCGCTCCATCGTTGTTCGTCAGAGTTGCTTGATGAAAGACGTGGACTCCGCTATCATTGCCACATCGAGGAGGCGAGATGGAGCGCCACATAGGTAGGCCCGCATCCTTCTCTTGGAGAGAGGTGTCAGCTGTCGTACTCGTAGTGCTGGTAGCGGCTTTTCTCAGGCTGTACCAGCTCGACGAGATCCCACCCGGCTTGTGCCTGGACACGGCGTATACCGGAGTTGGAGCCAGCCGCATACTGCAGGGAGAGTTTCCCGTCTTCTTCGAGGCGGCCTGGGGAGGAAACATCGAGCCGCTGTATATGTACGTGCTGGCTCCCTTCCTGCTCCTTATAGGAAAGACGTCCTTTGTGCTCAAGTTCGTGTCTGCCCTCCTGGGTATACTCACGGTGCCCATTCTGTATCTGCTGACCAGAGAGCTCTTGGGTTCCAGGATGGTGGCTTTGCTGGCCAGCTCTTTCCTGGCTGTCTCCTACTGGCATCTGAACTACAGCCGCATGGGGCGAGAGATCGTGCTGGTCCCTCTGCTCCTCCTCGTGACGCTCTGGTTTCTGCTCCGTGGGTTACGAACCGGCCGCTGGGTGGACTTCGCGTGGGCAGGAGTGTGGCTAGGGGTCAGCTTGTATAACTATCAACCCATGAGATTTCTTCCCATCTTGATCGTCCTCTATCTGGGTTGTCGCAGTATCATGGACAGGGGGTTCTGGGCAGCGTACAGGTGGAAGCTGGTGCTCCCGCTACTGATCGCCCTGCTGGTCTTCGTCCCCCTGGCCAGCTATTTCGTCACCCATGCCGACATCTTCCTCATGAATGCACGAAACGTATCCATCTTCAACCCGGAACTGGACGAAGGCTCTCCCTGGCGAGCCCTGGCGACGAGCACAGCCCGGATGATGGCCTCATTTCACCTCTTGCCTGACCCTAATGCCCGGCAGAATCCGGCCGGACGGCCCCTGCTCGATCCCGTCAGCGGATTGTTCTTCCTGGTGGGTCTGGGCATCACTCTCGTCAGATGGCGACAGCCACAGCACCTCCTCATCCTGGTCTGGCTCCTGGTCATGTCTCTGCCAGCCGTCCTGGCGGTCCCCGTGCCCCATTCCGCCCGCAGCATCGGTCTCCTGCCCCTGTCCTGCATCCTCCCTGCCATGGGGCTCGACGCAGGCCTGAGGGGGCTGAGGAGGCGAGGGATGCCCCGGAGCCTGTTGCGCGTCTCCCCTTTCGTAGTGGGACTCCTGCTCATCGTGGTGGCTCTGTTCACCTTCGTAGACTACTTCACTGTTTGGGGCGGAGAGGAACTGAACGCCGCTTTCGATGTCTCCTTCGCTGAGGCCGCCGAGGCCATGAATAATCTATCCAGGCCGGGAGGGGTCTGGATCTTGCCTCTCACCTCATTGGCCGATCCAGAACTGGTCCACGAAACTGTGGAGTTCCTGTACCGGGGCTCTGCTCCCCATCACTACTTGCGCGTGGACGAGGACACTGTGGCCGAAGAGCTCACGGCCATGAGCCTCGGATACGAAGAAGTCTGGGTCATCGAGTGGGATCAGTCTGCGCTGAGCGGAGCGGAGCTCTACTACGGCGACCCCAAGGGGGTTCTGTCTTTCCTTCTCACCAAGTATGGCGCGGAGTTGGGGAGACAAGGGTTCCCAACTTTCGATATAGTCAGCTATCGGCTGCCTCCCACTCCAGACTTTGCCCTCGCTGGATCATTGCAGGCCCTCGACGCCAGTTTCGAGAACCAGCTACTGCTAAGAGGCGTCGCCTACGGCGGGTCCTCGCAGGAAACGACCAGCACTCCATCTGAGGTCGAGGCACAACTGCTCCCCTCAGGGAAAGGCGCCTGGGTGGCTCTGCAATGGGAAGCCGCTGCTCGCTTGTCCAGCGACTACAAGGCGGCGGTGTACCTGGTAGACGAGAGAGGGCGCTTGCTGGCGCAGATGGACAAGGTTTTGCTGAGCAACGATCTCCTTACCACCTCCCAATGGCCCGCAGGACAGGTGGTCATGGAGTACTACACCCTTCTTTGCCCTCCAGCTACACCACCCGGGCAGTACCACATCGAGGTGGGAGTGTACGATGCCCAAACGATGGCCAGGCTACCCGTACTGGATGAGGCGGGGAGGATACGCGGACATAGCTACAGGGTAGGGACGCTGGAAGTAGTGAAACCTCTCGTGCCACCACAGGTGGACCCGCAAGTGAAGGTACCGGGTGGAGAATTGGCTCCTGAGATCAGCTTGTTGGGGTATGATTTCCCGCTCAGAGGGGTCGACCCTGGGGGGACAATCCGCGTGGCGCTGTACTGGCAGGCCTTGCGGAGGGTGCACGAGGACTACGTGCTGGCTATGGAATTGAGGGACGTTTTGGGAGACGTGTGGGCAGAGCAAATGGATCGCCCCGTGGATGGCACCTACCCCACAACCCGGTGGGAGGCAGGAGAGGTGCTACGCGACTGGCACGATCTGCGTGTGCCGGCCAGCACTGCCCAGGGCACGTACCAGGTCTACGTGCAGGTCAGGGAGGGTGGTGCTGTCGTCGGAGAGTTGAGCCTGGGAGAGGTTGAGGTAGTGGGCCGGCCCCATTACTTCACCGCGCCACAGATCGGCCATCCACTGGGGGTCAAAGTCGGCGACAGTCTCAGGCTGCTGGGGTACGATGTGGAGAGCGACCAGGTCAGAGCCGGAGAGGTACTCCGGCTGACGCTGCACTGGGAGGCTGTCGGCGAGACGGAGGTCTCCTACACCGTGTTCACCCATCTGCTCGACGCGAGCAACCACATCTGGGCGCAGCAGGACAGCGTTCCGGGGAACGGCCAGGTGCCCACCAACACCTGGGTGGAAGGGGAGATAGTCACCGACGTGTATGAGCTCCAGGTGGATCCCAGTGCACCCCCTGGGGATTACGTTCTGGAACTGGGCATGTACGAGGCCGCGACCGGGCAGCGCCTTCAGGTCTACGATGTGGCGGGAGAGCCTGCGGGCGAGAGGGTGCTATCCGAGTCGATCACGGTGCTGCCATAGGGCGGGAGTTCTCCGTGGCCCGCCACAGCAGGGCCACACTGGCCGGCCGATGGGTCGTTCGCTGGCGACGCAGATATCCAGAGGATCGGCATCCCCCTCGTCGGCCCTGGGCGAAGCGCCGCGACCCGCTGGCCACAGTAGGTTCGCCGCGGGCGATCCACGGGGAGGTAGCCCGTCGTCTTGTCCACCTCGTACTTGATGAAGTGGTGGGGCGTGGTCTCGATGCAGGCGTGGACCACTGAGCGAGGCGCAGGACCGGGGTGTCGGCCGAGGCAGGGGTGGACGACTCGGTGGCCACACGAAGTGCCGGGACTGCGCAGCTTGCGCAAGGACATGCAGTTGAAGTGGTCACACGGGGCAGTCTGTTGCTCCGTGGCACTGATCGTGACCCTGCCGGGAGGGATACTTCTCTGAGTGGAGGTCAAATACGGGCCCGTCTGCGGCGTACACACCATCCGGGCCGACGACGCGACCCTCTCCCTGATCCGCGCAACGTGTTGCTCCTTCGTCGTTCGGCTCGTCGGCTGGTCGCAGATCGAGCCTCTCCCTCGTGAGTAGTTCTGGGAGTATCCCCATCCTGCAGTGCCCGCTCTGCTGCGAACGTACCGACGCCACCAGACTGGCACGTTGTACCAGAAACGAAGGCTCTACCAGGCCCTCCTTTTTCATGTCCCTGACTGGTCTCGAACAGCCCAATGCCCGCCCGAAGGCGAGATTGATTCGAGGGCAGGTGCCTTGCTCTGACTGAGTGCGCCACAGGAGAAAGATGCATAAGCAGCAGTAGGGGGTGACGTAGTGTCAGGGGAGCTTGCCTACAGGTAAGGGCCATGATACAATCCGCAACCGATACCAACTCTTCGGGAGGTGGCAACTCGGTGGTACGGTCCTCGAGGATGGCGGGGCTGATGGGCGGAGTCTTTCTGATCAGTCTGGCCGCGTTGACTTACGAACTGGTCTTGACCCGCATAGCCTCGGTCGTGATGTTCTATCACTTCGCCTTCCTGGCAGTCTCTATCGCCTTGCTGGGCATGAGTGTTGCCGGGGTCTACCTCTATCTGCTGGCCAACCGTTTTCCCTCAGCCAGAGCTGCTCAGCAGGCCTTCCTCTCTTGCCTTCTCTTCTCGCTTTCGCTCCCTTTGGCTCTGGTGGCGGTATTGAACGTCCCTCCGGAGATGGAGCTGTCCTTGTCTACGATAGCTACCCCGGAGGGGTTGCGCCTGGTTCTCATCATCTGCGCTATGGCTCTGCCCTTCTTTTTCAGCGGTCTCTCCATCTCCCTGATACTGACCCACTTTGGCGACGCGGCGAGCAGGATATACTTCTCCGACCTCATCGGAGCGAGTCTGGCTTGTATCCTGATCGTTCCGATCATGAACTTGCTGGGTGGCATCCAGGGTGTGCTGTTCATCGCTATGCTGGGAGCATGCGCAGCCCTGGTATTCGCCTGGGTAGCAGGCGAGAGGCAGCGGATCTATGTGGCGCTATTGGCGTGCCTGGTTCTCGGGGGCTTTGCGGCCTTCAATTCCAGCCAGGGCCTGATTCGGATCAGGCAAGCGAAAGGGGTGACCGAAGAAGAGCCGATTTACGAGAAGTGGAACTCGTTCTCCAGGGTGGCGGTCTATCCCTCTAACCCCCTGTCAGAAGATCTGGATAGGTTGTCCATCCTCATAGACGGGTACGCCTTCACGGCTATGGTCGGATTCGATGGGGATTTCTCGAAGTTGGAGCCGCTGAAACTGGAACTGGCTTCGCTGCCCTACCACCTGCCTGACAGGAAGGATGTTCTGATCATTGGTTCAGGGGGTGGCTCGGAGATCTTGATGGCCCTGCTTTATGGAAGCGAGTCCGTCACCGCGGTGGAGATAAACCCCTTGATGATGGACATCGTGGATCGTGAGTTCGCCGACTTCTCCGGTCAACCATACAGCAGACCTGATGTTGTGGCGGTCGTCGATGAAGGCAGGAGTTACATCCGCAACTCCGACAAGAGGTACGATATTATCCAATTGACGCTAGTGGATACCTGGGCAGCCAGTCAGGCGGGCGCTTATGCCTTGTCGGAGAACTACCTCTATACCAAAGAAGCCTTCGTGGACTATCTGCAGCATCTCACTGATGATGGTGTGCTTGCCATGACCCGGTGGTACGTCGAAGATCCCAGGGAGATGTTGAAGCTGACATCATTGGCCCTGGACGCGATGGAGGAAATGCAGATCGTTGATCCAGAGGAGCACATAGTCGTGGCCAGACGGGAATACCTGGGCACTCTGCTGGTGAAGAAGACCCCTTTCACCCCTCAGGAGTTGCGGGCCATAGACGAGGCGAGCGAAACCTTTTGGTTTCCCCTGGTATATACGCCGCTCAGGCAACCGGAGCCGCTCTTTGCTGATCTGATCACTTCTTCGAACAGGGAGAGCTTCCAGCGAGCTTCTGGATTGGAGTGTAGCGTATCCTCGTCTACCGACGATCAGCCCTTCTTCTTCTTCTGCGGGCAGAGCGACACCTTGACGTTTCTGTTCACCATTGTGTCAGCTCTGGCTGTCGGGCTAATCGTGGCACCTCTGGTAGCTTTGAGGGGAAGGTCATTCCGGCAGCTGGTGACAGGCTATCGTAGCGCTCTCCTTTATTTCGCCTGTTTGGGTGTGGGTTTCTTGCTGGTGGAGATCGTACTGATTCAGAGGTTCATTCTCCTCCTGGGCCACCCGGTCTATGCCATCTCAGTGATCTTGTTCTCACTCCTCTTCTTTGGAGGCCTCGGGAGTTACATCAGTGGCCGGGTCGGACAACAAAGAAGAGGCCCCTTCCTTAAGGCTGTGCTCCTGGCCTTGGTATTGCTATTAGGTCTCTACAACCTTGGCTACTCCGGGCTATTGGAGACATTCATCGGTCTCGACATAGTCTACAGGATAGGATTGGCGGTCTTGCTGGTTTGCCCTCTGGGCTTGTTGATGGGTATGCCTTTTCCGATGGGGATAACAGCGGTTCATGATCGAGAACCCAGGATAGTGCCCTGGGCCTGGGGGGTCAACGGAACACTATCGGTTTTGGGCTCGGTGCTGGCAGCCGTGTTGTCCATCAGCTTCGGCTTTTCCGTGGCTTTGCTCGTCGGGCAGTTGGCCTATCTCGTGGCTCTCGTTGTGGTCCTGGTCTGGCCGCTGAGACGAACCGCAGGGATCTGACCCTAGCTCTAACTCTTATGACCCGGTCGGCGACACCGACGCGGGCGGGTCCTTCGTCGTGCAGCTTCTCCGCGGCTCGCAGTCTTGCCACCTCTCGCCCAAAGAAAAGGGCCGTCCTGGGGAAGGACGGCCCTTCGAGCGCTCAGCGAGCCTGAACCCCCTACTCTCTCCTGCTCGCGGTGACGGTCACCATGGTCAAGGCGAACACTTGACTGTCACTGTTCCCAGTCTTCGCTTCATCGCGCTTCTCCTTCTTCGCTTTGCGGTGATTGATCTTATTCCGTCGTTGGACTACTCTTTGCTCTTGACAATCTCCTCCGCCCAGCGGGCAGCGCGCTCGAGTTCGCCCTCTTTCAGCGGACCTTCGGTGCCTTTGACGAAGAAACCCTCCGGTGACGCGATGAGAGTACCACCCTTCTTCTCCAGGGTGCTGCCAATCCTTCCTGCGGCATAGCCAAAGATGCGGACCCATCCCGCCGTGAGTCGGGTATCGAAGGTTGCTACGTCGATGCCCTCAAGAGTAGACCCCTGGAGTTTCTTGAGAAAGCCTTGCATCGCCGGGGATGCTCTGCCTCCATAGGTCGGAGCACCGACGAACAGAAGATCAACGGTCTTCAGTTCGGCAGGGTCCACAACACCCGCGCGGAGGACTTCTACCTCACCCCCTACAGCATCACCGATAGTTTGGGCGATCTTCTCCGTGTTCCCATGGACCGAGTCGTAGACAACTAGAGTCCTCATCGTAAACCTCCGGTATGGCGTGCAGTAATGGGGCCACAATCGACGAGTATCGGGGCTACTGCTCTTCTTCAGCTGAGCAACTGGCTTCTACTCATAGGTCTCCCTCCACGTGCTGGCAGAACGCATGCCGCAGCTCTCGTGCTACTCCAACGTCGGAACCGTCGTTTCGATCGCTTCTCAGGCGCGCCGCTGGCTATGCAGAGCCCATGTCAATGGGAATCCGCAGTCTCGGGACCTACTCCTCCTGGTTGGTTCCCAGGTGATTTCTTATGAACAATTGCATGGCGAATGGTTTGCCATGGCCGGGGTAGACGGTACGTATCGCCAGGTTTCGCAGCTTGTCGACACTGGCCTGCGCTGCTGCCAGGTCGTCCATGATTGAATTGAGAGCAGGCTTGTCTGTGTTAGCGAGCAGATCGCCGCAGAACAGGTCGCCCTTGGCGGTCAGGATTCCTATGGAGCCCTTCGAGTGCCCTGGGATAGACAGAGCTTGGGCGTCCCATCCAAATTCAGAAAGATCGTAGCCTTCCTCGATATACAGATCGGGCACGAATCTGTCCGATTTGCCGAACCCGAAGAGGAGGGGGGATATCATTCTGAAGAGAATGTTGCCTGATTCCCTGTTCGAGAACATGTCTCCGCGTTCGACCATTCCTGAGTCGTCGGGGTGCATGGCTATCTTCGTCCCGAACTTCTTGCGCAGAAAAGCGCAGTTGCCGGTATGATCAAAATCCCCATGGGTGAGCACGATAAGCTCGAGATCGCCGGGCTTGCAGCCCGCGCTTTCGAGTTCTTTCTCGAGGCCGGACCGCTTATTCGAACCCCCCGTGTCGATCAGGACAAAGCCGGTTCCGGTTTCTATGAGGTAGCAGTTTACGCTACCTAGCCTGTAGGGTAGCGAGAGACTGATAGTTCTGATTTGTTGCCGCACGTTTTCCCCTTTGTTGTTGGGCTGGATACGAAACTACCCCTGTCCTGACCTACGAACAAACTCCACAACCGTCCCCGACGATGGGCGACGATGGCGGCCCGACCTGCAGTTGCAGGGAGCCGTTCTGCATGAGCAGGATGGAGCGGGTGATAACGGAGAAGAGATCTGTAGGAGGACTCATGGCCTGCATATTACAGGAATCTTCTGTATAATGTCTGCTGCCAGATTTCTCTGCAGGACTAATCGGCATTGTATCGCAGCTGTACTTCTCGAGCAAGCCCAGGTCTCCAGACAGTCGCCGGTCACGACTGAAGATGCGTAAGCAGTGAAACGGTGAGGATCTCAGCGCTGGTGTGCTGAAGGGGGCAGCGGGAGAACATCCGAGAGCCAGGCAGCTATCCTGCGGACATGATGTAGTCGGCAGCGAGATGGCCCGTACGTAAGACACATTCGAACCAGGGGAGGTGCCAATCTATGCAGATCACCGTCGCCGATGAGCGAGCGCTGCTGCTGAAGGAGCAGATCTCCATGGAGCAGGCTGAAGGGCGCGCCTGGAGCAAGAAAGGCGATGCCTTCGGCACGATCACCAAGATGACCCGGCTGCTACAGCAGCCCAAGGACGACGAGTTTGAGTTGACATACAAAGAACATCGCTACCAGCCCTTCTGGCACGTGGCTTCCACCGCCCACCACGTCTATGACCGGACATCCTCATACTCGGTGGCTACGAGCGGCCCAGAAGTGCAGTCCGTCAGTATCGAGGGCGCGGAGCACCAGGCGGAGGGCGGCTTCATCACCTTCAGCGGCCTGGACCACTGTGTGGAGGAGGCACGGCAGGAGGTCTTCGTGGAGGGCATCAGTGGTGACACGGACCCGGACCTGGGGGAGTACCTTAAGTACTCGGCTGCGATCATCTCCGAGGAAGCCCTGGACACCTTCGCCCCCGAGGGGACCATTGTGGTGCCGCCCCAGGCGCGCTCGTCGGCCATCGTTCGTGAAGTGCTGG
>Ga0307380_10010319_pt1 | contig 11775 bp, 7 predicted proteins | sample UN3MG_FD_202239 | JGI IMG/M metagenome (GOLD analysis project Ga0307380, IMG submission 202239) | Soil microbial communities from Risofladan, Vaasa, Finland - UN-3 | ecosystem: Environmental > Terrestrial > Soil > Coastal area > Acid sulfate soil | place: Finland: Risofladan, Vaasa | collected... | reverse complement strand
TGTCGCAGAGGGCGAGCATGCGTCGCTTGGCCTTCATGGTGACGGTGAGATAGCTGGCGACGCGCTGGTCGACGCGGTTCGAAAACAGCGGGTGGTGCAGACAGACGAAGACGGTGGAGGCCGGGTGGGGGCTTTCGGCCGAGGCGGCGAGCTGCTCTTCGAGCCACGTCCACTGTGCGTCGACGGTTTCGGCGAGCGCCGCCCGGCGTCGCTTGCCCGCCGTCCCCCACGGACGCATGTAGAGCGAGTTGAGCACGATGAACTGGGCGTGCGCCCCCCGCGGACCCACTGTGAACGCGTAACGGTCCTCGCCGATGAGATCGCGGTAGCGCTCGACCAGCCGGAAGCTGCGTCGGGAGATGCGGTTGCCCACGTCGTGGTTCCCGGGCATCAGTCTCAGGGGCAGCGTCGTCCGCGAGACGATCTTCAGGAACCGCTCGTAGTGCTTCGGACGCTTCTCGCTGAGGTCCCCCGTGATGAGCAGGAAGGCCGGCCGCGGACGCAGCGCCTCCACGCTGTCGACCGCCCGACGGAACGTCTCGTCGGCCTTCGACTTCCCGATGTGCATGTCGCTCATCTGGACGAACGAGAAGGGGTGGAACTGCGGGTCCTCGGCGTAGAGGAGACGTCGACCCACCAGGGCCGCTCCCGTCGTAAGTCCCAGCCTGCGAAGGAACTTGCGACGACTGATGGTCTCGTGATGCGGTGCGTCGGACGACGTCATCTCTCTTCCTGGTTGCGTGAGGTCCTGCGGGCATCGGGGTCCGCCGGGCGGCGGGCCGACCCGCACCACTTATCGCTATTATACGCGATAATCAACGGATTGCACGGAAAAGTCCCGACGGGCGGGGTGACGCGGGGAGCGGGTACAGAAACGGGGCCCCGGTGGACGGGGCCCCGCTGTGCTGTCGGTTTACTGCGTCGCATCAGGCCGAGGAGTGTGATCGCCCCGGTGCCCAGAAGTGCCATGGTGCCTGGCTCGGGAACCGGCATCGTGTACTCGATGGTGAGTGTGGGGTTACGGATCTCACAGGCATTGGGCGAAACATCGCTGCGGGGGTCCAGGACGAAACCTTTGTTCTCCCAGGTGCCGTCGACCCAGTTCTGGATCATAGACTGGACGTCCCATGTTCCACCGGTGCCCATAAGAAGGTTGTCGGTGTCTACGATTTCCGACCCCATGGCGCTCTCGATGTCGGGCGCCGATGTATTAAGCCCCGTTTGCAGCGTGCCGCCCCAGTCGTGGCCCTGCCCGGTGGCCGTGTTCCAGTTCACGGCATACGAACCCGCCCCATTGTCGGCAGACCCCCATCGGTCGCCCCACGTGCCAGTGCCCTCCTCCCACAACGGGGTTCCTGCGGGGGTGTCGATACGACGTACATGGACGCCGATGTTGTCATAGTCATCGCTGTACCAGGTCTCATCACAGCTAAACGATGCGGAATTGATGGTGGCGCCGGCAAGAGCGCTCAGGTCGGCATAGTAGAGCGGGTAGAACACCCCCGCGGCGGAATTCGGCTCCCCAATCATGTCACTTGGCTGGCCACCGGTGTTGGCCGGCCAGGCGTTATCCCTGTAGACAGATGTGTGCAACGACGACGCCTCCGTGAAATCGATGACGAGCACGTCGGCGGAGGCCCAGGCGGAAACGACGAATATCAGTGCAGCTGTCCAGACGAGCACCTTCATCACTATTTCCCCCTCAAAAAGGTCCGTGTGTTCGCTATGTCCTTTCTACCGCTGAGCTTACGTAAGCGCTTGTCGTGGTGGTGCAGCCCCTCCGGGTTTACGTGCAGCAAATCCCGTGCCAAGTCTGGCCGTCTCGGTGCACATACATAGACGCGCGGCTGTAACATTAAGATGTCAAAGGTGTTAGGGGGACGGGGTTTTTTGGAGAAAAGCGGCTGAGCTCAACTGCTCGAAGCCTCGTGTTCAAAAAACTGAACACCGGAAGGTCTGATTCGTAGCGATATCTGCGCTAAGTGCTTGCAGGACAGCAGGTTAAGCCGTGTCCAAGAATTTGAACACGGCGTGTGGAAACCGACACTGCCCATCAGGCGGACCTGGGCGGGGCGGCAGATGACGCTGCCCGCTTACCGACGTCCCAGGCTCAAGCGCGGTGACAACCCCTTCCATGTGCACGTGGTTCAGGGGAACGGTCAGCGCACGTGGTCGAGTCCCGTCTACGTCGTGACGCCATGAAGGGGCTGCATGTCGAATGGCTGAAACACAAAGGGCCCCGATGACTGTCGGGGCCCTTTGAATTGCGTCTTCGGCGTCGGGCTACCTCATACGGGGTCGTCGGGCCAGACCAAGCAGGGCGATGGCCGCCGTGCCCAGAAGCAGAACCGTCGCGGGCTCCGGAATCGGTGTATAGTTGATGGTCAGCGTAGGACCGGACAGATGGGCTGAAGTGCTGCCGATGGCATTGCCGGTCCACATGACCCAGCCGTTGTTCGGGTGGGTGCCGTCCGCCCAAGCCTGGACCAGGGCCGTCATGTCGAAGTCGACGCCGGCCCCGCCGGCGGGGATGTGCTCGCAATCCCAGACGGCGGCGTCCACCCACAGGTTGAGCATGTTGTCACCGGCGAGCCAGGTGTGGAAGCCGCCGCCCCAGTCGTGACCTGAACCGCCGACGTTGTCTTCGTACCAGTCGGACATCCGCCAGCCGCACCCGTTGTCGTTGGTCCAGCGGTCGGCCCAGGTGCCGTCGCCCGGGACCCAGTTCTGTGTGGACGTGAAGCGTCTCACCTCGACGTTGTCACACCCACTCCAGCCCCACCCGTCCTGGGCCACGTGGAACGTCGCGGTGTTGATCGTCGCAAGCGCCAAGGACGACAAATCGCACCACAAGAGTCCGTTCATGTCGTAGCCGTTGGGACCCCCGAGCACCTCCATCCCGTTGGCACCGGTGTTTGAATTCTGCGTCCCGCCGAAGATGGCGGTAAGCTTCGAGGTCGGCTCGGTGAAATCGATGATGAGCTGATCGGCAGAGGCCCAGGCGGAAACGACGAATATCAACCCAATAGTCCAGACGAGCGCTTTCATCCCAATCCCCCCCCTCAAGAAAGGCCGTGTGTTCCGTATCTCGTTTCTGGCTAGGACCTTACGTAAAGACATGACGTGGCGAAGCACCCCCCGCTGCTCTAAGTGCAGCAAATCCCGTGCCAAACCTGGCGATCTCGCCACGCGGGCACACACCCAATGATGTAATGTCAGAATATTGGAGATGTTAGGGAGCCGGGGTTTTTTGGAGAAAAGCGGCTGCGCTCAACGGCTTGAAGCCTCGTGTTTAAAAATTTGAACACCGGAAGGGGTAGTTCGGGACGATATCTGAGCTAACTGCTTGCAGGACAGCAGCTTAAGCCGTGTACAAAATATTGAACACGGCGTGTGGGAACCGACACTGCCCATCATGCGGACCTGGGCGGTGCGCAGTGCATCCTGGATCCACGTGGTCGACAGGGCCATCGGTGCCGGGCAAGCCCCCGGCAGGGCGACAGGAGGTCTCATAGCGCTTCCGGCGCCCCCTGGCTGGGGCGGGCAAGCTTCGGGGCTGAGCGGCCCTCTTGGCGCCGGTTTGCCGGGATTGCCGTGGTGGGGCAGGCACCCCACCACGCCTGTACATTACTCAGGTGAGACCGCTCAGCGGGGTTCGCACGGGCGCGCGGTCCGTCGTCGACGTCTCCGCCGGAAGCCCACCACGGAGGACAGACCGGTCCCCACAAGGAGAACGGTTGCGGGCTCGGGGACGCCCGGGATGTACTCGATGGTCATGCTGGGTGCCGCCAGGTTGGCGAGACCCAGTGCACCCGTCATCGCGTCCGCGGTGCAGAGCGCGAAGCCCCGGTTCTGCCAGATGCCCCAGGCCCAGTTCTGGACAAGCGACGTGCACTCGAAGGTCGTGTACCGGCCGTTGAGGAGGAGTCGGTTGTCAATCAGCTCGGCAAGGGCGCGTGTGAAGGGCGCCAAGGTGCTCCAGGCGGGAACGCGGTCGCCGGCCCAGTCGATGCCCGTGTTTGAGACGTTGTCCCAGTTCGAGAACAGTTGACCCGCACCATAGTGATGATGCGACCCGGTCAGACGGGTGGCGTAGGTCCCGCTTCCCGGCTCCCACATCACCGGACAGTCGATGCGGCGCAGTTCCACGTTGTCCAGCGGAACCCCGCCGTAGGTCTCGCGGACCGTGAACTTGGCCTCGAGGATCGTTGCCCCGTAGAGCGGGGTCATGTCGATGTAGTAGAGTCCGGTGTAGTGTCTGCTCGTGTCGGGAGGTCCCACTTTCACGTCCCACTCCGCCCCCGTGTTCGAGTTCTCCTCCCTGTGGAAGATGCTGGTGTGTCTGGAAGTGGGCTCTGAGAAGTTGATGGTCAGGTGGTCCGCAGAGGCGCACGCGCAGACGAGCAGTACGAGCAGGACCGTCCAGAGGAATCCCTTCATGGCCCCCCCGAGAAGAGGCGTTCCCTGCGATATCGTCCTGGCCCAAATGCCTGAGGAAGTAAGGTGTGATTCAGCCCCATGAAGCCGCTGCTTCTATGCATGCAAATACTGTGCCAAACAGGGCCGAAGTATGGGCATGTTGGGGTGACAGGGTCCTAAGACGTTAGCACCAAAAGGTTTGGGGAGAAGGATATTTGTGCGAGAAGGCGGGAGTTCGGCCGGGGGCCCGGAGTCGTGTTCAATAAATTAAACACGAACGGCCCACAAACGGGGCGAAAGGCGGTGCCGATGGACGTATCCGCTTGCTCCAAGAGGGGTTACGCAATGTCGAGAAAATCCGACATGGCCCGCACGACGCCCGTCGCCGGCGGGCCTGAAACCGGGAACAGGCCTTGGAGGGGACGACCTGGCAGGCGTCGGGACCTCAGAGCATGCTAAAGTATTCTTCGAGGTTCTCGAAGTGCTTGCTGGGGGCGACGACGGCGACGACGTTGCGCGTGAAGTTTCCGTCATCGTCCCGCTCGTTGAGGTCCGCGACGAACGGCTCGATCCTTTCGCCCTCGGGATTGGTGAGGATCTTGAGCGAAGGGCGGTCAAGGGCCTCGATGTCGTGACGCACGCGATAGACCAGCGCCATTTCGCCCGTGTCGAGTTGCAGCATGGTGCCGACCGGATAGAGGGACAGGAAGAAGGCAAACTTGCTGAGAAGCACCGGGTCGAACATGCTGCCTGAATCGTCGAGCATGATGCCGAGCGCCTCGGCGGCCGAGTAGCTGCGCTCACGGTAGGCGCGTGGTGTGGTCAGAGCGTCGTAGCAGTCGGCGATCGCGACGACCTTACTGAACAGGTTGAGGTCCCGGGTCGACGTGGTCTCAGGATAGCCCTGGAGGTCAATGCGTCTGTGATGCTGAAAGGCGACGACCATCGCGCGGATGAGCATCTCCCTCATCTCACCTGTCTTCAGGAGTTTCCCAACGCCCAGAAGCGGGTGTGCTTTCAGCATCTCCCACTCGTCCCGGCTGAGTTTGCCGGATTTGTTCAGCACCTCCTTGTCGATGTCGACCTTTCCAACGTCATGCAGCAGGGCGGCCATGCCGAGGGTGCTCAGCATCTCCTTGTCCAGGCCCAGGTGCTGTCCGAAGGTGATGGAGAGGACCGCGACGTTGGTCGAGTGGTTGTAGGTGTACTCGTCGTAGTTCTTGATGGAGCTGAGTGCCACGAGAAAGAACTCGTCCTCCATCGCGATATCGACCATGGTCTGAACCGCCCGCTTGGCCTTGCGGAAGTTGACGGCCTTACCGGCGTGGGCGTTCTGCAGGATGCTCTTGGCCACCGAGATGGAGCGGAAGTAGATGTCGACCGAGTTCCGTCTGAGGTTCTCGTTGCGCATCGCCAGTGACTGATCGTCTTCCGGCCCGATCTTGACGCAGGTGAGTCCCTGTCGCTTGATGGCCTCCTCAAACATCTTGTAGGGGTCATCCCCCGAGTCCTTGGGGTCGAGCTTGGCGAAGACGCACAGAAAGTTCCGCAGGTCCTCGAAAGTGATGGTCTGCCCGAAGAAAATCGACCCGGTCTTGAACCTGGACAGGGCCTCCATTATGAAGTTGTAGGGGAGGATTCCGGCGACGTCGGTCTTGATCCGTGTGGCGTTGAGCATGAGGAAGCCGTGCACATGCTCCAGGTTGCACGCCCCCTCGGTTTTGAAGGTCTTTTTCATCAACTCGAGGAGCTGCTGGGTCTTCCGGATGACCGACTCGTTCTGCGGCGGGAAAAAGCGGGCCCCCTTGAACGCGACGTGGAAGGCGTTGAGGAACTCCAATCGAAGCTTCTGGTGCTCCTTCGCGACGGCAGCGTCGATCCCAAGCGTATCGAGTTGTGCGTTCACCGCATCGGTCATGGCTCAGCTTCCAGCTGTCGTGGTTGTCTGTTCACTTGCCTTGTGTGCGAGCCCGGCGGCGGTACGAACCACCTGGGACTTGTCGCCAAGGTGACGGTCGAGCGCCTCGCGTGCCCTGTCGTCGTCCAGCACACCCAGTGCCAGGGCCGCACAGGCACGTGTCTCGGCGTGGTTCGACCTCTCGAACCACTTGCTCCTGTCGAGTATGTCCACCAACAAGTCGATCGCGTGGTGCGATTCCAGCCTGGCAAGCGTGACGAGAAGGGCCTTTTTCTCCTCGAGCGTGCGGTCGTGAAAATCCTTGAAGGCCAGTTGCTGTCTGAGCGGTGTTGCCGGGCCGGCGATCCCGCGGAAGCGGGTCAATGACTTGAGGGCAGCCTTGCGGAGACCGGGGTCCTCGGACGTCACGTATTCCAGGAGCAGGTCGCGTGCCGGGGCGTTTCCAAGTTGCTCCAGCAACGTGACGGACGCCTTCTTGACCGGGGTCTCTGCGGCCGTGAGAGGCTCGACCAGTGCCTGCGCAACACCGGGTTCGGCCACCTGCTCGAGGATGCCGAGCACCTTGACGGCCACGTCAATGTTGGATCCCAAGAGTCTGGACGTCAGCACGGTCGGGTCATCTTTCACCAGGTGCTTCAACGCCACGCGGACGACCTTATCGTACCGCTGGAGTTCCATGACTTCGCACAGGGCGGGAGCGGCAGTGGCCGGGAGCATCATGAGGAACCGCGCGAGTTCCGTCTGGCTGATGTCGTCGTGGTCCTTGAGTGTTTCCACGATCACGCCCATCTGCTGCTCGTCGCCGAGAGACTGGAGTTGCTCGACAATGTGGACCCGCGAGTCCTTGCTCAACTCGTCGTCGGCGGCGAGTGCCCGCAGTCTTCCGAGGACGTCCGCCGCGGCCTTGAACGAGGGGCCCTTCACGTGCATCATGACGAGGCCGACAAGAACCTTCACGGCGTTACGCCGCATGTCGTCGTCGGGGCTGGACGCATCCAGCAGGATGTGGAAAAGGATATCGGTCAGGTCCTCGGAGACGTCGGTGGACTTCTCCTCTTCGACCAGCCTCTCGAGGGTCTCGGTCTGCTCCTCGGTCAGGCTGGGCAGCTTGGACTTGGTGGCCGCACAGATGGCCGCCTGAATCGAAGGATCGCTGCCCGTGCCGTCTCCCGGGGACGCTACGGAGATGCTTTCCTCGGGGGTCGGCTCAGACACGGCGGCATCCACGAGGTCCTCGTCGAAGACCTCTTCCGTGGCCATGTTGTCCAGCACGTAGACCTTGACATGCGAGAGCTGCTTGTCCCACAGCACGGTCACCAGGTCGTCTTCCAGACTCTCCTCATCGATGTCCGTAGTGAATGCCTCAAGCAGTCCCACCACCTCATTGCGGTCGATGCCCTGCTGGAAGACCATTCGGCGCACGCCGTCGCGGTCGAGCTTGAGGGCGAAGCTCTTTCGCTGGTCTGGCTCGGAATAGACCACCACGTCACGCCACTGGAGTTCGTGACGGTCGACGAAAAGCTCGAGTATCTCGTGTTTGCCCAGGAACTCGGCGAAGGTCTGCACGAGTTTGTCGATGGCGTTGACGCTGATGGTGTTTTCTCTGGGGTAGGTGCGGAATATCTTGAGGGTTTTGGTGAGTTCCTGGACGACATGTTGCACTTCGGCAAGAAGGGCCTCATCGACCTTGATGGCCCCCTTCCGGCGGATCAGTTGTGCGCCCTTTTCAGCGTCCATCCTGCTCTGCTTCCTCTCAAGCGGTTCCCGGGCCTGTTGTGAATAGTCGAGAAGCGTCCGCAGAACGCCGGTGCGTCAACGGGTAGTTTCATCGACCGGAAAGCTTGTTCGCTAAAGATAAAATGGCTCATATGGGTCGAATCCGGCGAAGGATGTGACGTGCGCTGTCCTGGGAGCAACCGCTTATGATGTAAGGGGTTACGTGGGCAACAGTCGGGGCGCCTGTGGGGTGTCCGGAGGGATGACGCGGGCGGGCAAGGCGTCCCAGCGCCGCCAGAGGCATGCGACGCGCCGGAAGCGTAAAGAACCTACAAAGTATCTAAAAGCGAAACCAGGTCGGCTTCATGCTTCTTCCAGCACTCGAGCACTTCGTCGCGGTCCAAGCCATAGACCTGCTTTATCGCCTCAAGGGGTTCCATGCTCGTGACTTGCCGACAGAACTGCGTGAATTGCCCCCTGGTGCCCGTGCGCTCGAGTGCTTCGACCAGGGCATAGGACTGGGCGTAGAAGAGGTCGACGAGCTTCGCGTCCGGATAGCCCTTCTGCGTGACAATCTGCTCCAGGGTCAGCAGTTTACCGTCGGCCTGGGCCTCCTGGATGATCCGGGCCATGCGGAACCGCTTGAACCAGGGCTCCTGCCGCACGGCGATGCCCTCGCGGAGCCAGGTGGGGTTCGCGCGGCTGTAGTGAATGACCGCGGCGTGAACGATGTGCGTGATCTCGTGAGGCAGGTGAGAGGCCAGCAGGTCCTCAATCTGCTGGTAGGTCATGTTGTGGTGTCTTTCGAGGACGCCGGCGATGCCGGTGGTGCTGGCCATGGCCGGCGACCACGCGGCCTGCCGGCTGTTCCTGAGGTATTCCTCCTTGGTGTTGTAGACGAAGATGTCGCATTTCTTGGTCCAGGGGTTCTCGGGCATATCGTCCAGGAAGACACGGTAGTTGCGTTTGAGGTAGTATTCGGCACCCCGTGCGATGAGAAGGGCCATTTCGTCGTTGTGGTGGTGGATGATGAAGTGCTTGGTCTCAAGGACCTGCATCGCACCCGGACGGACGTCGGTGAAGCGGGGCTGTCGGAAGGAGAGGATGATGGGGTCGGTTTCGGTCTTCTGCTTGGCGCGTTTCTGCAGGTCCGTCAGGGAAGCCGGGAGTTTGGCGAGGTCGGGCTTTTCGCCGGTGATGACGGCGTATTCACGTGCGGCGTCCTCGTATCGGTCGAGTTCGTGATAGCAGACGGCGAGGGCGTAGTGGAAGTGGGGATTCCTGTCGTCCAGGGCGATGATGGCCTTGAGTTCGGCGGCGAGGGTCTCCCACCGGGCGTCTGTGAGGGTGCGTCCCTTCTCGTTGATCTCGGCGACCAGGGGCGAGAAGCGTGCCACCACCACCTCGTCCTTGAGACGTGGGAGGATCGCCGGGTCGAGTTTCACGGCCTGCTCGTAGTGTGACCGTCCCTCGTTGAAGCGTCTGAATTCGAGCAGGCGTTTCCCGTACCCGGCGTGGGCGGCGGCGATGACCGTGCGGTTGCGTTCGACGATGCCCGGAACGAAGCCAGCCAGTCGGTCGAAGATCTCCAGTCCCTTTCGGTACTGGTCCAGGGAGACGAGGAGTCTCGCCTCTTCCTCGGCCGCGGGGGCGTCCTTCCGTATCTTGTCTGCCTGTCGCGTGTGCGTCTCGGCCTCTTCGTCATCCGGTGAGAGTTCCAGGATGCGTCGGTACACACGGTCGGCTTCGAGGAGTCTGTCCGCCGTTCTCAGCGACTCGGCCCGGCGACGGTAGAGTGTGACCAGCCTGTCCCGCGCCGACGCGCTCGAAGGGTACCGTGTCACCGTCTCTTCAAGCTTGGCGATCGCCGCGTCGCCCTTGCCCTCCTTCACCAGGTCGTCCGCCTGGGCCAGCAGCACCTTCAGTGCGTCCTCCTTGTCGATGCTCCTGACGTGACTCCGCTTGACGATCATCGTCCCGTAGGGGACACGCAGCGTGATGGTGTTCTCGTCCTCCTTGACGACTTCGCCGTGAAGCACCCCGCCCGTCTTGAGGTGGATGATGTCGGCGGACGCACCACGGATGCCGGCTGCGAGGAGGCACAGAAGCACCGGAATGCAGGCGTACTTGCGGAACAGGTTGCTGTTGCGTTCGGATCTCATGCCGTTCAACCGTATCATCGGTTGTGCCCCGTGACGGTCCTTAGCATTATAGGACGGAATGCCCCGGGGTCAAGGAAACGGCCGCCGGACGGGCATTTGCGGTTGCCGTGAGTGCACGGGCGGGTGTATAATGGACCGACTGCCGTGGGCCTGCCGGGGGCGATACGGGCCGCCGGCCGTCGTTTCAAAGGGAAGACGGATGCGCATCACCGGAGGGACGTGGCGCGGTCGACGGCTCAGGACGCTTCCCGGAAAAGAGGTCCGTCCGACGTCCGACAAGGTGCGTCAGGCACTGTTCAACATCCTTGGCGCCCGGGTGACGGATGCGGCGGTGCTGGACCTTTTCGCCGGGAGCGGCAGTCTGGGTCTCGAAGCACTCAGCCGGGGTGCCGCCCGTGCGACCTTCGTCGAAACGGGCCGTCGGGCACTCGAGGTCATCCGCCGGAACGTCGAGACACTCGCCTGCGAGGGACGCGTGACGGTGCGCCGGATCGACCTCCTCGCGAGCCCGGCGCCCCTTCGCGAACTGGACGGACCGTTCGACGTCGTCTTCATCGACCCGCCCTACCGGGTGACGGAAACGGTTGATCCCGGCTCGGAACTCGGCACGGTGCTGGAGATGCTGTGGCGGGACGGGGTGGCGGGGAAGGGGGGGCTGGTGGTTCTGGAGCACGACCGTCGGGCGACCCTTTCGGAGGCGTGGCGGGACTTCCGTGTGAGCGACACACGCACCTGGGGCGACACCTCGGTCTCGTTCTTCGTGGGCAAGGAGTCGTGATGTCGGAATCGTCGGGCGGCTACCAGTATCTCAAGCCCGAGACGGTGGCGAAGCTGAAGAACATGCACCTCGCCGCACGGTCGGTGGTCGAGGGGTTCATCAGCGGTCTGCACAAGAGTCCCTACCACGGGTTCTCGGTGGAGTTCGCCGAGCACCGTGAGTATTCCCCGGGCGACAACGTCCGGTACATCGACTGGCGGGCACTCGCACGCACCGACCGCTACTACGTCAAGCAGTTCGAGGAAGAGACGAACCTGCGCTGCACCATCCTCCTGGACACCTCGGGGTCGATGGGCTACGGTTCGGGCGGGGCACTCACGAAGTTCGAGTACGGCTGCTACCTGGCGGCGTCACTGGCCTACCTCATGGTCCGGCAGCAGGACTCGGTGGGACTGGTCACCTTCGACACCGAGATCCGCAACTACATCCCCCCGCGCAGCACCATGGTGCACCTCAACATCCTCCTGCGGGCACTCGAGAACGTGCAGCCCGGCAACCTGACCAGCGTCTCCGACATCTTCCACAACCTCGCCGAGACCCTCAAGCGCCGCGGACTCATCCTCATCATCTCCGACCTCTACGACAACGAGACCGAGGTGATGCGGGCACTCAGGCACTTCCGGCACAAACACCACGAGGTCATCATCTTCCACGTGTTCGACCGGGCCGAACTCCGCTTCCCCTTCGAAAAACTCACGCAGTTCGTGGACATGGAAACCGGACAGCGTCTCCAGGTGGACCCGAAGTACGTCCGGGAGGAGTACCTGAGTCAGATCGAGGGC
>Ga0307380_10010316_pt1 | contig 11779 bp, 4 predicted proteins | sample UN3MG_FD_202239 | JGI IMG/M metagenome (GOLD analysis project Ga0307380, IMG submission 202239) | Soil microbial communities from Risofladan, Vaasa, Finland - UN-3 | ecosystem: Environmental > Terrestrial > Soil > Coastal area > Acid sulfate soil | place: Finland: Risofladan, Vaasa | collected... | reverse complement strand
TCGGGGGCCTTGTCGATCCTGTCGAACGGTGTGTACTCAGCAAGCCCCCTCTTGGAAAGACAAAGCGTCAACGCAGCAGTCAACGTCGTCTTACCGTGGTCAATGTGACCGATCGTGCCAACGTTCACATGAGGCTTCGTCCGCTCGTACTTCGCCTTTGCCATCATAAACCTCCTAAAATACAGTCAATGCGAGGAATCCAGCAAACAACCTTAACGTTCCTCAAAATCGTCTCTTCTGTCCCAGAACTCGTCTCAGAAGCCCACGACCGGACTTGAACCGGTGTCCTCTTCCTTACCAAGGAAGTGCTCAACCTACTGAGCTACGTGGGCAGATATAAATGTCAAATAACTAAGCGGGAAACGGGATTCGAACCCGCGACCCTCAGCTTGGAAGGCTGATGCTCTAGCCAACTGAGCTATTCCCGCCCGAATCCCTCGTTCGAGGCCGACTAATACAACACCCCCTCGCCCATGAAAGGTGCGAAAAGCCCAATCTAACAGCCAGTAAGCAAGCGCCAGCACTCTACTCCCTCAACCAACTTCTATAACAAATATAGGGTCTGCACGAACTAAGTCAATATCATTCTTAACAAACGTAAAAAAACCCCCGCACCTCCCAGCCTCGGCGATCAACCGCCTTTCAAAGCCATGCCACAGGGCAAGCAAAAAATGTCCACCAAACTGTCCAATTCAGATAAAGCAGAACACTACTCAACTTTTGCAGTCAAGTCAAGAGAAAAAACACACCGCGACCGCCCATGTTCCGTAGTTTTTCAAAACCCAAAACAAAAAACGGGCGCCTCAAGCACCGAGGCGCCCGTCAATTAACAATTAAACACTCTTCGGAGCTATCGCTATTGCAGCGAAAAAGTCGCCAAACCAATATCAGAAAGCGGCGTCATCGTCCCTGGCTCAGTAAGTGCCGCGTAGATCACGTAGTCGCCAATCTGATTGAACGGCGCCCATGCGGGTAGGTTCATTGTGAAAGCAACGCTCGAGAGCTCAAAGCCTGCATTCAACGAAATCCCCGCGAGCATTGGAGCACAGCCCTGAACCCATCCGGCCTCCCCAAATCCAGTTGGACACCAGAAAGACCCATCGGGCGCGAACATCACGACGTAGAAGTCCGCCGTCAGCGCGAACGGCACCTCTGCGTCAAGCGAAAGCTGAACCGTGTCACCGTTCGCCGAATACGTCTCCTTGTCCGCCGAAATATCCACAAAGGGCTCGCCCACAACCCAAAGTCCCGTTGTTACCATATCAGTCACGAATTCAAACGTGCCCGTGCGAAGCGCGGCAATCCTGAGCGTGTAAGCGCCTGACTTGACCACCATCGGCACCTCACAAGGCAGCGTCTCAGAAAGAAGCTCCGTCGTCTCGTCGTGCCCTGTCTCGATCTCCCAGGCGGTCCTATACATCGAGAAGCCTTCTGTCCAAGTGCCACCCGATGAGGCGGACCAGCTACGCTCCTCACTATCCCCATAGTCAAACGTCAGAACTGCATAGAGGTCGATCGACACCGGCTCATCGGTGTTGGCAACGCTCATCTCGATCGTCAACGTGTCACCGAAATGGAACGTATTCTCATTCGGCCATATATCCACCGTGAACTCACCAGAAACCTCGACACCGGCGCCCGAGAGAGCAATCGTCATTACAGGCGTATCCGGATCATCAGTAACGACCAGGATCTCACCCACAAAATCACCCTCTACATAAGGCGCAAACGCCACGCTGACCATCACACTGACGCCCGGCGCAAGCTTCTGAGGCAGGTCGCCCGTGAACAAGACTGGAAACACAGGATCATCGCTCGAGACCTCGCTGATGGTTAAGTTCGCGTCACCGTAGTTGCTGATCGTAAATGAACTTAGAGCCTGCGTCCCAACGTCCACCTCCCCAAAGTCCAGGCTGTTCGTGCTGACATACGCGTCTGGCGCAGGGATGTGATAAACAGTCAAAGCATCTGGAACGCTTGGCGCAGCCTCCACGTTGCCGACCTTGTCCTCACAAACAGTGTAGAACCGATAACTCCCCTGACCCTCAGGGGCGGTGAACTCGAACTGACCGGCTGTTCCAGTTCTCTCGAGCCCGGAATCTACCCACTCACCACCATTGTAGCTGAACCAAAGCCCGGTCGTTGAAACGCCTGCCCCATCGTCCCGAGCGGTGAACAGAACATAAAAAGGAACCGCCTTCACCGAAGCCGGAGCTGTTACCGATGAGATCGGCGTCGTGGCGTCAACCCTGACGCCGTCGTCCGGCCCAGCGGTCGGCTCCGCGTTCAGAGCATAGTCGAACGCCTTAGTGTAGAACTCGTAATACCCATCTGCGGCAATATCAGGCGTGAAGGCGAACGTGCCCGATGCCTCCGTCAGCATCGTTGCCTTCGCCCAGCTACCATCGCCGTAGCGGTAGTAGAGATCGATGTGCTCAACGCCCGTTCCGGTGTCTGCACTCGTGTAGTCAACCGAGAGCGGGAATGCGTTGACAAAGGTTTCCTCGATCGAGCACGACGACGTCGGAACCGTCCGGTCCACCACGATCGACCCGTCAGCCGCATCAGGCGCCGCCTCGACGTTCCCGGCAACGTCCGAGGCTATTGTATAGAAGCTGAACGTCCCGTCAGTCAAGGTACCCGGCATGTAGTTGAATCTGCCTGAGGACTTGGTTGAGGAAAGACCCGTATCAACGAAGGCCTCGTTGCCGAAACTCACCCAGAGTTCCACACCCACAAGCCCAGTTCCGCCATCAGAAGCAGTGAACGAAACGGCTATCGGGAAGCTGTTCGTGTATTCAGCGGATACGCTCGCCACGGAGACAGGGGCGACTGTGTCGAATATGACGGTCGCATCCGGCTCACCTGGCACAGACTCAGCGTTGCCCGCATTGTCCGTTGCGATGGCATAGAATCTATAAACCCCGGCGACAAGCGTCTCTGGCGTGTAGTCGAAGCTCCCCTCGGTGCCGGTCGCTCTTAGGGCAGTATCCTCATAAGCTCCGCCGTCAAGCGACACGTAAAGAGCTACACTTGCGATGCCCGACGTCGTGTCAGCCGCAGTGAACGGAAGCGTAACGGGGAACGCGATGGCATAGGTCCCCTCAAACGCCACGGAGGAGGTCGGCGCCGTCTGGTCAAAGACCAAGGCACCACCGTCCGGCGACTCCGGCAGTGACTCCAGATTGCCCGCGTTATCCAGAGCTCGCGTTGCGAACTCGTAGGTGCCATCGCCATGGGGAGCCTCGAACGAGAAGCTGCCATCTGCCATAACTGACAAGCCGCTCGCCACATTGGTAAGCCCAGAATCCTCCCAAAGCCCGCCGTCAAACTTGAACCAGAGCGACACGCTAGCTAAACCGCTTGCCGAATCATCCGCCGTGTATGGCACATTGATCGGCGTCGTATTGGCAAAAACGCCCTCGGTAGGAAGGCCAGCCGCAGACGTCGGCTCCGTCGCATCGTAGAGCGTCGTCGTTACCGGCTCAGAGGGCAACGCCTCAACGTTACCACTGTTATCGCGGCCAACCGTGCAGAACCCGAACGTGCCCTCGCCCCACGCCGAGACATCAACGTTGATGACGCCACCGTTGGCCGGACCAACCAAGCCTGTATCCTGCCAGGCGCCACCCGTGTATATCCATCCGGAGACGGAGCTCATCCCAGAAACCGCGTCAGACGCCGTATAGGTCACCGGCACTGTCGTATCATTCGTGAACTCGGGCGAGTCGCAGCTCGTCTGAGGCGCAGTCCAGTCTATCGTTATCTGGTCGTCCGGCGCAGCCGGAGCCGCCTCAGTGTGGCCGGCCTCGTCCGACGCCACCGTGTAGAAGTAATAGGTACCCTCAAGGGCAGAAGCAGGCGTAAAGTCCAGAGTGCCCAGCTCGCCCACCCCTGAAAGGCCAGTATCGACCCAGCCTCCGTCCTCGAACTTCACCCAGAGGGCCACGTTGGTAACCTGCGTTACTGTGTCGCTAGCACCAAAGGTCACCTCGATCGGGAAGCCTGTTCCGTAAGCGTCAACGCTCGCAACCGATTGAGGCGGCAGCAGATCGACCGCAACAGCGCAATCGTAGCCACCCGGCGGGATACCCTCCACGTTGCCGGCCGTGTCCGTCCCTATCGTATAGAACTCGTAAACGCCCTCGTTGCCCTGGGTGTTAAACACGACCGTCCCATTTGTATCGTGAACCGTCGTGAACAGGTAGCAGGTCCCCTGATAACAGTAGTAGATGTCGATCTTGACCAGGCCATAGTCCTCGACCGTGGTGTATGTCAGGTTAAACTGCGCACCTGGGCTGATGGAGGTCGCGCTGACCGATGTCTCCGGCGCAATGCCGTCATAGAGCGTGGTGGCATCTGGCGTCTCAGGGATCGGCTCCATAATCCAACTACCGCTCGTTGCCCGAGTGAAGAACTGGTAGAAGCCATCGCCGTCTGCGCAGCTAAAATCAAACGCTCCAGAAGGGTCCGTCGAGACCGTTGAGGTCGTGATCCAGCTGGCCGAATCTGCATCGCCCAACGTCGCGCCGTATCGATAATACAGCGTAACGTGGTCATAACCATCGTTGCCGATGTCAACGCCAAACGTAATCGGCACAGTCGGCTCCGTGACATACCCGGGCGCGTCCATGCTGGAAAGCGCAAACCTCGGGTCGTAAAGGCAGGTCGCGTCCGCGTCGCCGTCCGTTCCCTCCACGTTTCCTGCACCGTCGGTCGCCGCAACGTAGAAGTTGTAGTATCCAGGCCCCATGTCGGGCGCCCAGACGAACTGGCCGGAGGCCTCTTCCGAATAGCGCCCGGTGTCCCGAAGCGTGTCATCTATAACACCGTTTAAGTCAGTGTAACGATAGAACAGATGAACGTCCGAGATTCCAGTATAATCATCCGCCGAACTGAACGTCACAGCTATCGTCGGGTCGTTCACAACACCACCAGTCTGGCCACTGCTCACCGGAGGCGTCGTGTCAAACGTGCACGTGCAGTCCGCAGCGCCCGGCACTTCCACGTTTCCCGCAGCATCCGTCGCGAGACTCATGAAATCATAGACGCCGTCCCCGTGCGGAAAAACGAACTGGAACGTCCCGCTCTCGGCAGAAACTGAATAGCCAGAAGTCCCGAAAGTGTCAAACAGGCCAGAATCTGCCCAATCTCCTCCGTCAAAGCTATACCAAAGCGCGACCTTCGCGATGCCAGAAAGGCTGTCGTTCGCGCTGTAATTCAGAGCCAGCGGCGAAGCAGTCGTCTGGCTGATACAATCAACCGAGGAGAGCGGAGACGTTCTATCAAGTAACACGGTAGCATCGGGTATGCCAGGCGGCGCCTCTTTATTGCCGACGTTGTCGGTGGCAATAGTTATGAGCTCGTAATCGCCGTCCCCCAACTGTGGTGTTAAGGCAATGGGGTCGAGCGAGAAAGTGCCGCTTACGCCTGCCAGACTTTGGTAGGAATCACGCCACTGGGTCTCCCCAGCAAAACGATACCAAAGCTTGGTCGAGGCAACGCCTGTCCCAGCGTCCGAGGCCGTAAAATGCACATCGAACGGAACTTCGCTGACCAGCGGGTCTGCCGTGCAGCTTGACTCAGGCATCGTCTGGTCAAGATTGACCGTTGTGTCCGCCGCGGCCGGCGCGTCCTCGACATTGCCGGCCATGTCTTGTGCAATTGTGTAGAAGCCATACACGCCGTCCCCAGCAGCGAACGTGAACGTGAAAGTCCCAGAACCAGCGGAATTCGTCTGGCCGGTGCCCGTCCACGCGCCGCCCTCATATTGATACCACAGAGCGGTCTGATCCAGCTGGTCGTTGTCGGACGCCGTAAAATCGACATCGACCGAGACAGCGTTCGTCTCATCTGTGCTCGTGCAGCTCGAGACCGGCTTCGTCGCGTCATAGAGAACATTGGCCTGCGAAGCCGCGGGCGGATTCTCAACGTTCCCATTGAGGTCTGTCGCTATGGTGTAGAAAGCATAGGCGCCTTGACCTTGAGGCGCATAGAAGTCAAACGTGCCGGCAACGCCTCCCTCAGAGAGCCCACTATTGGTCCACGCACCGCCCTCATGGCGATACCAAAGCACGGTCGAATCCACGCCACTGAGGTTGTCGTCAGCGGTGAAATCAACCTGAACCGGCAGATTCTTCCAGTAATACACGATACCCGCGGTCGCCAAAGAATCCGGCGCCATGTCGTCATATATTGTCGAGGCGTCAGGCGACCCAGGCGGGTCCTCCTCATTTCCGACAATATCAGTCGCCCGTGTGTAGAAATCATAGATTCCGTTGCCCGAGGCCAGGGTTACGTTGAAGCTGCCATTCTGGCTGCTCGAGCTGTCTATTAGGCTATAACCTCCACCGTTGCACTGCATCCATAGATCGACACTTGACACGCCTGATTTGTCGTCCGATGACGTGTAGTCAACAGTTATGTTGTTGCTCTGAGACCGAGCCGGCGCAGAACAGCTGGATGAGGGTGGATTGTAATCGTCATAGACATAAGGCCCGTCCAGCTCGCCAGAGCCGGGAAAGCGCGCTGTCCCGCCCCTGCCATCATTGGCAGTGAAGTAGAACGTCGCTAGCCCTTCCTGGGCAATTGTCCCAGTCCATACATACGTGCCGTTGTCCGGATCGCCAGTGTCGAGAAACATCCCATGAGGCACGTCATTGACATAGACCACAATCGAGGCCGGAGCGTCCCCCTCGTCATCGTAGTAGTCTATGTAGAAATTGAAGTCGGTATCGGTCCGACCAAAGGTGGGATCGAACGACGGGGTCGAGAGCTCGGGATCGGAATTACAGAGCGGTAGCCAGTCCGTCTCGATCTGGTCCCTTAGATTCTGCGCACAGCCAGTGTCATCGCAGCGTCCCACTCTTGTCCAAACGACGATAGGTGGTTCCTGACAGTCGATCACAACCGTCGTCGGGTAGCCCGTGCCCATGTAGTTACTGTAAACATCGCCCCACTCGTCCCAGCCGAAGTCCACGGTGTATCCGCCCTCATCCCTATAGTCGCGCCAGGCCGCAGCAGACTCGCCCGTCCTATGGTCGCAGCCCATCGAGATGACGTAAACTGGTTGATCAGGTCTGAAGTAATCCCAGATGTAGGTTTGATACGCATCCAGCGTAGCATGGCAGTGGCTTCACCACGTTGCCGACATCTCGAGGACAACTATCGCGCCCGGATACTCGTCGTAGAGCCAAAGCTCCTCCTCAGTATCGATATCTTGATACCGAACGTTCGCAGCGACGTCGCCGACGTTGGGCAACGCTGCCCACAAGCTCATGCTGGTAAAAAGAACCATTACCAGCACCATTGACAGGATAATATTGCGATGCATTTTCATACCTCCTTTTAGGTTTCGCATCGATCTTGTCAAAAACGTAATTAGCCGCCAAATCTTCCTACAAAACGGCCCAAATGGGGAGAGGAGGGTTCGAACCTCCGAAGGCTACGCCAACAGGTTTACAGCCTGCCCCCTTTGACCGCTTGGGTATCTCCCCACTAAACATGCGTTAACTTCAAGCTGGCGAAGGGACTTGAACCCCCGACCGGCTGATTACAAATCAGCTGCTCTACCACTGAGCTACGCCAGCACACATCAAATAAATCCTTAGAGCACAACAATAATCTCAAGTGCCCTTGAAAGTCAAGATGAAAACACTCCCCCCAAATCAGATTGGTCGTTTCTGAAGTTGAGCTCTGAAGCTGGCTGGCACATAGGCACGGGAGCTCATGTCGAAAGCCGAGTTGCTGCTTCTTTCACCTAACGGGTGCGAACGAGGAGTGCAGGCTGTAATCCCCGAGAGGGGATACCGTGGGTAGCCGTGCGTGCAACGCAACGGGGAGGTTAGAATGGGGGGATTGTGGCGCTATTCGCACCGTCAGGCTACGCCTGCGGCTACCCATGGTCTGCCCTTCGGGCAGGAGCTTCTGCCCTCCATCCGCGAGGCAGCCGCAACGTTCTCCGCTCCAATCTGATTATTGGGAAAAACTCCAGAAATCAAACCGAGCAACGGCGGTCTCGACGCCGGAGATCGCCAAATACATCGGCTGACCAACTTGTACCCGCGGCAAGGCCCGCTCGCTTCAACACCTCGCCGGCCTCGTCATGGGCCTGGCGGCGCAGTGAAACGCCGGCAAGCTCGCAGCTTGCTCAGCGTGCAGCCCGCAAAGAGGCAGATATATGGGTAGAGCACGAGGCCATATCGCGAGAGGGCACGAGTCAGAACATATCCCGACAAGAAATAGACTACGAGAAGCACGACCAGCATCACGAGTCGCTTGTCCGCAGACCTACAAAGGAGGATCGCCCCCAGTGCAAGTAGGATGTAGAGCGAGTTCTGAAGCACACCGGCCCAGACAAGCACGTGGCTGACCCTCGGTCGGATGATTGTGTAGTAGCCGACGTTGTTAAGCAGGGTAAGTCGGGGATAGTCAATGAAAACGACGAGTGTCTTGATAAACACCCGTCTCGGCAGATCAGATAGGTTCTGGATGAACGTGCGCATCCCCTCAGCCCGGAGATACTTGTTTTTTTCCACCCAGTTCATCGACAAAGACTTCTCGAAGACGTCGGGCAGCAGCAAGGGCCTCGCGATATTGTCGCGCGGCGGGAAATCCCGGTAGTTGCCGGTCAGGAAATTGAGTCCAAAGAGCGTCCCAGTAGGGATGAAGGCGTTATACTTGACATAATTCCTGATCACCCACGGAGACATGACGATAATGAAACCAACGACCGCCACAAGCGCCAGCGAGACCCGTCTCTTCAGCGACAACTTTGCGGCAACGAATATCAACAAGACGACAAGAGCGATCATTAGCTGGCCGGCGGCTTTGCAGAGCGTTGTGATGCCTAGCATGACTCCCGTCGCGAGAGCCCACGGCCATGTAGTTCTCTCCAACAGACGCAGGGTAACCACGACCGAGATACCGACCAGAAAAACGAATACGGTGTCCGGGTAAAGCACTCCGCAGTGGACGGCCGACGGCAGATGCAGGGAAAGCAGCATGGCGGCGGCAAACGCCGCCCACCTATCGCCGAGATACCGCAGACCGAGATAGAACACGAGCGCTGAAAGAAGCGTCGAGAGAACGATCTGCACGCCAACGACTGCCTTTGGGAACGCGCCGAATGCCCAATAGACCAGAGCGACGAAATAACCGTAGAGAGGGACCCTGATGGGGAACTCAGCCTCGCCTGGGGGCTGCCTATCAAGTGGATTACCAGCCAGAATGTTCTTGGCCATCACGTCATACTCGTGACCGTCGAGAATCACTGGCGGAATCCCGAAGACCCAGACAAACACGCCCCGAACAAGAAGTGAGGTAATAAAGATCACAAGAAGCGCCGCTCTTGTGCTCACTTCAACCCCTCAGCAGCAGCATGGTGTCTTCTAAATACATACACTGGACCCTCACGCCAGACCAGATCAAAACCTCGAATGCGCCCAGTTTTCCTGACTTTCTCCGCCACAGTCGCCTCCCACGAACTTGTAATCCTCTCGACGTTGACGATAGCATACTCCACACCGCCTGGTTCAAGCGCGCTCTCGCGCAGAAAATACACATCGTTGCTAGATGCAAGGTGCGGCAGCATGTAGCGAAACGCGGCCACAGGGACCTTCGGAGGCACCATCTTAAGCGCCTTTTTTTGCGCCTCGAAGTAAGTGTCCTTGTGCATCTTGGCTGTGCCCCACCACATAGGGGTGTAGGAGATCGCGACGACTAGCAGTAAAATCGATATTGCGATCAATAGGACTCGCCGGCGGCCTGCCAATCGCGATATTGTGAACAGGCTCGCCGGTCCAAGAAAAGCTGAAGGAAGAATGCCGTGATGGAATGTTATGGGGACTGGCCAGTTCACCAGCCCAACCACAACGAGGGCCGGGAGCAGGCCCATCAAGCAGTAAAGACTGCCGAAGGGAAGCATGAAGAGGAAAGGAGCCAACAGATAGAAAGCGAACTCCTGCCTTTGGAATTGCAGCAGGTTTCCTATCAGGATGTGGGGCTTGTCCAGCAAGACCACCGCCAGACTTGAGATGGACTTAACGTATGGATACTTCACAACCATCGTATTGTCTGGGGGTCTGAACAACGGAAACAGGATCAGAAAGACCACAATCAGCCACAGAACGTTGACGGCGGCCGGCAGGAGAATCCATTTTCTCGACCTTCGCTGAAGGACCGCAAACACCGGAAAGAGGAGCATTATGAACGGCACGTTCTCCTTCATTCCGTTGCAGAGCACCATCAAAGTCATGAACCAGCCAAAGCGCCTCGTCTCGAAAAAATAGATCACCAAAGGCACGAGGAATGTTGCGAGTAGGACTGGATGAAACCCGCCGTAGTTTTGGGCCATCGCCGTGGGGATAAGCAGATACGCAACGCTAAGCACTATGCTTTCGAGCGAACTCAGCCGCAACCTTGCTAGAAAAAAGAAAGGAATCGCGGCACAACCCATGACAATAATCCTGAAAACTATGAATACAGCCGCCGTTCTGAAGATAAGAAAAAAGGGCAGAATGATGAGTTTTATGGGCGCAAAATGATCGCCCACGAGCTCATATATCTGGTTGCCCGATTGCGTGTGCAACCTCGACAGAAAGAAATGTCCCTGTGACACACTATACTGTGCTGTTGTGAACCTCGAGAGGTCGTGCCAGTTGCCGAAGATGTAATAGTCCCACAGTCCCGTGCATAAGAAAAAAACGATATATATGAGCACGATTGCCGTGAGCAGACGGCGCTCGTTGCGCTCGACGAACGCGTCCATCCTTTTCAGCAGCCTGGGGTTGGACGCTACGATGATGAAGGCGTGCGCCCCAAAGATCAGCGCGAAGAGAAAGGCTTTCGGCCCAAGTTTCTCCATATAGCAGAGGAAATAAGTCCTAAGGGAGGTTGAGAATCGCGGGATAAACAAAGGGATGGTCAAAAGTGACAAGGCGGGCAGAAACGAAAGATAGCTATCTTGCGCAAGGACCCCGACCGGTTTGCCCGTCAAAAGCCTTGAGACGAACATGAAGTAGAGAATCGCCGCCAGGGCGCCACAGACGCCAAAGATGGCATACCGCGGTCCGTTGCTCAGGCTGGCGCACATCCCCGGGAAAAACCCACTTACGTAAAGCCCGACCAGCGCACCTGCCAGGGCGACAATAAGCCAGCGCAAAAGGTCTTTTCTGCTAACGTTATTCATTCTCTCAATACTTCAATCCAACGACTATTCTGCAAAAAGCTTCTTGTGAATCGTCATCAGCGCCCCAACCACTCTTGGCCCCGGCCGAGTCGTGACGTCCGGAGCCAGCAAATAGACCCTGCCATTCTTAACCGCAGGTATCTCTCTCCACCTCGCCAACGAGCGCAAGTCCTTCAACAACCCCTTGCGACTGCCGTGCCCAGTCACGAGAATGACGTCCGGTGCCGATGCCACAATGGTCTCCAGGCCCAACTTCGGGTAGCGAATGCCACAAGTCCCTACCACGTTCACACCTCCGGCTATCTCGATAAGCTCGCCGATAAAGGTCTCGGCAGTCGCACTTACTACCGGCTTGATGTCCAGCGCGATCAGAACCCTGGGCCGGCCCCTGCCTCTAGTGAGCCTCTCTGCCTTCAGCTTGACTCGCTTGACCACAAGCTCAATGTCGCTCACCAGTTTCTTTGCCTCGGCCTCGCGTCTGAAGAGTTTGCCCAGCTGATTGATTGACTCCGTCAGCCCCTTCATATTGTTGGGGAACACGCAGAAGACTGGTATGCCGAGAGACCTCAGGTTCGCAACTTCTGTCTTAGA
>Ga0307380_10010315_pt1 | contig 11779 bp, 9 predicted proteins | sample UN3MG_FD_202239 | JGI IMG/M metagenome (GOLD analysis project Ga0307380, IMG submission 202239) | Soil microbial communities from Risofladan, Vaasa, Finland - UN-3 | ecosystem: Environmental > Terrestrial > Soil > Coastal area > Acid sulfate soil | place: Finland: Risofladan, Vaasa | collected... | reverse complement strand
TACTCTTGCCAGAATCAAGTCCTACGTGGTGAGCGAATCAACCCTGTACAGTGTGGGGAAGACGATCAACATCCAGAAGTATCTCCTTCTGGGAAAGGGTGAGGAAAAATCCGGGGGGAGGCACAGAAAGGCCCTTATCGGAGACAGTATCGAAGCGCTCATTGGGGCTTACTATATCGACGGAGGGTTCAGCAAGGCTCGAAAGCTCGTGGAGCGGCTCTTTGCCGGTGAAATCGAGAATGTCGAAAAGAACCGTCATGTGAAGGATTATAAGTCCATCCTCCAGGAATATGCTCAGAAGCGGTATAAGGTGATACCTCATTACACTATCATCAACACCGAGGGGCCGGATCACAGAAGAAAGTTTTACGTGAACGTAACAGTGGGGAAACGGACCTACGGGCCGGGGATCGGGGAGAGCAAGAAGCAGGCCGAACAGAATGCGGCGAGCATGGCCCTCGGGGATCTGCTGACTCACAAACGCCTGAGGGATCCGAACATAGAACGCTCGGCCAAGCATCGTCAGACTCTTAGTCTGGAGACTGAAAGCCATAAATCCGCAGATCGCAGGTCTAAAAGACGAAGGGGGGATGATCGTACCTCTGAGGACCATCAAACTAAAAGTCTGGAGACTAAAAGTCTGGAGACTAAAAGCCGTAAATCCGCAGGTCGCAGGTCTGAAATACGAAAGGGGGATGATCGTTCCTCTGGGGACCGTCAAACTAAAAGTTTGCAGACCAGAGGTCTCAAGATACAAAGTACGCCGAGCTCGGAACGCCCGGCCAAGGATCATCAATCAAAAAGCCGCCGGACTAAAACCCTGCCGACCAACGGCGATGAGGCTGATAACCATACCGATAAGACCAAAGGACAGAGTTAGGTGCTGAAGGGTATTCGACATCAGGAGATTGCGGTACGGATGCTCAACAACGAGATCGGGTGTCTGAAGCTTCCAAGGACCATGCTTTTCCACGGTCCGGACGGATCAGGAAAATATCTGACTGCAGTTGAGGTCGTGCGCGTCCTGAACTGCAGGGAGAGCGGCGAGGAAGGATGCGGCTGTCCCTCGTGTGTCGAGATAAGCAGACTCGTATCCAACGATATGTTCATTATATGCCGATCTAATCTCAAAAACAGCTTTAACCTGTGGAGGAAGTTCGGCTTTAACGGAAATAATGTGTCCTGCCTTGTAAGCGATCTCAAAAGATTTCTGAACAGTATATCCCGTGAGGAGAGATACAGGAAGGAGTTTCAGAACATTTCTGCGCGCATTGCGTCGAGGGAGGGTCTCGAAAAGGGGTTTACCGACCTCATGGAGACAGTCCTCGGGATAATCGATACGATGAAGGGAAAGCCGATCACAATCGATACGATCAGGGAGGCGCAGAGGTTCCTATCTCTGAAGAGTGGATATGGCAGATACCGGGTGTTGATCATCGATGGCGCGGAATCGATGAATGAGGAGGCTCAGAACAGCTTTCTCAAAATCTCCGAAGACACCCCTGAGGGGTCTCTTCTTATCCTCACCGCGGTCTCCAAAGACAAGCTGAAGCCCACGATTGTTTCGAGATGCAGGTTGTATAGATTCTCAAGGTTGCAGGAACAACAGGAGCGGGAGATCATCAAAGAGCGCTACCATGTTGAGATCGATGAGAGATACGGAAGTGAGGATTTCTCGGGCGAGAGAGAAATGTTTACAGGACTATACAGGAAGCTTTTGGATGAGCCGGATAATCTCGAGGCTTTGGGTGAAATCGCAGACGAGATCAACAGGAGGGGGGCTGAGGTCGGTTTTTTTGAATATATACTCGATCTTCTCAGAGACAGGTTGAAAACTCTCACCACCGCTTCAGTGCCAGAGATCTCCGAATTCGAGTGTCTTCTGAAGAAGACCGAGCGGACAGGGCGTTCGATACTGCATGCAAATACAAACAGAGAGATCGCTCTCCTCGATTTTCTGTTGAATAATTTCAAAGGTGTTGTAAAATATTGCAATACTGGTAAGTAATTGCTTCTCCTGGTGCTATTCCATCGATAAATTTATTATAGGGCATTCTGACACAATCCCAATGATAAAAGGCTTATATGCAGGACTCAGGATTCATACAAAAGGTATTCAAGAAGTTCGACAAGCTCGATCCGGGAAAGATCAAGAAGATAATGATAGAGCTCTCCACCGAAAAAGAGCTCTACAGACTTGTCTTCGAGTCCATGATAGAGGGTGTCATAGTTACCGATAGAGATAACAAGATCATCCTCATAAACCGCGCCATGGAGGAGTTTCTTGCCATCCCCAAGGAACGAGCGTACTCGCAGCAGCTTGAGTACTGCAATTTCGATCCCGAGGTGAAGGGGCTTCTCGATGATGCGACAGAAAAAAACGAGAGGATAATCGACAGGGAGATCCATCTGGGGCGAACGAACAAGGCTTTTACGCTTACCGTTCTGCCGCTGCTGCACAACGATGAGAACGTGGGAAACATAATCATCCTTGTCGATATCACAGAGAAAAAGGAGAGGGAGATCCAGCTCAGGCAGGCAGAGAGTCTTGCAGCGCTCACCACGCTCTCCGCCGGGGTCGCACATGAGATAAAAAACCCGCTCGCCTCTATTGATATACATATCCAGCTTCTCAGAAAGGAAATAGCAAAGCGTAAGTGTGAGAATATTAAGAATATGGAGAACCTTCTCGTCATCGTAAAGGAGGAGATCGACCGGCTCAATTCAATCGTGCAGGATTTCCTTTTTGCGGTGAGGCCGATGAACATGAACCTGAGCAGGGAGAGCATCAATGAGATTATAAAGGAGATGATGGATTTCCTGAAATACGAGCTCCAGGAAGCAGACATCTCGGTTATGCTCGAATTCGAGGAAGGGCTCCCCGAGGTGTCTGTCGATCCCAAATATCTCAAACAGGCGCTTCTCAACGTCGTGAAGAACTCTATTGAGGCATTGGACGGCGGCGGCAGGCTCAATGTAAAGACAGAGGAGGCTTCTGACGGCGATGTTCTCATCCACATCATCGACAACGGGAAAGGGATCCCTGAAAATATAATGGGGAAGATATTCGAACCCTACTTCACCACGAGGAATTTCGGTACGGGCCTCGGGCTGGTGATAGTGTACAAGATCATCAAGGAGCTCGGCGGCGATATCAAGGTGAGCAGTAAGGAGAACGAGGGTACAGCGTTTTCAATAAAGCTCCCTGTTCTGGAGAAGAAAAAGAGACTACTCACGTACGAGGAAAAGGATGAAAGCAAAGCTGTTAGTCGTTGACGATGAAAAGCATATCAGGGAGGGCCTGCAGAAGGCGCTCTCTCTCGACGGCTATGAAGTCGAAGTGGCCCAGGACGGGAAGGCGGCGCTGGAAAAGATAGATGAAGAGGAGATTGATCTCGTCATAACGGATCTCAAGATGCCGAGGCTTTCCGGAGAGGAGCTGATGAAGGATGCGCTTTCCCGGTATCCGTACCTTCCGATCATCATACTCACGGGCCACGGCACGATAGAGAACGCCGTGGAGGCGATGCGCAACGGTGCATACGATTTCATCACGAAGCCCCTGAACATAGACAAGCTCTCTCTCATCGTAAAAAGGGCGCTGGAAAACTCCTCGCTCAAACGGCAGAACCGTGAGCTTCTGGACCAGCTCAGGAAAAAGTACTCATTCGAGAACATCATCGGAAAGAGTGCCCCGATGAAGAAGGTGTTTGAGACGATAGAGCTCGTCGCGCCGTCGAGAGCCAATGTGCTCATATTCGGCGATAGCGGAACAGGGAAGGAGATGATTGCGGACGCGATACATCACAACTCCCCGCGAGAAGATAAGCCGTATATCAAGGTGCACTGCGCAGCACTGCCGGAAACGCTGCTCGAGAGCGAGCTGTTCGGGCATGAAAAAGGTGCTTTCACCGGGGCAATCGCGAGAAAGAGGGGAAGGTTCGAGCTGGCCCACCTCGGGAGTCTGTTCCTCGATGAAGTCGGCGAGATTCCCACGCAGACCCAGGTGAAACTCCTCAGGGTGATTCAGGAGAGGGAGTTCGAGAGGGTAGGAGGGGAGCTGTCGTTGAAGGTCGATGTGAGGATCATCTCCGCGACAAACAAGAACCTGAAGGAGGAGGTAGAGAACGGGAGATTTCGCGAGGACCTGTACTACAGACTGGACGTTGTCTCGATACATGTGCCTCCACTCCGTGACCGGAGGGATGATGTGCCCCTTATGGTCCACAAGTTCATGGAGGAGTTTTCCAAGGAGAACAACAAGGAGGTAGAGGGTATTACAAACGGAGCGCTCCAGGCCCTTATTTCGTACAAATGGCCTGGCAATGTCCGAGAGCTCAGAAACGTGATAGAGAGCATCGTAGTGCTCACAAAAGGAAATATCATCACCGAGCAGGACCTTCCTCAGTACGTGCTGTCAAAGGACGAGCAGTCACACCTGAAGGTTCCTGCAGGCCTCACTCTCGCAGAGGCGGAAAAGCGTATGATTCTATTTACCCTCCAGAATACGGGGGGAAACAAGACGAAGGCGTCAGAGATTCTGAGAATAGGCAGAAAGACTCTCCACAGGAAACTCGGTGAGTACGGTGTGGCCTGAAAGCGTGTTATAAGTATACAATTTTATGCGAATATTTTTATATCGTATCATTATGATACTTTTTATAAAAGCATCAACAAATTGGCATTTTTGGCGCTATAATTATATGTCTGCCATAAAATTAGATTGACATTTATTTGGCAAATGGTATGATTGTTGCATATAGAAAGTAATGGTAATGAGAAAGAAGAGGAGAAAGCGGTTGTCTGTAGATAAAAGATACACAGATCTCGGGAGTGGTCTTGACGTAAGCTCGCTCTCGGTCTACCTGCGGGAGATAAACAAAATACCCCTGCTCACCCGCGAGGAGGAGGTTAACCTCGCCAAAAACGCACGGGATGGAAGTCAGGACGCAAAGGATAAGCTCATCCAGGCAAACCTCAGGTTCGTGGTAAACGTCGCAAAGAAGTACCAGAACCAGGGTCTCACTCTCAGTGATCTCATCTCCGAGGGAAACCTCGGTCTCATCACGGCTGTCGACAAATTCGACGTGGACAAGGGATACCACTTCATATCCTACGCGGTGTGGTGGATTAAGCAGTCCATTCTCAAGGCTATCTGCGAGAAATCGAGGATGATACGGCTCCCGCTGAACCGGGCAAACGAACTCCTTCAGATAGAGAAGGTGAAGAGGGAGATAGGGAGCAACAAGGACGGAGAAGCGGATATAGAAGAGATAGCTGATTTTCTCGATATGGACAAGAGCAGGATCAACGATCTTATCAACGCATCCAAGGAGTTTGTCTCTCTCGAAACTCCCCTCTCGTCGGACAAGGATGCAAACACTATTTCCGACCTGATGGAGGACACCAAGGGGGCTGACCCCGAGGAGGTGCTGATAGACCAGACTCTCCAGGATTCCATAGAGAATGTGCTTTCTACACTGACCACGAAGGAATCCAACGTAATACGCTACAGGTTCGGTCTCAACGGCGAAAGACCGCACTCTCTCAAGGAGATCGGAGACAAGTACAACCTCACCAAAGAACGGATACGCCAGATTGAAAAGAAGGCGATAAGCAGGCTAAGGCATCCGTCGAGATCTCAGAAACTGAAGAGCTACGTAAGAGATTAAAAATCCGGTAAAACAGCAAAAAACTTCGTGATATGGGGCAGCTGAAGCAGTCTAATCCCCGTTTCACAGGACCAACAGAAAACTATAAGGAACGGGGCTTTTGGCGCTTTTCTCTCCATACACTTATCAAAAATACCGCAAAGCCGTTAATCAATTACGAGAAAACCGCACTCATCCTTGTTTCTAATGATCAACAGCACACTTTAAGTAACGGGGCTTTAATCCCCATTCCTTATGTGCAATCGTAATAGGAGGGTCAATACCCATTCCTTTACGAAGGAATGGGTATTTATGCGCTTTTTTCACCGTAAACATTATTTTTTTACAGCTGCCAATGGCTATGCAATTGTTTAGAAAACCGCACTAACGCCAGTATGCCGTTAGACCGACTCCGCTGCCTTTTTATTTGTAGAAGCTTCCTTTGTGCACTATCTTATAGCAGTATTGACATTAATCTCCGGGAGAACAAGATGACAGTTGAGAGATCCTTCGTAATGATTAAACCCGATGCCGTTCAGAGGGGAATCGTCGGCGAGGTCATATCACGCCTCGAGCGCAAAGGCCTTAAACTCTGTGCTATGAAGATGCTGAAGATAGACAGACAACTCGCTCATCTGCACTATGGAGAACACGAGGGTAAACCGTTCTACGAACCCCTCCTCAGATATATAACAGCCTCGCCTGTTGTCGCTATGGTGATAGAGGGAAGAAACGCGATATCAATAATAAGAAAGCTCGTCGGCGCGACGAACGCCGAGGAGGCGCTCCCCGGCACGATAAGGGGAGACCTTGGCATACATGCGAGAAGCAACATCGTGCATGCGTCCGACAGCAGCGAGAGCGCGACCCGAGAGATCGGTACCTTTTTCTCGGAAGATGAAATACTCGAGTACGAGAAAAACATAGATCACTGGATCTACTATGACTAGCATCCACTTTATCGGAATGAGCGGTATAGGGGTCAGCGCGGTTGCAAAAATATCGATACAGTCCGGGATCCGAGTAAGCGGTTCTGCAGACGAAGAGAATGAGAGGACCCTCGAGCTCGTGAGCCTGGGAGCGGTATTTCATCTCGGTCACAGGCGGGAGCATGTCAAAGACCCGGACATCGTGGTGCGCTCTGCTGCGGTCCCAGACGACAATCCGGAAGTCCTCGAAGCCCAAAAAAAGCAGATCCCCGTTTATTACTACTCCGACTACCTCGGAAAGCTCATGGCCGGAAAAAAGGGTATAGGGATCGCGGGAACACACGGAAAGACAACGACAACCGCAATGACCGGCGTAATCCTTGGGAAAAGCGGGATCTTTCCAACCATCGTGTGCGGCGGTGTGATGAAAGATTACTCGTCGAATGCAACTGCAGGAACCAGTGAGTACTTCGTGGCGGAAGCGTGCGAGTACAACCGGTCGTTTCTGTCACTCGAGAAGCGGTATGCTGTGGTGACGAACATAGAGAAGGACCATCTTGACACCTACAAGGACATAGACGACATAAAGAGCGCATTTGCCATGTTTCTCCGCACCATAAGAAAAGAGGGATTTGCCGTTGTAAACGGAGACGATCAGAATGTGATGGCAGCGGTGCGAGACAGCAGGTACGACCGGGTACTAACGGTCGGGAAGAACGATCGGAACGACTACCGAATGATCTCCCTCGAAGCTGCTAACGGATTTTATTCTTTCAGTATCGAGAACGGGGGGGCGGAGGTGGCACGTCTCAACCTCCCTGTGCCCGGAAACTATAACTGCATCAATGCTTCGCTCTCAGCGGTTCTGTGCCTGAATCTGGGGCTTTCGAGAGAGGCGGTGGAAAAGGGGATAGGGGCTTTTAGCGGAATCGAACGCAGGCTGGAGCTTTTAGGGACCATACACGGGAATCCCGTATACAGCGACTACGCCCACCACCCGACTGAAATCTCGGCCTCCATAGGCACATTGAGGCAGATCTATCCTTCGAAACGGCTCATTGTCGTGTTTCAACCTCACCAGTATTCGAGAACACTGTTCCTCTTCGAGGAGTTCGTGGAAGCACTTGGGGGCACGGATACACTTATACTCACAGAGGTGTATCGTCAGAGAGACGACGAGAGGTATGCAAGGTCCGTATCGAGCAAAAAACTGTACGATGCGATCGCGGGGAGAAAGAAATGTGCGGCTTTTAACATAGAGGACAAGAGTGACATAGTTCCCTATCTAAAGAAACACCGGCCGGAAAATGCGGTCGTCGTATTCATGGGAGCAGGGGATATCGACGGGGTTGCGAGAGGGTATATGGTGTAGCATTCTTCTATCGCGCGGTGGGGTTTTTACGGTAAACGTTATGGGTGGTTATCCAAAGGGCGACAGGGTCGGATTAAAAATCTGTTCGGATTAGAAATCATTGAAAATACTGAAAAACCGCCGGTTAATACCTTGCCGTTATTTTAATATCCCTTTCACGATAATGTCGATTGCTTCGTTTTCCTCCAGCCCTCTCGCCATGAGTGTTTCGACCTGGTTCTTGTCGACAGAGCCTATCGCTGCCTCGTGGGTGACTTTTGCGAGGGGGTTTGTCACCTTGACGAGCGGTACGGCGGAAGCCTCCGCATTTTCCCCCTCGATGATCTCTGTGCAGTCGATGTGTCCTCTCGAGTGACTTCCGTTACCGATCACCTCACCGAGAACTTCACTCTTTGAAAAGTCCTTGTTGACGATCCTTGTCTTTGCGATCCCCCGTGAGTACATACCGTTGAGATAGATCGATTCCTTTATCTTTATTCTGTCCTTTTTCTTGCCGTACAGTTTTGCGATAAGCTCTGCGATCCCATACGCTCCTACGTGTACGTTGTAATCGAGGTCGAACTCTCCCACGGCACCCTCGACGAGCTTGAACTCGGAGAAGAAGCTCGACTTCGTTCCGATGGTTATACGGCCCTTCGGGATTACCACTATTCCTCCTTCCGGGCCATGAAAATGCACCTCATTGTAACGTACATGGGAGTTTTCACCTATTTCTATTTCCGCATCCATCATGTGCAGGACATTTTCCGCCCTGGGAAACGAGCAGTGGGCGAGAAAGCTGACACTTGTATTGTTTCCTATGGTGTAGTGTGAACGGATATGCTGCTTTCCTTCGCGGTGCACAACGCCGAAGCAGAGGTGAATCGGGAGCGCTATCCTCATGTTATCGGCAACCCTGAGGTATACTTCTATACCGTCCTCCTCCTCTGTAATATCGGCCTCAACACCCTTTCCCACGTTCTTGGTGAGGACCCTGTTCCCGCTCACCACGAGGAAGGAAGCGTCGCTCTTCTGGAAAATATCCCGATCTCCTCCGCCGCGCTCGAAGGTCTGTACGATTGCCTCAAACTCCTCCTTGAAGTCAACCTTCTGCATCGATGATCTCCTGAAGTTTGGGTTCATTTATGTGCTTACACTGCTGACACTGCTTCACGAAGAACTCGGTTACTTTGTTCGGCTTCCCGGTCATGAGTATCGTGCCGTTGCAGAGGGTGGATGCGACGTCGGCGATCCCGGCGATACGCCAGCTGTGTGTGATGAGAAGTATGGTGCTCCCGTTTTTGTTTATCTGACGTATTACATCAGCGATCTTTTCTATCGAAAGAGCGTCAATCCCGGAGTCCGGTTCGTCGAGGATTGCAAGTTTGGGGCGCATCGTCATGATGGCCGCGAGCTCGATGCGTTTTCTCTCGCCGCCTGAGAGGGTAGTGTCATAGTTCCGCCCAAGATATTCGTCGGGCTCGAGACCCAGCTGGAGTAGTGCGGATGCTGCGGACCCTTCCCTGTCCCCTTTTGTAATTGAGAGGTAGTCGCGTATTGTAATGCCCTCGAAGGGGGTCGAATGCTGCCATGCGAGGGTCAGACCTCTCTTGGCCCTCTCCGTTATGGAAAGATCCGTAATGTCGTTCCCTTCGAGAGTTATTCTCCCGCTGTGCGGTTTGTACCCGGAGAGGCCCATGAGCACGAAACCGAGCGTTGTCTTTCCGGTTCCATTGGCCCCGAGAATACTGTGTACACTGCCGGTGTTTACGGTGAGGCTCAGATCCTTCAGGATCTGGTATTTGCCTGCGTAGTAGTTGAGACCTTTTATCTCCAGCATCCTGTTATTCCTGCCGCTTTTGTCGTCCTCTCCAAGGTAACAAGGTCGTTTCGTATAGTCAATCCTGTATTTTTTTCTGGAGCTTTGAGCTTTTTTTTCATATCTTAAAGTGTGAGAAAAGAAACGGGGGAGGCGAGGATGAAGATCTGCGCCCGGTGCCGAAAGGAGATCTCGGTCGATCGCCATGTGTCCAGGAGAGAGACATGCCCGCACTGCGGGGCATGGCTTCACACCTGCGTAAACTGCAGGTTTTACAGCCCTGGAAGGCATAACGACTGCAAAGAGAGCGGGACCGATCCGGTACGCGACAAGGAATCTTCAAACTTCTGCGAGTTCTTCGAGTTCAAGGAGTCCGGGGCCGGGCCCTCCCCGACCGGGGAGGGCCCGGCCGGAGGATCCTCTTCGGCGGAACAGAGGCGGCAGAGCGCCAGGGATGCATTCGATAAGCTGTTTGGCGAATCGTAGCAGGATCCTCTGCACTTTGAAGCGTCATTGTACACCGGAAGAAATAGTCTTTTTTGTGCATATCCCCCAAGAAAATATTTACAGGAGAATGAGATGGACCTGAAGGTGAAGAATGCAATTATAAGCGTATCTGACAAGAAAGGGCTGGCAGAGTTTGCCCGGTCCCTTCACGAGAGAAATGTCACGATCTATTCTACGGGAGGAACCGCGACCGCCATACGCGATGCGGGAGTACCGGTTCAGCTCATCTCCAATTATACGGGGTTTCCTGAGATCCTGGACGGCAGGGTGAAGAGCCTTCACCCGAAGATCCACGGAGGGATATTGGCGAGACGTGACAGCACCGAACACATGCGGCAGCTCGAAACGAACGGCGTCACGACATTCGATCTCGTGGTGATAAACTTATATCCTTTCGAACAAACGATAAAGAAGGGGGGAATCGGAATCGATGATGCTGTGGAAAAGATCGATATCGGCGGTCCATCCATGCTCAGGTCGGCGGCAAAGAACTTCCAGTGGGTATGCACGGCCTGCGATCCCGATCAGTATGAAGAGATCCTGCAGGAGCTGAAGGAGAAGGGGGCAATCTCGCTCGAGACTCGAAGGCGTATGGCTGTGAAAGTCTTTGAACGTACAGCGTACTACGATGCGATCATTTCGGGTTATCTTCAGACCGTGTTTGCGAAAGACGGCGAGAGTTTCCCGGACACGATAAACTTCTATTTCAAGAAGAGGCAGGACCTGCGGTACGGTGAGAACCCCGCCCAAGCCGCCAGTTTCTATACAGACCCGGAGATCAAGGCAAAGGGCGTGTCAACTGCAAAAAAGCTCTGGGGGAAAGAGCTCTCTTTCAACAACATACTCGATATCGAGGCGGCATTCGAGATTGTGAAGGGCTTCGACGAGCCAGCCTGCAGCGTGATAAAGCACACGAATCCGTGCGGGACTGCCACGGCACTCTCCCTGAAGCAGGCATTCTGCGACGCATGGGCCAGCGATCCTGTCTCTGCTTTCGGGAGCATAATCGGTTTCAACAGAACCGTAGACAGGAGCACGGCACAGGAGGTGATGGGGGCCGGATTTATCGAATGTGTGATCGCTCCTCGTTTTGAGCCGGATGCCGTTGAAGTTTTTAAAGAAAGGAAGAATGTTCGCATCCTCGAGACAGGAGATTTTTCCGAAGATCTGTACGATTACGATATGAAGAGGGTATTGGGCGGCGTGCTCGTCCAGGAGAGAGATCTTGTGAGTGTTGGAGAGGACAGCCTGAAGCTCGTTACAAAAAAGAGCGCAGATGCCGAGCTCAGAAGGTCGCTTCTCTTCTCGTGGAAGGTTGTGAAATGGGTCAAGTCCAACGCGATCGTTCTGGCCAGCGGGACAAAGACAGTCGGAATCGGGGCAGGGCAGATGAGCAGGGTGGATGCGACCTTCATGGCAATCCACAAGGCAGGCGAAAGAAGCAGGGGGAGTGTGCTGGCGTCGGACGCTTTTTTCCCGAAACCGGATGCGGTAAAGCTTGCTCTTGACAGCGGAATCGTGG
>Ga0307380_10010310_pt1 | contig 11782 bp, 10 predicted proteins | sample UN3MG_FD_202239 | JGI IMG/M metagenome (GOLD analysis project Ga0307380, IMG submission 202239) | Soil microbial communities from Risofladan, Vaasa, Finland - UN-3 | ecosystem: Environmental > Terrestrial > Soil > Coastal area > Acid sulfate soil | place: Finland: Risofladan, Vaasa | collected... | reverse complement strand
GTCGGTGACGTCTTCTGCCCTGACCCAGAAGTGCGTCGGCTCCGCACCAAGGCGCTGAAGAGACAGCGCCGTTCCGATCGAGTGCGACGTGACGAAGGCGTGCTCGCGGGCGCGGGGATCCGCACGCTTCGCGACCAGGCGGTGTTCACGACTCCTAATGCGATACCCCCGGCGGACTTCGTGCAACACGACGTCGACGAACCGACGTACCGAGAGACCATCGACGAACAGCACTGCTACGTCTGCAAGGTCAAGTACCGCGAGATCCACCGCTTCTACGACCAGCTCTGCCCGGACTGTGCCGAGTTCAACTTTGCGAAGCGGGCCGAACTCGCCGACCTGACGGGCACCGTGGCGCTGTTGACCGGCGGTCGAGTGAAGATCGGCTATCAGGCGGGCATCAAGCTGTTGCGCTGCGGCGCATCGCTGATCGTCGTCACGCGCTTTCCTCGCGATGCGGCGGCTCGCTACGCAGCCGAGCCGGACTTCGACGAGTGGGGTGACCGGCTCGAGGTGTTCGGTCTCGATCTACGCCACACGCCGAGTGTCGAGGCGTTCGCCCACCACGTGCTGACGACGCGTGATCGGCTCGACTTCATCGTCAACAACGCCTGCCAGACCGTACGACGGCCCCCCGACTTCTACCGTCACATGATGAACAGCGAGGAGGCCGCCCTCGACACGTTGACGCCCGAGGTGCTGCAGCTCGTCGGTGCGTACGAGGGGCTGCGCGGCTATCACCTGCTTCCCGGCAGCGATGACGGCGACAGCGGGGGAGCGGACGTCGCCCTCGCCGAGGCGGCGCCGCTTCCCGGTCTGACTCGCGCGGCGTCGCTGTCGCAGACGGCGTTGCTCCCCGACGAGCTCGTCGCGCAGGATGCGCTGTTCCCGGAGGGTCGGCTCGATCAGGACCTCCAGCAGGTCGACCTGCGCGAGCGGAACTCGTGGAGGTTGCTGCTGCACGAGGTGTCGTCGGTCGAACTGCTCGAGACCCAATTGGTCAACGCTGTGGCGCCGTTCGTCCTCAACGCTCGACTGAAGCCGTTGATGGAGGCGACGCCGGGCCAGCACAAGCACGTGGTGAACGTGTCAGCGGTCGAAGGGCAGTTCTACCGGCTCTGCAAGACCACTCGACACCCGCACACCAACATGGCGAAGGCGGCGCTGAACATGATGACGCGCACGTCCGCGACCGACTATCACGCGTCGGGCATCCACATGAACAGCGTCGACACCGGATGGGTGAGCGACGAGGACCCGGCAGCGATCGCCGAGCAGAAGCAGGCCGAGCATCGCTTCCACCCGCCGCTCGACATCGTCGACGGCGCCGCCCGCATCGTCGACCCGATCATCGACGGCACCAACACCGGCACCCACATCTGGGGGCAGTTCCTCAAGGACTACCGCCCTACGGACTGGTGATGACAACAGTGGTGAAGTGCATGACGCCGTCGTCGACGGGCGCCTTGCGGAACATCTTCTTGTCCTTGGCGTAGTCCTGCGGATTGATCCACGGCTCGCGGTCGCCCTGCTTCGGGTAGCGGTCTGCCGCTCGGCGCATGTAGCCCGACGTCAGGTCGTCGAGCAGCGGCCGCAGCTGCATCGAGGCGTCGGACGCTCGTAGGCGCGGCGTGCAGACCTGGGTGCCGGTCTCGTCCATGTGGTTCAGCAGGCGGGACACGTATCGCGCGATGAGGTCGGCGCGCAGCGTCCACGACGCGTTGACGTACCCGAACGTCGACGCGAGGTTCGGTACGTCGGAGTACGCGAACCCCTTGTAGGCGACCGTCTGGGCGAAATCGACCGGCTCACCGTCGACCACGAACTCGACCTCGCCGAGCGTCACCATGTTGAGCCCTGTGGCCGTGACGATGATGTCGGCGTCGAGATGCTCGCCGGACTCGAGTTGGATGCCGGTCTCGGTGAAGCTGTCGATGTGGTCGGTGACCACCGATGCAGAACCGTCGTTGATCGCCTCGAACAGGTCGCCGTTCGGCACCACGCACAGACGCTGGTCCCACGGGTCGTAGGTCGGCGTGAAGTGGGTGCTCACGTCGTAGTCGGGGCCGAGCGCCTCGCCGACCTTCTTGACGATGAAGTCCTTCGCCTGCTCGGGGTTCTTGCGCATCCGCTTGTACACCGCGTGCTGCAGGAGGGTGTTCTTGGTTCGCGTGACCCGGTACGCGACGCTGTCGGGCAGCACCTTGCGCAATCCGTTGGCGATCGCATCGACGTCCGGCCGGGCGACCACATAGGTCGGCGAGCGCTGCAGCATCGTGACGTGACCGGCCGTTCGCGCGATCGCCGGTACGAGCGTCATCGCAGTCGCACCCGACCCGATCACGACGACCCGCTTGCCGGCGTAGTCGAGGTCCTCCGGCCACTCCTGCGGATGCACGATCTCACCCTCGAACCGACAGCGACCAACGAAGTCCGGCGTGTAGCCCGCCTTGTAGGAGTAGTAGCCCGAGCACATCGACAAGAACTTGCACGTATAGGTCGCAGTCCCACCATCGGTCAGATCGGCCTCGACGGTCCACGTGGCGGTCTCGCTCGACCACTCGGCCATGCGTACGAGCTGCCCGAAACGGATGTGGCGGTCGATGCCGTACTCGGCGACTGTCTCGCGCAGATACGTCATGATCGAGGGGCCGTCGGCGATCGCCTTCTCGCCGGTCCACGGCTTGAACTCGAAGCCGAGCGTGTGCATGTCACTGTCTGAGCGGATGCCGGGATAGCGGAAGAGGTCCCAGGTGCCGCCGATGTCGGGACGGCCCTCGAGAATCAGGTAGGTGCGGTTCGGTGACTCGACCTGCAGGTGGTAGGCGGCTCCGATGCCAGAGATCCCGGCGCCGATCACGAGGACGTCGACGTGCGGAACGTTCATGGATCGACCGTACTTCTGGCCCGCAACCTGCACGAACTCTTGACGGGACCGTGACGTGACCGGGCGCCCGTCACGCCGTACCCTTGGCTCATGACCTCGACGTTCGCCCCTCCGAGCGGTCCTCCGGTGACCGACTCGTCTGCGTCCTCGCTTGCCGACGCCGACCTCGTTCCAGTTGCCGAGACGGCTTCGGGCGGACGTCGCCGGCCGTTCGCGCTCGTCGCCGCGGTCGTTGCCGTGGCGGCACTCGGCGTCGCGGCATTCGTGGCGCTCGCCGGCGGCGGATCGGGGGACGGTGCCGACATCGCCGAGCCCTACTCGCTGATCGCGGCCGCCGAAAGCACGATCACCGCGTCCACCGTCGAGTTCGACCTCACCGTGTCGGCTTCTGATCTCGGCGAGATCACGGTGTCCGGCGCCGTCGACAACGATTCGCAACTGGTGATGGTCACCACCGACGTCTCCTCGCTGCTCGGGCTCGGCGACACGCCGATGCCGTTCGGCGGTGGCGACATGACGGTGCTCGTCGACGGCTCGGCCGGCGTGATCTACCTCGATGCGTCTGCACTCGGAGGGTTCCTTCCCGACAGCGCCGGTTGGGTCTCGATCGACCTCGGTGCCCTCGCCGAGCAGAGCGGCCAAGCCCTCGACGATCTCCAGGACGAGTTCGCCATCGACCCCACCGACATCGCCCGCTCGCTCCTCGACACCGACAACGCCACCGAGGTCGGCATCGACACCATCGACGGCGTCGAGGTCAAACACTACGAGGTCAGCGTCGACATCGCCGCAGCGCTCGCGGCTGTCCCGCAGGCCGACCTCGACCCGGCACTCGCCGACATCGATCTCCCGGACACCGTGACCTACGACGTGTGGGTCACCGCTGACAACCAGTTGCGCCGGGTGTCGTTCGGCACCGAGATCGCCGGCCAGACGGTCGGGATGCAGCTCGACATGACCACGAGCAGTGAATCGCTCGGCGTGGAGTTGCCGGCCGACGGCGACGTGTTCGACCTCACCGGCCTGCTCGGATTCTGATCGGCTCAGCAGCGACTGCGCAGCAGGCCTGCCGCAGCGCGGTGACCTGACTCGCAGGCTGCTCGGGGGTCGTCGGCCCAGCCGGGCGAGGTGAGAAATCCCGCCGCGAACGCATCGCCGGCGCCCGTGGTGTCGTTGACGCCCGGCATGGCGATCGCATCGACCTCGAACTCGGTGCCGTCAGGGCAGCGGATCACCGCTGGCCGAGGCCCACGCTTGATCACCGTCAGCGCACCGGCAACGGGGCCATCGATGCCGATCGCTGCGGCCTCGTCGGCGTTCGCCAGCACGATGGTTGGCGGGTTTCTCTCGAGCCGCCTGCCCACCTCGGCGATGCCCACCTCGTTCATGATCGAGGTCGACGACAGGTCGACCGCGACGGCAATGCCGCGCTGGCTCGCCCAAGCGATCACCGTCGCCGCTGTCCCGGCGATTCTCCCGCTCGCCAGCGAATAGAACGGCACGTGCAACACCGCGACCCGATCGAGCCAGCCCGGGTCCGGGTCGTCGAGATCGAGGCAGGCGCGTCGATCGGTCAGCATCGAGCGCTCACCGAGATGATCGACGAGCGCCACGATCGTGCCCGTGGAGCCGCTGCGCCTCGCCATCGAGACATCGACACCCTCGTCGTCGAGTTCGGCGAGCAGTGCCGAACCGATCGCATCCGAGCCCACCTGGCCGAGGAAGCGAGTGGGGTGTCCGAGCGTCGCCGCCATGGCGGCGACGTTCGCGGCACTGCCGCCGCGCCGTCGCGAGATGTGGGCATGGGTGTCCGAGGCGACGTTGACGGGGCCGTCGAGACGAACGATGACGTCCTCCACGAGGTCGCCGAGGCAAGCGAGCATCAGGCCGGTTCAGCCGCCGTCGACGTCATCGACGGCGGCCATCACGTCAAGACCGGAGAACTGACCAGACGGGTCCGCCACCTCGACCACCGGGTCGTCGACATCGTCGTACTCCAATCGCAGCGCTCTGCTCATCGTCGCGTGCATGGCGTAGGTGCAGGTGATGTAAGTGAACTCGAGGATCTCCTCGTCGGAGAGGTGCTGCTGCAACTCGGCGAACAGCGCGTCGGGCACCCGACCAGACTGCAGCACGAGACAGTCGGTGTACGCGAGCACCGCCCGCTCGACCGGGCTCCAGCAGCTGGCGACCGACCACGCAGGGAGTGCGGCGACCTGTGCGTCGGTGAAGCCCACGTCGCGCATCGCCTTGCAGTGCTGGCTGAAGACGAACCGGCTGCCGACGGCGAACCCGGCTCGGGTCTGGCCGAGCTCGCGGAGCCGGGCACTGATGTGGCGTCCGGGGTCGCGGTAGAACTGGAAGCCGGCGGTGGTGTGGTCGAACGCATCGGGTACCAGTGCGAACACGGTCCACCAGTTGCCGGGCGTGCCCGACGCCGTGCCGGGCTCGGCGACCGGATCACGGTCGCCGAAGATCATCGAGTACACCGCCTGGCCGAGGGGATGGGCGTCGTCCTTGGCGACCTGCCCAAGGCGTGGCATGTCAGGCCTCCGACGCCGCTGGGCGGCCGGGTGTCGAGGCCTCGCGGGATGTCTCCACCAGCGGGTCGACGCTCAGGAGCCGGTGTGCCTCTGCCGGATTGGGCTCGAAGCCGGGCGTGTCGCGGCACAGCTCGACCATGATGCCGTTGGGGTCGAGGTAGTACAGCGAATGGCACCAGCCGTGGTCCTGCTCCATCGCCGGTTCGATCCCCTCGGCGCTCATCCGATGACGGACGGCGTCCTGTTGTTCCGCTGTGGCGCGGAAGGCGCAGTGGTTCACCCAGAACGGCAGCCCGACACCGTCGGAGACGTCGGTGGTCCACTCGGGTCGTTCACCCACCTCGTGGAACTGGAAGAAGGCAATGCACTCCGCTTCGCCGCGCTCGTTCGGGCCGATGTCGTAGAACACGTGTCGCAACCAGCTCTTGCCCATCGCTTGGACCTCGGTGTGGACCAAGGGGAACCCCATCAGGTCTTCGTAGAAGTGAGTTGTGGCGTCGACGTCCCGGGTGGCGTAAGCGACATGATGCAGGGGCATGGGCGGAGCGTAGATCCGGGTGCCGTTGCGGCGAGAGACGGGGATGCCCCCTTCGCTGCGTCCGACGGGATCGACATCGACTTCGACACCAGCTCGGGGGTGGTGGCCGTGCGCTGGTCGCGGCGACGGCATTGCGCCGACGGAGAACCTCGGCTCTTCGCGGTGCGCCTCCCGGGCGCGAGACTGCAGGTGTTCGAAGGAGGCCACATCTTCATGGTTCAGCACCACACGACGTTCCCCAGCATCATCGAATTCCTGAGAGGTGAATCGTGATCCGCCTGCGGCAGGTGGCGATGATCGCTCCGGATCTCGATCCCGTTGTCGAGGAGTTGTGCGCCACGTTCGGGTTGCACGTCTGCTTTCACGATCCCGGTGTTGCCGAGTTCGGGCTGCGCAACGCACTCCTGTTGGTCGGCGATCAGTTCATCGAGGTGCTGTCGCCGATTCGAGACGGCACCACGGTGCAGCGGCTGCTCGACAAGCGCTCTGGCGCCGGCGGCTACATGGCGATCTTCGAAGTCGACGACCTGGATGAGCGCGTCGAGCACCTGTCGGAGCGTGGTGCCCGAGTGGTGTGGGCCGGGGATCTGCCCGACATCCGGGGCCGTCATCTCCATCCGGCCGACGTGGGCGGCACGTTGGTGTCGATCGACGAGCCTGTTCCGAAAGGGAGCTGGCGGTGGGGTGGTCCCGATTGGCGGTCCCGGTCTGACGAATTGCTGGCACAGGCTGCGGTGACCGGGATCGCCGGTGCGGTGGTGTCGGCGATCGATCCCGAAGCAATGCACGCCCGGTGGGAGGAGCTCGGACTCGATCAGGACGTGACGTTCGTATCGGCCGGGCCGCGTGGCGATGGCCTCGACGAGGTCTCGCTCGTTGCTGGTGATCGGTCGCGAGTCGGTGAACGCACCGAGATCGGTGGCGTCACCTTCACGCTCGTCTGACCACCCGGTGACGCGTGTGATGAGCGAACTGGCCGGATGTGGTTGCTCCGCTCACCGGTGAGCGGGAAGGCCGAACAGCCTGTCGATTTCGATCGGTCTGCTGTTGTCAGAGCTGCGCTTGGGCGCGGGGACGTGCCGCCGGGGCCGGTCGGGGCCTGCGACGGTGAGTCAAGCGGTACAGGGCGGCCCAGGCGACGGCGATGATCGAGGCGACCGCAGTGCCCTGGTACAGCCAGTGCGCGGTGTCGGTGCCGGCGAACGCTGCATGGAGACTGACGAGCAGGAAGACCGCGTAACTCGAGAGGTGAATCCAGCGCCAGACCCGGCGGGGGAGTCGCTTCATTGCCAGCGAGGTCGACTCGACGGCGGCGAGTAGCCACATCGCAACCACACCGAGGGCGACGGCACCGGGTTGCCACGACGATGCATAGGGCACGAGCAGGTCGGCGAGGCCGAAGTGGACGTAGTTGTCGGCGACGAGCGCGCCGAGGTGGATCGCGGTGAACGCGACCGCGAGCCCGCCGAGCCAGCGGTGCAGGTCGAGCAGCCAGGCAGGTCGCCGATGCTCGGGGAAGGCCTTCGTCGACAGCACGATGCCCCAGATCACCGATGCGGTGAGCATCAACCAGGCGACGATGCCGGACGCTCGTGTGAGGTACCACCACACCTGTGGATTCACGATCGGTCTCCTGTCGTCGCGCCTGATGTGGCCAGGCCGGAGAGTGGGGCCAGGTCGTGGGTGGCGAGGACGTCACCGTCGATCGTGACGGCGACTCCGGTCAGTTCGTGGCGGTCGAGGTGTTCGATCACCCGCTCGCTGCCGGCGAGGATCGCTGCGGTCGCGTGTGCTTCGGCGAGCCATCCGGATCGGGCGATCACCGTGACCGATGCCAGGTCGGTTGTCGACACCGCGTCGGTCCACGGATCGATCAGGTGGTGACGATCGATGCCCTCGTGGCGCCAGCGCCGTGATCGAGTGCTCGATGTGGCCACGCCACCGCCGGTCAGTGCGATGGTGCCGACGGGTTCCCGGTCGGCGTCTGGATGGGCGATGACGACCCGCCACTCGCTCTCAGGAGCGCGTTGCGATGCTGCGATGTCGCCGCCGATGCTGACCATCGCGCCGTCGGCACCCGATCGCAGCGCAAGGTCGACGGCCAGATCTGCTGCCAGTCCCTTGCCGATCCCGCCCGCGTCGATGGTCAATCCGACCGGGAGGCGGATGATCCCGGCATCGAGGTCGATCTCGATGTCATCGAGCTTCGGCCGGACGGCGGCGCTGTCGTCGAAGCGGAGTGCGCCGGTCGGCAGGATGGTGATGCGTCGAGGGTCGTCGATGCTGGAGCTGTAGCCGGCTGCCATCAGTGCCGGGAGCGTGGTGGGATCGAACCGCTGCTCGGTTGCCCGCCACGCCTCGATCATCGTCGCGACCAGCGTGATCGTCGACGGATCGACCTGAACAGGATGCCCATCTGCGAGGTTCAGTCGTGAGAGATCACTGTCGGGAACGAACCGACTCCAGCAGGCCTCGAGATGGTCGAGCAGGCCGACGAGCATCGCGTGGCCATCAGGGGCCGACGGCGGATCGTCGCCGACCGTCACGATCTGCAGTTCGCTCGCCATCACGCGGCCGCGATGCTCAGCCACTGCCACTGGTGGTCGCCGCTGGTGCTGGAGTTGGTGCGGGTGCCGCCGCTGCAGCCGGAGCCGGAGTCACCACTCGAACCTCGGGACGGGCCGTGAGGGTCACCGGAGCAAGGTTGGTCGCCACCGGCGGCGTGGTCGCTTCGGCGGTCGGCGGCAGCGTCGCCGTGGGAGCTGCGGGAACCGCTGCAACGGGGGCGGTCGGCGAGGTCGCAGCGGTCGGCAGCGGCGTGGTCGCAGCTGCCGTGGGGGCGGCGTCGTCGGCGACGGCACCGGCGATGCCCATCGAGGCGACGAGGCCCAACATGGTGGTGACGCCCAGACCGGCACTGGCGATCCGTGATCCGCGTGCTGCATGGCGCCGACGTGGTCGCCGCACTTGGGCAGCGGTGGAGCGAGACGGCGTCGGGCCTGCTGTGGGCGGAGGCAGCGGCCGCCTGTTGAGGAGGGGATCGAACTCAGTCATCGTCGTCGGCCCCTTCGTACTCGTGGTCGTCGTCTTCGTAGTGGTCGTCGTCGTCATCGTGGTCGTCGTCCTCGTAGGTCCCGCCTGCCTTCGGGGCCGTGGTCGGCGTCGCGGCGGAGGATGCAGAGGACGCGGCCGGCGTTGCCGCAACGACGGTCGTCGGCTCGGTCACGTCGACGACGAGTCCGTCGTCGCCGATCGATGCGGTGAAGACGATCGTTCGGTCGCCGTTCACGAAGTCGACTCGCAGCGAGCGCAGGTCGGCCTGGGTCAGTGTCGAGACCCAGCCCGGTTCGGCCACCACGTGATCGAGCGCCAGCCCGCTGGTCGTGGTCACGACCCACACGGTGCCGGTGCCGGCGATGTCGTACTGCTGGGCCGCGGTTGGCGCGCTGGCCAGCGTGGTTGACGGCGCGGTCTCGACGGTCACCGTCGTCGGAGTGTCGGCGTCCGATCCCGCCGCGGGCAGCAGATCGTCGGTCGCGGCGAGCTCGCCGATGGTGCTGCTGTCGGCAGCGTTGAGGATGCCGATGTTCGCAGCGACCGCCGCGGTGCCGGCCAGCAGCACACCGGCGACGGCGGCGGCGGTGAGCAGCGAGGTGCGGCTCGTGAGTGACCGGCCCGGGCGGCGAGGCTCTGAAGGTGCAACTGGTGGTGTCGAGGTCATGTGATCGACCGTACGCACATGCGTTCCAGCAGGGGGCAAGCCGAAGGCAAACGTTGGGTAAGCGATCCCGAGCCGGGTCGTCGAGTGCGCGAACCTGATGACGTGCGCCTATTGCTCGTCGAGGACGATCCCACGATCTCCGATCCGCTGCTCGAAGGGCTGCGGCGCGAAGGATTCGAGGTCGAGCTCGCAGCCACGGGGGCCGCAGCACTGGCGGCGGACCCTGTCGATCTGGTGCTGCTCGATCTCGGCCTGCCCGATCTCGAAGGGCGCGTCGTGTGCCAGGAGCTTCGAGCTTCGAGCAATGTGCCCATCATCGTGGTCACCGCGCGCAGTGACGAGATCGATCGCGTGGTCCTGCTCGAACTGGGCGCCGACGACTACGTCGTCAAGCCGTTCGGGTTCCGAGAGTTGGTCGCACGGATCCGTGCGGTGCTGCGTCGCGTCGGCCAGTCCGACGCGCAGCCCGGCGAGGTCGAACCGGTCACGGTCGGAACGCTCGTGATCGATCGACGCCGACATGCGGTCCGTTTCGATGACGAGTCGGTGGCACTCACGCCGAAGGAGTACGACCTCCTGTTGTGCCTTGCGCTCGACGCCGGAGCGGTCAAGACGCGTGAGCAGCTGATGCGCGAGGTCTGGGACGAGCACTGGTGGGGGTCGACGAAGACGCTCGATGTCCACATCGCCTCGTTGCGCCGCAAGCTCACGCCTGAGGTGATCGAGACGGTCCGATCGGTCGGGTACCGGTACACCGCCGCCGACGAACCCATGCCTGTGCAGGGTTGACGTCGACATGACCCGCCGCCTGCTGGCCAGCTATCTGACGATCACCGTGATCGTGTTGGTCATGCTCATGGTGCCGCTCGGCGTCTTCTACTCCCAACGCGAACGCGAGCGGCTCGCCGCCGATGTCGAGCACGATGCCAGCGTCATCGCCACGCTGTATGAGGACGATCTCGAGGCGGGAACGCCGCTCGATCCAATTCCGGCCGACACCTACGAGGACCGGACCGGAGCGCGCGTCGTGGTCGTCGATGTCGACGGGATCTCGCAGGTCGACACGGGTGGTGACATCGATCGGGACTTCTCGACTCGACCCGAGTTGGAAGCCGCCCTCGAGGGCGTGCGGACGTCCGGCACTCGCCGGTCCGACACGCTCGAAACCGATCTGCTGTACGTGGCGGTGCCGGTCGCGTCCGGGGGAACGGTGCATGGCGCGCTTCGGATCACGCTCGACACCGGCGACGTCGACCAACGGGTCCGCAACTTCTGGCTTGCGCTCGGTGCCATTGCCGCAGTGGTGTTGGCGACGGTGACGCTGATCGGCTGGGTGATCGCTCGGTCGGTGACGCGACCGCTGCGTGACCTGACGGCCACGGCGGCCCGATTCGCGGGCGGTGATCTCTCGGTCGCCGAGCCGGTGGCGCAAGGTCCGCCGGAGATCCGGGCACTCGATGCCACGATGACCACCATGGCGCAACGGCTCGACGCTGTGCTCAGCGATCAGCGGCGCTTCGTCGCTGATGCATCGCACCAGTTGCGTACTCCGCTCACGGCGTTGCGGCTCCGCCTCGAGAACCTGCAGAGCGATCTGGCCACGGCCGACCGCGGTGCCCCCGACGCCCACGCCGTCGACGCGTTGGAACGTGCGATCGGGGAGACCGAGCGGCTGACCGAATTGGTGTCGAACCTCCTGCAACTCGCACGCGCTGACGATCAACCGGTCGCGTCGGTCGCTGACCTCGGCGAACTGGTACGCGACCGTGTCGACACGTGGACGGCCAGCGCCGACGAGCGAGGCGTCGAGCTGCGACACCGTCACGTCGACCAGCCGACGCTTGTCCGGTGCATTCCGGGAGCGATCGAGCAGATCCTCGACAATCTGCTCGACAACGCACTGGCCGTCGCGCCGCCCGGTTCCAGCATCGACGTCGACATCGCCCGCATTGCCGATCGAACCGCTGAGTTGCGCGTCGTCGATCACGGTCCGGGGCTCGACGATGCGGCGAAGGTCGACGCGATGCGACGGTTCTGGCGCGGTGACACGTCCCGAGCCGGCACGGGGCTCGGACTCGCGATCGTGGACACAC
>Ga0307380_10010308_pt1 | contig 11783 bp, 18 predicted proteins | sample UN3MG_FD_202239 | JGI IMG/M metagenome (GOLD analysis project Ga0307380, IMG submission 202239) | Soil microbial communities from Risofladan, Vaasa, Finland - UN-3 | ecosystem: Environmental > Terrestrial > Soil > Coastal area > Acid sulfate soil | place: Finland: Risofladan, Vaasa | collected... | reverse complement strand
CGGTGAGTCGATGGGGAGGGCGCGACCTGCCGTCAACCTTCAAAGTGGCCGGATCGAAGTCAATCCAATGCTCGTACGGGCCGCTGCCAAATCCCAATCGGTTGTAGAATCCTTGTTCGAATACTCCCAGGCCGGCGATCAGGGTACCCTCCTCCGCGGCATCGGCGATCGCCTCAGCCGTAGTCCTGGAGGCGCACTGCAGCCTGCGGGCTATGGTGCTGGTAACAACGGCGGTTACAGCACAGAGACTCAGTTCCTCCTTCAAATAGTGAAACGCTCCGGGCAAAGTCAGGGCCAGAGACTCAGCCCGCCCTCTGAGCTCTGCTATCCAAGACCTCCCAGCCTTGAAGAAAGCACGAGTCACCTCGTCCTTTTCGCGGTCCTTTCCCTGCTCCACCCAGCCGACCTCTTTGAATATCGCCAGGGCTGCCTCGGCATCCCGCTTATGTTCGTATCTTCGAAATTTTATGTCATCTTCTCGCTTCACACTCACAACTGTGCCTCTTTCATCTAGATCGACGGCGCGGATCAACCTGTCGGTGTTGATCGCTTCGTTCCCCTACCCATCTCCCTGGCCCGCCTCTTCTGCTAGGATAAGGATTTCCGGACGGTACTCGAAATGCATTGTATCGAAGAAAAACCACTTGCCGCCCCAAATAAAACCCTGCTGCTCGAAGGCATCGACAACCTGAAGAGGCACCATCCAGCGCTGCTCGTAGGGGATCGCATACCACTCGTCGGTTTGGGGCAAAGCCCACCGCCAGTAGGTGTGTCGCCCACCGAAGCTCTTTGGTGCCAGATCAATGGCGATTCCGTAGCTGTGATAGCTCCGCGACTGAGTTCCCGCAATCTCCCGCCAGTTATACCCGGCCAAACCCTTGAGCCCGTCAACAAAGCGCTGCACTCCAGGATCGGTCTCGACGAGGATTCCCAGACGTCTTCCCACCCTTTTCAGCGGTTCTGCAATCTGCTCATGGACCCGTACATCAAAACCCATCAGATTCACCGTGACAATCCCGGCTTCTGTCTGTCTTCGGGTGCCGGCCTTGTACAGATCGGCAAGGAAACCCTCCTGGCGCTTGGGCGGATTTGTGGCGGTTTGTTCAAGACGTTCTTTCAGCCTGCGTTTTGTCTGTTCATCAAGGTCGGGAATCGGGGGGAGTTCGAGGGAGTAGGAGTAGAAACGATAGGAAGCATAGTGTTCCCACCGATGCCGGAGCTCTTCCGGTAAAAGACGTCCGTGGGTCCAGTAGTACCAGGTGTCATCGATACGAACCGCCCAATCGCCTCCTCGGAAGGCAAGCTCTGCGATTCGATCCTGATAGGCCTGAGCCAGCGCTTTCATCTCTGCCTGACCGGCAGAGTCCTCCCCGGCTCCGGTGGAACGTTCCGCCTGTGGAGCGGCGGTTGGGGCATCGGGATTTCCAGAGGTTTCGCAGGAAACTCCAACCAGTACAACCAGCAAACCTAGCATTGCCAAAAAGGAAACACGCTTCATAGTATTTATCAATATACAAACCGCGGTGCGGATAGAAAAGAGATACCCCCGAAGACAATGGTCCGCCCGTAAAGTCGAACAGATGTTTTGTTTTCAGCCTGAAAACGGGTACAACCTACAAGGCTTCGTCGAACTCGTCTCGATAACGGGCAACACCCAAAACACCTCGCAGAGCAGAATCGTGGAAGGTGAGAATCATAAACGCCTGGTCCGGAACACCCTCCCACTGGCATTGAATTCCATACCGGGAAGCCGGCTGAAAACCGAATCGGGGATAATACTCCGGATGACCCAACACGATGACAAAGGGAGTCGAAGCCGCCCGCAATCGCTTCAATCCCTCACGAACCAGTTGGGATCCGACGCCTGCCCTCTGATGCTCAGGAAGCACAGCCATCGGTGCGAGCCCCATACCCAGAATCGGTTCACCCGGGCCATCGGAACTTTCCGTCCGGTTTTCAATCGTTATCGGACTAAACAGTATATGACCCACCGGGAGCTCGTCGGCGACCGCGACCAGGGAGAGCAGGTTGCTGCAGGATTGGCGTAACTTGTCAACGATATCCGCTTCTTCCCTTCTGCCGAAGGCCGCCTCGTTGATTCGACGGATTATCTCACGATCTCCGCGTCCCTCCTCCCGTATTTCGATATTCATCGGAACAGCCTCTGGATCCACCAATAATGCAGGACCGGGAGCACCGCCGGACCACTGATGCGGGCGAAGTATCTGTCAAATATCAGCTCAGGTCGCTGTTCGCTGATCCGTCGAAGAACCTTTCCCGAGCCATACTTGATATTCGCTTCGTTCGCATTCAGGCCTTCGAGAAGGTCGGGAATCGTTTCCGGATGTCCTAGCACTTGAGCGGCGATAGCTTCCCGGTCCGTACCTTTTTTACCGAGAGATTCCAAGATTTCGGTAGAGTTCATTGCACCGCCATTATAACGCAGTATTGTTCTGCTTGACGACAGGCAAGAAACATCCTTATTTTTTTGGTTAGGATAAGAATTGTGATCGAAAGGAAGTTGACGATGAACTTTGACGAGATCATGGAGTTTCTGAAAGCTCACGAAAATCCAAACGGGAAGAAGGTGTGGATGCGACACGGAGCCCGGGATCCCTTCTATGGCGTCCGGATCAGCGATCTGAAGCAAGTTGTCAAAAAGGTGAAGAAGAACCACCAGCTGGCGATGCAGCTCTACGCCACCAGAAACTCCGATGCCATGTACCTGGCCGGCCTGATCGCCGACGAAACCCAGATGAGCAAGAAAGACCTGCAGGAGTGGGTCAAAGAAGCCTATTGGTACATGTTGAGTGAATTCTCCGTTGCCGACGTCGCTGCCGAGACCCCCTATTGGAACGAGTTGGCCAAGGAGTGGATGAAATCGGACCAGGAGATGATCACCTGTGCCGGCTGGGCTACCTACAGTGCCGCGATCTCGATACGGCCAAACGAGGAGCTCGATCTCGATGAGATCGAAGAGCTTCTGGACGTCGCCGAGCGATCGGTTCACTCAGCCCCGAACCGGGTCCGCTACGACATGAATCACTTCGTGATCTGTGCAGGAAGCTACATTCCCGAGCTGTCAGAAAAGGCACGGCGTGTAGCGGAATCGATCGGCAAGGTCGCGGTTGACATGGGCGATACCGCCTGCAAGGTTCCTTTCGCATCGGAGTATATCGCCAAGGTCATCGAGAGGGGAAATCTGGGAAAGAAACGAAAAGCCGCCAGGTGTTGATTCGTTCACCTGCCGTGTTGCTCGGAGGCATTCCGGCCGGCAAACAGGTCCCGACGCCGGAAGGTGGCAATCAAGAAGCGCCCCATCACCTCGGCACCGGTGAGCCAGACAAAGTGGGCATGATTTCGTCGATTTTTCAAGATCTTCCCGACCAGGAAGCGGGCCACCCTCCGCTTCATCGGTAAGACCCCTGTGCGATAGGCATTCCTGGTACTCCCGATCTCTATATGGAACCTACACAGGAATACGATTCGGCACAATAACAAGCACTCACGGTGGTCAAAAAAAATCAAAATTTTCTGCAAAGACGCTTGCTTTACTTGGTACTATGTATTACACTATAGTAACTAAAGCACAATACTATACAGTGTTTAAATGCCTAAATAGCATGGAGGAACTATGAATGTTCAATTTAAGAAGGGAGTCCTGGAGCTCTGTGTTCTGGTGGTACTTTGCCGACGGGACTACTACGGCTATGAACTGGTGCACACCATCTCGGAGAACATCGACATCGCCGAAGGTACGATCTATCCTCTGCTGCGGCGGCTGACCAAGGAGGAATACTTCACCACCTACCTGCGGGAATCAGAGGAGGGTCCTTCCCGCAAGTACTACCAGATCACCGAAAAGGGACAGACCTACAAGGAGGACCTGCTCCTGGAGTGGACCCACTTCGTGAGCAGTGTCAACAATCTCATTCAAAAGGAGGAGGTAGCATGAACAAGGAACAATTCTTGAACCAGTTGAAGCGCTCCCTGTCCGGAGTCCCGGAGACGGAAAAGAAAGATATCCTCTACGACTACGAGGAACACTTCCGCAGCGGTATGGAAAACGGCCAGAAGGAAGAGGAGATCGCTCGATCCCTTGGCAACCCGAGGGTTCTGGGCAAGTCTTACCATATTGAGAGTCTTTTAGATGAAAGCAGAGGCGGCCGGCGGGCTGCGAATGTGCTGCGGGCGTTGTTCGCATCGTTGAGTCTTGGCTTTTTCAACGTGATTATTACCGTCCCCGTTTTCGCCGGTCTGCTGGCAGGCCTGATCGGCCTATGGGCGGGAGCGGTCTCGCTGGCCGTGACGGGGGTAGCGGTGATCCTGGCGGTCATTCTACAGCCCCTGCTTCCGGCCCTCATTACCCTCGGGGGCTTGAGCATCCCCTTTCTGATCTTCGCATCGATCGGGATCAGTGCTCTGGGTCTACTCTCCCTGATCGGCATGTGGAAGCTCAGCCAGTGGTTTTTCAAGATTGCCGGCAAGTACGTGCAATTCAACCTACGAATTATCAAAAAACAGGAGGCAAGAGCATGAACGACACATTGAAGAAAATTGTATTGATCACCGCCGCCGTTGCGGTTGTATCCCTGGGCATCGCGACAATCCTCTTTTTCACTACCCCTATGAAAGGACGATGGGAGCCGAAGGATGGAATCACCGTGGATGAGCGGAAAACCTTCTCGCTGGAGGGAATTACCGAAATCAATGTGCAGACCAGCAGCACAGATGTGCTGGTCGGGAAAAGCGAGGGAAGCAGCATCGAAGTGTATCTGCACGGAACGGTGCACACCAGTCGATCCGAAGCCATGCCGACATTGACCGCCGAACAGACAGGTGACTTGCTCGAGATTACCACGAAACGGAAGAACGGCCAACATTTCGTCCTTGGCTTCTATTCCGACGATCTCGTCTTGGAGATCGGAGTGCCGGAGCAGTATCGCAACCGGTTGGTCGTGCGCACCAGTTCCGGAGATGTGGATATTATCGATCAAAACCTCTCCGAGCTCTCCGTCGACACCAGCTCGGGCGATATACAGCTTCGCTCCGTTCAAGCCGCCACGGTTTCGATGAAATCTTCCTCCGGAGACCAGGAGGCGGAAGACCTTCAAGCCGAGTACTCGGAACTGACCAGCACCAGCGGTGATCTACGAGTGGGAGATCTGAAAGGCGGCGCCAAGGTGAACAGCTCATCCGGGAAGATCACCCTGAGCTACCTCGAGTTCAATGCAGACCTGGAGGTTCAAAGCAGCTCCGGGGATGTCAAGCTGTTTCTCACCGAGGCAGCCCGGTTCCGCCTGGAAGCCAGAGCCTCTTCGGGAGACATCCGCTGTGAGTTTCCAGTTATCCTGGCAGGGGCGAACAGCGAGATGAGCCGGAACACGGTCATCGGTACGGTGGGAGACGGGACACATCAGGTAGTGGTGAAGACCTCTTCGGGGGACATTACGATCCAACCTTAGCCGGATTTTCTGCCGGGGGGGAGTTTTCCGGTCCTGTTATAATAAAACCCCTGGTACAACGATTCATCCGGGCCGCTCTGAAGGCTAAAGCCCTGCGTCGAAGGAGGGAAGCCGGTTTGCAGAGCGGCCTTTTTGCTTTATTTAAGTATCAACGCCGGCCGGCCAGCTTCTGAATCGCTCGTGGAAGGACGGTCTTTTCCTTTTCCGGCTGCGGCTCTTCGCTGCGGTAGTCGTACCGGTTGATGAAGCTCTTCAATTCTTTTTCGATGCGATCAAAACTGCGCTGCTGCAAGGCGAGAATATCCGAATACCAATTCTGCAGCGTGGACCTCGACAGATTTTCCCCGGCAAGCTCGTGAGCGACGGCCAGATGGGGAAGACAGAACCCTCTGGAGGCGAGCAGGTTTTGGCGGAACTCCGGATCCTTTTCCCACAGATAGACGGTGGCGAAGGCGTAGCCCCTTACCGTTTCCTCCAGCCGCCGGCAGATGAGGCAAGCCTCCTTTCTGTCCTTCAACAGGCGGATAAGCCCGGCAGCGTTTGCCCGCTGCCTCTTTCCCGCCGAAGACCGTTTCAAGGCTTTGCCGTTCGGAGCCCCGGAGGCATTCGGCGACGGATTGTCCAAGCCTTTCTCCCGCTCCCTGATTCGCTTCCAGGTTTCAAGCAGATGGGTATGGGTGATCAGGGCCAGCCCGAGACGGTTGCCTTCCTTATAGAGGGCTTGAAAATGAGGGGCGCAAAATCCGGATCGGTTGACTTTCACGCGAATCTGCGGCTGCATCACCGAGTTGCCCAAGAAGTAGCGTATAAGCTGTGCCTCCGCCTTCGCCTCTAGATCGCAGAGCAGGCATTCCTCACCCTTGCTCAACATTTCTCGAACCGTGGTTGTTTCCAGTGGAACCTTCATCGTTGATTATTTATACGGAAGCCAAAAAGCAATCGACATCAACTCGATCGTGAACACTGGCTGCCAGCTTTCCACGTCGAAAAACAAAGAAAACGGCAGAAGCTCGATAGAGATTCCCCCCATGTTGCCGGAATGGACGGGTGAGACTCGGGCGCCGATATAGTGGCGCAGTACCGTCCGGTAGTCGGTGCTCACCATATATCCGACCGACACAGCGGTGTATAGTTCCTCGGCCAAGCGGATATTGAGCCTGGACAGCACGGTAATGAGGTGGTTTTCAGAATAGGTCGGAAACAGACCGGCGGCATATTTCAAACTGATCCCGAAAATCCGGTTAAACTCTCCCAACACCTCCCCATAGAGATAGCTTCCCCCGGCGACCGAGGGAGCCTCCGTAACCCCTTCCTGTCCAAGCCGAAAACCGACAACCGCCTTGATCTCCCGGGGTTTTCCCTCTTTCTCCGGCACTATCCGGGGTTGTCTGCTTGAACGGCCCAGGGTGGAGGCCAGGCGATCGCAGTCCTGAACAAGCTCGTCCGTGCTGCCGTAAACCATCTCATCGCTATAGAGAGTATCACCGGTAGCCACGTCGAGGAGCCACAGATTCACTCGATAACCGTCACCGTTTCTTCGAATCTCCCCGAGCACGGCGAGCTCCACCTCGATTATCGAAGCGGACTGCAGCTGATCCTTTTCATACGATCCGTGGCGGCGAGCCCTGCCCGCTTCACGCAGCGATTCTTCCCGTTGGGTGCGGTTTATGACCCTCCGGAACCCCTGCGTTTCGAGGATTTTCAGGGACAACCGATCGACGTAGGATTCCATCTCCTCCCGGGATGTCCCGGCAAACCGAAAATCCATCACAGCGATGCTTCGGTAGACCTTCGCCTCCTGGGATATGGCGGGTATTGCTGCGATAAAACCGAGAGCCGCGATGCCGATCGTCCGCCACACCTTTGATATCGGGAACCCCATCCCAACTGCTACCTTTCCTTCTTTTTTGCCCGTTTGTCCCTCCCCGTGTCGAGGAACTCCGGTGTGATCTCGGTACACACGGTTTTGAAAATCTGCTGTTTCATGGGATCCGCACTACTTTGGCAGGTTTACAACCTGGATGTCAACGCGTTGAATAAGCTCTTCCCAAATCCGAGAAGGCTCTTGATGAAATATGAACGCCCGCTCCGCAGTCAGGATGTACCAGTCGCCCCGGTCAATTTCGTTGTCCAGCTGCCCCGGAGCCCAGCCGGTGTGGCCGGCGTAGACGCGGAACTCGTCTTCCCCTTCGGCAAGAATACGTTTCAGAACCAGCTCGTCCGAGCCGAGGTAAACACCCCGGAACACCCGTCGGGTGTCTTCGGGCGTACTGTCCGATCGAAGAAGAAAGAGCAGGTGATGGGCAAACACAGGTCCTCCAAAGTAGACGGAATGAGCCTCTAAACCGGCGATTTCCGGCCATAGCTCCGCCATGGTATGCCCAGTAGGTCGGTCGATGATCAAGCCAAAGGCACCGTAAGAGTCGTAGTCGATCAGAAAAACCACGGTTTGGGAGAAATTGGGATCCCGAAGACCCCGAGCAGCCACCAGGAAAGTACCCGCCTGCGGCTGGTCGAGAGATTGAACCAAGAGCGCCGGCAGCTTCGGCGACAAACCAACTTCGGGGTTTGAAAGGGTGTCGACCCTGCTCCCATAGCCGCCGGCGATCCAGAGGGTCAGCAGGACGGCGGCGGCAAGGATAACCGTTGCCGGAAATAACCTCTGAAGCCGATGGAATCCGCCGCCAACGTTTCTAAATCTCACGATTTCGTATCCTCAGGTCAATCATACAGACAATCGCCGCCTCGGTATACGCTTCCGGTTCTGTGGAAGAAGCCGGATCGCCGCGGTGACGGAAGGTTAATGTTCCCTTTACACCCCGGGAATTCTCGATTAGGATGGTACTGCTTAATAAAAACCAGCCAACAGGATAGGAAAACCATGGCAAGCGGACATATGTCAATCCGAAAAACCGGACCGGTTCTGTTGATCGTGGTGTTTCTCTGCTTCAGCACGGGCCTGATCTTTGCAGAGGGAACCACCGAACAAGCGGCCTATCCCGCGAAGACCATTACCTATGTAATACCCTTCGATCCGGGCGGACAATCCGACATCACGGCGCAATACCAGAAGGCGGGACTGCAGGACGCCCTGGGCGTCAGCGTAATCATCAAGCACATGCCCGGGGCCGGCGGCAGCGTCACGTGATCCTGGGCGTGTTTCTCAAGATACTCAGGAAACCCTTCCTGCTCATCCGCTCCGCGGTAATCGGCACCATAGTGGGCATCATCCCCGGTGCCGGCGGAAACATCGCCTCGATGGTCTCCTACAACGAAGCGGTTCGAGCCTCCCGCTATCCCCATAAATTCGGCAAGGGCTACATGTACGGAGTGGCGGCGGCGGAGACGGCCAACAACGCCGAGGTCTCTGATCCCTCTGCTGACGCTGGGCATACCCGGAGCCCCTCCCGCGGCGGTCCTGCTCGGGGCATTGCTGCTGCAGGGAATGCGGCCGGGAGCGGATCTTTTCACGATTCACGGAAAAATCACCTATACCTTCATCCTGTCGCTGGTACTGGCCAACCTGCTGATTCTGCCGATCGGGGTGTTGGGCGGCAAGTGGGTGTCCCGTCTGATCACCCGGGTCCCGGTAACCGTCCTGGCACCGTTCATCTTCCTGCTGTCGGTGATCGGCTCCTACGCAATCAACAAAAACATGTTCGACGTGTTCGTAATGCTGTTTTTCGGCTTGCTGGGCTACGTAGGGCGAAAAATCGGGTTCAGCCCGGGACCGGTGGTACTGGGGCTGATTCTGGGCGATATCTGCGAGCAGGGTCTGGTGCAGTCGATTCTCATGGGCCGGGCCTCGGGTTCGATCCTGCAGATGTTTTTCACCCGCCCGATATCCATCGTGCTGATCGTGCTGACGTTGATGTCCGCCCTCTGGCCGGTCGCCCAGGGCATGATGCGCAGAAGAGGCAGCCGTGAAAAACGCTGACCGCATCTCCGCCGCCGTAATTCTGGGAATCTGCCTGTATTTCTGGATCGAAGCCAGAGGGTTCAGCCCGCTCAGCGGCTTTTTCCCCCAGGTGATCATCGTCATTCTGGCCGCCCTGGTCATCGCGCTGACTGTAGGCTTCTACCTGTTCTTCGATCGGCTGCTGTTGGTTTCCTTTCCCCGCGGCCTGCTGATTTGAGGGCCGGAAAGAATCATGTCGGAAGAAGAACACAAGGAAAAAACTACCTTCCTGTGGTTCGACATCGGCTATACGCTGCTGTACAACCTCAGGGAACCGACCTACCGGCAGGTTCTCCGGGAACACGGTGCCGAGGTATCTGAAAACGATCTGGTTCACGCGTTTCACTGGGTCGACAAGGTTTTCATGCGGGAATATCCCGGCGTTCTAGGCAAAGATCCGCGGACCTACTCTCCCTGGTACCTGGGGGTCTTGAACTACCATCTCGGTCTGCGTCTCGATCTCTGCAGTGTCTTCACACGCTGGAGGGAGCTGCAGGATGCCACCGAAGATTACTGGCGGGCTTTCGATTTCGCCCCTTCCGTGCTGGATCGGTTGAGACGAAAGGGCTTTCGCCTTGGCATCATTTCCAACTGGGACCTTTCAGCCAGATCGACTCTGACCAGGCAGGGTCTAGCGGATTATTTCGACCACATCATCATATCCTCGGAGGTGGGCTGTGAAAAACCGGACGAGGGCATCTTTCGTCTCGCTCTGGAGAAGGCAGGGGTTTCAGCATCCCGATGTTTGTATGTCGGTGACAACTACTACGATGACGCCATCGGCAGCATGGAGGTGGGCATGCCTTCCGTGATTATCAACCGCTTCGAGCGGAAGGGAATCGGGGAGATAGAGGGGCATCCGATCATCCGGGATATCCGAGAGATAGAGGAATACCTGTAAGCGCTCCCCGCGCCGGCTTTCACTCAAGCGAGGAGCTTCCGCAGCCGGCGAATCGACCGGCTCAGGTTCTGCCGCGCCTGGTGCTCATATCGTTTTTGGAAGGGCGGGACTGTGTATATTTCCGGTAGAGCGAGAAATCCTTCGAGAATGTGGATCCGCCTTTGCCGGCGCACTCTGTCTGGTACGGAGCTGTATTCAAGGCCGATCGCTTCCTCGTAGCTGTCGAACTCCTTCCGGGTTTTCCCGAAGATGGATAGATCGACATCACGGATCAGGGCGCTGTCCTGAGGGCAGAGCGCCTCTGGGGTGTCGTGGTCGGTCAGATATCGGGTAGCCAGGATGAGAGTCTCCACCTTCCGGACGGTTCCGGAGGGGAGATTCATGCTCTCCGCGGCAGATCGAGCTATTCGGGCGCTGAGCTCCTCGTTGTCCGGGGCACCCGGAACATACACCGCATCATGAAACCAAACGGCCATCTCCACAGCGGCGGGATGAATCGCAAAGGAGCGGGCCGCTTCCAGCTCGTCGAGGCAGGCCGAGACATGGGTCCAGTTGTGATAGTGCCTGTTCTCTTCGCTGTACCGGCGATCGAGGGCTTGAAACACCTGCTCCGGATTTCCACCCACCGCAATCCCCGCTCGGCCCAGAAATTCGATGAATTTAAACCAGCGGCTGCGCAGCGAGTGTCGGACTTCTCCCGGTTTCATATGTCGCAAGTGTACAGCAATTTCACCGCCGGCCCAACCGAGTAGAAGGAGTCTTTGAGGATCTCTCTGCTGTTTTTAAGCCCAATTGCATCTTGATTAATTCGACCCTGTCAGTAAAATATGCAGCCTACACAGAGTTTAAAACCATAGATGAAACTGTTGATCTTCGTATCCCGGCGATTGGGACGACTGCTTCTGACAATATTTCTGATCTCAACGATTATTTTTTTTGTGATCCACATCATTCCCGGCGACCCGGCTCTGGTGGTGGCGGGAATGGACGCTACCCAGGAAGCGATCGACGCGATCCGGGCCAAGCTGGGCACCGACCAGCCTCTTCCGGCACAGTACCTCCAGTGGCTGTGGAAGGTCGTCCGTTTTGACTTCGGCGAGTCCCTGATCAGCGGCCAGTCGGTAATCAAACTGGTGTTCCAGCGCTTTCCTCTCACCCTCTCCCTGGCGGTGTTGGGGATCCTCATTTCCATCGTAATTGCCATTCCACTTGGAGTGCTTTCCGCAGTCAAACGCTGGTCTCTTTGGGATTACTCGGGGATGGCCTTCTCTCAGATCGGGATGGCGATCCCCAGCTTTTGGTTGGGGATCATGCTCCTGCTGATTTTTTCGGTAAAGATACCGATCTTCCCGCTGTTCGGTTCGGGAAGCATCGTGCACCTGATCCTTCCCGCCATTTCTCTCGGCATCGCCCGGGCGGCGATCATCCTGCGGCTGACCCGCGCCTCTATGATCGAAGA
>Ga0307380_10010306_pt1 | contig 11784 bp, 8 predicted proteins | sample UN3MG_FD_202239 | JGI IMG/M metagenome (GOLD analysis project Ga0307380, IMG submission 202239) | Soil microbial communities from Risofladan, Vaasa, Finland - UN-3 | ecosystem: Environmental > Terrestrial > Soil > Coastal area > Acid sulfate soil | place: Finland: Risofladan, Vaasa | collected... | reverse complement strand
TTAATAGGTTTAATCTTTGATATCCCGTAATTTTACCTCATAAATTCATGGTTAAAATATCCTTTGTGTGCCTTCGTGTAGTCCTTTTTGAACCTTTGTGGTAAAAAAAATAGTTAAACCACGAAGTATCACAAAGGTCATCACAAAGTAAAACAAAGAAAAAAGTAGAATATTAAGACTTTCAGATACCCCTTAAAGCATTCAGATGGATTTCAAAGCCCCCTTTAGGGGGTTGGGGGCGAGATGAAGGGGAGTAAAATGATTGATATTCAACAATATGCAGAACCAAAAAGGTAATATACTTGTTGTAGATGATAATAAAAGCATCCTCAGCGCACTTGATATTCTCTTAACCTCTGAATTTCAATCGGTGACCCTGATTTCAAATCCCAACCTGATACTTGCAACACTTAAGAAAAATGATTTTAACCTGGTAATCCTTGATATGAACTTCAGTGCAGGGATAAATACCGGTAATGAAGGACTTTACTGGCTTGAAAGAATAAAAGAGACCAATCCTGAAGTATCGGTGGTAATGATCACGGCTTACGGTGATATTGATATTGCAGTAAAGGCTCTTAAGGCGGGTGCTTCGGATTTTATCCTCAAGCCTTGGGATAATGAGAAACTTCTGGCGACACTTAAGCTGGCAATCCAGCTTGATCTTTCAAAGAAAGAGGTTAAACACCTTAAGGAAAAGGAATCTGAACTCAAAAAAGCGATGAACCGTGACCAGCGGTATATCATCGGGTCATCACCACAGCTGATGAATGTATTGAACCTTACCAGGAAGGTAGCTAAGACCGATGCCAACGTGCTTATAACCGGCGAAAACGGCACAGGCAAAGAGCTTATTGCACAGGAAATTCATCGCCTGTCGAACAGAGCCGGCGAATTGCTGGTAAGCGTGGACATGGGTGCATTAAGTGAAACTCTCTTCGAAAGCGAACTGTTCGGGCATGTCAAAGGTGCATTTACCGATGCAAAGGATAACAGGCAGGGGAAATTTGAAATTGCTGACAAAGGCACATTGTTCCTCGATGAAATCGGGAACCTTCCCTTACATCTTCAGCCGAAATTGCTGACAGCCATTGAGAACCGGCAGATTTCCAAAATCGGCTCAAACCAGGTCATTACAACTGATATCCGGCTCATAAGTGCAACCAACAGGAACCTGGAAAGTATGGTACAAAATGGTCTTTTCCGGGAAGATCTTCTCTACCGGATCAATACCATCCAGATAGAATTACCTCCCCTTCGGGAAAGGGGAAATGATATCAGTATCCTTGCTGAATTCTTCCTGAAAAAATACTCTTCCAGATATAATAAACCAAATCTCCGGATTAATCAGCAGGCACACGAAAAACTGCTCAGGTATCAATGGCCCGGTAACATCCGTGAACTTCAGCATACTATAGAAAAAGCCGTGATCTTAAGCGAAACATCTCTGATTAAACCTGATGATTTATTCTTCAGAAATGCAGCAACAACAGGTAACCTGTCAGTCAATACCATTGAAGAGATGGAAAAACAGATGATACAGGAAGCCCTTGAAAAGAATAATGGCAACTTCACAGCTGCAGCCGAACAGCTGGGAATAACAAGACAGACCTTATATAACAAACTCAGAAAATCAGGGTAAAATGATCAGTAAAAATTTGTATATTAATATTATTATAAGAGTATCTCTTATTGTTATCCTGTCTGTTCTGCTTGGTTACTTAATCCTAAAAGAACAATCTCTCCGTTTTTCAATCATCTGTTTCCTGACGATTACTCTTATAACAATCAATCTGATATCATATTTAAACAAGACCAACAGAAATATCAGATTCTTTTTTGATTCTGTCAGGAACGATGATTCAAATCTCGCTTTCCCTGTCGATAATAAAACCGGCAGTCTGAAAGAGTTACATCTGAGCATGAACAGGGTTAATCAACAGATACAATTGCTGAAGATAGAGAACAGGCAGCAGGAACAATATTTTCAGAAAATCCTTGAGCACCTTGCAGCAGGGATAATAACATACAACAACAAAGGATTTGTTCTTCATGCAAATACCTCAGCATTGCGGCTTCTTTCAACTGAAGTGCTGACTCATCTGCAACAGATAGAAAGGATCAATAAAAAACTGTTCCGGGCTATAAAAGACCTGAAGCCATTTGAACGGCGTCTGGCTGCAATTAATACAAATCAGGGTGAAATACAATTGCTGTTAAAATCAACTTCCTTCGGGACAAATGAAAATGAACTTATTATCCTCTCAATCCAGGATATAAAGACTGAACTTGATGAAAAGGAGCTGGAATCGTGGATGAGGCTGATAAGGGTATTAATGCATGAAATAATGAATTCCATTACACCAATAACTTCTCTGGCTGAATCTCTTTCAAATATTTATCGTTCGGGTGAAGAACCTGTTGTGGCGGAACAGGTTACTGACAAGACTATAGCAACTACCCTTCAGGGGCTGAATGTAATTAAGGAGCAGGGAAAAGGGCTGATGTCTTTTGTTGAATCATACCGGAAGCTTACCCGTATCCCGAAACCGGACATGAAACTTTTTAGGGTTTCAGAACTTTTTTCGAGAGTAAGGATACTTGCCAATTCACTTGAAAACAATAAAAATGCAGAAATATCTTTCCAGGTGATAAATGCTGATCTGGAGATTTTTGCAGACGAAAATCTGATTTCCCAGGTGCTTATAAATCTGATAAAGAACGCACTTGAATCGAATGAAAATAATCCGGACTGTAAAATTAAAGTTGATGCAGGTTCTGATCAGAGCAGTCACCCGGAGATCTGTGTCACTGATAATGGACCAGGGATCAGCGAAGAGAACCTTGAAGAAATATTTGTACCATTCTTCACTACACGGGAAAACGGATCCGGTATCGGACTCAGTGTCTCAAAGCAGATCATGGGCGCTCATGGCGGAACACTGAAGGTCCGGTCAATCCCGGATAAAGAGACTGTGTTCTGCATGAGTTTTCAAAACTGAAATGATTTCCGGAAAATAGATATTAAATTTGCCGGCACGATACTGTAAATGAAAGAAGACGGAATAACACATCTTTATGCCGGTCACCCATATCTGAATGGTCTGATTGAATCTATAAGTTCTGAAAAAACAAAAAGAATCCGGCTGGAAGGTTTAACAGGATCATCAAAAGCGGTTATCCTGTCGGATCTTTTTAAGAAAACCCAGTTAACTCATGTTGTGGTCATTCCTGAAAAAGAAGAGTCAGCCTATTTTTATAATGATCTTGTTGCACACCTGGGAAATGATAATGTGTTCTTCTTCCCATCAACATATAAGCGTTCGGTGCAATACGAACAGACTGAACCGGCAAATATCGTTCTTCGCACAGAGGTATTAAATCATCTGGCTTCAGGCAAAAGAAAAGGCATTATTGTCACCTATCCCGAGTCGGTGATGGAGAAGGTTGTCAGTCGCCAAAACCTTAAAAAGAACACTTTTAACATAAGTAAAGGGGACAGGATCTCACTTGAGTTCCTTGAGGAGGTACTCCATGAATACAATTTTGAAAGGGTTGACTTTGTTTATGAACCCGGACACTATTCCATACGTGGAAGCATAGCTGACGTATTTTCCTATTCAGCTGATATGCCGTATCGTATCGACTTTTTTGGGGAAGAAGTCGAAACTATCCGGTCATTTAATACTGATGATCAACTCTCAGTCGCTCTTTTTAAACAGATCGCCATAATCCCCAACATACAGGATATTTCCCTCGAAGAAATAAGTGATTCCTTCACCGAATTCCTGCCCCCTTCATCATTGATATGGATTGAAGATTCTAAATTCATCAGCGAAAAGATCAACAATATCTACGATTTGACTACAGCTCGCGGCGAACCGGGATTAAAAAGCGATAAGAGAGATATTGTGATGACAGGGGGCAGATTCTTTGAACATTGTGAAAAGTTCAGAATGATCGAGTTTGGTAAAAACAGTTTGTATGAACCCGAATTACAGTTTAAATTCCAGACCGAACCACAGCCTGTTTTTAACAAGAATTTTGAACTCCTGTCAGAAAAGCTTGTCACAAATGAGATCAACGGTTATACAACATATATTATATCCGAAAGCGAGTCGCAAATCGACAGACTGAAAGATATATTTGCGGAGATCAGTCCACAGGTCCGCTTCATACCCCTATTGCTTAACCTGCATAGCGGATTCACCGACCATGATCTGAAAATATCAATATTCACTGATCACCAGATATTTGACAGGTATCATAAATTCAGGATAAGAGGGTACTTCACTAAAAAGGAGAGTATATCCGTTAAAGAGCTTACCGGACTTAATCCAGGTGATTATGTTGTACATATTGACCATGGGACAGGCAGATTCGGGGGACTGGAAAAGATTGAGGTAAATGGCAGGATACAGGAAGCTATTAAACTGGTTTACAGGGATAACGACATCCTCTATGTTGGGATCCATTCTCTGCACCGGATATCAAAATATAAAGGGAAGGATAATTCCGAACCGAAGATCTATAAGCTTGGATCAGGAGCATGGCAGAAGCTGAAACAGAGCACAAAAAAACGTGTAAAAGATATAGCAAAAGACCTTATTCATCTTTATGCAAAAAGAATGGCTTCGGATGGTTACTCCTTTTCTCCCGATTCCTATATGCAGCGCGAGCTGGAAGCTTCCTTCATTTATGAAGATACACCCGATCAGCTTACTGCTACCATGGCTATAAAAGAAGATATGGAAGCGCCTCACCCGATGGATCGTCTTGTTTGCGGAGATGTGGGATTCGGTAAAACAGAGGTGGCGATCAGAGCTGCGTTCAAGTCAGCCGCCGACAGTAAGCAGACTGCTGTACTGGTACCCACAACAATTCTTGCTCTTCAGCATTACAAAACTTTTACATCGAGGCTTAAAGGATTTCCCTGTAATATAGAATATACCAGCCGTCATAAGAAGGCAGCCGACCAGAAAAAGATTGTTTCGCAACTGGCCGAAGGTAAGATAGATATTATAATAGGTACACATAAGCTTGTCGGACAGGAGATCAGATTTAAAGACCTGGGGCTGCTGATAATTGATGAAGAACAGAGGTTCGGGGTTTCTGTAAAGGAAAAACTTAAGAAGTTAAAAACAAATGTTGACACTCTTACACTAACCGCCACACCGATACCCCGAACCTTGCAATTCTCTTTAATGGGTGCACGTGATCTGTCCATAATCAACACTCCGCCTCCTAACCGGATGCCGATAGTAACTGAATTGCACGGCTTTAATGAGGAGATCATCAAAGAAGGGATTGAATATGAAGTTTCACGTAACGGACAGGTCTTTTTTATTCACAACAGGGTTGAGAATATAAAGGAGATGCAGGCAAAGATAAACCGTATATGTCCCAACGTCAAAACTGCAATAGTCAATGGGAAAATGGAAGGCAGGGACATTGAAAATGTGATGTTTGATTTCATTCAGGGCGATTATGATGTTTTGCTGGCCACAACTATTATAGAATCGGGCCTGGACATCCCTAACGCAAACACAATCTTCATTAATGATGCCCATCATTTTGGTTTGTCGGAGCTTCATCAGCTCAGGGGCAGAGTTGGCCGATCAAATAAAAAGGCATTCTGTTATCTGCTGGCGCCTCCTTTAGGTACGATCACCCATGAGGCCAGAAGAAGGCTTAAGGCAATAGAAGAGTTTTCAGAACTGGGAAGCGGTTTTAATATTGCAATGCAGGATCTTGATATAAGAGGGTCGGGCAATCTTCTTGGTGGAGAACAGAGCGGCTTCATTGCTGATGTCGGTTTTGAAACTTACCAGAGGATATTGAACGAAGCAATGACAGAACTAAGAGAATCGGAACCTGTTTATGCTCAGATTGAAGGTGAAGAGGTTCCATCTTCAGGCAGGCAGGAGAAACCAAAAAAATATGTCAGTGATTTTCAAATTGACACTGATCTCGAGATTATGTTTCCTGATGAGTATGTTTCGAATATCCCGGAAAGGATCAGGCTATACAAGGAATTAAATGAGATTGATACAGAAGAATCATTATTATCTTTTGAGAAGAAGCTCATTGACAGGTTCGGTCCTGTTCCTCCTCCGGCATCAGCGCTTCTCGATATAGTAAGAATTAAATGGATTGCAATTAAGCTGGGGATCGAAAAAATATTTCTTAAGAACAATCTTCTTATTGCAAATTTTGTATCAGATCCGAATTCAGGATTTTACAGAAGCTCATTATTCGTCTCGATAATGAATTATGTAAACCGGAAACAGAAGGATATGAGCGTCAGGCAGAAGGAATCAAAGCTGAGTCTGACGGTCACAGATGTGAGGTCAGTTAAATCGGCGATTCGGATACTGGAGGATATACTTAACTCACTTTAGGCACTTTTTATTACATTTGTTTTTTATAGCATACCGCATGAATTTAATAATAGACATTGGCAATACAGCCACTAAGCTTGCTATTTATGACGGCAATGAAAAAAAGGCTCTGATTAGGGCCGATAAACTGAGTCAGGAAGAACTTGAAAAGAAGCTTTCAGCTTACAAAATTGAAAACGCCATCATTTCATCAGTTAAGACAACAGCAGATGAATTAATTGATTCGCTGACAGCAAGGATACCATATGTTCATTATCTTTCTTTCAGGTCGAGGCTCCCTTTCGCAATTGAGTATGACACACCCGAGACTCTCGGGCCCGACAGGATAGCTGCGGTTGGGGGAGCTTACCTGTATTTCCCCGGAGCTGAAATACTGGTAATCGATGCAGGTACAGCCATAACCTATGATTATCTTATCGGAAAGACTTATAAAGGGGGCAACATATCCCCGGGTCTGGGGATAAGATTTAAAGCGCTGAATAAATTTACAGGAAGATTACCCCTTGTAACCCATTCGGATATTTTTACATTTCCCGGAAGAAATACTATAGATGCTATTGTGGCAGGGGTACTTTCCGGGGTCATATATGAAATAAATGAGTATATTCGCACGTTTGAGAAAAAATATACCCAGGTTAAAGTTGTTCTGACAGGTGGTGACGGGGAATATCTCAAGGGAAAAATAAACCATCAAGTCAATTATATACCTGATTTAGTGATTGATGGTTTGAATTATATTTTAGAATGCAATGCGAAATAAACTGTTCTTAATAATCTCCTTTCTGTTTTTTTCTTTTTCTGTTATAGTCTCAGGTCAGAAACTGGTCAATTCACCTTATGCCAGGTTCAATCTGGGAATTCTTGAACCGGCCGGTTCCTTCAGAAGTCTCGGAATGGGTGGAGTGAATGTTGCATTGCGTGATAACAGCTCTCTAATTTTCTCCAATCCGGCTTCTTACAGCAGTATTGATACAAACTCCTTTTTGTTCGATTTTGGCATCGATTACAGTATAAATATCCTGTCGGACGGAGATTCAAAATTTTTCTCAGATGATATGAATTTTGATCACCTTTTTATGGGTTTTCCTTTGACAAAGGGACTGGGTATCGCTGTCGGGCTGGTTCCTCTCAGTAACGGATATTACAAATTACTTGAGGATGTTAAGGAAGGAGATCCGGATTATGATCCTGTCACGGGAGAGTATTCTGCTTTTCATAGTGGTGAGGGGGGATTAACAAACTGTTTTGTCGGAGCCGGGATAAATCTTACAAAGAATCTTTCGGCAGGTATCAATATGACAATTCTCTTTGGCCAGATCAAAAGGATAAACCAGTTCAGTTTTGATGATTATTATGAGGTTTTTCACAATAACACTACTGAACAGCTGCAGATCAACGGGATCAACTTTGACTACGGACTCCAGTACACTGCATCATTAAAAAAGGATTACTTTATAAATGCCGGAATATCTCTTACTTCAGGCAAAAACTATAAATCAAACTACGAGAACTTATCTTACGTTTTTACTGCATACACCACCAAGGATACCCTGTCGTATATAAGTGATAACACTACAAAAACGTTTCTTCCGTGGAGCCTTCGTGCAGGTATAGCCTTTGGAAAGAAAAATATGCTTGTTGCCGGCGTTGATTTTATATCAACAAAGTGGTCAGCTGCAAAAATTAATGGATCAGATGGTTATCTTGCTGATACAAAATCATTGCTTTTCGGAGCGGAATTTATTCCTGACAAGTTTTCAAATTTCAGCTTTCTTAAAAGGATTGAATATCGCCTGGGTGCTCATTTTAATGATAATTATCTGATCCTTAATGGAGAGCAGATAAAAGAAACCGGGATAACTGCCGGAATCGGATTACCTATGAGCCGTTCATTATCGAAGGTAAACCTGTTCATGGACTTTACAAGGAAGAGAGGTTCGTTTGATAATAATCTGCATATCGAAAATTACTTCACAACAGGAGTAAGTCTGAACCTTTATGATTCCTGGTTTATTAAGCGCAAGTACAATTAAATTATAAGTTAGTACGCTGAGGAGCTATAACATTAAACTTACTTGTCAAAGTGAAAAGGTCAGCCTTGAAATTAAGGATACAATTTGCAATTAAAGCTTTTTTGATTTTATTAGTTATTCTTAATTCCTGTGAGAAAAAAACAATTACCATCCAGAAAATCGACATTCTCACTCTCCCTACAGTCACATGTAAGAATTTGGAAACTGTTTTTACCGATTCCGGTCTGGTAAAACTGATTATGTCGGCACCACTGCTGGAAAAATTTGAAAAAACTGAGTCTCCTTATACCGAATTCAAATCGGGAGTCAGTGTCTATTTTTATGACGGGCACAAAGAGCCTGTGGCATATGTTACTTCAAAGTACGCAAAATACACCGAAAATAATGATTTATGGGAGCTCAGGGATAGTGTTATCGCGGTAAGTGAAGAGAACGACAGGATCGAAACTGAGTTATTGTTCTGGGATCAGCAGAAAGATCTTTTCTACACCGACAGATTTGTCAGGATTACCGATGAAGATCAGGTAACCATGGGTACAGGATTCGAATATAACCGCAAGCTTTCAAAGCGGAAAATCAAAAATGTCACAGCAACTTTCTACATAAACGATGAGCAATAGATCCCTTCTTATACTTGAAATAGTCTGGATAATCACAGGCATATTATGTGTTGCTGCAGCGATCAGGTTTGTAATAATAAACGGATACTCCAATAGGATCCTGATCCTTGCGCTGATGGCATTTATCTCTTTTCTGTTTGCATGGACGCGCCACAGGCAGCGTAAAAAGAGTTAACTTTGTCTCATGGACGGAATCCTGATCATACTTCTTGCAATAATCCTTTCTGCATTTTTCTCCGGTATGGAGATCGCATTTGTCTCATCGAATAAGCTACGGCTTGAGCTCGACAGGAAGCAGGGTTTATTCGGATCGAAAATTATCAAAATTTTCACCGGCAATCCGGGCCAGTATATAGCCACGATGCTAATCGGGAACAATATTGCACTTGTTGTGTATGGTCTCTTCTTTTCAAAACTTCTCAGCCCTGTTTTAATATCTTTTGTTGGATCCGATCTCCTTGTCCTGATCCTTAATACAATTATTTCAACTGCAGTTATCCTGGTAGTAGCGGAGTTTCTGCCGAAGACTGTTTTCATAATCTCATCAAACTTTTTCCTTAAGCTGTTAAGCGTACCAACATTGTTTTTCTACTATCTTTTCTATCCGGTCAGCAAATTTACCCTTGCTATTTCATACCTCTTTTTAAGGCTTTTCGCCGGGATGAAAAAAGGGGAGAAAGAGCAGGAGAATCTGATCTTCAGCAAAGTTGAGCTTGATCATTTTGTAAACCTCAGCCGGCAGAGCACTGAAAAGACTGCGCCATACCATCATAATATAAGGATCTTTCAGAATGCACTTGACTTTTCGAACGTAAAGCTCAGGGAGTGCATGGTACCAAGAACAGAAATAAATGCTATTGACTTGAAAAGCTCCGTGGAATCCCTTAAACAAAAATTCATTGAAACAGGACATTCGAGGATCCTCATATACAAGAACACTATCGATGATATTGTCGGATATTTTGAATTGAAAGATATCTTTAAGAATCCGCCAGATGTAACCTCATATTTGAGGAAGCTTGCTATTGTTCCTGAGACAATGGCAGCAAACAAGCTTCTCAAGCTGTTTGTCGATGATAAGAAGAATCTGGCGCTGGTGGTTGATGAGTTCGGAGGCACCTCCGGGCTGGTAACCATTGAGGATGTCCTTGAAGAGATAGTCGGGGATATTGTGGATGAGCATGATACCAATGAGCTCACCGAGAAGGTAATAAGTAATAATGAATTTATATTTTCAGGGCGTCTTGAAATTGATTACCTGAATGAGAAATACAATCTTAGTCTGCCCGAAGAAGACGATTATGAAACCCTTGCAGGAATGATATTATATTACCACGGCAGTATTCCGAGGTGTAATGATATAATCAGGATCAGGAATCTGGTAATAAAGGTAATCAGGGTTACGGCAACCAGGCTTGAGCTTGTGAGTTTGAGGGTGGAATAATGCTGTAGGGATGTTAATATATATATTATCATAAAATTTGGTTCATAAGGAAACTAAATGTATATTTGTCCTTATGAAAAGGAAAGATATATTAAAAGAGATTATAGTTCTAAATCAGAACACAGATTTCAGTTCTGTTTTGAAACGCGAGTCTGAATTGCCACTTGATTCGGGTAAAATAATAAGTGTTACCGGAGTCCGCCGATGCGGGAAAACACATTTGTTACTGTTTGCAATGAGGAACCTCCTGGAGCGGAAGATCGACAAGAACGATTTGGTGTATATTAATTTTGAGGATGAACGTCTTTCTTTTGAAACCGGTGATCTGGACCTGATAATTCAGGCGTATATGGAATTAAATCCGGGTCATGAATTGAAAAATGTTTTTTTCTTTTTCGATGAAATACAAAACCTTCCAGGATGGGAAAAATTTGTCAGACGGATATATGATACCGTCTCCCGGCATATTTTCATCACAGGTTCAAATTCGAAGATGTTAAGCAGCGACATAGCCAGCTCTCTGAGGGGAAGGAATATCAATATTGAGCTGTTCCCTCTTTCCTTCAGAGAGTATCTTCAGTTCAAAACCATCGACAATAATATCTATCTCCCTGCCGGCAAGGCTGTTATTGTCAATGGCATGAGAGACTATCTGACAAATGGAGGGTTTCCTGAGGTAATAAATACAGATTATCCTCAGAAGATATTACAGGATTATTTTTATGTTATGCTCTATAAGGATCTGATAGAGCGGTACCATATTACAAATGTTGCAGCACTGAAGTATTTCCTTAACCGGATTGTTTTAAGTACAGGAAAGTCTAACTCTATCCATAAAATATATAATGAATTAAAATCAGCCGGGTACAAGATCTCCAAAGACAGTCTCTACCTCTTTGCAGATTATGCTGAAACAGCATATTTCTCATTCAGGTTGAACAAGTTTGATTATTCGTTCGTAAAGCAGGAACAATCAGAAAAGAAAATGTACTTTATTGATAACGGCCTGCTGAATTCTCTTACCTGGCAATTTTCAGATAATTTTGGAAGTTTACTTGAAAATGTTGTTTTTCTCCATCTGCGCCGAAAACACATAAACAACATGTTTTTTTACAAAGGACAAATGGAATGCGATTTTGTGATCTTTGATAAAGACAAACCAATCGATCTCATCCAGGTATCTTATGATATTGGTAATAAAGCGACACTGGCCCGGGAAGTATCAGGTCTGGAAAATGCTGCAGAATATTTCAAGATCCGGAAGGGCATGATCATTACTTTCGACA
>Ga0307380_10010304_pt1 | contig 11786 bp, 8 predicted proteins | sample UN3MG_FD_202239 | JGI IMG/M metagenome (GOLD analysis project Ga0307380, IMG submission 202239) | Soil microbial communities from Risofladan, Vaasa, Finland - UN-3 | ecosystem: Environmental > Terrestrial > Soil > Coastal area > Acid sulfate soil | place: Finland: Risofladan, Vaasa | collected... | reverse complement strand
GCGGCACTTTGCTGGCAGTTGTCAACGATGCTCGAGGGCGGAATTCCTATTACCACAGCTTTAGACATCATTAGCGACGACACGGATAATGCGCAGCTCCAGAATATTCTCAAGCAGATAGCGGAAAAGATCAATAAAGGTCAGCCCGTCTCGGAATGTATCGCGGAATATCCGAAGGTTTTCAACAAGCTTTGCTGTGCCATGATCCTGGCCGGCGAAACCGGCGGTAATCTCGCCAAGGCAATAGGCAAACTGGCGGAGTATTTTGAGAATCGAGACAAACTCGCGAAAAAAGTCAAAGGCGCGATGGCCTATCCTATCTTCGTGCTCTCATTTATTATCATAATTGTCATATTCATAATGGCTTTCATTGTTCCCCGATTCCGAAAGATATTCGACCAGATCGGCGGAACGATGCCTGCTTTCACCCGTGGCTTTATGGGATTTTATGATATTCTGCGCTACAACCTTCACTATATTATTGGCCTTATCATTGTCCTGATAGTTGCTGCGACTTTTATTTCCAGGACCAAAAAAGGTCACTATTTATTCAGCAAACTTGCCCTGGCTATGCCTATGTTCGGAAATATATTGAGCCAGGCATTCATTGCAACGTTTTGCAGAACGACGTCAACTTTGCTTTCCTCCGGCGTTTCAGTGCTCGAGGCATTTACTATTCTCACGGGGATGACCGATAACGATATCATAAAAACGGCTATCGTCAAGACCAGAGAAAATATTGTCGGCGGTTCGAATATTTCATTGAGTATGAGCTCGGCCGGCTTTTTCCCGAATATGGTTATAAAAATGATACAGGTCGGCGAAGAAAGTGGTTCGATGCCCGAAGTGCTCGAAAAAACCAGCGAGCATTATGAACGCAAGGTCGATTCTATTGTCACCATGTTGTTGAGTCTTCTTGAGCCGATCATGATTATATCGGTCGGGGCGATTGTATCGGTTGTCGTGATTGCACTGTATCTGCCGATTTTCACAATGTCGGACATGTAGGGGGTGCATAAGTCATTATCGATTTTCAGATGGTGAACCGGAAATTTCGAATCGATAGTGAAGTCGTTCATTGATTTAGCCGAATGGGATAAAGACCAAGTGACGCGCTTGGCGCCCAAACTTTTTTCAAACTTTTATTTGGAGAGATGAAAATGAAAAGCAGAAAAGGTTTTACATTAGTGGAGCTGATGGTGGTGATTCTCATCGTCGGTATCCTGGCCGCGGTTGCAATTCCGCTGATGCAGGGCCGCATCGATAAGGCCAAGTGGTCGGAAGCCAACGCTACGGCAGGTACGATCCGTACGGCTATTCGCGCGTATGCTGCCGAGACAAGTGTTGGTACCGCTGCTGCGCTTGCCCCTGCCCTGAGTAATGGAGTTACCCAATCAGCATTGGGCTTTAATGCGTCAGATCTGGAGGGAACATACTTCGAAGCCCTTTGTTACACTATTAATAGTGTAAATGCCACCAGCGGGATCGCATCGGTTCTTGTGGATGCAACTGTCAGTACTAAAGCCGATAAGCCGGACGGTTCCTATCTACTGCAAGAAGATGGTAAATGGGTGAAACAGTAACAATGGAGACCGCTTGGCGGGAATCCAGAAGTCGCCTTAGTGGCAAGCCGGCATCCTGGAAAGTTGATTTTCTCCTTTACAGATATCATATAGGACGTTAAAGGGCAAAAAAAGCGGGTGCGGAGGAACGCTTGGCAACACAGGTTCGCAACGGCACTGACTTGGGTAAAAATCATGGTGGCTATGGTCGTTCTGACCATAGCCACTTTTCGTTTATGGTTGTCTAAAGCAATGTCCGCCGTCAAATTTTTCTTTACAAAATCACCCATATTCCAAATTTCCAAGTAAAACGCCTTCCTTATTCAGCCGATTAAAAGGGCTGTGAAAAAGAATGTTCCGACACCTGTTGCGCATATGCTCGCAGAATATACGCGGTTTTATGACGAATCGCAAAACGGGCTCGCTCAACGGATGTGGGATTAAATTTTGTTTTTTGGTTCACTTATAGATAAGGATTTTTAGACTTGAACTGGAAACGATCAATTAATCTTGTGAAAGACACGATCCTCGGCCTGGACATAGGTTCATCAGCCGTCAAGATCGTGGCTTTGAAAAAAGACGATGCGGGTTACTCCGTGACCGCAGTCGGCATGCGCGAGATTGCGGCAAGTGAGGATGATTATAATCAGCACAGGATTAATACCGTCAAGGCAATTCGCGAGTGTTTTGAGCAGGCCAAAATCAAGACGAAAATGGCTATTTGCGGTGTGAGCGGACCCGAAGTTGCGGTGCGAGATTTTGTGTTTGCCCCGTTATCAACGGAAGATATAGAGGCGGCGGTCTTACTCGAAGCATCGCAGGTTTGTCCGTTCAATGCGGCGGATAGCGCTGTCGGTTATCACTTAATACCCAACGGTGACAATAAAACAAGGGGCGTGTTAGTCGCGGCGATGAATACCTTGATAACAAGTAAGGTGCAGCTCGCTAAAGAGGCCCGTCTGAATTGCGTCCTGATGGACGTTGACGGATTGGCGCTGCTGAATTGTTTCAATGGTCTGGTCAACGGGCATGAGAAGTCCAAGACAAACCAGACAGTTGCTATTTTGAATGTTGGCGGCAAGCATACGACTCTGGCAATTATGGACAATGACGGCTGGCCTTTCATCCGCGATATGGCTTATGCCGGTAATGATATTGTCGCGCAGATCGCTGCCGGGAATAATACGTCAAAGGAAACTGTCAGGGGGATTTTGTCCGGCGATCCGGCGGCGGATGAGGCGGGTCTCAGTGACAGCCTCGAAAAAGCCTGCCATAAATTGATCGCCGATGTAGGCGAAACGTTGCGCTATTATACAGCCCAGTCTGCTTCGGCAAATGTTGAAAAACTATTTGTTTGCGGCGGCTTTGCTTTGGCCGGAGGATTCGTTGAGTTATTGAACCGCCGGCTTGGAGTCGAGGCCGTCTTGTGGAATCCATTTGACAAAATATGCCGCAACGCAAACCGGGATTATCAAGATATTTACGCGAAGACCGGCCCTGCAATGGCAGTAGCAGCCGGTCTTGCTATGAGAACAATCTAATTTGGTTATTAAACAAGAACTAAACGTAACACAAGCAACGAGATACTAAGCTATGTTTACGATAGATTTATTAAAAGGACAGGCAATTCCGCTTAAGAGCAAGCCGGGGAGTCTTGCTATTATCGTGATATCCGCTGCGATACCTGTAACCATCGCGGTGGGGATGCTCAGCTTTTATCAGCGCAACACAATCGTCGCATCCGTAAAGGAAAAAGAGATCGCCAAATGCCAGGCGGAGATTGACAAATTATCAAATGCCGTTGAACTGCAGAAAGCGTTAGAGAAGGAGAAAACAGCTTCCAGCATTTGCCTGTCGGAAGTTAAATCTTCGCTTAAGAGGCATACTCAATGGTCGCCTGTGTTGACGACGCTAATGGAGAATATACCCGACTCGGTGGTACTGAACACTCTTGAGGTAGAGCACAACACTGTCAAAAGGAAAGTTCCCAAAGAAGATAATCCCAAGAAAATGGTAGAGATTGATGTGCTCGTAAGAATGTTGCGATTGAGCGTCAGCGGCGGTCAACAGAGCAACTGCGACGAGGCGGTCAGAGACTTCCGTGACCGTATTCAAGCTTCGGCCTTTCTCGGACCGAGGCTCGAAAAAATCGGAGTTTCGCAGAAGTCTGAAACGCGTGACGGTCAGGATGTGGTTTCCTACGAGATAAGTTGTGTCCTTAAACCGGGATTCTAAAATGGCACATATCAACGCTTTTATAAAAATTTATAGAAAATATCTTACAAGAACGGCTATAGCATGGGCAGCTTGCCTTGTGCTGTTTATTCTGGCTTATATACTTATTCTCGGACCCCAGAAGAGCAGCAGAAAACGCCTCGAAAGCACGCTCGCCGAGAAAAAAGAACTGTATGAGTTCGCGCAGAGAGCAACAAAAGAGGAGACCAAAATCCGGTTAAACGAACGAATTGAGGCTCTGGGAGACTCGCTGAAGGATTTTGTCGTTGACCCCGAAGATTCAGCGAATTTGACGTTCGATATAGGTCGAATCGCCAATGAAGAAAATGTATCTTCGTTCAGCATTAAAAATAATGAGAAGCAGGGCATCCTGGAAATACCCGATTGTAACAACATATGCGAGAATCACATCGATATCAGCTTCGTTGCCGGATTCAAACAATTTGCTACTTTTGTGAATACCCTTGAAAGGCATCAGCCGGTCCTCTTCGTGAATGAATTTACAATATCTCGCTCAAATAAGGGCAAATCAACTTATCAAGTCAGCCTTGACGTAGCGGCTTTTGTAAGAAAACAGCAGGAAAGGGAGATCGCCGATCAGTCCCTGGCACCGGGTTTTGGCTCGAAGAGATGAAAACTTTATCGATAGTAAATCAAAAGGGCGGTTGCGGCAAAACAACCACCTCAGTGAATCTTGCGGCGGCCTTTGCAGAGAAAGGCTACAGAACGCTGCTGATTGACCTTGATCCGCAGGGCCACAGTACGATCGGCCTGGGCTATGAGCCTGATGAGATGAGCCTGACGATTTATGATGCCCTTCTGAACGTTCAAATTGGAATATCCAATGTAACATTAGGCACGAAGGTCGAGTGGCTCGATCTGGTCCCAAGCAATGTTTTGCTTTCGGGTGCCGACCTTGATCTGACCGGCATTGTCGGCAGAGAGTTCGTCATGAGCGAGAAGCTCCGAATGGTCAGGGACAAATACGATTTCTGTGTTATAGATTGTCCGCCCGCGCTTGGTCTGTTGACCTTGAATGCACTACTCGCAAGTACCGGTGTCATCGTGCCGGTTCAGGTGCATTATTATGCTATGGAAGGACTCAAGCAGTTGTTCCAGACAGCGAATATTATCGCGGAGCGCTTCGACCCCTGCCATGTAAAGATCTTAGGCATATTGTTGACTCTTGTCGAAAACAACACCCTGCTCAGCAGGCAAATTCAGCAGCAAATGCGGGAATTCTTCGGCGATTTGGTCTTCGATGCGGTGATTAACAGAAGTGTAAGGCTGGCTGAAGCGCCCAGTGCCGGTGAGCCGGTACTGATCTATGCGCCCGAAAGCAAGGCGGCCGCCGAATACAGGGCATTGGCTGATGAGATCATCAACAGCAGAATTTTGGCTGAGCAGATAATTAACCAGAAGGCTTTGGTCAGGAGATAATTAATGTCAGAGCTTGATAAAAATAAGGCAGGATTGCAGAAGAATGTATCGTCGGTATTTAAAGGTGTGCCTGTTCCGCAAAACAACGGTTCTCAAAAACCTTCCGGTTCACAAACACCTGGGTCTGCGCACGACGTACCTCCAAAACCTGCGGCCGCCGATCGTCCGGTTTCGCAGAATTCTCTGATTAAAAAACTCAATCAACCCGAGGATTCGTCGGATCAAGCCGCTCAAAAACAAACCGCCAACGTCTTTGCAAAACCGACTTCAACGAATCGGATGCCGCAGAGTCCTCCGATCACAAAACTTCCTCAGCCCGAGGAGTCGTTGAAGCGAGCCGCAAAGGCCACGCAGCCCGAAAGCATGCCGTTTATTGAAGAAACCAGCGACGGCCTGTGGCAACAAATCAAGGATAAGCTCTTTACGCCAAAGCCTGGCAGTAGTCCAGCCAAGCAAAAAGCTATGGTAATAATGGTGCCGATCCTCGCTATCGTTATGATTTTTGCCTTTAGGCAGGTTCTTAGCAAAGCTCCGCGTAATACGAAAGGAGCCGGGACTGACGAGACACCCATCGTTGTCGCCAGCGCCGATTCCGGCCATGAAATCGACTGGAAAATTCCGGAACCAATTTCGATTATGACGAGGGACCCGATAAAATTACCGGAGCAAACCGATACACAAAACGCAGAACAAAACGGAGAAGAAAACGCATCAGCCAATGAGCCGGATCAAGGAGTAATAATCGTAAGAGATATCGTATATTCACACGACAGGCCCTCGGCCGTGATTGGTACGAAAATAGTATACGTCGGGGATAAGGTTAATGACGCTACTATTATAAAAATAAACAGGGACAGCATAGAATTCGAAAAGGACGAAAAAATGTGGGTGCAAAAGGTCCGCGAAACAGAAAAGACTGCTGTTCAGGAAGTTGACAATCCGAGTGAAGATCCATCGGAATCCCAATAATTAATAAAGCGAAAAGTGACACCGCTGAGATATGAATTGAAGTGATTTTAGGTAAGACCGAAGTTAGAAAAGGAGCTGTTATGAAAACCTTAATGATAAAACCCAGAAGGCTAAATTTCCCGATCATTTTTGCACTTCTCTGCTTCTGCTGCGTTTCATCCCTTGCCGCCGAAAGCAGCGAACAAACAGCCAAAAAAGCTGTCCTGACCGGTCTCGAGCAACGGATGCAGAAAGTCGTATGCATCGATGTCAATGATGTCCCTATCGGCACAGTAATAAGACAACTGGCCGACCAGGTGCAGGTGGACCTTATTATGAGCCCAAAGGTCACCGGCAATGTGACCGTTTCACTGACCGAAGTATCGCTCGACGAAGCTCTGCGGTGTATTCTCGATGTCCACAGCGCCGGTATCATAGTAGGCGAAAATGTCATACGGATATTGTCACGCGAGGAAATGCCCGAGATAGCCGAGAGACTTGTTACTCAAACGTTTGAAATTACTTACGCGGACGTCGCGCAGGTTGTTAAGGCCCTGGAAAAATTCAAGTCGGCCCAGGGCTCGGTCTCCTCCATCGAGGGCACCAGTCATATCATCGTGACCGACACCGAAAGCAAAGTAAGGGACATAACGAACCTGCTGAACACAATCGACCGCATGACACCCCAGGTACTGGTCGAAGTGAGAATCTATGACATCACATGCAAGGACAACCTCGACCTCGGCATCGACTGGTACGCCGGCAGGCGAACCAACTGGAATGGCGTTTATCCGGATAACGCCGATATTGTCGTCGAAAAGGGCGGTAACGATACCTACATCGGCAGCAGGACCGACCCATCTCTCAAAGCTGGTTTTAGCGCCGGAACGAGTAAAACAGAGTTAAGCACGCAAGGGTATCTTCGATTCGGCCTGCTTAATGACAGCCTTGACATCAATGCAATACTCAGGGCCGAGAAGGAAAATATCGATGCCAAGCTTCTGGCCAATCCGAGAATTATGGTCGTCGACAACGAGGAGGCCACTTTCGATATCGTGACCGAGCATCCCTACGTGGAACGAACCATCACAGCGAGCAGCACTACCGAGACGGTGAAATTCAAACCTGTCGGCGTTAAGCTCGTTGTTACCCCGCATGTCGCAGGGAACAATATGTTAAGATTGAAGATAGCGCCTGAATTTGGTGTTGTCATTGGTCATGTTCAACTCTCAACAAGTAATATACCGATTGTCGACACTCGCAAAGTTAACACTATAGCACTTGTCAAAGATGGTCAGGCGGTTGTCCTGGGCGGCCTGCGAAAGAAAGAAACGACCATGCAGGTAAACAAAGTGCCCATACTCGGCGACTTACCTGTGCTCGGCAATCTCTTCAGATTCGAAGGTGAATCGACGGTTAATACCGAGCTGGTAGTATTCATCACGCCACGTATTATCAGAGAACCGGTTTTGACCGAAACAGAGCAGAAGGCCCTCGATATCACGGAGTTCAGCGGGCCGATACCTACGACCACCAAAGCAGAGAAGGCCGGGAAATAGCCGCCGCTATACTTGATTCGCCGCTCGTGATGTGTTTGGCGATTCACGAGCGCCGGATCCTAACGTCTTTCGACGGATAGGGGGTGTTCGGCATACATTACTCGGTGCTGTAATTCCACTGTAGCCAGTGTTCTTCCAATATTGTTAAGTCCAGCTCATCGACTATGCAGTCCTCATTAATATCCCCGGGTATCAGCACGAATCCCTCTTGATTCTTGGCGTGCTCGCAGGCATCTTCATACACTACGATTTGCATGGTCTCGGCAGTAGTGTATTCGCCGTCACTGGCCTGGAGCTGCAATGTATACGTACCGGCCTCTATTACTGTAACCGTGGGATTTGCCACAGCCGGATCACTGATCTGGGCCGGGTTTAATTCATTAGGCTCGGCAATCACCGTCCATGCAAGCGTAGTAGGCCCGGGTCTGTCGTCTTCGTCGGAGGCGATCCCAGCAAGCGGAACTACCCTTGGCCCGCCGGCCAGCCAGGTTTCAATATCATCGCCGGCATTGACAACCGGCGCGATGTTCATCGTGTTGAGTGTGAAAATCGGGCTAAGATAAACCGGATAATTAGCACTAACGCTGGAATCGTACAGGTCAAGTGCCCAGTAGTAATTTGTGTCGATGGCCAGCGTAACGTCTACCGACTCAACCGATTGGCCGATGACAACCCTGGGATTGACCTCGACGTTGGAATTAGTGCCGAAGTAAACATCACAGGTTATGATGCCCGCCGGGTCGTTCGGCTCGGGTAAAGTCCATTGAAGCCGGGTAGGCCCGTCAGGTACGGTCGAACCGTCGGGCGGACTTGGATCGAGCCGGGTAGTAAGTACCGAAGCGGTAACAAACGTATAACCGTCATCAAAGAAAATCTGAACGTCTCTGGCGCCACCGTCGGCGACGATGATGCCATCGCGGGAAAGGGTCCGGACAAGTTCAGTGACATCATTTTTAAGTTTCAATGTTCCGCCGCCGGATCCGCTATCGGAACTGATGTCAATCAGAGCCTTGCCGGCGCCGATTTTCAGGCCTCCACGGTCGTCTTCTGCGTAGTCGCCATGATGCTCAAGTAAACCACCGTTTCGAATGTATATGGTAACGTTGGAATCGGCGCCTGCGGCAACTATTATATTCCACTTGGGTTTGTCCACTTCCCCGATTTCCAGTGTGGCGCCATTGACATCGACGACCACAGTTCCGGCTTCTCCGAGTTCAAGTGATTTCAAACCGACAACCTTTGTGCCAACCCCCTCAACAGTGAACTTTGCAGAGATACTTGCCGCTTCGTAGCATATCTTGATATCATCAATACACTGTAGATTCACACCACCTTTAACCGTCAGTTCACCGCTGAGGCCGCTTCCATTGGCAATCCAGAGGTCGTCAATTTCAGGCGGCAGATCACCCGAATCAAGAACCGGCCATGTCAAAGGCGTCGTACTTCCTACGTGGGCATCTGCGTCCTGGCCTCCATTTGCGGGAACCGCTTCAACATCCCAGTTGCCGGCCGTCATCCAGTCGTCACTAATCGCGCCGGTCCAGGTGTAAATATCGTCCGCCCCGGCAAAACCTGCCAAACTCAGCAGGACGATTGACATGAAAATAACGCTGTTCGTTTTCATTTGTTCATCCTCCGATAAATTGATATTTTACCAACCAATATCACTTTTAATAACAGGAACCGGAATTTCCCATTTACATTTCATAGAAACCGTCCTGCACACATAAAACCTCATTATATCAAAATCTCATTGAGATTGCAGTAATTTTCTTTCCGCCCCCAGCGGATTGTCACATAAAATCCGCTAAAAAAGCTGAAAAGCTTCAAAACAATGATTTAGATGTATTGGCGCCCACTTTTCTATCGACATTTGATGGTTTCTATGTATATTGGCTTATGTTTAGATTGTGCATAGAGAATTATCCCCGCAAAGTTACAGTAAGTCGCACAATACGACTTTTTGCAGCATGAGATGCTACGGTATCGCGGTCGCAAATTGCCGCCGGAACATCCGTTACAAAAATCTCAAAGAAAGGAACAGCAAACACATGAGCAAGACTATCTTCAGAAAAACAGTCGCAAGAAACATATCTTTCGCACTCCTTACACTTACCTTCTGCCTGTCATGCGCCTGCTCCGGCCCTGCGGGAAAGGACTCTGCGGCTGGAACGCGGGAAGGCTGGGACCTGCTGCCCGAGATTTTGAGCCGCATTGTACCGCCGACGTTTCCGGATCGCGATTTCAATGTAACCGACTACGGCGCGCTCGGCGACGGCATCACCGACTGTAATCCGGCCTTCAGGAAAGCCATCGCGGCCTGCACTAAGGCCGGCGGCGGTCGCGTCGTCGTCCCGAAAGGCACATGGCTCACGAATGGTCCCATCCACCTGGAAAACAACGTAAACTTCCACGTTACCAAAGACGCCAAAATCATGTTCGGCACAAACTTTGACGACTATCTTCCCCACGTCCGGGTACGCTGGGAAGGCACCGAGTGTTACAGCTACTCGCCGTTAGTCTATGCCTACAAAAAGACCAATATTGCCCTCACGGGAAAAGGCTCTCTCAACGGACAGGCGGAAAACTCGTGGGGCTTGTGGCCTTTAAAACTCAAGCCCCGGACGACAACGAACGAAAAGCTGCGCGAGCTGAACCACAAAGATGTTCCCGTCGAAGACATAAAGATCTACGGCAAGCCAACGTTTTTCGAACCCTTCGAGTGTACGAATGTGCTCATCGAAGACGTGACGATTCTCGATTATCCGTTCTGGTGCGTTCATCCGACGTTCTGTACGAATGTAACGATTCGGAGACTCGTTGTCGACAGTCATAACTCGAACAACGATGGGCTCGACCCCGATTCCTGTACCGATGTATTGATGGAAGACTGCTGGCTGGACCAGAGCGACGACTGTCTGGCGATCAAAGCCGGCCGGGACAACAGCGCATGGCGCAGAGGCCGGGCATGTGAAAATATTGTTATACGCAACATGCCGTCGAACTTTGGAGGCATCGCAATCGGCAGCGAGTGTTCCGGCGGTGTCCGCAACGTCTTCTTCTACGACAGCAAATACGATGGCGGCAACGTTCTGTACTGTAAGTCGAATCTGGATAGAGGCGGATTCATTAAAGACATCTATATCAAGAACCTCGATGTAGGTAAAGCACGGATTCTCAGGTTGAGAAACAACTATCACGGCTACCGGGGCGGCAACTTCCCGACAGAGTATCGCAACATCAACATCGAGAACGTGCATATAAAGCAGGGAGACGACGAGACGATATCCTGTCAGGGAGTCGAAGCCGCGCTCGTTTACGACGTCTTCATAAAAGATGTCACCATCGACACGCTCGAAAAGGGGCCGATCATGCACCTGCGAAATGCTGAAAACGTTCTGCTCGACAATGTCGTTATCGCCGGCGAAATTCAGCCCACGAATCCGCCGATGATGCCTCCTGAAGAAAAAGAGCAGGAAGGAACGGCATCTATCGCCCCCAGGCGCAGCGGAAACTGGAGTAACCCTTCCAACTGGGAGACCGGGCGAGACGGGGCGCGCCTTAACTGGTCCGGCGACGATGCAGACCGGCTGCCTGATGATAAGATAGACGAGTGGGTATTGATCGGGAAGAGCCGGGTAGTTAAGGACGGCGTTACTGTAACCCTCGATCGCGATATCGAAGGTGAGTTCGAGATTCGCGTGTACGAACAATCGACCTTCGTCATTCCCGACGGCCGCACGTTCAAGATCAAGGGGCCGCTTATCGTTGACCGCACCGACAGCGTCGCGCGGCAACTTGGCGGAACGGTGGAAATCGAAAGTAACCTTGATATCGACACCACGACCGGCCATTACGTAATCGAAGGCGGATCGTTTAGCTGCGGCAAGTTGAGCCTCAATGAGGGGATGTTTGTCGTCGACGACAGCCAGGGCAAAATAAAATCGATAAACGTCAGGGGAGAATACCGGACGGGCGACGGTGAGGGCAACACGACGACAAAGTTCGTCGCCCACAAAGGCGGCGTGGCACCCATACAATG
>Ga0307380_10010297_pt1 | contig 11787 bp, 9 predicted proteins | sample UN3MG_FD_202239 | JGI IMG/M metagenome (GOLD analysis project Ga0307380, IMG submission 202239) | Soil microbial communities from Risofladan, Vaasa, Finland - UN-3 | ecosystem: Environmental > Terrestrial > Soil > Coastal area > Acid sulfate soil | place: Finland: Risofladan, Vaasa | collected... | reverse complement strand
ACCGATTAAGCCGAGCACCTTGTTGTTCAACTGGTTACCCATATATTTTTTTCTGTCCCAGGCGCCGCCTTTGAGGCTGCTGCAGGCGGGCACAACATTCCGGCTCATCGCAAGAATCAGCGCCATAGTGTGCTCGGCGGCGCTGAGCGTATTTCCGCCAGGAGTATTCATTACAAGGATTCCCTTTCGCGTCGCTTCCGGGATGTCGATATTATCGACGCCGACGCCCGCTCTGGCGATTCCCTTGAGTTTGCCGGGATTGGCCAAGACCTTAGCGGTTACTTTCGTGGCGCTCCGGATAATCAGGCCATCATGTTCACCGATAATATTAGCCAGCTCATCCTCACTTATACCCGTCTTAACGACAGCTTCGACGCCGTCCTGGGAATTCAGTAAATCAATACCTTCCTGTGCAAGTTTGTCTGTAATCAGAATCTTAATCATTTTGTAACTCCATAAAACAGATTGTCGGTTGTGGCGAGGGCATCTTGCCCTTGTTCCTTTCCGTTGGCAAGATGCCAGCGGGACGCAAGGCCGGGACGGCCTCGCCACCAAACATTGTAGCGGCAATCGTAAGAAATGGCAATACAGAAAATCCTTCCCCCCGCTAAGCCCCGAGGCCTATGCCGGGGGGCCATTTCCCCCCACAATATTGATTTGCACGTCTATTCTACCTATTTTACCGGGAGGCTCTTGACTCCCACCCGCAGGTCTTCAACAAACAGTCAGTTCTACCGGCCTATTCCGTCTTTTCTTCATCCCCCCAAGCCGGGCATTGGCGATCTACAGGGCTACTTTAAGTATGGATTTCTCAAACGTCCCCTTACCTTTCAACGTCTCTATCACTTCGTGATATGAACCATGTTCTTCACATAGCTTGTCCACAACCTTATTGTGTTGAGTCTACCCTATTATCTGAACTACTCTCGGTGGGCCGAGGGGCGGATTGCCACAAACTGATGTCGCCTTCCTGGGGCCCACCAGCGCCAGCGATGGTCTTGCCGTCCGGACTGAATGCAACAGCCAAAGCTCCATTTGACGGAAGAGTCATCAATTCGGCGCCTGTGGCGGCGTCCCACACCTTGGCTGTGATGAAGCTGCCTGAGACAATCCGCTTTCCATCGGGGCTGACAGCAACAGCCTCCACATTGCTGTTGTGCCCATAAAGGACCGTGAGTTCGTCGCCCGTTGCGGCATCCCAGATCCTAACCGTGGCATCATAGCCTCCCGAGATGATTCGCCTGCCGTTCGGAGTAAACGAAATGGAACGGACGGTATATCTGTGCCCGGAGAGGGTCCTTAATTCCTCACCGGTTGTCGCATCCCAGATTTTCATCTCTCCGCTACTGCCGGAGACGATACGCCGGCCGTCCGGGCTGTAGGCCACGGCGTAAATATTCTCCTGATGGCCCGAGAGAGTCTTTAGTTCTTCACCGGTTGACACATCCCAGACCCTGACCATCCGATCATAACCGCCGGAGACGAGCCGTTTGCCATCTGGACTGAACGCTACAGACATGATCCATGCGTCATGTCCGGTGATTTTTCTCACTTGCTCTCCGCTGTCAATATCCCATATCCTAATGGTGTTATCCCCGCTGCCTGAAACGATATGTCTGCCGTCCGGGCTGATCGCCATGGACCAAATGCTATCTTCGTGTCCACTTAAGGTATGAATCACCTCGCCACTGGACACGTCCCATATCCTGATGGTCTTATCCATGCTTGTCGATATGAGCCGTTTACCGTCCGGACTGAATGCCACAGCCCGAACAAGGTCCGTGTGTCCCCCCGTGAGGACTCTGCCTTCTCTCTCCTCGCTTGGGTCCCAGACTCTGCTCTGCCCTCCAAAAGCGGTTGACGCAATTAGCTGACCATTCGGGCTGAAAACGACCTTGGTGAGGGGGGCAGGGTGGCCGGTCAGTGTCGTCAATTCCTTACCTGTGTCTGTGTCCCAAACCCTGACCATTCTATCATAACCGCCGGAGACGAGTCGCTTGCCATCCGGGCTGAAGGCAAGTGACACAATCAAGCTACGGTCCCACCCTTTACCCCCTGTGAGTGTGGTCTCTTTTTCCGTTTCCGTGTCCACGATCTTAATCATGCCCTCGGCACATCCCATGGCAATTTGTCTGCCGTCGAGGCTGTATTCAACGATAAAGACGGATTGATCTTGCATGCGGAATGTTCTTAGCTGCTCGCCTGTCGCAGCATCCCATTCGTAGACTCTCTTGCTGTTCCTGCCAGCAATAATCCGTTTTCCGTCTGGACTGATTGCCACCGATCGGCCATACTCTCCCTTGTCCAGGGGCGTATTGATCGTGAGTAGCTCTTTTCCATTGGCTGCATCCCAGACTTTGATTATGCCGTCGTAGCCTATCGAAAAGATCCGCTTGCCGTCTGTGCTGAGGTCAAGAGCAGCTATTCCTTTTCCGGCCTCATGGCCTTCGAGTGTCATGAGTTCCTCGCCGCTGTTTGCATCCCAGACTTTGATCAGTTTATCCATGCTGCCCGAGATAATCCTCTCACCGTCTGGGCTGAACGCAAGGGATACGAGTGCTGCCTTATGCCCCTTGAGCGTGCGTATTTCTGCTCCAGTTGCGATGTCCCATATCGTTATAGTCACATAGCCCGTAGCAATCCGCTTTCCATCAGGGCTGAATGCAATCGCAAGTGCCCCCTGGTCGGAACCAAAGGTGATGAGCGCCTCATCTAGGACGTAATCGAGCCGATACCATTCCCAGTTTCTGAGATCTTCAGGACATGATCTAAGTAACTGTCGAGCATTGCGTAGATTTCCTTCGCGATATTTTGCGTCAGCCAGCGCAACACTATGGAGATAAGAAAGATTCCTGTATTTGTCGGCCCGCTCCTGCGCTACTTTTTCCGCCTTCTCAGCACGCACCAGCGCCTGTTCAACTTGTGTCCGAGCAGCGACTTCTTTCTCTCGAGCCTGCTCAACTTGTGCGTAGGCTTGCTCAGCCTGCGTACGCGCAGCAGCCTCTTCGCCACGGGCTTTCTCAGCTCTGAAGGACAACGCTGTACTGATTATGAGGCCCAATATTATTAGTACCGCCACTAATGCCGCTGTCGCTACAGAGCCGGCGTGTTTTCGCACAAACTTCCTGGCCCTGTATATCGTGGACTCAGGGCCGGCAACCAGGGGGGCGCCGGTAAGGTAGTTCTGAATATCGTCGGCCAATTCAGAGGCCGACCGATATCTTCTTGTTCGGTCTTTTCGCATCGCTTTCATGGGTATCCACTCCAATTCTCTATGAAGACGTCTGGTTAATGTAATGATCTGTGTTCTACGGCTTTCCGCTACCGCTTTGGCCTTGCCTCCTAAGCTCGTCAATCGGGCGCTTGGTGTTCTGGGCTCTTCATTACAAATTATCTGTTGAATACGATCAATTCCGCCTTCACGCAGTTCCGCGGCATCGAACGGCGGCACGCCGGCCAGTAACTCATAAAGCAGAACACCCAGCGAGTATATATCGGAGCGGGTATCAACTTGCTCGTATGCCATTTCTGCCTGTTCGGGGCTCATATACTCGGGTGTGCCAAGTAGTTGGCCCTGCTCAGTGTGCGCCGTTTTACCGCTCAACGGCTGTGTGATGGCCTTGGCTATGCCGAAGTCAATAATCTTGGGAACGGCTTTTTGCCCGCGAACGGTTACCAAAATATTCGATGGTTTGATGTCCCGATGTATAATTCCCTTTTGATGTGCGTGATGAACACCCTCGCAGACCTGTTGGAAGAGTCCAAGTCTTTGTTCAACGCTAAGTTTTTGCTCATCGCAGTACTTCGTGATGGACTTGCCCTCTACGTATTCCATAACAAAGTATGGCCGGCCTGTTTCAGTTGTTCCTGCGTCGAATACATGGGCAATGTTTGGATGTTCCAGCAGAGCTAAAGTCTGGCGCTCGGCTTCGAAACGGGCAACAACCTGTTTCGTGTCCATGCCGAGTTTGACGATCTTCAGCGCGACCCGGCGTTTGACCGGCTCTTTCTGCTCGGCCAGATAGACCAGACCCATGCCGCCTTCTCCGATTAACTCCAGCAGCTCGTACCGACCGATTCTCGTGCCGGGACCTTCAATTGAAGGTCCCGCTAAGGCCACATCCGGCTCCCGATCGCTGATATTCATAAAACTGCCGGCTTCTTCATGGGCTTTGAGCAATGCTTCAATTTTTGATCGAAGTTTCGCGTCATTCCTGCAAACTTCATCCAGGTAGGCTGCACGCTCTTCGGGTATTTCCTTCTCAATTGCCTCTGAAAAGATCGCTTTAATGTCTTTTGGTTCTTTGTCCATTTCATTGCTCCTTTAATCTTTCTCTGTATAGCAATGCGACATCCGCAGCGAAAATGCGACAGGAAAAATTGACGAATTTGAAAAGAATCTTCTTTTTTGCTGAAAGATAGATTTTTTTACTTTGAGTGCGGTTTTTCTGCACTGGTGATTTCCTGGTACAGCCAGGCGCGGGCGTAAGCCCAGTATCTATCGGCGGTCCGGCGGGAAACGCCTAAAACTGCCGCTGACTGCTCAAGGGTAAGGCCGGCAAAGTACCGCAATTTGACCAGATCGGCGACAACACGGTCTTCTTCTGCGAGTTTGGAGAGCGCTTCATCAAGCGCGATCAGATCGGTTGAGGGGCCTTCGAGAGCTATTTCCGAATCGTCGAGATCGACTCTGTGGTGGTTTGCACCGTGTTTGCAGCGTTGCTTTCGGCGGGCATTCTCGATGAGAATCCGGCGCATCGCTTCGGCAGCGGCGGCGAAGAAATGTGTCCGGCCGCTCCAATCCCGAGCATCCGAACCCACCAATCGGATATAGGCCTCGTGAACGAGAGCCGTAGCCTGAAGTGTCTGGCCCGGCCGTTCATGAGACATCTTCTGAGCGGCCAAAAGACGCAATTCCTCATAGACCAGTGGAAGCAATTCATCTGCGGCTTGAGCATTTCCTTGTTCGATTGCAGTCAAAATGCGTGTTACTTCACTCATTTTAAGCCTTTAATCAGATTTCTGCTGGTTTATTAAGGTATATGCAATATCAAAATAGCATATATGTCAACCACAAATGATTGCTGGGAAAGTTTTTATGTTCTGACTGTTGATTGTCTGATGTATTTGTTAAATCTTGTCGAAAAAAGAATATACTTGTGGATTTTGTTAATTTCTTCGATGTTTTCATCAAAAAATGTGAAAAAGTGCTCATTTTTCAGATGGCCTACGACGGTTTGAGATGTCTATATAAACAGCAGCCGATAAATTTACGCCGGAAAGTGCGAAAAAACCGAATATCTGATACTAATTGTATTAAATTTGTGCGTTTTTTTAGTGAAGGGATTTTGCTAAGTAACAGCGATTTGCTCTTTGCTAAGATTCTGGAATAGGGAAAAATGGATTCCCGCTTTCGCGGGAATGACATTGTGGCGCAAGAACTAATTCCAATTGGTATGAGTATGCTTAAATGCTTGCCGGGATTGTAAGTTTTTGCCAACAAAAACATTTTTTTGTAAGAAAACCGCATTCTCAAGCGTCTGAGAAGATAATTACAGGCTGATTCTGTCCGATAACGTTGCGGGCCGAGTCTAATTGTTTTGGCGTTCAGATAAGTTCTTTATTTATATAGACATAAGATTGCAACGAAGTTTTTTACAAACTGTTAGAGAGGAATGAAATTGCGACAACGTAAAAAGTTAGGTGAGTTGCTTTGTGAAAGATCGTACCTTGACGAGTCCGGCCTTAGATATGCTTTAGCGGAACAGAAGATCGAGCACCGGCGATTGGGCCAGATATTGCTGGATCTCGGCTATGTAACGCAAGCTCAGCTCAATGAAGCACTTGCGCATCAGGCGGGAATAGACAAGGTCGATTTGACTAATATTTCGATAAGCGGTGATATCATAGGGCTTGTACCGGCCGAATTGGTCAGCAAATACAATATTATGCCGTTAAGCCAGGAAAACGGCCGGTTAAAAGTGGCGATGACGGATCCGTTTCAGCCACAGGTTATCGAGGATTTGCGGCTGGTAACCGGTTGTTCGGTGCTTCGATATTATGCCGAGCCGAAGGAGATGGAGAATGCAATATTGAAATTCTACGGCAGCAACGTTGCAAGGATGATGGATGATCTTGTGCCGGCCGAACAGCGAAAAGAAACCGAAGAATTGGATAATGGGGATTACTCGCCGGCGAAGCTGAACGAGATTGCAAGAGAGCCATCCCTGGTAAATCTCGTGAACCTGGTAATACTCGAAGCGATCGAGGCCCGGGCCAGCGATATTCACATCGAGCCGTTCGAGCATCAGGTAAAGATCAAGTACAGAGTTGACGGAATGCTTGTTGAGAGGACGCCTTCATCGAAGCGGCTCCAGGCGGCTATTATCTCCAGAATCAAGATTATGGCCGGCATGAACATCGCCGAGCGATTTGTGCCGCAGGACGGGCATATCGAATTTTCCGGTAAGAAGGGCAGAGTCGATATGCGTGTTTCGACCGTTCCAACCGTATTCGGCGAGTCCATTGAGCTGAGAATTTTGGACCGGTCGGTATCCATGATGAAACTTCACGATTTGGGAATGAACGATCAGTGCCTGGAAGGTTTCAATCAATGTCTGCACCGGACTCATGGTATTGTGCTCGTTACGGGGCCGACCGGCTGCGGCAAGACAACGACGCTTTATGCTTCGCTCAACAAGATATACTCCCCCGCCGTGAAAATGATAACCATAGAAGACCCTGTCGAGTATCAGCTTGAAGGCATTAACCAGATGCCTGTCAATCCGAAAAGAGGTCTTACTTTCGCTACGGGCCTGCGTCATATTCTTCGCCACGACCCTGACATCGTCATGGTGGGTGAGATTCGAGACCGTGAGACTGCTAATATAGCAATTCGTGCGGCTTTGACGGGCCACCTTGTCTTTTCGACACTTCATACGAACGATGCTCCCGGGGCCGTGACGAGATTAATCGACATGGGTGTAGAGCCGTTCCTTCTGGCAAGCTCCCTTGAGGCGGTTATGGCGCAGAGGCTTATACGAACGATTTGTCCCAAATGCAAGGAATCGTACAAGCCGGACGAACGTCTAATCAAAAGCCTGAATGGCTCGATGAAGATTCAGCCTGATACGAAGTTCTATCATGGGGTCGGCTGCAACGAATGCGGACAAACCGGTATGAGCGGGCGGATCGGGATATATGAGTTGCTCAGAATCACGGGAACGCTCCGTGAGCTGATCGCAACAAAACCGTCGACCGAACAGATTATCAAGGCGGCTCCCCCAGACCACATCAGTATGGTGAATGATGGTCTTACCAAGGTATTAGAAGGTGTTACGACTCCTGAGGAAATCTTCAGAGTTGCCAAGAGTATCGGCGAGGACGATTAGAGAGTAAAAGTGAAACGTCATCTCAAATGAGATATGAAATACGAAAGGTGAGATACCTAAAGTGAACTGGTTTTCCTATAAAGCGGTAGATCAAGGCGGCGGACACGTTACGGGAACATTAGAGGCAGTTGACCGCAGAAGTGCAGTTGTAGCTCTGACTGAAAAAGGCCATTTCGTAACAGAATTGACCAAAGATATTCGGTCGCACAGTCCCGGCGACAGCCAGACCGAGGCGGCGTCTTCGGATGTGGGGCAGCTATTAAAATTCGGCTCACGAAGGGTTTCAAGCAAAGACGTTTTGGCTATGACGACCCAGCTCAGTACGGCTTTGCGAGCGGGACTTCCGCTGCTTAGCGGACTTGAGCTTCTTCGCAAACAGCAGCACAAGATAGCAACAAAGGAATTGCTGGGCGATCTCGTAGATGCAGTCAGTTCCGGGCAGTCTCTTTCGGAAGCTATGGCCGAGCATAAGAAAGTGTTTAACCCCTTATATCTGTCGATGATACGAGTTGGTGAAACAGGCGGAATACTTGAACAGACTTCGGTTCAGTTGGCGGATATGCTGACGAGGGAAGAGAAGATCAAAACAAATATGAAAAATGCCTCCGCCTATCCTATTTTCGTTTTGTGCCTCGGTCTTGTCTCGGTAACCATCGTCATAACCGTGATATTGCCGAAGATAATAGGCACTTTGGGTGCCGACCTGTCAGTCCTGCCGTTACCGACAAGGATATTGATGGGCATCAGCGGGTTTATTCAAGGTTTGTTTACGAGTATCCCGGGGTGGATTGTCCTGGCTGCTATATGTGTGGGATTTTTTCGACTGATAAAATGGGTGAAAACCACGGGCCGCTTCCAATACGATACGTTTAAGCTTCGAATACCGATTTTAGGTTCGGTTTTACGGACGATAGCGGTGGGTCGATTTGCACGGACACTCGGGGCGCTGACAATGGGAGGCGTTACTATATTGGAGGCTCTGGGGGTAGTTCGTGATACGCTTGGTAATGAATTGTTGGGCAGGGAAATTGACACAGTAGCGGAAAAAGTCAAACGGGGCGAGCCTCTGGCCGAGCCTTTAGGCGAGTCCGGTTATTTCCCGCCACTGCTGGTACAGATTGTCGCGGTGGGCGAGCAGACGGGGAAACTCGATGAATTATTGTTGAATGCCGCCGACACATTCGACTCAGAAGCGGACTCCGCCATTAACAAGTTTATGTCGATTTTCCCCGCGATTTTAATATTGCTGCTGGCACTGGTGATTGGTTTCATCATTGCGGCGACTCTGCTGCCGATAATTGCCATGGAACTCGGCGGTGGAATGTTATAACGCTCATTCGCGGCATGAATCATAATGTACTATTCGCAAAATCGTTTATTGAGAGGTAGCAAAATGGAGCGGAAGAACAGGAAAAGAAAGGCATTTACACTTGTAGAGTTGCTTGTCGTTGTCTTGATTATAACGATGCTTGCAGCATTTGTAGCGCCGAGGATGTTCTCGGGTATCGGCAAAACAAAAGCGGACTTATCAAAGGCGAAGATGGCGATTATCGAAAATGCGATCGCCCGCTTTTACATTGACTGCGGCAGATATCCGGACGACTCCGAGGGGCTTGAAGTACTGGTTTTGCCGCCTTCGGACATGGAAGAGGGCAAATGGAACGGCCCCTATCTGAAGCGCAGCGACCTGCTTGACCTGTGGGACAATCCATATATTTATATTGCGGAAGGCGAGTACAACCCGGGCAGTTTTGATTTGATAAGCCTGGGAGCGGATACCATGGACGGCGGCGAGGGCGACAACGCAGATATCATCAACGATTAATGTTGTTATCAGCTACCGAATTTGAGATCGCATAACGTGAAAGTTAACTGTAAAACAAGACGAAAGGGCTTTACCATCTCCGAGGTGCTGATGGTGGTAGTTATCATCGGATTGATCACCGGTGCCGGCGCCGGTCTGTATGTAGGAACCTTCAGGAAGATGCAGGTGGAAAAGGCGGCGTATGATTTTCTTCTTACCGCCAAATATGCGAGGTTGATAGCCGTGGAGAAACAAAGCCAGTACAAGATGGCATTGGATCTGGCCAATAAAGAATTTTACCTGACGACCGTATTGTGGGACGAAGAAAGCGGGCAGGCACAGCAGGAAATAGTGAAGAATTTTTATTGTAAACCCGTGCAGTTTCAGGGCGATGTTGAATTCGAGGCAGTTGATATTGTGCCGAGCGGCTGGGAAACACAATCGGTCAGTGAGGAGCAACAGACGATTACCTTTTCACCGAACGGCACTGCGCAATCGTCGGTTGTTCAAATCGGTGACGGGAAAACGCATTACTCGATCAGCATTAGCCCCGCCACCGGTAGAGTGAAAATGTATTTCGGGACGGCTGAAAACGTGAAAGTCGGCACTACTGATTTGGACGCAGAATGATTATGTGGGCGAAGACCAAAACAAAAGGTTTTACTCTGGTCGAGGTGATCGCGTCGAGCATTATCCTCTGCGGGGCCGTCATGATCGTCGGAGCAATCGGCACTCAGGCACTGACCGGAACGCATCTTAACAGGCGATATGAAATGGCCGCCTCACTGGTAGATAAGCAGCTTAGTTTAATAGACTATATCGGCATCGATTCAATCGTCGAAATGGGACAATTGGAGGAAGACTATGAAGATTCTGATTACACATATCATTGGAAAATTGATACCGAATACCAGGAAATTGACAGTTTGTATCTGGTGACGTTGACGGTAAGCTGGGTTGATAGAAACCGGCCCTACAGTATTTCCGTCGATACTATGCTCAACGGAGAGACTCTGTCGGAAGAAAGTAGTGCCGAAACCGGGCAAGAGTGATTAGAAGAAATGCTATCTAAAAGAACCGGATTTACGTTAGTTGAAGTTTTGGTGGCATCGACGATAGGCGTTTTTATTGCGATGGTCTCGGTAGGTGCGCTCAGGACGATTATGGCCGGTGCCGAGATGGTGGACAGCAACATTAACGCCGCGGCGGAGGTCAGATTTGCCGCTAACATGATATCGCGGGACCTTCAGAATCTTTACAATGACGGTAACATTGAAAACACTAAATTTATCGGGACCGTTGAACCACTTGAGCAGGATAATTATACGAGCTACCTGGTATTTTATACTACCGGCAGGACCAAGGCCAGAATCGATCAGCCGGAAGGTGATTTGTATGAAGTGGAATATTACCTCATGCAGGAAGGAGAAACTTCGTCACTCATGAGGCGGTTGTGGCCGAATCCCCATGAAGATCTTGAACCGGGAGGAATCCTGACGATCATTGCCGAGGATATTGCTGCTTTCGAAGTGCAGTATTTTGATGGTGAAGAGTGGTCCGAAGAATGGCCGGAGGAAATGCAGGCCCTGCCTGACCTGGTTTCAATTTCTATTGTAGCCAAACAACCGGATCGAAGCAATCCGCCTACGGAATCGATTATTGTGAACCTGGCCGGGCCGGGGGCAGGAGATGTCAGTATTCTGGAGGGCGGTGAGGCAACCGCAGACAGCACGGAAAGCAGCGAATAGAACCCAATGGACTGCTCCGGTAAGAATATCGGGGCTGACAAATGAAAACGATAACAAAAATAACGAACTATAAGAATTTGGCGATGACAGCAGGCATCCGCCGTAAAAACAAAGGGCTTGTTATTATAGCGGTTCTTTGGATGGTTGTGGTGCTTATGGTCATGACTGCAATACTGGGTCGCAAAAGCCGGCTCGATATGAAAGTCTGCCTTGCCAGAATGGAAGCGGTTCGATGCAAGTGGGCTTGCCGTGCAGGGATAGAAAAGGCGATTGCGGTGCTCAATGAGGACGAAACAGAAAACGACAGTTTGCTGGACCTGTGGAGTGATAATGCGGAAGACTTCAATGACGTCATGCTGGATCAGTGCTGGTTCACCGTTCGGGTCATTGATGAGTCGAGTAAATTGAATATAAACACCGCTACGAAAGAGCAGCTTTTGGGATTGCCCGACATGGTCGAAGAGATTGCGGATGCAATAATCGACTGGCGTGACAGCGATGATATGCCGAGCGGGATGGGAGTCGAAAGCGGTTATTATGAGGGTTTGACATACGGATACAGGGCCCGGAACGGCCCTTTCAGGACTCTCCGTGAGCTGCTTCTGGTTAAGGATGTCACCGAGGATTTTTTCTATAGGGAAGATATAAATCTCAACGGGCGTCTGGACTATAACGAACGAGATGGGCAGGAAAGTCCGCCGGCGGATAACGGCGATAACGTGCTGGATGTTGGATGGGCTGCGTACCTGACTTGCTATCCATCTGGCAGTAGTGCAAGTAGTGCCGGAGAGACATCCGGAGAAGAAACACAAGAATCCGGGACACAGCAGCAAACTTCCGGGAC
>Ga0307380_10010291_pt1 | contig 11790 bp, 7 predicted proteins | sample UN3MG_FD_202239 | JGI IMG/M metagenome (GOLD analysis project Ga0307380, IMG submission 202239) | Soil microbial communities from Risofladan, Vaasa, Finland - UN-3 | ecosystem: Environmental > Terrestrial > Soil > Coastal area > Acid sulfate soil | place: Finland: Risofladan, Vaasa | collected... | reverse complement strand
AATGCCTTCGCGGTCTCGTCACCAGCGCGGCTGATTCCGGGGACACACGACTTGATTATTGACCGGGAGCGCTGATAGTGGTACAAGCGGGCCACGCTCCGCATCGCCCGTATCGTCGCGCTGGGGGTGGCGCATGATGTCACTCGGCGCGGCAAACCGGGGCCGAGGAAGAAGGAAGAGCTGCCTGCTGGTTAGGAAATCAGGGTGCGTGTCCCCTGAATTGCCCCCAGCAGGACACGCGGGCTACCCGTGTCGGAGGGCAGTTATGTGGATAGCGTAGGACCACCAGAGCATAGCGATGTGCGCGCGCGACGTCCCGCGGACGCCTCCGGCGGTCATCGCGGTGAACGTGTGTCCAGACTGGCCATTGCAGCCCTTGGCCTGCCGTTGATGCTAGCAGTGATCTGGGCGCTTGTTTGTAGGTTCTGGACGCCATCTGTTGCATGGAAAGTGCGAGTCCTGCCATGGGCGGAGTCGATTATCATCGCCTTACTTGTGATCTTTGGTCTCTATGTCATTACAGCCGTCCTAGGCATACGCCGGCCCATGGTCGCGATGGGATTGGTAATCGCCGGCGTCATTGTATTGTCGATATTCTACTTGTCTGGCTTACTGTTCATAACTGGCCTCGCGATCCTTATAGCCGCTACCCGAGCGCGTCGATGTGTAGTTGAAGCGGCTTTGGCAATTGGTGGCATTGTCGTGTCTGCATCCTTGGCGCTTGCACTGAGCGTGGCGAAGACCGAAGCCTACAGGGCGCAGTTTGCCCTTTGTGGATCGAATATTAGGCTTCTTTCCATTGCGGTGATTGAGTACGCGCAGGATCACAATGATATGCTGCCCGATGCCGGCAAGTGGTCTGACGAGGTGCTGCCATACGTTCGGAACCCGAACGTCTTTGTGTGTCCGCTGGCCCCGGCTCTGCGCTCAGGGTATGCGTTCAATACACGTCTTAGCCGTCGAAGGTTGCGGGGGATCAAGGATCCGGCACATACGGTCTTACTATTCGAGAGCGATCGAGGCTGGAACGCGGCTAACGGGCAGGCAATACTGGCGCCTTCCTCACGCCATGATGAGCGCACGGCCGTAGCCTTGGCGGATGGGAGCGCCGTCTGGATCGACTTGCACCGAGCTCTGCCCAAGGACCTATGGGAGCCTGGCAAGTTCTTTAGGCCAGAGCGGTAGCGGGCTGGTTCGTGTCGTTACCGCCAACGGGTTCATTACTCAAGCTTACGATGCGGCAAGTCGGATGACCCACCGGGAGTACTCCGACGGCGGCCGGGCCACGTTCACATTCGAGGCGGTGGGCAACCGCGCCACGCTCGCCGATCCCGATGGGGTCGGGGGGTGTGACCTTCTTTCTTTGGTGCAGCGGCGGGCGGTGCGCACCTCTCTCCCAGGAAGGGAGAGGTCGGCGAGCCTGTGGCGAGCCGGGTGAGGGTGGACGGCGGGACTGTTTACCCTCACCTTGATCCTCTCCCTGGAAGGGAGAGGAGTGACTTGGCGGCATGCGAAAACTCCGCGGTCACATCCGGGTCGAACGGTGGTTTTCTTTTTCCGGCGGTTGTGCTACAATGCGAGCCGCTTGGGGTCGGCGCGTTGCTCTGCGTGGGTGGGGCACAGCCTGCTGTGTCGCCACCGTCGAGCAGTGCTCTCGCGCGGGGGCGCGGGAGATGAGTGATTGCATCTGAAAAGGCTGGAGTTGTGCGGGTTCAAGACCTTCGCTGACCGCACTAACCTCGAGTTCGGCCCCGGCGTGTCCGCCATCGTCGGCCCCAACGGCAGCGGCAAGAGCAACATCGCCGACGCCATCCTGTGGGTGCTGGGCGAGCAGAGCATGAAGACCCTGCGCTCGCAGCGGGCCCAGGACGTCATCTTCTCCGGCACCGCCGGGCGCCGGCGCGTCGGCTTCGCCGAAGCCCATCTCACCCTGGACAACTCCGACCGCGGGCTTCCGCTCGACTTCACCGAGGTCACCGTCACCCGGCGCGTCTTTCGCTCCGGGGAGGGCGAATACCTCATCAACGGCGTCCCCTGCCGCTTGCGCGACATCCACGACCTGTTCATGGATACCGGCATCGGCCGCCAGGCCTACTCGGTCATCAACCAGAACGAAGTGGACGCTATTCTCTCCATTCGCTCCGAGGATCGGCGCGCGCTGATCGAGGAGGCCGCCGGCGTCCAGAAGTACCGCCACCGCAAGGAGGAGGCGCAGCGCAAGCTCGGCCATACCGAACAGAACCTGCTGCGGCTGTCGGATATCATCAACGAGCTGGAGTCCCAGGTCGAGCCGCTGGCGCAGCAGGCCGAGCACGCGCGCAGTTACCGCGAGCTGTCGCGCGAGCTGTCACAGGTCAAACGCGCGCTGCTGGTGGACGAGCACCAGGCGGCGTGCGCCAGCATCGAGCGCGCACGCCAGCGCGAGCTTGATCTCGCCGAGGAGCTGCACCGCGCCCGCACCGAGGGCGAGACTCTCGCCGCCGCCGAGGCTGCCCTGCGCGCCGAGCTCCAGCAGGCGGAGTTGGAGCTGGAGGAACTGCGCACCGTCGCCGCCCGCACCGCCTCCGAAGCCCAGCGCGCCCAAGCGGACGCCTCCCTGCGCGAGGAGCGGCTGCGTTCCGCCAGCGCCCGCCGCGAGCAGTTGCAGCAGGAAATCGAGCAAACCTCCGCCCGCATCGCCCAAGCCGCCGCCGACCTCGAAGGCGGAGAGCGCGAGCGCGCCGAACTGGCGGATCGCTCAGCCCAACTGGCGACCGAGATCGCCCACTGGGCGCAAACCTTGTGTGAGGTCGAGGCGCGCATCCCCGCCGCCGACCAGGCGGTCGAAGCGGCGCGCCGCGACTATCTGGTCGCACTCGACGCCGCGGCGGCCGAACGCAATCGCCTGCATCAGTGCCAGTCCCTGCGCAAGGCCCTCGAGCAGCGCGTGCAACGGCTCCAGGAGAGGCTGACCACCGCGCAGGAGGCGTGCCGTACGGCGACTGCGTCCGCGGCCGAGGCCGCCGCCCGCATCGAGCAGCTCACCTCCGAGCGCGCCGCCGCCCAGACGGAAATGGAACAGGCGGCTGCCGCTCGCATCGAGACCAGCGCCGCGCTGGCGGCCCTGGAACGTGACCGCGGCGACCTGCGCGAGGCCATCTCGGCGGCGGCGGCGCGCCTGCAGGCCCTGTGCGAGATGAACAACGGCGCGGGCGCCGACGGCGCTAAGGCTCTGCTCGAAGCCGCGGGGCAGGGCCGGCTGCCGGGCCCCCTGCAAGCGCTGAGAGCGGTCCTCCAGCCCCGACCAGGCATGGAGATCGCGGTGGAGGCGGCCCTGGGCATCCATGTGCACGGGGTCATCGCGCACGAGGAGGAGACGGCAGCGGCATCGGTGCGGCTGCTGCGCGCAAGCGACATCGGGCGCGCCTCGGTGGTGGTCTGCCGCGCCGGCGCAACCACAGGCCTCGACCCACGTGACTTGCCCGGCTGCCTGGGCACTGCTGCCGGCGTCGTCGAGTGTCCCCCCTGGGCGCGGCCGGCGGTAGAGCGTCTGCTGGGAAAGATCCTCATCGTCGGCACGCCGGAGGCGGCACGGAGCTTGACGGTGTGCGCGCTGCCGTGGGAGGCGATCGTCACGGTGGACGGGGAGGTGACCTATCCTTCGGGCGTGGTGGTGGCGGGACGCCCGGGAGCGGGACCGCTGCGGCGGGCGCGGGAAATGGAGGAGCTGGAACGGCAGTTGGCGGAGCTCCGCTCGCGGCTGGACGAGGTGACGCGGACGCGAGATGACGCCGGGCGCTGGATGGAGGACCTCGCCGTCGCCGAAGCATCTGCGAGTGAACACGTGCAGCGCTGCCGTGAGGGGCTGGAGCGACGGCGCAAGGAGCGCGAGGCGGCAGCCGAGCAGCTTGCGCGCCTGCACGCGGAGCGCGAGGGGGTGGAGTCGGAACTGGCGTCGCTGGGCCCGGAACTGGAGCAGGCGCGCGCCGACGAGCACGCGCTGACGCCACAGGCCGAACAGGCAAACGCGCGCCAGCAGCAGGCCGAAGAGGCGCTGGCGACCGCCGAGGAAACCGCGTCGTCCGAGCGCGCCCAGCGCGAATCCATGGCCCAGGAGTTGATGCGCCTGCGCCTGGAGTCGGCCGGGGTCGAGGGCCGCATCAACGCCTCACGCATCGCCGCCGCCAAGGTCGCGCAGACCCGCGAGCAGCTTGGCGCCGAGCTGGAGGCGGACCACGCCCTGCTGGCGCAGGCGGAGGCGCGGGTCGAGGAGTTGAACGCCATCGAGCAGGACGCCACCCAAGCCATCGAGCGGCTGACCATCGCCGCGCAAGCGAGGCAGGTGGAGGTGGAGCGCGCCAAGGATCGCCGCCAAGGGCTTCTGGAGGCCATCTCGGCCAAGCTCGAAGGGCAGAAGGAGCGCGCGGCGGCGGCCGAGGAGTTGCAGGGCCGCCTGCATCGCTCGGAGCTGCGCACCACCCAACTCCACAGCGAGATCGGTTTCCTGGAGCGCACCCTGCAGGAGGAATTCGGCCTCGAGATCAAGCAGGCGCTGCTGACGCACACGCCGGTGCCCAGCCGCGAGCAGGCGCGCCTGCGGGTGCGCGAGCTGGAGGCCGGGATCGCCGAACTGGGCGAGGTCAATCTCGGTGCGGTCGAGGAGTATGACCGCGTGCGCCAGCGCCTGGAGTTCCTGTCCGGTCAGCGCGCCGACATGATCCAGGCGCGCGACGACATCCAGCGCATCATCGCCGAAATCTCCGACACCACCCGCACCCGCTTCATGGAAACCTTCGAGGCGGTCGCCCGCGAGTTCGAGGACATCTTCATCACCCTCTTCGAGGGCGGCAACACCAAGCTCATCATCACCGATCCCAGCGATCCGCTCGAGAGCGGGATTGACGTCCACGTGCAGCTACCCGGCAAGCGCTCGCAGAACCTGCTGCTGCTGTCGGGCGGCGAGCGCGCGCTGACCACCGTCGCCTTGATCTTCGCCCTGCTGCGGGTGCGGCCGTCGCCGTTCGTGGTCCTGGACGAGGTGGATGCGCCGCTCGATGAAGCCAACGTCGGCCGCTTCGCCGGCATCCTGCGCGAGTTCGCCGAGCACTCTCAGTTCATCGTCATCACCCATAACACCCACACCATGCAGCATGCGCATACCCACTACGGGGTAACCATGGAGCAGCCCGGCGTCAGTCGGCTGCTGAGCATGCGCCTGGAGCAGGCGGAAGCCCACGCGGAGGCGCAGGCGTAGGGGTCAAGCCTCAGATAAACGCAGATGCCTGCCGCACCCGTGGTGGGGACGCAGAATGAAGCCGCGTTTCTGTCGGCCTGCGTCGGCGTCCATCGGCGGATGAGGATGGCGTCCAGCCCCGCCCCCCCCCACTGCCTGCTGAGTGCGCGCCAGCCGCGTTGCGAATTCGCCGGTGGGAAGGCTGAACCACCCGGAGCGCTGGTTGATCTCCGGCGCTGCGGCCATGCGATCGTCTGCTCACGGTCTCAGAATCATGCCGCCGGGCCTGCTCGGCGCCTCTGTCGGTGGCTTCGCCTAGCGCTCAGGTGAGGCCAGGGCGCCGCGAGCCACCAGGTCGGCGAGGCGGTCGTAGAGCAATCCACCCAAGCGCGGCGGCGCAGACGCCCTGGTATCCCCAAACAGCACTTCGACCAAACCGCGCTTGCCGAGTTCTACTAGCTCGGGCTCCCCCCTGACCCCGGCGCGGCGGGCGAGCGCGCGCAGGGCGGGACGCATCCCGCCGAGTTCGTCCACCAGCTTGAGCCTGCGCGCCTGCTCGCCGGTGAAGACGCGCCCATCGGCGAGCTTGAGCACCTCCGGTTTAGACAGGCCGCGCCCGTCGGCGACTGCGCTGACGAACTGCTGATAGATGCTATCCAGCAGTTGCCTGGTAAGCTGGCGCTCGCGCTCGGTCATCGGGCGCAGCCCCGACCCCATGTCCTTGAACTCGCCGGTCTTGACGACCTCGGGGGCGATGCCGAGCTTGTCGAAGAGGCCGGAGAGATTGAGGTTGGCCGAGATGACGCCGATGCTGCCGGTGATGGTGCCGGGGTTGGCGTAGATGCGCTCGGCGGCGGAGGCGACATAGTAGCCGCCGGAGGCGGCGACGTCGCCCATGGAGGCGTACACCGGCTTGCCGCGGTCGCGGACGCGGCGGATCTCGTCGTAGATCTCCTGCGACGCGGCGGCGCTGCCGCCCGGGCTGTCAATCCGCACCAGCACCGCCTTGATGCGATCGACATCGGAGGCCTGTCGCAGTTGCCCCACGATGCGCTCCGACGAGGCGGTCGAGTCAAACAGGCCCGCCCCGCCCCCGGCGGTGATGGCCCCCTCGACCCGGATGAGCGCGACATTGCCGCTGGGCAGCCCGCCGTACTGGCCGGCCGCGCCGATGGCGCTCACCACTCCCGCGATCGCCAGGATGACCAGCGCGAAGATCATCAGCGCCGCGGCAACGCCGCAGCCGATGGCCCATTTCGCGCCGGCGCTCATGCCCCGGCGGGGGGGCGGCTGGGGGGTCGGCGGCTGCGGCCACTGCGATGGTTGGGTCGGTTGTTCCATGGGCGTCTCCCCTTGCGGCGTGGTTCAGTCTGCTGGTAGTTTCGTCAGGCGGGCGGTAGTTTCCTGTCGCCGCGATTGACCGGGGGGCAGGGCGATGCTATACTCGGAGCGCGGGATAATCCTGTGGCACCCCGACCTGTCGGGGTGTCCGGCACGGACCGGATTGGCAGGCGAAACGCCTGCTCGACCATGACGGTGTGCCGACGTGGCGGAATGGCAGACGCGCCTGGCTCAAAATCAGGTGGGGGCAACCCCGTGCTGGTTCGACTCCAGTCGTCGGCACCATGTGGGCGTAAGTGCGTGACCCGACCGCGAATGCCGACGGTCGCCGTGAGGTCGCGGGGGGAACTATGGGGGAAGTGGACTGTTTTCCGCGCCGTGTCCGGGGGCGTGCCTGCCGCCTCCGCTCGGCTCTCAACGCCGGTTGTCACTCTCCCAACGCCTCGTGCGCTCGCAGCCCAGGAGCTCCATCACGGCCCCGCACCGAGCAAGACGCATCGGAGGAGCGTCTTGCCCGCCTTGTTCAGGATATGTTCAAGTGCTGCGCACTGTGCGCGTAAGACATGGGCGCCCCGACGCGCGGTGGCCGCGTGCGCCCTGGACTAAGAGCGGAGGGGGAGCGACATGCTGTTCTGGCGGAAAAAGGACCCTCGTGGGGCGGGGACCCCGCAGGCCGCGTCATCGGGGAAAGTGGCGCTTGGAGAGCTGATGCTGAAACGCGGTCTGGTGACCACGGAGCAGCTCGAGGAAGCCCTCCGGCGGCAGCGCGCGAACCACCGGTTTATCGGTGAGATTCTCGTGGAAATGGGCGCGATCACCAGGCTGGACGTAACGCGCATGCTGGAGCTCCAGCATAAGTTGTCTCAGGGCGCTGAGCGCGGGTAGGGCCAGGCCGCGGTGCGGCTGAACATGGAGGCCCTCAGCGGGCGGCGTGCGCAACTCGCCGTCCGCGCGTTGTCCGCATCCCGGGGAAACTCTGCCCAGGTCACAGGCTAAGAGTCGGCGCCACAGGGCCGTCCCTGCGCGCTTGGCTCACCGATGCTGCTGTGCGAAGTCCCGATGGATCGGGATGAAGTACGAGCCCCCCGCTTTCCGCTGACACCTCCGACGCGCCCGCGACACCAACACCGCACAACGCAGAGTGGGTGAGTTCGCCATCCACCGCGCGCTCGCGCACCTCCCCCACTACCCGGAGGGATTGTCGTGGCGTCGGCGAAGTAGGGGGCGCCGGAGCGGCGGCGCGCGAGCAGGGAGTGCGGCAATCGCCAGACGCACGTTCAGCCGGAATGCGCAGGAAGGGTCAACGCCAAGTGGTCGAGCGTCGGCATCGAGGAGGGCTGGGGCGGCAGTTGCTGCTGCTGGTCGTCGCCGCATGCTGCATGGCAGCGGCGATGAAGATCTTCGATGCCACTTTCAACAACTTCATCAACGACACGTTCCACCTGTCGGCGGAGCAGCGGGGGCGCTTGGAGTTCCCGCGCGAGCTGCCGGGGTTCCTGGTGGCGGTCTTCGCCGGGGTGTTCTTCTTCATGAACGAGGTGCGGCTGGCGGCGCTGGCGCTGGCGGTGCTGGCGGTGGGCAACATTGGCATCGGGCTGGTAGGGCGCGACTACTGGACGATGATCGCCTTCATGTTTCTCTACAGCGCCGGCATGCACTTGTTCGGGCCCTTGCGTGGGGCCATCGTTCTGGCCGCGTCTCAGCCCCACGAGCGCGGCACCCGCCTGGGGCAGGTGGGAGGCATGCAGGTCGCGGCGGGGATCGCCGGGGCGGCGGTGGTGTGGCTGGGCTGGAAGCACCTGCACATGAGCTACACCACGCTCTTCGTCGTCTCCGGCGGGCTTGCGCTGGCGGGGGCGCTGGTGATGCTGGGCATGCGCCCGGTGGAGCGCCACCCGGGAGCGCGACCCAAGCTCGTGGTCAAGCGCAAGTATGCGCTGTTCTACCTGCTGTCGGTGCTCTTCGGCGCGCGCAAGCAGATCTTCATCACCTTCGGGCCGTGGGTGCTGATCAAGGTCTTCGGGCAGTCCCCTTCGACCTTTGGGCTGCTGTCCGTCATCGCCAGCGTCATCGGCAGTTGGATGCTGCCGCAGCTTGGGCGGTGGATTGACCGCCTGGGTGAGCGCGCGATCCTGATGGCGGAAGCGGCCTTGCTGGTGTGGGTGTGCATCAGCTACGGCTATGCCGAGCGCTTCGCGGGCGCGTGGGCGCTCTACGTGGTGTGCGCCACGCTGGTGCTGGATGAGTTGCTCTTCGCGGTGGGCATGGCGCGAACCACCTACATGGACAAGATCGCCGAGACCAAGGCCGACCTCACCGCGTCGCTCAGCCTGTCGGTGTCCATAGACCACGCGGTTTCGATGACGGTGCCGGCGCTGGGGGGCTGGCTGTGGGTGCGTTACGGGTATCCGGTAGTGTTCCTGGCAGGGGCGGTGATCGCGTTGGCGAACCTGGCCGCGGCGAGCCGGGTGCGGGTGGCCCGCTCGACGGACCTGCGCGGCGGCGAGGCCCCCTCGGCGACGTAGGCAGCCAAAGGATTTCGCGTATTGACGATGAAGACGAGGTAGCCGCTCATGGTGGCGACAGAGGCTCGGTCTGGCACTGTCGTGTGGCACAGCCACTCCCGGCTGTGTGCTTGCATGAGCTGAGCGCCCGCTCCGCTCGTGGAATCACAGGCGAGGGCGCTTGAGCCACGTCCGCTTGCGCTGGGGAGGGGTCGCGGGCGGGTGCGCCGCGAGCAGAAGGGAGGCCGCAGATGAGACTTGATCCGCTGCCGGCGGCAGAGTACGCCGCGCGCGTCGCGCGGCTGCAGCAGGAGCTGCGCGCCGCCGGCCTCGACGTGCTGGTCGGCTACAGCAGCGAATGCGAAGCGGGCACTACCCGCTACCTTGCCGGCTTCTGGCCGTTCTTCGACTTCGCCGGCATCGTCGTCCCGGCGCAGGGCGACGCCATCCTGGTGACCGGCGGCCCGGAGTCACTGGAGTTCGCCCGCACCTTCGCCCACGTGCCCCGGATCTGCGTCAATCCGCGGTTCGTGGAATCGTCGGCGCCGGAGTGGGTGCCGCAGGTGACGGGCGAGAGCTTCGCCACCATCTTGCCCCGCGCTTGCGGCGGCGTCCCTCGGCGTGTCGGCATCGCCAACTGGAACATCCTGCCGCAGCCGATCTTCGAGGACCTGCGCGCCGCCGCCCCCGCAGCAGAGCTGACGCCCGCTGATGACCTGCTGCTGCGAGTGCAAATGGTCAAGTCCGACCTCGAACTCCCGTACATCGTCGAGGCCTACCATATCACCGAGCAGGCAATGCAGGCGGCGCTCGCCGCCGCCGCCCCCGGCCAGCGCGAGTGGGAGCTGGAAGCCGTGGCTCGCACCGTCATGCTCGAGCTGGGGGCCGAGGGGATGGCCTATCCCGCCTGGGTCTGCTCCGGCCCCAACACCCGCCTCAGCCTCTGTCGTTCCACGGACCGCGCCATCGAGCGCAACGATTTGGCGCAGTTCACCTTCGGCGCCAAGTACATGGGCTACTGCGGCAACATGTGCCGGCCGTTCTCCATCGGCGTGCCCCCCGCCGCCGCCCGCAAGCTGCAGGAAGTGGCCCTGGAGGCCATGCACTACGCCCTCGGCGCTATCGGCCCCGGGGTCGCGGCGCGCGCGGTGTTCGCCGGCTACCACGACCTCCTGGCGCGCTACGGCTTCGAGGAGTTCACCCTCTACGGGCCGGCGCACGGCACCGGCAGCACCGAGGTCGAGGGCCTGTGGCTGGCGCGCAGCGCCGACTTTATCATCCAGCGCAACATGGTTTTCAACGTGGACATCTGGCTCTCCGACGGCGAACACGGCCTGCGCTACGAGGATGGGATCATCGTCACCGACGACGGCGTGCGCGAGTTGACCAGCTACCGCCGCGAGATCATCGTGCTATGAGCGCGGTCGGCCCCGAGGCGATCCGTGACGCGGTCGCCCGCCGCGCCGATGACATCGTCGGGTGGACCCAGGAGCTGGTCCGTTTCCCCAGTGAGAACCGCCCCCCCGCGGGCGACGAGGGCCCCGCTCAGGAGTTCATCGCGGGCGCGTGCCGCGCGCAGGGCTGGGAGGTGGACCTCTTCGCGCCTGATGAGGTGCCGGGGGTCGCCGAGCATCCGGCATGGCTGTGCGGCCGCACCTACGGCCAGGGCCGCCGCAACGTGGTCGCGCGCTGGCGGGGGGAGCGCAGCGGCGGCCGCCGCCTGCTGCTGAGCGGGCACGTGGACGTCGCCCCCTACGAGCCGGACGACTGGAAGGTGTGCCGCCCGTTCGCGCCCGTGGTCAAGGACGGGCGCCTCTACGGCCGGGGGGCCGCGGACATGAAGGGCGGCCTGGCCGCGGCCTTTTGGGCGCTGCGGGTGCTGCAAGATCTCGGCTTCGAGCCGGCGGGCGACCTCCTCTTCGAGAGCTTGGTGGACGAGGAGTTCGCGAGCGGCAACGGCGCCCTGGCGGCGCGGCTGCGCGGCCCGCGCGCGGACCTGGCGGTCATCGGCGAGCCCACGCGCATGGAGGTCTGCCCCGCCTGCCTGGGGGCCTTCCTGGGCGAGCTGACTATTGCCGGCGCTGCCGGCATGCCCTACACGGGTGCCGCCATTCCCAATCCCCTCCACGGTGCGGCGCGCGCGATCGCGCTTTTTCGCCGGTGGCAGGAGCAGTGGCGCGCGCAAAACCATCACCCGCTGTTCGCTGCTCCGGGCAAGGAGCTGAACGTCCTGCTGTGGCGCCTGGACACCACCCGCCGCGGCGAGTTCGCGCAGATGGGGACGCCGCTGCAGGCCACGCTGGCATGGATCGTGTGGTGCCACCCCGGCATGACCGAGGAGGAATTCTATCTCCGCTTCCGCGCCTTCTGGCGGGAACATGGCGCCGCCGACCCGGAATTGACGCCGTTCAGGTTGGAGCTGCAGCCGACCCACCACTTCGTCCAGCCGTGGGAAACTCCGTCGGATAGCCTCGGCGTCAGCGCGACCGTCGCCGCCTTCGAGCGATACGCGGGGCGCCCTCCCGCCATCGGCGGCGCGCCGTTCTCCTGCGACCTGGGGCTCTACGGCGAGGTGGGACCGATGCCCTGCCTGCTGCTGGGCCCGCGCGGCGGCAACTTGCACGCGCCCGACGAGTGGGTGGAGACCGCCGACCTGCTGACGCTGACCGGGGTCTATGCGACCCTGGCGGCGTCCTGGTGCGGAGCGGCTGCATAGACCGAGATCACTCGTGG
>Ga0307380_10010290_pt1 | contig 11790 bp, 11 predicted proteins | sample UN3MG_FD_202239 | JGI IMG/M metagenome (GOLD analysis project Ga0307380, IMG submission 202239) | Soil microbial communities from Risofladan, Vaasa, Finland - UN-3 | ecosystem: Environmental > Terrestrial > Soil > Coastal area > Acid sulfate soil | place: Finland: Risofladan, Vaasa | collected... | reverse complement strand
CTCCGCGGCGTGGGGGGCCGTCGGGAGGCGATAGGCCTTGCGCTCGTCGTGGCCGTCCGTCAGGCGCGATCGGACGGCATAGAACATCGTGTAGAAGTCGTTCATGGCCAGCTCGCCGACGAGCTGATTGTCGCTGAAGTACGCCGACCCGCGCCGCAGGGGAACGCTCTGCAACCCGCCGCGGCAGGCCGGCACGCCCACGGCCGCCAGGGCCGCGGCGACGGCGAGCCTCCGGCGGACCGACCACTCCACGGCCGCCCCCGACCCGAACCACCGCCCGAACCATCGCCGGAACAGCCAGAACACCCCCGCCAGCACCGGCGGCAGCAGCCAGAGGGGGTACTGGCTCCACATGAACTGGAGCGTCTCCCGGTGGGTCAGGTACGCGAAGGCCATGTAGTTCAGCCTCCGGCCGAACCGAAGGAAGAAGAACACGCCGAAGACCTCGGTGCCGGCGAGGATCGTCGCGGCCAGAGCGGCGTAGAGGACCACGGCGCTTCGCCACCTCCGCCCGGCCAGCCTCCGAGCCGGGACCAGCGCCAGGGCCAGGCCCAGCGGCAGCAGGGCGTAGCCGATCGGCATGGCGTCGAAGCGGGCACCCAGCAGGAAGCAGCGGGCGATCTCCCCCCACCCCACCGCGCCGGCCAGCAGCTCGCGCCGCGTCAGCAGCAGCCCCAGCCGCACCAGCGTCAGCAGGCCGAGGAACACGGCCGCGCAGATCCATACCGGCCGGAGGCGCCCGGAGAACACGGCCCGCAGGGCGCCGCCCGGCCCTGGGGTCGCGGCCTGGTCGTCGCGGCCGCCCGGCCGCCGGAATGTCTGGTTCGCCTCGGCCATGCGCACACCGGAGCGGCCGGGGCGCCCCTCCCCGGGGCGCTGACACGGCCGGGATCGATCCTGCACCCTTCCAGGATATTCGCCCGCCAGGGACACGGACAGCAGAATCGCGCCGCCCCGGTAGTCGCCCGAGGTGCAAGCCGGTTTCGGGGAATCGCCCCCGCCCCGCCTCCCCCTGTCAGGCAGAAGGGCCGCGCGGCGGGCATCGACCCGGCCGGCGGCCCCATGCTGGCTTGCGAACAAGCCGAACCGTTCCGGAATGTCAGGCGACCTGCTCGACCAATTCCCTGAGTTGGGCGAGGGCCTTCTTCTCGAGCTGGCGGACGCGCTCCCGTGTCAGGCCGACGACCTTGCCGATCTCCTTGAAGGTCCGCTGGGGGCCTTCGTGACCGTCCAGGCCGAAGCGGAGCCGAAGGATCTCCTGCTCCCGCTCGGGGAGCTGGCCGAGCAGCTTGGCGACCATGGGCCGGATCGAGGCGTCCATCAGGCCCCGGTCGGGCTGCTCGCACTCGTTGGCGGGGACCATCTCCGAGAGGGCCTGGGTCTCGTCGGCGCCCATCTGGGACGGCGCGTTGACGGCCAGCAGGCCATGGCGGATGATCTCCGCCTTCTTCTGGGAGATCTTGAGCTTGCGGGCCATTTCCTCGCCCGTGGCGGGGCGCCCGAGCTTGCCCTCCAACTGCCGCGAGGCCCGGCGCCACTTGGTGATGAGCTTGACGAGGTAGGCGGGGATGTGAATGGGCTGGCCGGCGTTGATCATGGCCCGCTTGATGGCCTGCTTGATCCACCAGGCGGCGTAGGTGCTGAAACGCACGCCGGCGTCGGGGTCGAACTCCTCGACGGCCCGCAGCAGGCCGATGTTGCCCTCGGCCACCAGGTCGCCCAGCGTCATGCCCGGGTTGCGGTAGTCCTTGGCGATCTTGACGACCAGGCGGAGGTTGGCGTGGATCATCTGTTCCCGGGCGATGGGGTCGGAGTGCTCGCGGATCTGCCGGGCGAGCTGCTTCTCCTGGTCCGCCGTCAGAAGCGGGGTGGACTTGATCTGGTCGAGATACCAGCCCAGACCGGCCTTGCCTGCCGTTGCGGTCGTCATGGTGTCTCCCTCTCTCCGGCCGACGTGCGGGCGGGATTCGCCCGCATACCTCACGTTTCCATACGAATCGTCGGCCGGTTCGGGGGGGCACTTAAGCAGCGCACGGCGCAAGACAGTGCCCCGAGCCGGCCGGCCCGGGGCACCTTGGCGGTCTGCGATCCGATACGTCGCGGGCGGGGGCTACTGCGAGTCGTCCTCGTCGCCCGGCTCGTCGGGTTCCCGTGTGATGTTGAGGACGCCCGAGTCGATCAGGGGCCCGGACTGGCCTTCCAGGCCGCCGCGACGGCGCGACGGCTCCCCGCCCTCGGCCTCGGCGCCTTCCTCCGCCGCCCACTGGGCGCGCTTGAGGCTCAGGCCGATCTTCCGGTCCTCGGTGTCCACGCGGAGGATCTTCACCTCGAGCTCCTGGGCGACCTGCACGACGTCTCGCGGGTTCTCGACCTTGTGGTCGGCGAGTTCCGAGACGTGAAGCAGGCCTTCCAGCTCGTCCTCCAGCTCGACGAAGACGCCGAAGTTGGTGATCTTGGTGACCTTGCCCTTGACGATCTGCCCCGGCACGTAGTGCTCGGGGATCATCCGCAGCCACGGGTCCTCGCTGAGCTGCTTGAGGCCCAGGGCCACGCGCATCTTCTCCTCGTCCACGGCCAGCACGACGCACTGAAGGTCCTGGCCTTTCCTGAGCACCTCGCTGGGGTGGCCGATCTTCCGCGTCCAGGAGAGGTCCGAGACGTGCAGCAGGCCGTCGATGCCTTCCTCGATCTCCACGAACGCGCCGAAGTTGGTCATGTTGCGGACGATGCCGGTGATGACCGTTCCCGGCGGGTACTTCTCCTTGACGACCGTCCAGGGGTTGACCTCGGCCTGCTTCATGCCGAGGGAGATTTCCTGCTTGCCCTTGTCGATCTCCAGGACGACGACCTCGACCTCGTCGTCGACGTTGACCATTTCGGAGGGATGGCTGACGCGCCGGGTCCAGCTCATCTCGGAGATGTGCACCAGGCCCTCGAGGCCCTCCTCGAGCTTTACGAACGCGCCGTAGGACATGATGTTCACCACCGTGCCCTTGACCCTCGTGGCGACGGGGTACTTCTCCTCGACGCTCTCCCACGGGCTGGGCGTCTTCTGCTTCAGCCCCAGGGCGATCTTCTCCTTCTCGCGGTCGACGTTCAGCACGACGATCTCGATCGTCTCGTCGATGCGCACCAGCTCGGAGGGATGCCCGATCCGCCCCCAGCTCATGTCCGTGATGTGCAGCAGCCCGTCGATCCCCCCGAGGTCCACGAACGCGCCGAAGTCGGCGATGTTCTTCACCACGCCCGTGCGGCGCTCGCCCACCTCGATCTCCGCCATGAGCTTCTCTTTGGCCTCGTTGCGCCGCTCCTCGATCAGCTTCCGCCGGGAGACCACGATGTTCCGACGGTCGTCGTCGATCTTCAGGATCTTGGCGTTGATCTCCTTGCCGATGTACTCGCCGATGTCGCTCGGGCGGCGGATGTCCACCTGGCTGGCGGGCAGGAACGCCGGCACGCCGATGTCCACCAGCAGCCCGCCCTTGATCTTGCGGGTGACCCGGCCCTTGACGACGTCGCCTTCCTTGTTGTTCGCGACGATCCGCTCCCACCCCCGGATGCGGTCGGCCTTGCGCTTGGAAAGCTCCACGAGCCCCGTGTCGGACTCCATCGCCTCCAGGAAGACCTCCACCTCCATGCCCGGCTCGATGGACCCGGGGTCGTCGAACTCGTGGACGTCCACCATCCCCTCGCTCTTGAGCCCGACCTCGATGATCACGTCGTTGCCGATCACGCTCACCACGTGCCCGATCAGGACCGTCCCGGCCTGGGGAGTGGCCTTCTCCTGGATCATCTCCCCCAGCGTCTCCCGGCTGAAGTCCTCCCCGAGAGATCGGGTAAGCTCCTGCTCGATGTCCTCGTCGCTGACGTCCAGCGAATGAATCAGGTTCTGGTCTACCATGTGCTTCCTATCGACAGGTCCTCGCTCTGGCCGCGGTGAAGGCCCCGGCTCCCGACGAGCTCGTCCGCCGGCCGGGGGAACTTCCCGCCGGCCCGGCAGACCGGGCACCGCGCCCGCCGATCCCATGCCTCGGCGGAAGGCCGGCCGGACCACCCGGCCGAAATGCTGGCCCCGCGGATGTCCCTGGCGCACAGAGACTTCCCGGAGGACGAGGCAGTGTACCGTGCCCGCCGGCGCCAAGCAAGCGCATTCGCCCGACATCGCCCGCCTGCCTGGGGAGGGGGCGAAGGCGGGTCCTTCGGGCACCGCTCGGCGCCGCGGGATGTGCGGCCAGGCCGGGCCGACCGACCCGGGCCAGATGCGCAATGTCGCGGCCGACCCGGAGTACGCCGACGCCCAGGCCCGCCACGGTGCGGCGCTGCGCGCGGAGTTGGCGAGGACAAAGGGCCCCTGCCCCCTGCCCTTCTGACGGCCCTTGCACGCCCAACTCCCGTTCCCGCGCAGAATCATGGAATAAGCCGTCGTCGCCCGCGTTATCCGGGATGACCTGTCAATTTCGTTCGCTGGTCGTGGGGCCAAGCGACAGGTCCTGTGAAGGGCTTGGCCTGAACGCGTCTGGCACAGAATCAGGAGAAGGCACATGAGAAGGTATGGCATGTTGGTGGTCTTGGCGGCGCTGGCCCTGGGCTTGGTGGCCTCGGACCTCCTGGCGCAGCCTCAGGGCGGCGGCGATCGCGGGCGAGGGGCCCCCGGCGCCACCCGCGTCAGCCGCTTCGGCGGCGGAATGATGGGCGGAGGCAGCGTCTTCATGCCGGATCACACGGCCAGGATCGAAGGCCTCTCCGCACAGCAGCGAGAGCAGATCACCGCGATCCGCAAGGTGACGACGGACAAGATCGCCGAGCTCCAGAAGCAGATGAACGCGGAGATCAAGCAGCGGGTCCTCACGCCCGCGCAGGCCACGCAGATGGAAGAGGCCGAAAGGGCCGCCACTCACCGCGGGCCCGACGGCGTCACCATGACCGACGCCCAGAAAAAGGTCATGGATGAGGCCCGTGCCGAGGCCGGCAAGATCGAAGACCGCGAGGCCCGCACCGCCATCATGCAGGAGGCCATGGAGAAGATCCGCGCCAGCTACACCGACGAGCAGAAGAAGGCGGCCGCCGACGCGCGGTCGCGCTTCCAGCGCGGCGGCCCGGGCGGCGGCAACCGTCCCGGCGGCAACCGTCCGGCCGGCGGCGGCAACTAGGCGGCGGCCAACAGGCAGCAGACCTCGCTGAGCGCTGCCGGCGGAGCGGTCCTTCCGGGCGACGACCCAGGGGCCGGCGGCCGGTTGCGGCTCGGCGGCGTGCGCAAGATCGAGGCGCGCGGCATGTCCGCGCGTCTCTTCTTGCGCCCCTTCCTTACCGCCCCCGCATCGGCTAGACTCTCATCCAGCGGGAGAACGTCTCCGCACGGCCGACAATGCCCAGGAGCACGAAAATGACAGAAGATCAAGCCGGTCCCCAGAAAGGCGCCCCGGCGGCCGGGTCCGCCCAGGCGGTGCAGCTTCTGAGGAACGTCCTCGTCCTGGCCGTCGCCGACGGGACGGTCACGAAGGAGGAGAAGGCGTACGTCGAGGCCCTTCGCGAGCGCCTGGGCATCGGCGGCGAGGAGTTCGCCCGCCTCTGCGGCGAGGTCCGCAACGGCGGGAGGAAGGTCGTCCTGCCGCGGGACCCCGTCGAGGCCGAGCAGGCCCTCTTCACGCTGGTCGGCCTGGCGGTCGCCGATGGGAAGATCACCGCCCCCGAGCAGCGGCTGCTGGGCCGCCTCGGCGAGCACCTCGGCATCGGCAAGGGCCAGCTCGAGACGATGGTCGAGCAGGCCTCCGGCCCGGCGGAGCTGGACGACATGCGGGTCGCCGACATGACCGAGGAGGTCTACGAGCACTTCGCCCGGTGGGACGAGGCCACGCGCCGGGCGAAGATCCAGGCGCTCGGCGACCTCGGCCGGGGGGCCGTCAAGCCGCTGGTGCGCCTGCTGGAGAGCTACCGCAAGCCGGACGGAATGCCCGACGCCGTCAGCCTGAAGGTGCTCGTAGCCGAGCAGTTCGGGCGCCTCGGTGACAGCCGACCGGTGTACTACCTCGCCCAGCACGTGGACATCGGCGACATCGACGACGAGATCACCAGCCTGGAGCTGCGAGCGACCGCGGCGGAGGCGATCGGCAGGATCATCGGCCAGCCGTTCACCCGCGACCAGGACGGCGTCACCGCCGTGCGCCGATGGTGGCGCGACGAGGGGCGGAAGAAGTACGATTACCTGATGCAGTGACGACAGCTACGGACCTCGCGGGAAGGAGGCGCCAGCGGATGTCCAAGCTCAGCAGGGCGAGCTCTCCGGGCAAGTAGCCCACGCCCGGTCGAGGCTCTGAAGGGAACGCGATGCCCGGCGCACTCATCGCCGTATTCGTTGCCGTGTTCGTGCTGGTGGCGATCTTCGGCATTCTCCAGGCCCAGGCCCGCCGCAAGGAGTTGGCGGCCTTCGCTCAAAGCCGCGGGCTGACGTTCGACCCCGGCAAGTACCACGGCCTGGACGACCGCTTCCCCGCGTTCGACTGCCTCCGCCGCGGCCACGGACGCTACGCCCACAACCGCGTCTTCGGCGACTGGAACGGTCGTGACTGCCTGCTGTTCGACTACCGCTACGTGACCGGCTCGGGCAAGAACCGCCACACGCACCACTTCTCGGCGATCATCCTGGCGTCCGACGTGCCGCTGAAGCCGCTGCTGATCCGCCCGGAGGGGTTCTTCGACAAGATCGCCGACTTCTTCGGCTTCGACGACATCGACTTCGAGTCGGCGGAGTTCAGCCGCGAGTTCTGCGTCAAGGGCCCCGACCGCAAGTGGGCCTACGACGTGATCCACCAGCGGACGATGGAGTTCCTGATGTCCGGCCCGAGGTACTCCATCGAGTTCGACCCCGCCCACGTGATCGTCTGGCACACGAGCCGGTTCTCGGTGCCGCAGTTCCCGTCGGCCGTGGAACTGGCCGAGGGCCTGCTGAACCTGCTGCCGGAGTACGTCCGGCGGAAGCAGGAGGGCGCCGCACGATGAGGAGGCCCCCCCGTGCCTGAGCTGCTGCCGCTTCTCTGCCCCGCCGCGGGCGTGCTGCTCGTGCTGGTCTGGTTCGTGGCGAACTACAACACGCTGGTCCGCCTCCGCCAGCACGTGCGGGAGTCGTGGTCGGACATCGACACGGAGCTCAAGCGGCGGTACGAGCTCATCCCCAACCTCGTCGAGACGGTCAAGGGGTACGCCGCCCACGAGCGGCAGACGCTCCAGGCGGTCATCGAGGCCCGCAACCGGGCCGTGGCCTCCGCCGGCTCGCCCGAGCAGCAGGCCGCTGACGAGAACGCCCTCGTGGCCACGCTGCGGCAGCTCTTCGCCGTGGCCGAGGGCTACCCCGAGCTGAAGGCCAGCCGCAACTTCCTCGCCCTCCAGGAGGAGCTGGCCAACACCGAGGACCGCATCCAGGCCGCCCGCCGCTTCTACAACGCCAACGTCCGCGACCTGAACACCCGCGTGGCCGTCTTCCCGTCCAACCTCGTGGCGTCGATGTTCGGCTTCTCGCCTGCCGGGTTCTTCGAAGTGGAGGACTCCCACGTCCGCGCCGCCCCGCGCGTGGACCTGCACTCGCCGTCTCAAGGCGATCCCGAGGCTTGACCCACGGCCCGACTGGTGTATACTGGAGTTTCCCCGAGGCGGGAAAGGAGGCGGTCCGATGAAACGCTCGCCCTGGATCGGCCTCGTCGCCGCTGCGCTGTGGGCAGCCTGCCCCACCGCGGCGGACGACGGCGCCATGGCGTACTACGACACGAGCACCGGCCACATCTACCTCAGCGGCGCGGGCTTCAACTCGTTCATGCTGGGCAGCGGGTCGATGGGGCTGACCGGGCCCGGGCCGCTCACCTTCCTGAACGGGCCGTTCTTCGACGATTCGACGCCCACCGACGTGCGCCCGGCCTACATCGCGCAGGTCTTCAACCTTGACGGCGTCCCGCCGGTGGACCGCTGGGACCTCGGGCCGATCGCCCGGCCCGCCCTGCTGCCGGGCGACCTGATGTTCGGCTACACGCTGCCGGGCATCGAGGACCTCATCCCCGTCGAGGTGATCTACGAGACCCCACCGCAGCCGATCCCCGTGGTGCCCGTCACGTTTTCGACGACCTGCGAGGCGACCGCTGACGCCCTCGCCACCGGCGACGGCGGCGACGCGCCCACGGGCGTTCCGTTCGACACCGGGCCGAACGAGGCGACGGCGCTCATGACGGCGGAGGGACGCGTCATGGAGCCGGTCGGCGAGGACCTCTGGATCGAGCACATCTATACCGCCGCCGGCGAGGGCAGCATCTCCGCGCGGACCGGCGCCGACGGCATGACCGGGGAGATCGCCCACTACCTGCGGGTGGACGAGGCCGGCGGGGAGGCGGAGGCGTCCACGTCCCTGTGGGGCGGGCTGCATGTCGGCACGGCCCCCGGCGCGGCGGCCGGGACACCCCTCACGCTGGTCCTGGGCGCCCTGGCCACCGGCGCGCCGGGTCCGTGGCAACTGGAGCTGTGGACGGCGGACCCGGTGGCCGATCCGGAGGCCGCCCTGCTGGCCCGGCTCGCACACGACGGATCGAGCGGCGAGGAGGTCTCCGTCTCGGCCGGGCAGGACCTCTACGTGACCTTCGCTTGCCAGGCCGCCACGCCCCAGCTTGCGGACGGCGGCGTCGAGCTGACGTTTGCCGCGCTGCCCGAGCCGTGCACTTCGGCGCTGCTGGCCGCCGGGGCCCTCGCCCTGCTGCGGCGCCGGCGCCGCTGACCGCTCACGCGAACGCCTCGCGCAGCAGCGCCAGGCTCTTCGGCACGGCCGTGGCGGGGTCTTCCTTGCCCTCGAACTCCAGCGAGACGTACCCGCGGTAGTCCACAGCCCGCAGGATGGCGGCGATGTGGGCGTAGTCCAGCTCCAGCTCGTACCAGTCGCCCCCGCCGAAGTAGGTCTTGGCGTGCACGAAGGCCGTCTGCGGCGCGATCGCCTCGAGCTGGGAGTACATGTCCTCCAGGAAGTTGCCCGTGTCCATCGTGACGCGAAGCCAGGGCGAGCCGACCGCCTCGATGATCCGCAGCAGCCCCTCGGCCGTGCGGGCCAGGCCCCAGTGGTTCTCCAGCCCCAGGACCACGCCACACCTCTCCGCGGCGGGCAGGCACCGCCGCAGGCAGTCGATCACCCAGGGGAAGGCGTCCTCGTCGGTGTAGCCCTCCAGCGGAGGCTCGATGCCGCGGTGGGCCATCAGCTCGTCGAAGTCCGCGCTGGTGCCCCACCGGCCGGTGTTGACGCGCACCGTCGGGATGCCCATCGCGTAGGCCAGCTCGATGCTCGCGACCGTCCGCTGCACGTTGACGCGGCGGACCTCCGCGTCGGGCGACAGGAAGCTCTGGTGGGCGGCCAGGCCGCAGAGGTCCAGCCCCAGCCCCCACGCCCGGCGCTTGAGCGACTGGAGGTAGGCGTTGTCGCGGCGGTGCATCTGAACCTCGAGGACCTCCACGCCGTCGAAGCCCATCTCCGCGGCGCGGCCGATGCACTCCTCGACCGTGGGGTTGCTCTCCTCGCCGAAACGGAAGAACGAATACGTCGACGTCGCGATGCGGTTCATCTGCACATCTCCCATCCGGTTTCTCCACGCGTATCTCCCTGCGTCGCTGAAGCGAGCAGGCCTGTTTGCTTCAGCAACACAGGTCCGGGAGACCAGGGGAACGGGAATGCGTTCCCCTTCACAAACCACCACGTCCACTACGCGTTACGCAGGACCTCCCCGAGCAGCAGCTTCGCCCCCCGCTTGTCGGGAATGCGGCCACGGACGGCGCTGTCCAGGTCGGTCATGGCGAAGGCGGGCACGCCGGCCCGATTCCCGATTCTCGGTGGACCGAATGACCATCGCTCAGGAGCAATCGAACAAGTCCTCTGGCAAGGCGACGGGCTTCCACTTGAGTTCTCTCTCCACCAAACAGCGAACACGCGTACGGACCTGAGCCGGGGCATGCGTGATGTACTTGCGCGCGTTGGTCGCTTTGGTGTTGTCGCGTAGACACCGGAGATAGGCGAGGGCATCCTCGATGCAGAACTCGCTGCAACGCTTTTCCCTCCAATTTGTGCCAAGCCCAGTCCATACGGCGGCGTCAAGACCCTTGCTGGAAAGCCAAGGCACAATCGTCTCCACGATCCCCTGACACGGCCCTTCGGGAGGAGTGACTCTCCCCGCTGCATCAACGGCGTGTATCCGCGATAGACACGTGCCTTCACGACAGCAGAGGTTGCGCCGGGCGCTTAGCAGACATTCGAGGGAGCTCATCGCCCAGTACGTCTGAACAGGACGGGATCCGGGGTGGATGACGAGCGTCAAGCGATGCTCTTTCGAAATGCGGGCGAACTCGATCCGCAGGCGGGGGCCGTCCTTGCGCCATCGCGTGCGCAGACAAAGCTCCTTGGGGCACCATATCAGCGACCCCCACCCAATGACAGCGATCTCCATCACCATATCTCCGTAAGCATTGCCTTTCCGGGTCGTAACCATGAGGACGTCGGCAGAACGCGAACGTAGGGGGCAGCCGTCCCCCCTGAGACGCGCCCTACTCCTCTGGCAGCTCTATCTTGAGCCGGCGGAGCGCTTCCTCCACATCGCCCACGCGAACATTTTCGTCCCTTATGGGAACCGAAACGCTCTTGCCAAAGAGATCAATATGCCTTCCGTCATAGCGTGTGATGACCAGCTTCCCGTCCTTGACTTCACTAACGACCGACGAAGTTGCCGGTTCGGTCCCGAGCATAAGACGCACCACGTCAACTGCGAACATCCTGTCCTTGCCCATAGGGCGCCTCCCAGGCCACGGGGATGTGCATCTTCTGCGGGATGGTGGAACACGGGCGCGTGCTCCGTCCCAGTGCCTATCGGATCATGTGAGCACGCTCCACTCAAAGCCTCCGGCTTCTGAGAGGAGCCCGTACGTATCCCGCTCCTCCCCGCTCAACAAGGAGAGGCCCCGACGGACGCACACCGACAACATGACGACGTCCGCGAAGGAACGCATCTCCTTGAAGACGACGTATTCCGCGAGCGCGTCCAGACCTTCCTCCGGGGGAAGCCGCACGAAAGGCGCCAACTCAGCCCAGATCATGCTTTCCGGCCTCGGAGTGGACCCCGCCGCGTATCTGGTTGCCAGCGCGCCGTACATGGCGGCTTCATGAAGAGAAGTCCCGTCTGGTATGGCCTGTCCCTCAAGGGCACGAACGTGTGTGCGATACGCGTTCGTCATCGCATCCCTGATACCTTGCGCACCAAAGATCGCCATGCGATGCCTCCAAGGCTAGCTACATCCAGAACCATAGCCCAAGCGAATCGAGAGTACAAGGCCTGTGGCGCTTCTCGTCCCTCCACGCTGCCTTAACCCGCCTCCATGATCTGCTCCAGCAGCAGCTTCGCCGCCCGCTTGTCGGGGATGCGCCCGCGGACGGAGCTGTCCAGGTCGGTCATGGCGAAGGCGGGCACGGCCGCCCCGACGCACGACGGGCAGCCGTCCGGGCAGGAGCAGTCGCGGACCACGTCGCGGATCGTGCGGAGGAGTTGGTCCATGCACTCCATGCACCGCCTCGCGTAGCCCATCCCGCCCGGGTAGCGGTCGTAGAGGAACAGCGCGTCGCGGCCGAGCGAGCCGACGTCCACCGTCGTGCCGATGTCCTGTGCGTCGCACATCACGAAGAGCTGGGCGACCTCGACCATCACGTTGGCGATGCCGACCAGCGCCTCGCCGACGACCAGCCCCTCGGCCTTCAGCCGCTCCACGGCCGCGTCGTCGGGGCTGAGCCAG
>Ga0307380_10010289_pt1 | contig 11792 bp, 11 predicted proteins | sample UN3MG_FD_202239 | JGI IMG/M metagenome (GOLD analysis project Ga0307380, IMG submission 202239) | Soil microbial communities from Risofladan, Vaasa, Finland - UN-3 | ecosystem: Environmental > Terrestrial > Soil > Coastal area > Acid sulfate soil | place: Finland: Risofladan, Vaasa | collected... | reverse complement strand
TGGAGCCGTGCCCGATGTGCGCCGGGGCGCTGGTGCTGGCGCGGATAGACAGGCTGGTTTACGGCTGTGATGACCCGAAAACCGGTGCCTGTAAAAGTCTGTATAATATAGTCCAGGATGAACGGTTAAATCACAGACTGGAAGTTACGGCAGGTGTGCTGGCCAAAGAGTGCAAACAGCTGTTGCAGGACTTTTTTGAGCAAAAGCGAGTTCAAAAGCGGAAACTGAAAACTACGAACTAAGAACCACGAACTCAAAACTGATTTGGAGAGGTGTCCGAGTGGCTGATGGTGCAGCCTTGGAAAGGCTGTGTGCGGATTAATCCGCACCGCGGGTTCGAATCCCGCCCTCTCCGTTGAGTTGTTTACTTTGGTGCAGGCGGGATGAGAACACGCCTGATGCGCAGCATCAGTACGCGGGTTTGACACGCCGAAGGCGAGCCGCGCAGCGAATCCCGCCCTCTCCGTTGCTTTTTCTGTTAATTTTCGCAATTCTTTTCTTGACAAGGATTTAGGGAAATATTTAGAATCGCCAGAAACTCGTTTGTGAAAAAATATGTGAAAGATTTTAAGTGGCGAGATTTCTGGTAATGAAGGTTTCACCTCAACATCAAGGGCAAAAAAGAACACCGGCATCCTTTCCGCATCGTTTAAGATTCCGCTGTTGTCAAAGGATGATAGCGGATTTCTTGTCGAGTTGGACCGATGGTATTGGCTTTGTTTATTGAAAAAATGGAATCCGCTCACTATAATAACCCAAAATAGAGAAAATAAACAAGATCGGGGAGACAGGAAATGTTGCGGTTAAAGAATAGTAGAATCGGATTTTTTACGGTTATTTGCTTTTTTGTTTGCGTGGTGTTTGCGGTCAGTAATCTGTATTCCAAAGAAGCGGTGAAAAAATCAGGTAACTCGGATACAGGAAAGATACTAAATATCCCGGTTCGATATTATACGATAGCTCGTGTCGGCGGGCCGGGGATGAAGCCATCAGGCGCCGAAGGTCTGCATTCAAAGATATTTGAAAAGCCGTTAGGAAATGTCGGACTTGTATTAGTTCACTGCTGGAATGTGGGAGAAGTTGACGGGCCTTACCCGATAGGACCGAATTCGCATTGTCCAGGTGAACCGGCGGATTGGGTGCCGACGGCGCACGAGATTGTCAAAGATAAGATAAAGCCCGTACTGGAAGCGGCAAGGGCGGCCGGCGTTGAGATATTTCATCTGGGACAATCACATTATGTCGAGAAGTACCCCCAGTATTTAGAAATAAAAAAAGACCCCGAACTTCAATCTGTAAATGTGCCGTTCGAGCGCTGTATAAATCCCAAAAGTGTGAAGGAGATACTGGCTTGAGAATCCAGGCGACGCAAAGGCCCTGAACTGGGTGCATCATACAGTTGACCCCGACGTTCATCATCCGGAAGGCCTGCAGTGCGCAGATGTGGATGGTGACGGCAGGCCGGAGATAATAGCAGCGGAATTGTTTTTCGGTGAAAGACCCGGTGAGCCTTCGTGGAGCCAAGAGGCCGGATATGGCTGACTCTGATTGGTGTCTTGACAATAGGGTATCTGGAAAAAATCCTCAGCATCAATGCTGTCGGCGAAGATAAACGATTAATGCTGACCGGAGCAATTATCATAGCGGCTGTACTGTTCCAGAAAAGGCGTAAATAATAAAAACAGTTTTACAGAGGGCGCATAATGACAATTAAGTTAAATTCGAAATCCGAAGCACGCCGGGAAAACGCACTTTCGATACTACATTGTGCTGTAGCGCTAATTATATTGGGCGTTTTTACCACATCTGCCGCAATAGCTGCTCAGAAAAGAAAGTATAATGATGTTTATACCGGCGATTATCTAAATCGCGTGGCATTTCCGCTCGGCGGGATAGGGGCAGGTATGATTTGTCTCGAAGGCACGGGTGCATTGAGCCATTTCTCCATTTGTAACAGGCCTGATGTATTTAGTGAGCCGATGGTTTTCAGCGCCTTGTGTCTCAAAGGTGATGAAAACATCGCCAGAGTGCTTGAGGGGCCTGTACCATCCTGGAAGGTCTTCGGCACTTCCGGCAGCGGAAACGGTCGCGGCGGCACGACGTACGGTCTGCCGCACTTTGGGCAGGCCGGATTCAAGACCCGCTTTCCTTTCGGCACGATAAATCTGGTGGACGCGAAGGTGCCGCTAAAAGTGCAAATTACCGGCTTTAGCCCCTTTATCCCGGGCGATGCAGACAATTCAAGTCTGCCAACAGCTGCCCTGGAATATCGTTTCACCAACCAGACCGGAAAAACAATAAATGCTGTCTATTCTTTCAATTCACGTAACTTTCTCGAATACAAGGGAGGAGAAGACAGAATATCGAAAATAAAAAACGGCTTCGTATTCTCGCAGATGGGAAGTGAGAAAGAGCCCTGGCGAAAAGGTGCATTTGCCGTTTGCGTCGATAATCCACAGGCAAAAGTCAACTGCGCATGGTTTCGAGGCGGCTGGTTCGACCCATTAACGATGATATGGAAAGGCATCGAAGAAGGTAATTGCCTCGAAAAAAAACCTGTCACCCAGAAGCCGTCAAGTCCAGGTGCAAGTATATCTGTGCCCTTAAAGCTTGCGCCGGGCCGGGAAAAAACCATCACGGTTATGCTGTCATGGTATTTCCCGGAAACAAATCTGCGCTTCGGAAAGGACCCTGAAGGCTATGATAAGTCGCAGGAAAATCAGTCCACACACAAACCCTGGTATTCCGCTAAATTTGCCGGCATTGAACAGGTGGTGGACTATTGGCGCGATAATTATTCAAAACTGCGAAGAGAAACCCAAAAATTCAGCGACTGTTTCTACGACACAACCCTGCCCGGCGAAGTAGTCGAGGCCGTAGCCGCCAACCTGACCATTCTCAAATCCCCCACGGTGCTTCGCCAGACAGACGGCAGGCTCTGGTGCTTTGAAGGATGCAGCGACGACTATGGTTGCTGCTACGGCTCCTGCACACACGTCTGGAATTATGCGCAGGCTATATGCCATTTGTTTCCCGACCTTGAACGCTCCCTGAGACAAACAGAGTTCAACGAATCACAGGACGAAAGAGGCCATCAGGTCTTTCGCTCAGCCCTGCCCATTCGCCCCATAATCCACGACTTCCACTCCGCAGCCGACGGTCAGCTCGGCGGCATAATAAAAGTCTATCGCGACTGGCGTATCTGCGGCAGCACTCAATGGCTGCGCCAGTTATGGCACAAAGTTAAGCAAAGTCTGGATTACTGTATCGAAACCTGGGACCCGGGACATAAAGGTATTCTCGAAGAGCCGCACCACAACACCTATGATATAGAGTACTGGGGGCCGGATGGACATTGCAGCAGCTTCTATCTCGCAGCGCTCAAGGCCGCTATCAGGATGGGAAAGGTCTTGGGCGACGATGTCGAGTTATACACCGACCTATTCCGGAAGGGGCAAAAATATGTCAATGAGCAGCTTTTCAACGGTGAATATTTCTATCAGAAAATCCAATGGCAGGGTCTGCAGGCCGACAACCCCACCCAGGTCAAAAGCATAGCGGCAAACTACTCACCGGAGGCCCTCGAACTTTTGCAGAAGGAAGGGCCGAAGTATCAGTACGGAAAGGGCTGTTTGTCCGATGGTGTGCTGGGTGTCTGGATGGCCTGGGCCGGCGGGCTCGATGATATTCTGGATGAAAAGAAAATTGCCAGCCATTTGAGAAGTGTTCACAAATACAACTTGAAGAAAAATCTCTCACAGCACACTAATCCTCAGAGGCCCAGCTTTGCATTAGGCAGTGACGGAGGACTGCTTCTTTGCACCTGGCCAAAAGGCGGAAAGCTTAGTCTGCCCTTTATTTACAGCAATGAGGTATGGACCGGAATTGAATATCAGGCCGCCTCGCATCTAATAGCCGAAGGAATGGTCGAAGAAGGTCTTGAAATCGTCAGAACCTGCAGAGACCGATACGACGGCCGAGTTCGTAATCCCTTCAACGAATATGAGTGCGGCCACTGGTACGCCAGAGCTATGTCAAGCTATGCACTCATACAGGCACTGACCGGTGTTCGGTACGATGCGGTGGACAAAACGTTATACATCGACTCAAAAGTCGGCAGCAATTTTAAGAGCTTTTTATCGACTGCCACAGGTTTCGGCTCGGTCGGTCTGAAAAACGGCAGACCTTTCGTCGAAATCAAGAGAGGCGAACTTGAAATCAACTCTGTTTATGTCTCCGGCAGAAAGTTTAGTATGAATGAACACGAGTAATGGAAATGATGACGAATTAGGGAAGTCGATAGAGCCGTGCTGATAAAATCATCGATTATCTTCATTATCACACTGTCTTTACTCAACTGCACAGCCGCCGATTACGATGCCTGGGATTATAAGAGGGTTTTAGTGGTTGAAGAGCAGGCAGGTGTGCCAGCGGAAGACTTTCCGGTAAGTTTCGAACTTGATACCGGAAAACTGGTCGAAGAAGGTAAACTGCGGCCGGATATGGCTGACCTGCGGATAACAGCCGGTGGTGTCGAGGTGCCGTATCAGCTTGAAAAGGCAGATGACCTGAAAACGCTGGTTACATTCCAAATTAATTTGCGGGCCAATCAAAAAAGAGAGGATGTGCTTTTATACTACGGCAGGACCGTGGCCCAGCAGCCGGAGTATGATAAAAGCTGGGGCACAATCAGGGATACGATGGACGGTTTCGAGAATCAGCTTCTTCGGTTTGGTTATGGAATGAAGACAGGGACATTCGGCGATACCTGGTCGTGCCAGACCGAGTTTACGATAAAGAAATACAATGAAGACCTTTTCGGGGGCAAAAAGGTGCCGCAGAGCTGGGCAAAGGCGCGGGATGACCTTATCTACTGGAACCACAATGAGCCGCCCAGGTTTGAGATTGCGGCGGACGGGCCGATTTACAAGACCGTAAGGTTTTTCGTGCGGGAGAAAAAATACGAGCATCATCCGGGACACGGAGTAAAAACGCTGATAAACGCATCGAAAAGGGTAACTTTTTATAATAATTGCCCGTTTGTTAAAGAGCAGTTCGAGAATATCGAGGCCTTTACCATAACAGCGTGTCCCGGGGGTATGGAACCAAGAACCCTTTACCTTAACAGGGCCCGGCAGCGAAGAAGTATTCGATGTATTGTTGTCGCTTAAAGGCAGGGGCGCAGTGACAGTAGAAGAAAAGGAAATCCGAATTAATGGTGAATATATAATAAGGGTGCCGTATGGGGAAAGTTATCGGATAAGTGTGCCGGCAGGTGATGAGCTTTATCTTCTGAGAACACGTAAACAACTGGATGAAAAAGATAAAACTGTGATTTCTGAGGATATGGGAAGCTACATAGCTGGGTATGCAAAAAGTTTTGCAGAATGTGCGACATATTCGGAAGATATAAAAAGTGCAAAAACTACTAATCGGATGCTGCTGGATGAGGGTTCGGTACCGCGATTTTGTATGGGAACGGTTGAGACGGCTGGGCCCGACAAGGTGGATTTTCACGACCATCCGATGTTGGATCAGTTGTTTTTGGGCCTCAAAGGATGCAGGTGTAAATGCGTCGCTGATAGAGCAGAAGAGGGTTTAACTGAAAATACGCTCCTTCATGTGCCGCTTGGTTCCAATCACGCGGTACAGGCCGCAGAAGGTGATAGGATGTATTATGCCTGGCTCGATTTTTTCCTGACACTCGAAGACCAGGAATATATGAGCCGGCAGCACAAAACAGACCGGCAAGAAAAGTGATGGGCAAAGAATTTACAATCAGGCAGGCGACCTAGGCTGATTTTGCTGCGATTGATGAGATTAACCGCAGCAGCGGCTGCTGGGATGGAGAGCTTACTTCACACGAATTATTAGAAAAGCGCCACGGTAAAATAGACGCCCTGGATTGGGCACAGCAGATGACTAAAGCGGTGGCTGAGCATATACGAAAACCGGGCGTTGTATGTTTTGCAGCGGAGGTGGATGGTAAAATTGCAGGTTATGCAGCGGGCGAAAAGAAAAAGACCCGGCAAACAGAGCTTGGCCAGATCAGTTACAATGCGGTTTTGCCGGAATATCGCGGGCGAGGGATAGGTCGAGAGCTGGTCAAGCACGTGATGCGGAATTTAAGCAACAGCGGGGCGCGGGTTTTATATGTTGTAACGATAGACAAGGACCAGCCGGCTGCTGCAATGTATGAGAAGCTGGGCTTTGAGAAACTGACATCTCACAGGTACTACACGATGGACAGCAAAGACATACCTTGAAAAATTCGAAGCACGAAACTCGAAATCCTAAATAATTTTAAATGACCGAAATGCAAATTTCAAAAACACAAGGCAGTGAACCCCTGTTGACTATAGAGGATTTGCATACGCACTTTATGCTTGATGAGGGTGCGGCAAAGGCGGTTAACGGTCTAAGTTTAGAGATTCCCAAAGGTAAAACCGTCGGCCTGGTCGGTGAAAGCGGCTGCGGCAAGACGGTTACGGCTTATTCGATTATGCGATTAGTTCAGCCGCCGGGCAAAATTGTTGCCGGCAAGATTATATTGAACGGCAAAGATGGTAAAAAGGTACTGACCGAACTTTCCGAAGCCCAGATGTGCAAGGTTCGGGGCAACGAAATAGCGATGATATTTCAGGAGCCGATGACATCGCTAAATCCCGTGCATAGCATCGGAAATCAAATCGCAGAGGGTATCATCCTTCATCAAAAACTCGGCAGGAAAGAGGCATTTAATCGCGCGGTGGAGATGCTGGAAAAAGTTCGAATACCTGCACCAGCTCAGCGGGCAAGGGAATATCCTCATCAGCTATCGGGGGGAATGCGGCAACGGGCGATGATAGCGATGGCACTGGCGTGTGAGCCGGTTTTGTTGATAGCCGATGAGCCAACGACAGCCCTTGACGTAACTATTCAGGCCCAGGTGCTTGAGCTTATGAAAGAGCTTCAGGAACAAATGGGTATGACGATACTGATGATAACTCACGACCTGGGTGTTATCGCTGATATGGCAGATGAAGTTATCATAATGTATGCGGGGAAGGTTGTGGAGAGGTGCGGGACGAATGATATTTTTTACGACAACAAACATCCTTACACAAAGGGGCTTTTGGATTCGATCCCGAAATTAGGTAAAGTAACGGATGGGCCTTTGAATGTTATCGGCGGAGCGGTGCCGCATCCGTTGCTGCTTCCCAAAGGGTGTAGCTTCGGGCCTCGGTGCAGGCATCGAATGGATATTTGCAGGCAAATGCCGCAATTAAAAAACTTAAATGACAATCATTTTGTAAGATGCTGGCTTTACGATAAAGAAAACTGATATGGATAATCTTTTACAGGTAAAAAATTTAAAGAAATACTTTCCCATACAAAAAGGGATATTCAGGCGTACTGTCGGTTATGTAAAAGCTGTCGATGGTGTGACATTCGACCTGGCAAGGGGCGAGACGTTAGGACTGGTTGGTGAGAGCGGGTGCGGCAAGACGACCACGGGGCGCTGTATATTAAGGCTGATGAGGCCGACTGACGGGCAGGTGATATTCGGCAAAGAAAAAGTTGACCTTTGCAAGTTAAGTCACAAAGAAATCAAGGCATATAGGCCTCGGATGCAGATGATATTTCAGGACCCGCATTCATCGCTTAATCCTCGAATGACGGTTGGGGATATTGTGGCAGAGCCATTGAGGATAAATAAGAGATGCAAAAAAAGCCAAATCCAGGACAGGGTCGAGGAATTACTAAAAAAAGTTGGATTGAGTAAGCACGCGATGAGGTGCTATCCGCACGCCTTTAGCAGCGGACAAAGGCAGAGGATAGGAATTGCCCGGTCACTGGCGCTTGAGCCGGACTTGATCGTAGCGGATGAACCGGTATCTGCATTGGATGTGTCTGTGCAGGCGCAGATATTGAATCTGCTGGCACAGTTAAAGGCAGAGCATAACCTTTCTAATATTTTTATAGCGCACGACCTGAGTGTAGTTGAGCATATAAGTGATCGCATTGTGGTGATGTATTTGGGCAAAATTATGGAAATAAGCCCGGCGGAGAAACTCTATAAAAATCCCGGGCATCCTTACACAGAAACACTTCTGTCGGCTATACCGGTTGCCGACCCGAGATTGCAGAAAAGCAAAAAACATATTACTTTGCAGGGGGATGTCCCTGACCCTGCTAATCCGCCAGGCGGTTGTGTTTTTAGAACCAGATGTCAGTATGCAAAGGATATTTGTTCGAAGGAAATACCGCAGCTTAAAGAAGCTGATGACCGAACAGCTGTAACCTGTCATTTCTGCAAAGAATTATCGCTTGCAGGAATATAATCAATGGGTAGAAAATTTTTATATAAACTGTTTTTAATCGGATTATTGCTTTTTGCCGGTTGCAAAGACAGATGGTTATCGGCTGCGGCCTGACGGCAAAAGATTGTCTCTGGTATTTGACGCGATAAACGCAAGTGAGCTCAGATATGCCAATGATGCGGCGCTAATAGCAGCTGATGGCTGACGCAAGCTTCCGATAGAAGTGATATTATATACTCCGCCTGAGATAAAACGTCTTAAACGTCAACAGTTAGGCGAGTTTACCATCAGTAGCTGGGTGGGAGGAAGCAGTATGAATATATTCTGCGGTTATGGTTGGGTGTTTCCGAATCAGGCGGTGTTCTGGCATCCTCAGACAGGACTTTGGTATGAAACCGGCGGCAAAAAAGGCGAAGCTCCGACCGGGCCGGTAAAAAAACTGATAGAAATATTTGAAAAGATGAAAAATGAAAAGGAACTGGAAAAGCGGCACCGATTAGCACATCAGGCCATCCGCATTCACATTGATGAGGGACCGTTTGTATTTGGAACGGCTGGCCGCGGGCCGCTGAATGTTTATGCCGGCCCTGCCGGCTTCTACCACCTCCGCGGCGGCGGCAGCGACCTTGCCGATGGTATTTTGCCCGGCCCTGCACCTATGCCTGGTGACCCCGGCCGGGATGAAATATTATGAAATTCCCATCGCCATACAGGACCGTATTTTTACCAGAAACGGCCAACTGTTCTTCCCTGACAACAGGGCATTTTTTGAAGGTTTGTTTCCTTCACAGCTTCAGATTCCTTTTTATCCGGATATCAATCCACTGAACATGCTTATGAGTGATGTGTCGCCCTTATGGAATCCGGAGTTTTTCGGAAACACAATGGTTGTCAACGGCAGGACCTGGCCTTATCTCAATGTCGAGCCGAGAAGATACCGTTTTCGCCTGCTGAATGGCTGCAATGCACGCTTCTTGATGCTTAAGATGGATAACCCGGCCATATCTTTTTGGCAGATAGGCTCGGAAGGCGGCTTCCTGCCTGCACCGGTAAACCTTTCAGAGCTGCTCATTGGGCCTGCTGAGCGTGCTGATATAATCATTGATTTCACAGGACTTGCCCCTGGCACAGAGGTTGTATTGCAGAATATAGGACCTGATGAGCCATTTGGCGGCGGCACGCCTGGTATAGATTTTGCTCCTGCAGATCCGAATACAACAGGCCAGGTCATGAAGTTCGTTGTTGTAGCTGCCGGGACTGGATCGCTGCCGGATACGAGCACTGCGCCCGCTGCACTGGTGTTGCCGGCATTCACACCTTTGGGTGACCCGAGCGTTACCAGGCAGGTATCGTTGAACGAGGCCGAGTCCGCCACTGTCAACGTCATAGTCGATGCCAACGGCAATATAGTCGTCAGCGAAGATCCATTTGCTGTGCCGTTCGGACCTGCACAGGCATTGCTTGGAACTGTCAATCCTGATGGCTCAGGCAACCCTTTGGCATGGATGGATGCCATTACCGAGAACCCACAACTTAATGACACCGAAATATGGGAGATACACAACTTTACTATGGACGCACACCCCATTCACTTGCATTTGGTCATGTTCCAGGTTGTGGATCGAACACCGATTGGTGACGTAATAGGCGGTCCTGCCACAAGGGCCCCGGAAACTTGGGAAACAGGTTACAAAGATACGGTCATAGCCTATCCCGGTGAAATAACGAGAGTGAAAGCCAGGTTCGACATTGCGGGTCTGTACGTATGGCATTGCCACATAATCGACCATGAAGATAACGAGATGATGCGGCCATACCAAGTGGTTCAAACAGCGACTGCGCCTGGTGCTCCAACCGATGTTACCGCCGTTGCCGGTGACGCCCAGGCGACTGTAAGCTTTACCGCTCCTGTGTCGGACGGCGGCAGTGCAATTACATTATATACCGTAACCTCGAATCCGGAAGGTATAACAGCCAGCGGACCTGAAAGCCCAATAACGGTAACAGGTCTTACAAACGGCACTGCCTATACCTTTACGGTAACTGCAACAAATGCGATTGGAACAGGGCCGGCTTCAGCACCTTCCAACAGTGTTACACCTTCATCCCTTGTTGAGGTGATAGTTGATAACAGAAGTGCAAACACATTATCTGTAGGCACATGGCAAGTTTCAGGAGCCTCGGGCTATTGGGGAATTGATTCTGTCTGGAGCAGAACCTATCGCGGCCGGTTCACTTTCTTCGCCGATCTTGTACCGGGAACTTATGAGGTTTATGAATGGCATACAGTATGGCCAAGCAGAGTGACTAACGCTCGGCATAGAATAAGTAATAACTTCACCTCGCTTGACACCGTATATGTCAACCAGAAAGTCAACGGCAGTCAATGGAATCTGCTGGGTACATACACATTTGACGGTACCGCAAGCGTGACTATCTATGCTAGAACGGGCGATAGCAACAGCACTAACGCGGATGCTGTAAAACTTGTTCGGGTACCTTAGGCAAACAAATGATTTAGTCATTCTTGAGAAAAGAAAGATGGGGGGCGTCCCCAGGGCGCCCTCTTTTCATATATGGAACGCATTTATGATACATATTGCAAAGAAAACACGAATAACTGCGATGAGATAACAACGGGCCTTGCTTGAACATTTGTAGATAAAAAGTCTGGGGAAAAATGTAAAAACACTGGAAGGCAAGTTGACTCTTTTCCCCCCGGTCCCGTTGGGCGTTTTTCAGCGCCACGGGCACGCGGTCAACGCTAAAAATCCCTGTACCCCGGCCTTCAGCGACTGTCACGGGCCTTTGCCAGAATCTCCGCAAGCTTGTGCGCCGCGTCTCGGCTGGCCGCATCATATTCGGCCTTCTTCAGCGCCTCCAGCGCCCGGTCGTGCTGCCCTGTCCCCAGCAGCTCATAGCCCAGCAGCAATTGTAAATCCGAATTCTCAGGCTGCTCATCGGCAGCACCGGCCAACCGCTCAATCTGTTCCGGCAGTGTGTCTTTGTCCGGATACAGGCCGAGTAAATAAAATACGCCTTCGCTGTCAGCGTCGACCTTATCCACGGCCGCCCGCAACGCCCTTGCTGCCGCTTGGTACTGCGAATTTGCGAAAAGACTCTGTACGTAAGCAAACGCCAGCACAGGATTTTCAGGGTCATCCTGAAGGGCTTCCTTCACCAACTGCACGGCCTGCGCATAATCACCCTGCCTGAACGCCTCCGCCACCGCTTCCAGTTGCTTGTCCTGACTGTCTGCGTCAATGTCTTCATCTTGCCGGTAAGACTTTGAGGTCGGATATTCGTATCTGCTGTTACCATCCCGGTACCCGTAGTAATACTGGTAGTAAGTCGGCCCGTAGTAATAAGGATAACGGTCATAGTAGTACCCCGCGTAGGGCAGACTGAAATAAAAGAAAAAACCGCCCCTGTGGCCATAAAGTCGATGGTACCGGCTCGGATACCTCTGATGGTATCTGCCTACGTATG
>Ga0307380_10010286_pt1 | contig 11792 bp, 10 predicted proteins | sample UN3MG_FD_202239 | JGI IMG/M metagenome (GOLD analysis project Ga0307380, IMG submission 202239) | Soil microbial communities from Risofladan, Vaasa, Finland - UN-3 | ecosystem: Environmental > Terrestrial > Soil > Coastal area > Acid sulfate soil | place: Finland: Risofladan, Vaasa | collected... | reverse complement strand
TGGCAGGAACACTGTTATTCCGTGTTCTCGGAAGGATCGGTTTGCGCATCGGATGCCATAACCAGCACGGAGGCATTGAAGACGTATTTAAAACAAGTACCGCTTTAGAAGCGGTGCAAGAAACTACCACACAATTCAACAGACGCGGCGGACAAATGAGACAAAAACACATTGTAATTATCGTAGGTACAAGGCCGGAAGCGATCAAGCTGGCTCCGGTATACCTGGCGATAAAATCGGACACGCATGCAAAAGTCACCCTTGTAGCAACAGCGCAACATCGGCAAATGTTAGACCAGGTACTAAGTACATTCAGCATCAAAGCTGATATCGACCTTGATATAATGCGGCCGAACCAGAGTCTTTCCGAGGTTTCTTCCCAAGTGATTGTCGGAGTTCAGAAAGTCCTGGCCGAACTTAAACCGGATGTCGTGCTTGTTCAGGGAGATACCACAACATGCTTGTGCTCAGCCATTGCGGCATTCTATGAGCAAATTCCAGTGGGACATGTCGAAGCCGGGCTACGTACATACAACCTGAAAGCCCCCTGGCCGGAAGAAATGAACCGCCGCTTAGTAGATCCGATCAGCCGTTGGTGTTTTGCGCCGACATTCGGAGCGGCTGAAAATCTACGATCAGAGCAAATCCCAACAGAAAACATATTTATGACCGGCAATACTGTAATTGACGCCCTCTTGAGAGCGCGAGACATCGTTCGGCAGCAGAGCCCTGAAATCCCTGAACTTGCCGACGGTCTTCTCGACGAACACAGATTAATTCTTGTCACCGGGCATAGACGAGAGAGCTTTGGCAAATCTTTTGAAGAATTTTGCCAGGCACTGCGTCAAATAGTCCAGAACCATGAGGACACGGTGCTGGTCTATCCGGTCCACCTGAATCCAAACGTTCAGAAGCCGGTACACGACATCCTCGGCAACCTGGATCGCATCCATTTGATATCGCCGGTTGAATACCTGCAGTTCGTTTATCTTATGGACCACAGTTACCTGATAATAACCGATTCTGGGGGGATTCAAGAGGAAGCACCAACCCTTCATAAGCCGGTTCTCGTAACCCGTGAGGTCACAGAGCGTCCCGAAGCAGTGGATGCCGGACTTGCTAAGCTTGTTGGAACATCAAAGGAGAGGATTACGACTGAGGCATCACGGCTGCTTACTGATCCTGATGCTTATACGAGCATGTCACACGGCGGCAATCCGTATGGTGACGGCAGGGCCTCTGAAAAAATCGTCGAGATTTTATCATCCACAATCACAGCTTAACAAAGGTTGGCCGATGAGCACAAAGAAAACGAATGAGACCGTATCTTCACCCGACGAAAAAAGACTAACAGTATATTTTCTGACTAATGACTTTGCCGGATTGCATGATATGTTTGAAACCCAGGATTGGGGCGCTATTGCCGGTATGCCTTTGGTAACACTGTACTGGCAGAGATTAGCCGAAAAAGGGCACAGCGTGCATGTATTCGTGTTCGGCGCGTTCAAATGTGAAAAGGACTTTACGTTGAAGGGAATTCACTTTTATCTACGCTGTCTGCCTAAATGGACCGAAAGCAGTGCCAAAGGGGGTTTGAAATCGTTGTTAAAAATAAGACTGTTTCTACTACAATTTAAGGCATATTTCGCGGTCCGTAAAATTCGTCGCGTCGATTTTCCTGATGTCATCTATTCATATCATACTGGTCTGGTTCCCATCGGTCATTTGTTGAGCCGTCTTATGCGGATTCCTCATGTTGTCCACTTTTGGGGAACGTGGCTCGGCCACTACCTGTTTAAGGAACCCTGGTACAAATGCATTCCCTTTCTCGGCCCCATACTGTGTTTTAAGTTCCCGATTGATTTGTTGATCATAAGCAACGACGGCACACATGGAGACAAGGTCGTGGAGAAATTGAAATTTCCCAAAGAACGTTTTCGCTTCTGGCTCGATGGCACGGCACCAGATATATATGAGCCAGATATAGATAAAGCTGCAATTAAACGTTCGATCGGACTTCTACCTTCAGACAAGATGATATTTCAGGCGGCCCGTTTAGACTTTTGGAAGCGTATAGACAGGGCTATCGCCGCCATGCCCACGGTGATTGAGCGCGTACCTAATGCCCGGCTTGTAGTCGCGGGCGATGGTTCTTTGCGAGAAGAGCTTGAAAAACAGGCTGCCGAGCTTGGTGTTTCCGATTGTGTCAAGTTTCTGGGATTTGTTTCCCACGATACAGTCTTAAAAATGCACAATGCCGCTGACCTGTTTTTGAGCGTACAAGACCTGACTAATCTGGGCAATCAGATATTTGAAGCATTTCATAGTGGTGCATGTACGGTTGCATACAACATTGGCGGAACTTCGCACGTTATGAAAGATGAGATAACGGGTGTTCTCCTCGAAGAAGAAGATCTTCGGCGCCTTGGTGATGTTATTGCAGACCTGCTCTTAGATGACCACAGACGCCAACGGCTGGGCAGAGGAGCTTTGGACTTTGCCAGAGAAAACATATGGACGTGGGACAAACGTGCCGACGTGGAAATTGCCGAAATTCAGCAACTGGTGGCACATAATCACCGAAAGCAAGTGAACAAGACTAAAGAGTAGCTATGCATATTTGTTTCATCTCAGTCGGCGGCTTCCTCCACATAGGACCGTATCTGACTTATTTTAAAGACGCCGGGCATGAAGTAAGCTTTATTACATTGTCTCCAAGCCCGAAGCGGGGAGTGCCAACTTACAATACAGGCTTGGGAGGGAAATATTCAGGGACTGAGGGTCAATGGAAATACCCCATAAGCATGTTGCGTGCGCGATACCTGGTAAGAAAGCTAAGGCCTGATATTGTACATACGCACTATGTCACAAGTGGTGGTCTGGCGGGGCTTGTGTGTGGCTTTCATCCTACGATAACAACAGTGCATGGCAGCGATTTGAACTTGAATTTGAAGTCAAAGGTTTGGCGATTTTTACTGAAAGCCGTATTCAAGCACGCGGACTGCGTTAATACGGTCTCAAGAGATCTCAGGGAAAAGGTGAACAGCCTCGGTATTAGTTCAGGAAAAGTACGGGTCTTGAATGTGGGAGTAGATACGGACAAGTTCTCATTTCTAAGTAGACAAAAAATCAAAAAGAATCATCCATTAAAAATGGTTGATACCAGACAATTGGAGGCGGCATATGATCATTGTACAATTATCAACGCATTAGCAATACTCCGGTCAAAAGGTGCTGCTTTTCAGATGACTTTTGTGGGTGGTGGTTCTCTGCTGAGTAGTCTCAAGAAGCAAGCGGAGGAGAAAAATTTGAGCGACCACATAACTTTTCTTGGAGGCGTTGATAACAACTTGCTACCTGAGATTTTACATCAGCACAACGTTTATTTATCAGCCTCCCTTCGAGACGGCACGAGCTTAAGCTTACTTGAGGCAATGGCGACAGGGGTCTTTCCAATTGTGTCAGACATAAGAGCTAATTCGGACTGGCTGGAAAATGGCGTTGATGGCTTACTGCATAAAGTCGGTGATGCAGATGATTTGGCAAACTGTATTCTGAAAGTACGCGACAATCCGGAGATGATTGTGAATGCTGCGCAGCGTAATCGCAAGAAAGTTGTTGAAGAAGGAGAAAGGAAAACAAATATGCAGCGTTTGGAAAGCATTTATGATGAACTGGTCAAAAATGAGGGGAAATGAAAAATGTTGAGAACCACTGCTTTTATAATTGCTTTAATTTTCAGTTCGGTTGAGTTGTCTTGCGCAACCTACTGGATTGCCCCTACAGGCAAAACACCAGCCGTCGGTTCAGAGGCCGACCCTTTTGGCTCGATAGAAAATGCCCTGAAGCAGGTTGGCGGCGGCAACACTTTCATATTTAAGCCGGGCACTTATCTTGGCCGGCAGGTTACACTTTTACGTAAACATGCTGGTTCGCCTCAGAAACCCACAGTTCTCAAATCTGAGCAAAAATATGAAGCAACTATTCACGGTTCTCCAGGCCATGGTATTTCTGTGGGCGACGGTTGTGAGTGGGTGATAATCGACGGCTTTGATATTGGCGGAGCTAAAATGGATGGAGTCTATGCAAACGCCGACCACACAGTAATAAGAAACTGCCGTATCCATAACAACGCCGGTCAGGGGATTATGGTACACGGAGAGAAGGGTGTGGTAATAGAGAACAATCTCATCGAATATAACGGTACCCATATCCAGTTTGACCATGGAATTTATGCATATGGAAGTGACTTTACCTTTCGTAATAATGTTGTCCGCTTTAACTCAAGCATAGGTCTTCATTTGTATCCACGGATGGCCAATAGTACGGTCGAAACTAATCTCATATACGGAAATCCCAGATATGGCATCCTGCTGTATTCTACACCAAAGGTCGGCTCCAACAGAATTGTCAACAACACAATCGTCCAAAATGGCAGCGGAATAGCAGTAAAGGACCCTCGCAACGAGATAATTGTGAACAATATTGTTGTAGATAATACGCATTGGAAGTTTCAGAAACTGGAGACTATTGAAAATCTAAGCGGTAACAACTTTCAAGGTAACAAAGTCGATTATAATCTTTGTATTCCATCTTCAAAAGATGTCGGACATCAGCCTCATGGCCTGTCCGCAAATCCGCTGTTTCTGGACCCAATGAAGGGTGCATTTTACCTGAAAAAGGGTAGCCCTGCCATTGGTAAAGGTTCCAAAGAATACGCACCGTCACGGGATTTCTTCAACCATCCACGGCCGTCCGACAAATCGCCTGATTTGGGGTGCTTTCCGTACGACGAATCTCTGCTGTTACCAGAAGCCCGCGAGTCATGGTACTATCAATGGCCATTTTTCTTTAAGAAATCAAAAGGCCCAATACCCGACCTTTGGAAACCACCCCATTCAAAAAGCCAAAAAACAAGATAGGCCAAATAGCAGTGAGAGAACAGCCAAGAACTCTACATGAATCAAATATCACCACTCTATAGTATTCTGATAGGGTCAAAGGACCGATCCAGCGCCCTCATTCGCTGCGTAAAGAGCGTGGCAGCACAAACGTATAGTAACCTGGAGATTTTGATTCTTGACGATAACTCGAAGGAAAGACTTTGCGGTAAGGTGGCCGAGGTATTTGGAGATAACAGGATAAGATGCATAAGGTCGGATACTACTCTCGGGGTGGCCGGTGGAAGAAACAAGCTAATCAAGGAAGCAAAGGGTGACTTTCTTATAACACTTGATGACGATACTGTTCTTCCATATGATGACTCACTGGGCAAGCTCATTGATCTATTCAATTCCCACCCGGACGTAGGGCTGATCTCTTTTAAGATTACCGATATTGATGATGGAAAAGAGGCTGCGATCCGTATTCCCTTTCCCAGAGCGTCCATACGGCGAAATCCCGAACTTGCCAATCTGCCGCAATACGTCTCCTACTTTCTGGGTGGAGGCCACGCTGCAAGAAGAGATGTTTATGAAAAGTGTGGATTGTACCAGGAAGATTTGATATTTGGCGTCGAAGAATTTGACTTGTCATATAGAATGATTGAGGCTGGATACAAACTGTTCTACACGCCTGATATTGTCGTTGAGCACTATTCAAAATATCGAAGCTCGTTGTCTAAAAAGGCAAGGTCAAGACATGTATATTTTTTGACAAGAAACAAGATTTGGATAAACTACAAATACCTGCCATGGTTTGCTTTTTTCATAAATAGTCTTCTCTGGTGTATAGTGAGGTTTGCCTCATCGCCTTTTACGGGTGGTTTTATTCAAATAATCCGAGGTGTTTATGATGGTTTGAGGGGCCTGAGAAAACTCAGGAGAACTCCCATAAGCAAGAAGACAGTCCTTTATCTCCAGCATAACCATGGGAGATTATTATTCTGAAGGTGTGAGACTTCCTGAAAAATAGTACAGTCACACATATAGATATGCACATCCTGTATATTCATCAACACTTTGCTACTCCTGAGGGCAGCACAGGGACCCGGTCCTACGAATTTGCTCGGCGGTGGATAAAACAGGGACACAAGGTAACGGTGCTTACAGGATACTACGATATCGGAGGACTACAAGCAGGACAAAGGGCAATTCAGAGGCAGTCAATTGACGGAATCAATGTTATTGTAGTTGCTGCCAAGTATAGTAACAAACTTTCTTTCGTCAGGAGGGTCATCTCCTTTTGTTCTTTTTTGTTTTTTGCAACCTATGTTGGCCTGCGCGAACAGGGTGTCGACGTCATATACGCAACCAGTACACCACTCACCGTAGGTATCCCAGCTCTAATCATAAAATGGCTGCGTCGGAAACCATTTGTTTTTGAGGTGAGAGACCAATGGCCTGAGATACCGATTGAGTTAGGGATTATAAGAAATAAAATCATGATTAAGTTTTTTCTATGGCTGGAAAAAACCATCTATAAAAACAGCTCGGGGATTGTCGCCTTATCGCCGGGACAAGCCGATGGTATAAGAAAGGTATTAACCGAAGATAAAGAGATAGCAGTGATTCCCAACAGTTGTGATACTACGATGTTTCGGCCGGACATCGAAGGCTCTGCTATTAGAAAAAAGTACGGCTGGGGTGATAAACTTGTCTTTCTTCACGTGGGCGCGATGGGTAAGGCAAACAGTCTCGATTTCGTTATTGAAGCGGCTGGGAAAGTTAGACATAAAGACGATATCCACTTTGTGCTCATCGGAGACGGCGGCGAAAAGCCAGCTCTAATCAAGAAGATACGTGAAGAAGGTCTTACGAATGTCGAACTACATGGTCCGGTCTCCAAAACAGAATTGCCCGAAATCTTCGCAGCCTCTGACGTCTCAATTGTCATATTTGCCAATTACCCCATCCTGGAGCATAATTCTGCCAACAAATTTTTTGATTCATTGAGCGCCGGCAGGCCTGTGCTTTTGAATTATAGCGGCTGGCAAAGAAAGATTCTTGAAGAGAACGAAGCCGGCTTCGGCTGTGATTTGTACGATCTTGATGAGTTTGTTGAAAAGGTGTTATATTTCCATTCGCACCGGGAAGATTTACGAAAAATGAGTGAAAACGCCCGGCGAATTGCAGAGAAGGAGTTCAGCAGAAATAAATTGGCTGCTCAGACCTTGTCAATGATTGGGTCTATCTTAGAGAACCGTGAGAAAGCGGATGGTAATTGTGTCAAATAAGGTACACGTGAAAAAAGCAGAGTCGGAATATCGTTACCGTGAATAAGCCAGTTGAGGGTGGGTCAAGTGATAAGGTTTTAGTGGTGCTGTGAGTTATGAACATAATGAAGCGAAGGAAAATCTGTTGTTCCGACAAATTAGTGAAGGAGATAAAAGCATGGGTAAAGATATCTTAAATGTAGCGGTTGTTGGCGCCGGCTATTGGGGTCGGAATCTGGTCCGCAATTTTGCCACAGCTAAAAGATGCAATTTGAAATACGTCTGCGATCTGGATGAGAAGTTGCTCGCTGTCCAAAAAAAGAGTTTTCCTTTCATTAAGACCTCAACTGACTTCGAGGAAATTCTGGGATATAGTGAAGTTGACGCAGTTGTGATCGCTACTGAAGTTGGCAGTCACTTCAGAATTGGGCAAGAATCTTTAGAAGCCGGAAAGCATACGTACATTGAGAAGCCCTTGGCTTCAAAGGCCAGCGACGGCAGGGTGTTAGTTGAGCTTGCGAAAGAAAAGAGGCTGAAATTGATGGTAGGTCATTTGCTGGAGTATCATCCGGCGGTGAGTTTCCTTAAGGAAACGATAGATAAAGGCCGGCTTGGTCAACCTTATTATATGTATACGCAGCGGGTTAATTTAGGTATTGTTCGTCAGGATGAGAACGCGTGGTGGTCGCTGGCACCGCATGATATTTCCATTGTCTGTTATCTGCTTGGTTCCGAGCCTGTGTCAGTGGCGGCACACGGACAATGTTACCTCCAAAGAGACATTGAAGACGTGGTTTTCGCAACGATTAAATTTACAGACGGCAAAATGGCGAATATTCATTGCAGTTGGCTTGACCCACACAAAATCAGGAAGATGACGATTGTCGGCTCCGAAAGGATGGTGACATTTGATGATATGGAAGCTACGGAGAAAATCCGGGTATATGACAAAACTGTGGCGATAAAACAAGACATAACTACATCATATGCGGAAGTAATATCGCTGCGATTTGGGGATATAGTGATTCCAAAGGTGCCTGGTGGCGAGCCATTGGCATTAGAATGTAGACACTTTATCGATTGCGTCCTCGACGACAAGCCGGTACGCAGTGATGGGATTGATGGCTTGCGGGTGCTTCGAGTTTTGGAGGCGGGGCAAAAGTCATTAAAAAGTAACGGTGAGCCTATTAGTCCGGAGGATTTTTGATGAGCTGCAAGAAAGACTATTTTATGCACGAGTCGGCATGCGTCGACGAACCGTGTGAAATTGGCAAGGGGACGAAGATATGGCACTTTTCGCATATAATGAAGAATGCCAAGATTGGGGAGAACTGCATATTCGGACAGAACGCAAATATTGCCAGTGGAGTGGTTATCGGCAACAACGTCAAGGTTCAGAATAATGTTTCGATTTATACCGGTGCAATTATTGAGGATGATGTTTTTCTTGGGCCGAGTTGTGTTTTGACAAATGTTACAAATCCACGGTCACAGATTGAACGCCACAAACTTTATGAGAAAACAATCTTCCGTCGCGGAGCAACTGTCGGAGCAAACGCAACTGTTATCTGTGGTATCGAACTTGGGCGGTACTCGTTCATTGCCGCCGGTGCGGTAGTGACCAGGTATGTTCCAGACTATGCCTTGATGATGGGTGCGCCGGCACGGCGAGTTAATTGGATAAGCCGACATGGTATTCCGTTACCTCAGCCGGATGCTGACGGTATTATGGTTTGTCCGGAGAGTGGGTATCGCTATAAGGAAGTTGAGCCCGGGGTTGTGAGATGTCTCGATTTGGACGAGGATGCACTCCTGCCACCAGGTAAAGCCACCGGCAGAGTTTCCTATCGCGACCTTCAGAGAGAATAAAGGGTCATCTTGACACTAAAATGGGAGAATATCCGCGCAGGTGCCTCTTTTAGACTGGAAAGTACAGAACTCGATGATAAAAAAAAAGTTCTGGCTGCCGTTTCCGATGTGCTCGAGTATCAGAGATGCGTAGGTGGTCCGAAGCTCGCTGACCTCCAAGAGAAGATGGTGGGATAAGCGATTGTAAATTCGCAGTCGGCGTAATCAGCAAGAAATCGACCGCCTCCAACAAAAACCTGCTCAAGAGGCACAATGGTGTACACAGATACTGATACATTGCGATAGATTTATCAGCGATTGAAGCCTTCGTGGAAATCCTCGATACAAAAAGCAGCAGTTATGCCAAATAACGAACAACCTTTGGTTAGTGTTATTATTCCATGTAGGAATGAAGCGGACTTCATTGAAGCGACAATAAAGAGTCTATTGGACAATGATTATCCTGCCGACAAGCTTGAAGTCCTTGTGGTGGATGGCATGAGCACAGATGGGACACGGGAGGTTCTTCAACGACTCTGTGCGGAAGACAGTCGGGTCTCACCGCTGGATAATTCTAAGAGGATCGTTCCGACCGCTTTGAATAAAGGGATTATCAACGCCAAGGGCAAAATAGTAATTCCTGTTAGTGGACATGCTGTAGTGGCTAAGGATTTTATTAAGGAGAGTGTTCGGCAGCTGCAAAGCCATCCTGAAGCCTGGTGTGCTGGTGGACCAATCGAAGCTGTTAGCACGACGTATATCGGCAGATCTGTTGCAGCTGCGATAAGTTCACCTATCGGCGCTGGTAATGCAATGTGGCGACTGGGTAATTACGAGGGATTCGTTGATACGATTGCTTTCGGCGCATACTGGCGGTGGGTTTTTGACAAGATAGGCCTGTTTGACGAAGAATTAGTTCGCAATCAGGATGATGAGCTGAATCTGCGGTTGATAAGAAACGGCGGCAAGATTTTTTTGTCCCCCAAAATTAAGAGCCGCTATTATGCAAGAAGCGGCCTGAGGAAACTTTGGCGACAATACTTTCAATACGGTTTTTGGCGTATAAGAACGATGCAAAAGCATAAGAGACCAGCAACACTACGGCAGGTGATGCCTCTGCTTTTCGTGGCATCGCTTATCGTTCTTGGCTTTGGTGGGATTTTGTGGCAGGGCTTCTGGTGGTTGCTGGTGGCTGAGTTATGTGGATATGCTTTGGGATTGCTGCTTGGTACTGTGGATGTAGGCAGAAAAGGGGGCTGGAAATACGCTCCTTTGGCACCGCTTGTTTTTGCGATTCTGCATTTTGGCTACGGGCTTGGTTCTCTTTGGGGGATTGTCCGGTTTGTTATTCTCAGAGGTAGGATGCTGAAGAAACCTGAAGAAGCTAAGCTTTCAAGATAAACTGTTCCCGTGCTAAATTGTGATAATGAGGGGAGCTGTTATTACAGACATGGACAATAGATTTAACAAGAGCAGCGCTATTTTAGAGTACGAACAAACGTTTGCAGAATGGTTTGTGGGCCATAAGGCATTTGCTTTTTGGAAGGGCCGTGTGGCGCTGTACGCGATTTTAAGAGCTCTCGATATAGGTCCCGGAGATGAAGTCGTTCTGCCGGGTTATACCTGTGTTATGGATGTCAATCCAATCAAGTATCTTGGAGCTACGCCCGTCTATGTTGATATCGAGCCAGTTACATTCAACATGAATGTCAAGTTGCTGGAAGAGAAAATAACGGCGAATACGAAAGTTATTATTGCTCAGCACACGTATGGCTATCCGTGTTATATGGACGCGATTATGAATATCGCCGACAAGAGCAGCATTTCCGTCATTGAAGATTGCTGTCTCGCCTTTGGTTCGACGTACAAAGGTAAGATAGTCGGCAGGTTCGGCAAAGCTGCATACTTTTCGTTTCAGTGGAACAAGCCTTATACAACCGGACTGGGTGGGATGGTTTTGACAAATGATTCGGAGCTTGCGGAAACAATTGAATCTCTATGTGCTAAAGAGTCATGCAAACCATCAAAAAAAGAAGTACTCATGCTTGCTGCCCAACTTGCAATTTACAGGGCATTTATTTACCCGAGGACTACGGCTTTTGCTCAATCTGTTTTCAGATACCTTACAAAGAAGGGCATTGTTGTCGGCTCATCAAAACCGAGTGAATATGAGCCCAAGATGACATCTGATTTTTTTAAGGCTGTAAGCGGCATACAGGCCCGCTCGGGACTTAAACAGCTTGGGAAGATTGATAAGAACATTGCTCACCGTAAGAAAATGGCACAGCTTTATGACCAGCTTCTTGAAGAAAAGGACTGGCCCATTCGGCAATATGACACATCGGTTATGGAGCCGGTTATGGTACGGTATCCGGTGAGAATTGGCGAAAAAGCAAAAGCATTAGCCGAAGCGGCAAAAGCGGGCATTGAGCTTGGAAGTTGGTTTGAGTGCCCATTGCATCCGATTGAAACGCCATTGGAAGCTTATGATTATGAGCCAGGGATGTGTCCTGAGGCAGAAAAAGCCAGCAATGAGGTTGTGAATTTACCTTTGCACCCGCGTGTTGATGAAAAAACAACCAAAAGGAGCGTTGAGTTTATAACACGTTTTACAAAAGTAACGTGAAAAGATTGTTTGATATAGTTTTGTCTCTGTTATCGGCAGTACTTTTGTTGCCGGTTTTTGCTGTTATTAGCATTGCAATAAGGGTTAGCAGTAAGGGACAGGCAATATTCAAGCAGGAAAGGGCAGGGAAGAATGGTAAGCCATTTATGTTTTATAAATTCCGCA
>Ga0307380_10010285_pt1 | contig 11796 bp, 12 predicted proteins | sample UN3MG_FD_202239 | JGI IMG/M metagenome (GOLD analysis project Ga0307380, IMG submission 202239) | Soil microbial communities from Risofladan, Vaasa, Finland - UN-3 | ecosystem: Environmental > Terrestrial > Soil > Coastal area > Acid sulfate soil | place: Finland: Risofladan, Vaasa | collected... | reverse complement strand
GGGTCGTCGCGCGCGAGCAGGAAGTTGTCGGGCTTGATGTCGCGATGCAGCAGGCCGCACTCGTGCAAGTACTCGACGCGCTGGATCATCTTGGGCGCGATGCGCTGCACGTACGCGACATCGAGTGCACCGCGCTGGTCAAGCGACTCGTCCAGCGCCTTTTCTAGAGATTGCCCGAGCAGCGCCATTACCAAGCAGTGATAGTCGCCCTCGATGCCGTACCAGTAGATGCGCGGGAGGTAAGGCCAGCCGCGCGCCTCGAGCGTGCGGTACACGCGATACTCATAGGCGAGCTGCGGGTGCGGCGCGCTGCGCAGCTCGAGCTTGACGGCGACGCGCGTCGGGTCGCCAGGCTGCGCGCGCGTATCGAGCGCCTCGTAGATCAGACCAAACGAGCCACGCCCTATGCGCCGCTCGAGCTTGAAGCGCGCATCGTCGCCAACGTACAGCGACGGCTTGCGCATGTGCTTAGCTTGGTAAAAGAGAGTCTGCGCGTATTTCTTGCAAGGCATGAGACGCAGCAATGCAACCTTTATGCTAGAGAATTTAATCTTTAATTTCAAAGCATAGCGCGCTCTTTGTTTATCCAATGTTCAATCCCTGTATGTATGTATCCAGAAGATGGTTATCTGTGTAGTTGCCTCTGTTGATGGTAAAGATGCGCAAGTCCCCGATATGCACATAGGTGTACACCTCTGATCCAAAGATCGATGAGGCTACGGCAGGGGGTAAGGACGGAACAAAGTCGCTCTCGTTTTGAATGTTAACTTTCGTGTTGCCTGTGCTATGCGCATGCAACCAGTTGGCGAATGCTGTGTTACCAACGCGCGGACTCCCGAACACCGCCAGTTTGTACGCTTTTGGACCATACATCCTAACTGCCTCTGCGTATAACAGCGTTGCAACACCAGCACCCAGGCTATGCCCAACAAACGTGACACGCCTGTGATCTCGTAGCAGAGTTTCAAGCTGTGGGAATATCGACGTTGCAATCCTATGGTATCCTTTGTGCAGTTTGATCCGCTGCTCGGGCTCAAGCCATGTCACTTGCGAGTAGTCCACATCGCTTTCCCAATCCTCGCCAAGTATCGAGCCGCGGAGCGCAACAACAATCTCTGCGTTGCAAATCTGCGAAACAAAGCCAAGTCTTTCACGGTGCCCTTGATTTTCCGCATACAGCCACGATAGCAGTTTTACGTGCGGTGGAAGATTTCCCAGCGCGATGTGTTGGATTTTCTGAGATTGAATGCACGACGCCTTGTACGCGTATTTGATAAGATTCGCATAGAGCAGCAAGCGCTCATCGTCCGCGCACGATGAGGTTGACCAATCGAATGCCTCGAGATTGGTGCATGTATGTTGTACATCACTTATTCTCGTGCCTCTGTACTCCTTCCTCTCCACCCACAGGCCAAACAGCACCAGCACTAAAAGAACTACCAGTGCGCCCAGAGCACTATGCAGCAGGGGTCTCCACCATGTCATTCTCACACTCGCGCTTTGAAAGCTTTGTGAGATAAAAATTTAATTAAAGCACAACCCAATTTCATCGACAATGATGCGCGCGTTCGAGGGTTGCTGGACGCTAAGCGCGAGCATGAGCTTGCTCGGTTGCTGCATCGCACTCAATTTCGCTTCGAATTTCTGCACAACAAACTGGGGCGCGCTTTGGCTCGCGCTCGGCGCAGCGCATAGCGCTTGCGGACTAGGGGGCTGAGTCGATTGTCCCACGCATGAAATACTCTTGAGCTCGCCAACGAGTGGCTGCTGGTTGTCCGCGTTGAGTACATGCAGGCGCGCATCGGTTGCGCCGATCAACGCGTACTTGAGCGTAAGCGTCATCGGTGTGGGCTCGGTGAGGTCGATTCCGCTTGGCACGGCTATTTCCCCATTGTCACACGAGAGGATCACACTCGATTTGTCGAGCGGAAATACTGCATCTAGACTGTGCTCGCTGCAATTGCTGAGCTTTACGCCCGCGTAGCGCCTGTAAATCGTGTAGGTGAGCAGCGCCACTAGGCCAGCGATGAATAGCGCTATAAACATCCACTCGAAAGCGTTCATGATTGCATTGTCTTCAAAGCGTAGAAAATTTAACGAATGCTTTTTTAATGCTCGACAGCGGATACCATCGCTTCTACTCTGTATGCTATGCATCTACATGAATCGCCCAGAGCTGTGCCACCACGTCCCACTCGGGAGGCGTCTTGCGCGCGAAATTCTCTGTAAATTTCGAGATTGCCGTGGGTACGGGTACAAGCACTGGCCTACTTTGGTCGACCATGGACGATAACGCAACGGTCGGGTGGGTTGGTATAATCGGCTGCGTTGGTGAATGGAGCCCTTGTGCGAGCTCTTCGTGCGATATGTCCAGATGGAGATTCGTGTCTTGATCGAATGGATTGATTGCAGAGCGTTGAACTGACGGTCCCAGCGACTCGGCGGAGAAATACACATCCGTCTCGACAGGCGAAGCGTTGGCTTCCAGCAGCTCGGTCAGGTAAAACCCCGAGGGGTCGAATTCGAGGGCGCCAGAGTGGAATGTGGTGTCATTGTACGCTGGGTCGAGCAGTCCAGCGCCCATTGGATCGTTCTCGCTTGGCAGCGCCCAACCCGCAACCAGGTCGAGCGCACAGGGTTCCTGGTCTTGTGGCAAAGGCGACTCATCGGGTTCGGGTTCGGGCGCTTTGCGCTTGCGCACTTTCGCGCCTGATCGCTTGCCCTCGGCGGACTTGACGGGCTTGTTGATGCGCACCGCGCGCGCACTTTGCCAGCGGTGATGAGGCGCGTCGAGTCGCACAAACGTGTGCGCGTGCGTCACGTTTTCGATCTCGACGCGATCGCCGACGACCTCTTCAACGCCATGGCGAATCGCAATCTTAAGTGTAGCGTTTGTCTCCTCTGCGCTAGACCACACGCTCGGAAATGGATGCGTCTTGCGTGGGATCTCGAGGTGCGACGAGTCGCAAAAGCGAGCCCGCGGATTGCGCAGCGCGCCACGCACATCGAGATCGTAGCGTACCGCGTGCGCCTCATTGGGGAGCTTGACGTTCTTGCGCAGCGCGACCTCTTTTGTGGTGTCGGCGTCGACCCAGCGATGCTTGACGTTCGAGTCGTACACGCTCGGGTCGTAGTAGCAGCCGCCCAGTGATCGCCAGTGGCCGTCGGGACCAATCGTCTGGATCGCTTTTGGCGTCGTGAGCGTGGGAGAGTGTGGCTCGCTACCAAAGCGCCCGAGCGCGTAAAAGTAGTGGTCGTTCGCGTAGATGGCCTTGTGCAGCGACTCGTACGCCTCGCCGCGGTAAGGCCCCATGAGGCACTGCGCCACGAGCAGCGGGCCCTGGATCACTTGCGGCTCGCTAATGAGCAGCAAGAGGTAGTAGCTCGTGGCGATGGGCGATGTTTGGTGCCTGTGCTGGTAGCGCACCACAATTGGGAGCTCGTCACTCGCGTGTGTGGGAAAGGGCACAAAGTCGTAGAGGGTTGGATCGCAAAAGTAGCCATAGAGCTCCTCGCGGAGAGCGTCCCTGTGCTCGTCTTTGAGCGCTCTGAAGAACACCAACGCCTCCTCGGCGAGCGAGTGCACATCGTTGTATCCACCCGCCTTGTTCTCGAGGACGCGCCTCGCAAAGCTTTGTTCCGCGGTGAACATAAAGGGCGGATGGGGCAGGGGCGGGGCAGGGGCTTGTTCTCTCTGGGAAACGTTGGACTAATGTGCGATCGCGGTTTTTTGCGATATTTGAGCGCGAGGAAATACGTGGCGCATTTCATCGCCTCGCACTAACATACTACTTGCGCGCTGCACTACTCGAAACGCAAGATGGGCCGAATCCTTTTACTGAGGTTTAAAATCCTTGACACGAAATAGGGTGCCAGATGTAATGCGATATTCAGGAGCAAGCTCCTCTGCGTCCACAGTCACCCACGCGCAAGAGCCCGTCGGGGCGTTGTCCAATCCACTCACGAGTTCTTTCCATATCTGGAACGTGTTCGGGAAGCGCTTGTGCAGTTCGAGCATCAACTCTTTCGCGTGGCTATGGATCCGAAAATTCTCGCGGCGCATAACAGCTTTGAAAATTCGCTCACGCTCTGCTGGTAGCTGGTCGACAGGACTGGCCTCGCGGAAACTAGAAGGAAACTTGTCCATGGATGAGTGTTGTAAATGCGAGAATGACTCCCTGATCACGCATCAAAGAAATAGCACTCCACCCTCCAAAAAGTAGATTTCTTTGCGATTTTCTACATTCGTTTGGCATTGGGGTTTTAATCTCTCGCGGAAATAGACAAGCTTTCGCAGAGGAACCCCTGCCCGCAATGTCGTACTGGCAATGGATCTGGAGTTCGCAGACCACAGAGGTCAAGCAGCAGCAAAACGAAAAGGCGCGCGCAGTGATCGTCGAGCTCAACAATGTGCTCGCCGCGCGAAATCAAGCGGCTCGCGCAGAGTGCTACTACGACAAGCATGAGATGGTCGCAATGCTCTCCTCTCTGCTCGCCGAGTCGCTCACGGCAGTTGGTCGCCAGAGAAGGGTACAAGCGGCATTGGACATCTTCAGCGCTCTTTGCACAGACAAGAGCAAGCGCTTTATGCGCGACACGATTCACGAACCCAATCAAACCCGCGGACCGTTTGCGCTTGCAGTGTACAACAAGCTCTTTGAGTTTAACCGCGATGGTCTCCGCCTGGACGTCGAGTATCGCATCCTATTTCCTGGATGCGCCCGCATCCACCCGTTCCCGCCTCTCGGTTGCACCGCACCCCCGCCCAAGTGGGACCCCTCATACGTGGAACCTGTCTAGAAATTTCTCGCAATAAATCAGTACTGAGGAAATATGCTTACACTCTTGAGCAAGCCCCTGTTCAAATCGCTCGCGCGCGTGCCAGGCTTTGACGCAGAGGAGGGCAGCGACTATGCCACGCATGTGTGGCTCGCGTACGCGCTCGCAACAGGGGTGCACAAAGACGCGAAACGATTGCTGCGCTCCTTGGGTCTCTCGAATCTCCTCTGTCGCCAAGAAATACTCTCCGCAATTGATCCGACCGATCACTGCGCGGTCGAGCTCTTGCGCGGCGAGCGCGACGCGCTTGAAATACTCGACGAGTACGAAATAGAGTATCAATTCAACTAAACGAGAACCGAGCAAAACCTCTCCCCAAATTAGCCTTGGAAAATGAACGCCACGCAGTTCTACAACACAGAACTCTTTTGCGCACTTGTCGCTGAAATCGATCCAAATCCCTGGGAGACTCTCCGCGTGAGCGAGTTCTCAATCGTGTACGATGGTGGGAAATACTTTTTCGCATTTGAGGACATTCCAGGCGTCGATTTCTTCACGCCCACATTACTCGCGCGACAAAGATTTGACATCCTGCGCGGCAAGGCGAGCTTTCTGCGCGTGGATTTCTGCACAGACGCGTGCGCGACCAAGTGGCACTGCTCCCGCGTCAAAGCGACCTTTGGCGCGCGCACATATGTGACAGAAGCAGACTTTACTCTAACCGCGGAAATGTTTGCTCAGCGAGTGCAATGAGTATTGTCGGCATATCTCCACTCCTTTCGCACTTTTTCCTTTTCTCTCCCATGCGTCTCCCATCGATGCCCCTGCGCGCACGCGCACTTGATCCACACGCTGTGGAACACGTCTGTGCACACGAGGTTGGCCAAATCCCCACACATTGGACACTTGTACATGGTTGATGTTCTTTTATAAACAAGAGATCTACGAATCCTCTGTGACAACGCGCAGCACCAGACTGTGATCGCACCCCTGCGTGTCGTAGAGCTTTCCATCGCTGCGGAACAGGCGAATGGTGATCTCGTCCAGTGTAACGGTTTTGCCCACGAATTTGTCAATCTGCGGCACGCCGCTCTGCGTAAACTCAAACGCGGTGCTGGTGATGTATCGATCTAGGCGCCCCACAAACGTGCGGTAGGGCTCCCCGCGCGCAAACTGGTGAAAGAGGCGTCGATTCTGGTTCACATCGGTCTCGAGCAGCTCGGGCGAGTCGAGCAGCAAGTACAGCTCACCCGTCGGTAGGCACTTGCTGTCCGACACGTACACGCAGTCCGCGTCAATGTGGTCGAATCGCTCAAAGCCCAGTATCTGCGCAATGCCGCACTGCGCGAGGTGCATCGGTAGCGTGAACGGCTTGGGCGCCGCCTCGACCACTGCGTCGCACGCGTACGATTTCCCGAGCTCTCCACGCACATGCATCGCGAGCGCAATCTCATCCCACGCGAGGCACTTTTCCACCACGTAGAGGCCCGCGTCGAACGGACAGCTGTTGTTTGGCGCATGCACCGCGACCACGTCATTGCACGAGAACGCGTGCGGTCCGCTGAATTTGATGACTGCGCTCGTCTCGGTGAGCGCGCGCACGCTCTGCATGGTCGCCTCGAGTGTGCCCGCGCGACTGATGGTGAAATCCGAGCGGATCGGGTCTAGCGCGACCGCGTACACATTCGTCGAGCTATACCCGCACCCCGCCTGGTACGCGGCTTTGCTGCCCCTGTAGTGCACGCACTCCTTGCTGCTGTAGTGATTGCGATCCGAGAGCAGCACTGGTGGGAACCCGAGTGTGTACGCGAGGCCCACGCATTTCTGGAAATAGAGTGAGAACAGCGGCCCATCGCAGGCGCGCGTGCGCTCGTCGTACTCTCCCGAGAAGAGCGTAAACTGGCCGTGCTCGCTGCTGTAGACGCCGTAGAACGTCGCGCCAGAGAGCTCGCTCATGCGCTCTGCAATGTGCGCGATGAGCGTCTCTGGCTTGTAGAATCCGTGCTCAAGCTGCACGGTGAGCTCTGCGCCAAAGCGCAGCGCAAACACGAGCTTGTCATTGTCCTTGTGGATCTCTGGCGGGTTGAGCATGCGCTGCAGCAGCATCGCGACCTCTTCTAGCTGATGCGCGCCCGCTGGGATCTTGCACTCGATCACGTCCTCGCCATTCCCGAGCAAGCACCCGCGCCTCTCCAACCCACTTGGTTTATACAGCGAGTAAACGCCCTCTTTCGCGTCGTAGAGAATGTCAAACTCCACGTGCGGATACTTGAGCTTGAAGAGTCCTACGAGGTACTGCGCGAGCTCGTGCGCGTTTGCCGATGGCGCGAGGAACAGGTAGCCACTCTTCCCGCAGAGCTCTGGGTCGAGCGTGACGCACTCTACTGGCTGCAGCACCACGGTGTGCTCGTCGCACACCTCCACCACCACGTACTCTTGATTGAGCACGCCCTCTCCTCTGGACGCAAACGCGCTAATCAGCTCTACACTGCAATGCACCAGCAATCGCGCTGGTCCACACGTGCGCACTATGAGCAGACCATCCTCGACCCTGAATGCGTCTACTTTTGTCAAAGTGTGCGGCAGCCTCACGCTGTACGGGTGCCCGATGCCATCGGTGAACTTGAACAAGTCATTGCTCGGACCAATGTAGAACGCCTCTTGGTACGCAAACGTGTCCGAGCCCTCGTCCTGCGCGTGCGCGTGGTTGCGCGTGTGAGAGGTGTGCTCACCCTTGTGCGAGTCACGCACGTACGTGGGCAGACTCATGTGGGGGACGAGGCCCTCGGGCTGCGGGACGCGCATCTGGAGAATGTCGGCAGAGCGCACGTTCTTGTAGGGAGCACCTGCTATTTTCACGCGATAGTCGTTGGAATTGGGATAGAGCGCCTTGTCACGATTTGCGCTATCTATGTTAATGTCAAACGCTTGGCGACGCGGAGCGCGCGCAAACAACGCTTCGTTCGTAGTATTCATCTCGCAACACTGATTACTCTGTACGAAAAGATAATTTAATCATTCAACGCATATTCCCAACACTCTGTTTAATTCACCACATAAAACCCAAGTGGATGCTCGTGGGATTGCGCGCGAAAGTCATCTGACTCGTTCGGAAGTTGCAGGGCGTGATGCATTTGTGCATCGGAAAGTGCTTTCCAGGTGCGGAGAAAGGCCTCGCAAGTCACGTACTCTTGCGGAAGCTCGGGGAAGCGCATAATGTCCTCGGTGCAGATGCCATACCCGTAGATGGTCTTATAGAAGCGCTCGAGCCAGTCATCTGTCAAGGCGTTGCGTGCAGAGGCGAAATCGTCGTGGATGCTGCCGCTTGCTCCGTCAATAATCACGTACTTTGTCATGTTTTCATTCACAGAAAAAGTGAACAAGTTTGAGCAAACGAAAAACATATCGCACGGAAATAGCACAGTATTTCCGAAACAATGCCCGTCAACAACTTGAATGATGGGTACGAGGAGGAGGAGGAGCCAACGCGCAATCGATCAACCCAATTTGAGGAAATAGCATTCGATTTCGACGAGCAAGAGTTTCTACAATTCATGCAAACCATTGCAAATCATCTCGAGCATCGGGAGGGAGCTGCGCAGAGTGAGTTTGCGCTGCGATATGGTGACCACACAGACATGGAGATCGCGATAAGCGGGCTTGCAATGCTCGCTGCCGCATACCCAGCTCTGTTCGACGAGGCAGAGCTCGTTGGCGCATACCCAGCTCTGTTCGACGAGGCAGAGTTGTTGTCGGGCGGGAACAAGGCCGAGGGCGCGTCAAAGGCGGAAATAGATGCGCTACCAACGCGCGCCTATACAGATGGAGACTTGGGCTGCGCCTCGTGTACAGTGTGCCTCGTGGACTATGTCGATCAAGACGCGCTCAAGCAGCTCCCCTGCAAGCACGCGTTTCACATTGCGTGCATCGACGAGTGGCTGCTACTCAACGCCTCCTGTCCCAACTGCAGAGCGTCGATTAAACCCGTTTAATCAAATTCAATCTTTGGCGCGAGGAAATACCGCAGCAGGCCCACGGGGACGTCCCCCATCGTGAGATCATACTCGACCGACATGGGCATGTTTGTGCTGTACTTTATGGTCACGCGATCGCTCAGCGCGCCTCCGCGGCAAAAGTGCACCAGATATGGCATGGCGAATTTCGCCACAATCTCCTCTGCGCCGTTGAGTTGGATAAGCGCGCAGTCGGGTGTCTCTCCGTGGTTGAGGCTTATCTCGCCGTTGCCAGTGTCGCCGCTCACGGAGAACGTGATCGCGTCGCGCGCAAACCTGAGCATCACCTCGTCGCCGAGTGTGGCTATGTTTTTGCATTTGCTTGTGAATTCGTGAGAGGAGAGCGTGACCTCTGCCTCGGGCTCTGTGTCGGGTATGCCTAGCTGCTCCTGGTCGAGGTCAAGCAGGCGCACGTTGAATCGAGAGGTGCCATTCGCCTCTTTGAGCTCTACCGAGAGCTCCTCACCGTCCGAGACCGCGCCGAGGGTGAGGCGCGCGCTGTCGCTCCCGCAGCGCAGCACTTTTTGCAGCGCGAGAAGGTTCACGCCAAGCGCAATGTTCTGTGTGCACTGATACTCGGCGAATGCGCCCTCGAAAAGCGCAAACTCCACGAGCGCGACATGCGCGCTGTCCATGGTCTGCAAGTGGATGCCCTGCGCGCTGCACTGCATCACGCACTCGTGCGCGAGCGGCGAGACGGCGGCGAGCAACTCGCGAAAGTTTTTTGCTTTGTCAAATGTTGCGCTAAGCGTCATGCGGGAATGGCTTGCAAATTTTCTCCCATAGCTTTAAAACAAGAGATGCCGCGCAGGGTAAGCCCTAAAGCCAAGAAGCGCCTGTGCAAGCGCGGCTATCAAACAGCAAAGCAGAGATTCAAAGCATATCCAAGCGCGTACGCGAACGCATACGCGGTGCAGGTGTGCCGTGGCGAAAAGCCCGACTCGCGCGGTCGCACGTTTGCCTCTGAGGGATACAAAGGGAGGAGCAAGCGTGCCTCGACTGGACTTGAGCGCTGGTTTGCAGAGAAATGGGTCAATGTGTGTAGGTGGCCAAAGGGCAAACATGAATTTCCGCCGCCATTTCCGCCGTGCGGACGTTCACACGCAAAAACAGGAGGCCGCGCCAGCAAGGGCGCTTACCCTTACTGCAGGCCAACTGTGCGCGTGAGCAAGCAAACGCCAAAAACGGTGAAAGAAATAGGCGTAAAAAAGCTCAAGGAAATGTGCAGGAAGAAGCAGCGCGTCGGCGCAACCAAGCGACTCTATGTGTAATAAGTTTTATTTCTTCCGCGTGAATTTACTCGAAATAGAATGCGTCAAACGTACACACAGTGCCTGGTAGCAGCAGCGTCGCCGAGGGACCTACTGGGAACGTATTTCCTTTTTTTACGCGAATGTGCGTGCAGTTATTGATTGTGAGCTCTGCGAAATCCTTGTGCGCCTCGCAGCGGATGCCAACTACGCTTTCGTGAAAGTTCATGAGGAACACCTCGATCACCTGGTCCCACTCGCCGCGGTCTGGGGAATACGTGACATTGTCGCATGGCCAGCCGAAACACCCTCGATTCGCAGTCGAGTTCCATGTCCACATCTCTTGCGCAAATGCACTCGCGAATAGCAAAAACAGAAATAGCGTTCTAATTTGCATGTTTTACTGATTTTCAAAAATGAAATAAACAAATCAGGATGTGATGAGCGCGGCTACGTGGATCCTTTGGATTCTTCTGCCGTTTCCTTTGGTGCACACTCGACGCACAAGATGGTTTGAAACGGCATTATATCCACAAGCATCGCAATCTCGCGCTTCCCAACATGATTATCACAGACGTCGCGACGACAATTGCTACACGGCGGCATAGCGGGGCACATGCGGCCGACTTTTTCATCACAGATAAAGCACAATGGTTCAGACATGTTACAGTGTGGTGGGTTGGAAAGTGAAATCGCAAACTGACCGCGTATTTCTTGAAATAGCAAATCGCTAGCGCTAATGAAATGCCCGCGTAAGTGTGTTGATCCTCTATTTCCGTCTTAAAGATGCGTACAACGTTTAATATAAATGCAGTCCTGACAGAGGATGTGACTGAATCCGATTTTATTGGTTTGCAGACTCTTCATTCCTATTGTTGGCAAAAAGGTTCTTCTAAAGCATGCGCCGAGTACATTTTGCGCAAAGCGTCAAGATTCCGCGCGAGACGCAATGTTGCGCGCGCTGTCGTTTGCGAAACCCATGTCGGCGCTTTGCCTTTGTGCAATGCTTGGTCTGCAAACGCATAAACTGTCGCGCATGCTGCAATCGACGACACGTCTGTCGAACATGTCTTTAATCGAATTGTAAAAAAGTCGCATTTATTGGAATCCAGTCAAATATCCGTAGGTGCCATCGAATCCATACTTTCCACGTTTGAGCACAAAGCCGTGCTCGAGCTTCTCTTTCGCGAGACGACGCGCCTCGGTGCATGCGTAGTCGACCGCGTTTGCGCCTCCAAACACCTGCTCGCGCCTCTGCCCGTCCTCGATCACGCAGAGGAGTGCAGTCGCGTCATTTTCGGGGAATCGGCATACCTCAACGCAATAGTACTCCTCATCCTTGCAGAGCTCAATCGAAGCGCAATTCACTCCGCCTGCGAGAAACTTGCCATATGTAGCGCGCACCTTGCTCTCCTTTTGATCGCAGTCGCATGCATCGTCCGTGCACCAGAGCTCGGGCTTTGCGAGAAAGCAATCCGTGCAAATGCCCTCGTCGCCGCCAATGTCCGTCTCGACGTTTTCGCAGTCTGGGTAGATAAACGTGGTCTGCCACCCATACGTACACCAATAGGCGCCGCAACGATCGCACGCGTTGCCCTTGTCGACCCACTCGAGTACGCCGCAATGCACGCAGTGGTACATGCCTTGTTCGTCGTCGCTACCCTCGCATCCAGGCTCGCCATGCGTGAGACCTGCGCACCCCTTTTTGGTGCACTTGGGCATTTCTGTAAATGGTGATTTCGAAATGTGCAAGG